>Ga0214917_10004874_pt1 | contig 14640 bp, 9 predicted proteins | sample LL_1208_BB_MetaG_FD_177983 | JGI IMG/M metagenome (GOLD analysis project Ga0214917, IMG submission 177983) | Freshwater microbial communities from Lake Lanier, Atlanta, Georgia, United States - LL_1208_BB | ecosystem: Environmental > Aquatic > Freshwater > Lake | place: USA: Georgia | collected... | reverse complement strand
CAACCACACCACTTTTACCATGAACCTTGGGACCACCTAAATCATCTGCGGAGATATCCTCTCCCAAAACTGACTTTACTACACCCGGGCCTGTTAATCCAAAAAAGGTATTCTCACATTGAATCATAAAAGAGCCCTGACGGGGGAGATAGGAACCTCCACCAGCATTAAAACCAAACATAAGCATTATACTGGGAACAATTCCACTTATTTTTCGGAGTGCCGTGAAGGCTTCCGAGTATCCATCCAAACCGCCCACTCCAGCTGGCACAAACGCTCCTGCGGAGTCATTCATTCCAATCAGGGGTATTCCATGCTCAGCTGCCATATAGATAATTCTAGCCAGCTTATTCCCATTGGTCGCATCCATCGAACCTGCCCGAAGTGTAAAATCATGTCCATAGAGGGCAATATCTCTACCATTTATATTTAAGATTCCAGTGATCAAGGATGCACCATCTAGTGAGGGTCCCCAGTTTTGGTAGAGAATATTTGGTTCTGATTGGGTGAGAACTTTAATTCTCTCCCATACTGTCATTCTATCTTTTGAATGCTGAACCAGAATTCTGTCGGTTCCTCCCCCGACCTTTGGTTTTTCTATAAGTTCTTCGCCTAGCTTTAAGGCTTCTTCATAAATTCCAGTTTTTTTAGAACTTTTCTCTTCCATGTTCTTTTTTAAGGGATTTTGTAACGCCGAATAGATATCTTCCATATAACCAAAAATATAAATAGTGGGATTAGTTTCTACAATTAACTTAATTTATCTACCTTCTACTACCAACCAGTTAGTAAATTTAACTACAATTCTAGTAGCAATATAAAAAATACAGGCACCAATAAATATATATATATGATGGGGATAAAACAAGGAAGAAAACGTATTTTGGATTCTAGAAGGCTCATTAAAATATACAAAAATCAAATCATAAAACAAAAAAATTATAATGATTCCAAAAAGTGATGGATATTCTCTTTTTAAAATATTTCTAAAAGATAATGTTAAATTTGGTGATACATATCTTTTAAATTGGGGCAGAATAGCAGGTGTTTGGTTCGCCCATTTTAGATACTCTTCACCAAATTTATTTCTGAGAAAAAATTCTTCAGTGTACATAATTCTTTCATAGTACATCCAATAAAACAATATAAAAATTAAGGACAGAGATAAGTCTTTTATGTTTAACACTACTCCTAAAAACATAAAAAAGTTTCCTACATAGAGAGGATGTCTAATTAAAGAATAGATACCTGTTTGGTTAACTGTTTCAGCGACTTGGGTTTTTGTATTTCTTCCTGAAGTTTTGGCGGGTGTAAAGCCAATTGTAAAGCACCTAATAAATAGTCCAAACAAACTCACTAAAAAACAAATGCTAGTTAATAATAAATTACTATAATAATTATTTTCATAATATTTACTATCCGCTACATAAAAAAAAGAAAGAATTAAAATAAATCCCGGAATATAGCTTCTCCATCTAAATAAAAAACTCCCCTGTTTATCAAAATCTTCTAGTAAAGCCATATTTTGTTTCCTTTCAAAATTTTATGATTGTAGATAGTAACAAATCTAACACACTATACCTATGTCAATAGAATCCTTTATCCAACCCAAGTTTAACTATCCTTTCTTATGGTTTATGGATGCCAGTATTAAAAGTTTACTTAAGATAGTTCATAATATAGAGGAAGTAGTAGTCTCAGATAAAGATAAGGAATTACTAAAATCCCTTCAAAAAGAAAGATTAATTTATATATCAAATCATCCCTCTACAAGGGAACCACCTATAGCCTATGTGATTGGTAATCTGCTTTACTCCAGATTTTATTATATGGCGGCACGGGAAGTTTTTGATTGGGGATATGGGCTAGTGGGAAAAGTCATACAATCGGTTGGAGCCTATTCAATTATTGCCGGTACTGCAGACAGAGAATCCTTAAAGACAACTAGGGCTATTTTAGCAAACCCAGGTGGAAAATTAGTTTTATTTCCGGAAGGAGAACCCACTGGAGGAGAAAATGATAATCTCTTGCCTTTTCAAAGTGGAGTTACCCAGTTGGGATTTTGGGGATACGAGGATGCCTTAAAACTTGATCCAAATGCTGAGATTTATATCCTCCCCGCTTTTATAAAATATAGAATGTTGGGCTCGAAAGAGATAATTCAAAAAGACGTAGATAAAAGTTTAGAGAAACTTGAGAGTCACTTTGGATTAGATAAAAAAGATAAAAATGTAGTACATAGATTATTTTCAATTGGAAAAAGGTTAATCCTAGACAATGAGAAACAATTTGGAATAATTCCAGATGAGTCTCAAACTTTTGATTATAGAATCGGGCAATTACGACATAAAATTTTAAATTTCGTAGCGGATTCGGTGGGATTAAAAAAGTTTAATAAAGAAGCAAATGCAATAGAAAAGCTGAGAACAATACTTTCCACATTTGAGATAGTCACACTAGGACTCCCCGATCCTAAAAATGAACTTCCCAGTTTGGAGGCGGCGAAATGGGGAAGAAAATACTGCCAAAAAGCCTATGATTTTATTACAATTCAAACCCAATATTTATTAGATTTCCCTAGTGCCGAAAGAATCTATGAATGGATTTATAGGTTTGAAATGGAAGTTTTTGGATCATCCAGCCCAAGACCAACTAAAGCCATTGTGAGATTGAGTGATCCAGTTAAATTATCTGAAAAGTATACAATCTATAAATCTAGTAAAACAAAAAAAGTAGTAGTGGAAGACTTAACTAAAGAATTGAGAACTAAAATCCAAGCTATTTTGGATGAAGAAAAAAGAGCATCCGAAATTCTTTTTCCGGATACTCATTCTTTTTAAGGAATTGTATTAGGAGAGCAATGTTCTCCTTTCAAACTTAGACCATTCTCTCTGCTACAATTTCAGCTATATCTTTTACAGATACTGTATCAATTCTTTCAGCATTTTTTACACCATCAGTAATCATTGTCATACAGAATGGACAGCCTACTGCAATTGTCGAGGCTCCTGTTTCCAATAATTGGGCAGTTCTCTTGAAATTTACCCTATCATTGTTCTGTTCTTCCATCCACATCTGAGCTCCTCCTGCTCCACAACAGAGGGATTTGGTATGATGATCACTGGGCTCTTCAAAAGTTCCGCCTGCTACTTTTACCAAATCCCTAGGCTCTTCATACTTATCATTGTATCGACCTAGATAGCATGGATCATGGTAGGTGGTTGTTTTCTCTAAATCCTCAGCATTTGCACTCACATCAATTTTTCCCTCAGCAATCAGTTCTTTGATGAATTCGCTGTGGTGTTTTACTTCAAAATTACCTCCAAATTGAGGGTATTCATTTTTAAGAGTATTGAAACAATGGGGACAAGTAGCGACGATTTTTTGAACATTGTAACCATTCATGGTATCAACATTGGTTTGTGCAAGAGTCTGATAAAGATATTCATTTCCACCCCTTCGGGCTGAGTCACCTGAGCAACCCTCTTCCGTTCCTAGAATACCGAAATTAACTCCCGCTTTTTGCATAATTTTAACAAATGCTTTGGCTGTTTTTGTGCTTCTATCATCAAAAGCACCCGCACAACCTACCCAATAAAGTACATCAATATTTGAGTCCTCTGCTAGAGTTTTAACGCCCAGACCCTCAGCCCAATCTGCTCGAGTAGAGGCACCCCTACCCCATGGATTGGAATTATTTTCCATATTACCAAAAGCATTTTGTAATTCAGTGGGAAAATTTGATTCTACTAGTACTAGGTTTCTTCTCATTTCTACTATGGCATTGACCTGGTTATTTCCTACGGGACAGGCCTGAACACAAGCATAGCAAGTTGTACAACCCCAAATTGCTTCTTCAGAGATATACTTGCCTATTACGTTAGTTTCCATTCCCATAATCTCCTCTGCTGTTTTGCCGCTGGCTCTAGCACTTGAGATTTCTGGCATTTTTTCCATAAGAGCATGTTTTAATTCTACAATAATTGCCTTGGGGTTTAAGACTTTTCCAGTGCGATTGGCAGGACATTGAACCTGACATCTCCCACATTCTATACATGCTAGACCATCCAAGAGATTAGGAAAGGGAAAGTCTTGAACCTTATTCGCACCATAAAGTGCATTTTCATCCTCTAAATTAATTTTTGACAGAGCTCCTTTTGGAGTATCCGTTGCCAAAAAGTAGTTCACGGGAGCAAAGATTAAATGGGCATGCTTTGAGGTTGGAACATATAACATAAATGTGAAAACTGTAGCTATATGGGCCCACCACATGATTTTAAAGGCAATGTCCCCACTAGCTCCACTCACTCCCAAACTCGACCAAATATGGGATATAAAAACTGCTATTGGAAACCCCTCCCGTAAAGCACCATTTTTAATGGAATAAGTAGCTGAGATAACCTTTGCACCCTCGCCTAGAAGAGTTGTTATCATGAGAATTGCTATCATAGAAATAACGATTGCAGATGCTGGAGAATGAACATCTAAGCCTTTTGCCTTTTGAATCCATCTTCTCTGAGCAAAAAATCCCAGCCCCAATAAAACAAATATAGAAACAGCCTGAACAACTCCCTCATAAGCATAAGAAAGGGAGGGATTAAATCCAAGGAGTGAGAATTCATAGGGATCATGTAACCAATAACCAGCTACACCTGCTATTATTTGATTGGTTGTATGGAGTAAATAAGTCAAAAAACCATAAAAAATAAAAGCATGCATTACACCACGAAGGGGTTCTTGAAAATTTTTCTTTTGTAAGAGAACATTTTCAAAAATACTTTTAATTCGGAACCCAAGATTCGCATGGGATTTGACGTCTTCATGAAAATGGGCTTTTTGACCCTGAAAGACCAATCCCAGTCTGTAAATAATCGCTCTAACAAAGACAATATTTGCTATGGCAAATAAAATTGTAAAAATGATATGGAATAGTAAGTTATCCAAATCCTTGACCTCAAAAATGAATTTATTAAGGATATAAAAACAGGGAATCAGGGATTGTCTATTTAAAAATAAAATAATGATAGCTTTCTACAATCTAATTCTAAATTTCCTAAAACCTTTTATTCTGGTAATGGTTGAATTATTCCCCAAGGGGAAAAAATTTATCAATCTAAGAAAAAAGACACAATTCACTTTTTCAGATGGATTCCATTACAAAAAAGTTATATGGTTACATGGTGCTTCTGTGGGTGAGCTCGATCAGTGCAAGGCAATCGCTAAGGTAATTAAAGAAGAGATTCCTGATTGTTTTGTACTTCAATCTGTTTTTTCTTCAAGTGTAAGCGAGAAAAATTTTATCTCTAGTTACATTGACTTTTCTTTTTATCTTCCCCTAGACTTCCAGAATAACTATGATATAATTTTCAAAACATTTTCTCCCAAAGTTTTAATTATTACGGCTTGGGATATCTGGCCTAATCTTGTGATCACAGCCAGAAAAAACTCATGCAAAATTTATTTATCCTGTGGTACAATTCACACAGGAAGCGGAAGACTTAAAAATAAATTTATGAGAAATTTAACCTCGGTAACATTGAATTTATTAGATGGAATTTCTCCAGCAAATCCATCCCGTGAATTATTATTTAAAGAATTAAGCACAAATGTAGAAATTTACACCTGCGGAGACTCTAGGTTTGATTCTGTATCTGAAAAAATAGAGTCAAAGGAATTAAATAATAGCATATTCGAAAACTTAGATTACCAGAAAGTTCTAATATTAGCCTCAACCTATACAGAGTGTGAAAATGTTATATTTCCAGTATTAGATAAAATTATCTCCCAGAATTATTCTATTTGGATTTTTCCTCACAAGATAGATTCAGCAAGGTTAACAGAGATTATTAATAAATTAAATGATTATAATTTAAATTATCAACTTTTTTCTAAAATTAAAATCAAATCAAATTCGAAAATTATCATATTCGATAAATATGGTATTTTAGCTTATGCATATGAGAAAGCTAAGATATGTTATGTGGGTGGAGGGTTTCATAATAGAGTACATAATACAATCGAGCCCGCTTATTTTGGGATACCCATTTGCACGGGTCCAAAGATATTCCACGCTCCAGAAGTAATCGATTTATACCAAAATAATTTACTCACAATAATTAATAACTCAGAAGATATTCTTAAATTTATAAATGAAAATTCTTTTGAAAATATTTATTCAATTAAATCAGAAAAAATAAAAAAATATGTAAAGGATAATCTAGGTGCTTCAAAAAGATTTTTTGAGCATTTTATTAGAAAGGTATTACAATGAAAAAAATTAAATTGAGCAGCGTAAGTATGAAAACCACACCTATGGATTTCCATGGAAATTTAGATAAAATTTTAAATTGTATAGACAATGAAAAATCTACAAAATCTGATTTAATTTTATTTCCAGAATTATGTATTTCTGGATATGGCTGCGAGGATAATTTTTATAGTCCTTATATATGGAAAAAATCTATTGAATCTCTACAAAAAATTCGAGATAAAAGTGAAAAGAAAATTATTGTAGTTGGACTCCCAATTTTTGTATCACCTTTTTTGTATAATTGCTCGGCTGTCCTATATAATAAAGAAATTAAGGGAATTGTTCCTAAAATGCACCTAGCAAATACAGGTGTTCATTATGAAAAGAGGTGGTTTAGGGATGGATTTAATGATAAAACAGAATGTTTTATAGATGGGGAAATGATTCCTTTTGGTAATTTACTTTTTAAAAATGAGCATTTCTCTTTTGGTATAGAAATTTGTGAAGATTCATGGGTAAGTTCAAAGCCCTCTGCACTACACTCACATTCTGGAGCAGATATTATATTATCTATGGGAGCTTCTCACTTTGCTTTTAAAAAACAAGCCACAAGAAGACAACTCTTTAAAGAAAGCTCCCGATCTCAAAATAATATCTATCTGTACTCTAATTTAAATGGAAACGAGTCAGGGAGAATTATTTTTGAAGGAGGAACCCTAATTATACAAAATGGAGAAATTATTAGAGAAGGAAAGAGACTTCATTTTAGTGATACGGAAATAAATACAGTAGTATTGGATCTAGATTTGACCAAACAAAATAAAGCGAAGAGCTATAGAGAAAGCTATCTTGATAATAATGAAAAATCCTTTATTATAAATTTTAATTATAAAATGTCCTCCAATATTGAACCAATTTCAAATATAGAAAGTTTGAATGAATTAGATTTATTCCAAGATTTTAATAGGGCTGTAACCCTAGGATTATTTGATTATTTAATAAAAAGTAAAGCCAGTGGTTTTACATTATCCCTATCTGGAGGGGCAGATAGCTCAGCATGTGCAGTATTGATTTTTTTAATGAAAAAATATGCAATACAAGAATTAGGGAGTGATATATTCAAAAAAAATAATATAAATGAAGAAGAATTACTCATTACACTTTACCAAGAAACTAAAAATAATTCTCAAGAAACGAAAAAATATGCTAAACTCTTAACAGATGATTTAGGGATTAAGCATTATGAAGTACAAATTGATAGTGTGACTGATTGGATAACTGAAAATATATCTGAAAAATTAGGCATAAATACTAACTGGAAAGATCATGATTTATCCCTACAAAATATTCAAGCAAGAGCACGTTCACCCATTATTTGGTTTATGGCAAACTTGAAAAATCATTTGTTAATCTCTACCGGAAATAGAAGTGAAGCTAGCGTGGGGTACACTACCATGGATGGTGACTCCTCTGGTTCAATCTGCCCTATTGCAGGAGTGAGCAAAGAATTTATATTAATTTGGTTGGATCATCTGCATAAGCATAATGAATTCAAAGAAAATTTTCATAGTTTAGAATATATAACCCATAAGAGACCAACTGCGGAATTAAAGCCTCTTTCAGAATTACAAGAAGATGAAAAAGACTTAATGCCCTATCCTATATTACAAAAAATTGAGTATGAATATGTTTATAATGGAAGAAGAGAAGATGAATTATTTTTAGTATTAAAAGATATTTGCAGAGATATAACTGAGGAAGAGCTCAACAAATATATAAATAAATTTATAAGTTGTTTTAAAAAATCACAGTGGAAAAGAGAAAGGTTACCTCCAAGTTTTCACTTAGATGAATACGGTTTAGATCCTAAGTCTAGCTTTAGGTTTCCAATATTAAGTTAAGTAGTATTTTAGATTGTTTCTAGAGAAACCCGACTGAATGTCGGGTTTTAATTGGATGAAAATTACCAGCGATAATGACTAAATGCTTTGTTAGCTTCTGCCATTTTTCTGATATCTTCTTTTTTCTTGATGGAAGAACCTGTTCCTCTGTGTGCATCTAAAATCTCGGATGCTAATTTTTGGCTCATGGATTTTTCATTTCTTTCTCTTGCATAACGAATAATCCATTTTATCCCAAGGGCAAGTCTTCTTTCAGGACGAACCTCAATGGGGACCTGGTAGGTTACCCCCCCAACTCTTCTGGATTTTACCTCAACTTCAGGCTTAACATTATTCAATGCTTCTGTGAATACTTTATATGGATCATTATTTAATTTAGTTTGAATAGTATCTAAGGCATCGTAAAAAATCTTTTCTGCAACACTTTTTTTTCCGCTATACATCAAACAATTTATAAATTTAGTAACCACCGGATCCTTATATCTTGTATCCGGTTCCATAAATCTTGGTTCTACTTTTCCTCGTCTTCTGGACATTTTAACTCCTATTAAGCCTTGGGCCTTTTAGCACCATACTTTGACCGACCTTTCCTTCTTTTGTCAACCCCAAGTGTATCTAGGGTTCCTCTTATTATATGGTATCTAACTCCGGGAAGATCTTTTACCCTTCCGCCTCGAATAAGAACAACATTGTGCTCTTGTAAATTGTGTCCCTCTCCTGGAATGTATGCAGTTACTTCAATTCCTGTAGAAAGTCGAACCCTAGCAACTTTACGAAGGGCAGAATTGGGTTTTTTAGGTGTGAATGTCATTACTCTGGTACAAACTCCTCTTCTTTGAGGACATGCTTTAAGGGCAGGAGATTTTGTTTTTTTATTTTGTTTATCTCTACCGTGTCGTATAAGCTGATTAATTGTTGGCATTATATTATCCTGCTAATTTTCCTTTGCTCTGTTGCTAGTGCCAGTTTTGAAGGGGTAGTGAATTTGTAAACTAAATTCAAAACTGGCCTTGTTTTCAGTCTTCTGATTCGGAATCATCTTCTTCTGTTTGATCCTCGTCGTCATTTTCATCTTCTTCATCCTCAGAATAGTCCTCTTCTTCATCAGAATCTAGCTCTAAATCCCTTCTATCGGTTACTTCTACTGCAATAGTATTCTGTTCTCTGTCTACATTAAAGGGAGTGAATCCACCTGTACCTTCTTCCATAACCGCAACTTCTGGATCTTCTTCATCTCGTTCAAGATCACCATAATGATCCTTAAAAACATCAATGTTATAATATTTTTTCATACCAGTTCCAGCAGGAATCATATGCCCAATGATAACATTTTCCTTTAAACCAATAAGTTGATCTGTCTTACCTTTTATTGCGGCATCCGTTAAAACTTTTGTTGTTTCTTGAAAAGAAGCCGCTGAGAAGAAAGACTCTGTATTCAAAGACGCCTTTGTTAATCCTAATAGGATTGGTTGATAAGCGGCTGGACTTCCTCCCTCTGATTCAACACGCTTGTTTTCATCTTTAAATTGGAACTTATCAACTTGTTGTTGTGATACAAATTGAGTATCACCACTATCTGTAATTAGGACTTTTCTGAGCATTTGTCTTACAACAACTTCAATGTGTTTATCATTAATATGAACACCTTGAAGTCGATAAACTTCCTGAACTTCCTTAACTAAATAAGCGTGAAGAGCTTCGACACCCTTAATCTTTAAGATATCATGAGGATCAAAATTTCCGTCATCTAACTGATCTCCCTGTTTCACATAATCCCCATGTTGAACACGGATTTGTTTACCAACAGGTATAGTTACTTTGACCGGATCACCTTCGGGATTATCTGGAATAATGTGTAGTACTCTTTTTTCTTTGACGATTTCATTTTTATCTTCGATTTTTCCGCTAATTTCAGCAAGAGTTGCCGCATCCTTAGGTCTTCTTGCTTCAAATAGTTCATCTACTCTAGGAAGTCCTCCTGTGATATCTCTAGTTTTCTCTACTAGGGAAGGAATTTTAAATAGTGGGTCCCCAACCTTTACGGATTCTCCTGTTTTGAGAGTTATCAATGAATCAATTGGAATTGTATATTCCTCGGATCCTCCGTTTTCAGAATTCACCAAAATTCTTGGATTTAACTTTTCCCTTCTCTGATCGATTACTTTAAAAATTTCGTTATTTGTTTTCGGGTCAACATCCCTTCGGATATTTTTACCAACTTCCATATCAATCCAGGTAATTGTTCCCTCCGAATCTGTTACTACAACATCATTGAAAGGATCAAATTCAGCCAATGGCCTATTGGCTTCAACAACATCCCCTGCCTTACATAACAAGACTGTTCCAATTTTAACGGGTACTACAATATCATTTCCTAAAATTCTAAAGAATGATTCATGAAATTCAACTATACCAGAATTTACAGCATGAAACATTTCTCCTTTTGAATTTGAGGCAATTACTTCCCCTTTATCAACTTGTTGCCCCTCTCTTACTCGAATATTTGCAGTTTCTGAGATATTAATTTCCTGAATGAGATTTTGTACTACAATAGAACCTCTTCTACTAAAAATTAATTGACCATTTGTATTTGTAATTACTTTTCCATTTACTGATTTAACAAAAGATCTAAATCCAACCTTATTTTCTTTTTCTTTAATTTTAGCAGAAGCGGCTCCACCAATATGGAAGGTTCTCATTGTTAGCTGGGTTCCTGGCTGACCAATGGACTGTGCAGCGATAGTACCCACAGCCTCTCCAATTTCAGCTGGAACTAGTCTTGCCATATCCATTCCATAACAACTAGTACAGATACCTTGTTTTGATTCGCAGGTAAGTGGAGATCTAACTTTTAATTTTGTATAACCCAGGTTTTCTAATTTTTGTCCTACAGGTCTTGTAATTAATGTATTTCTTGGATAAACTACTTCTTCATTTACTGGATCAATTATGTCTTCAGCGGTGTATCTACCAAAGACTCTATCTGCAAGTGATACGATAACATTTTCACCCTCTTTTACAACATCCAAAGAGATAAAAAGCTCTGTGCCACAATCAATTTCATTGATGATAACATCCTGACTAATATCAACTAGTCTTCTTGTCAAATAACCAGCATCAGCTGTTTTGAGAGCTGTATCCGATAATCCCTTACGAGCACCGTGTGTGGAAATAAAGAATTCTAGAATATCAAGACCCTCTCTAAAATTAGATCGAATAGCTAATTCAATGATTTCCCCACTAGGCTTTGCCATCAAACCCCTCATACCAGCTAACTGACGAATTTGTTGTTTCGAACCTCTTGCACCAGATGCCGCCATAACATAAACTGGATTAAATCCATCTTGGTCTTTTTCTAGTTCTTTAAACATACTTTCTGTGATTTTATCATTGGTTTTTGTCCAAATTTCGATTACCTTCTTTTTTCTTTCATCGTTGGTAATTATCCCTTGTCGATACTCTTTATCTGCTTTTTCTACTTCTTTATTTGCATCTGAAACATAGGTTCCCTTATTTGGTGATACTTTAATATCATGAATAGATATAGTTGGAGCAAATTTAGTTGCGTATCGATATCCTAATCTTTTGATATCATCCAACATTACAACCGTAGCACCTGGTCCATATAAGTCATAAACTTCAGCTATAATTCTATTTGTTTCTTTATCACCTAATGGCTTATTTATATAACTATAATCCCTTGGGAGTGCTGTATTAAAAATCATTCTCCCGGGAGTTGTCTCAATTAATTTCCCCTGATAGAGAACACTGATTTTAGTTCTTAATTCAAGATAACCCGAGTCAAGAGCGTACATTATCTCATCTAGACCACTGAAAAATTTACCTTCACCCTGCCCGCCTTTTGCTTCACTTGTTAAATAATATATACCCAAGACTATATCTTGAGTAGGACCACATATTGGGTGTCCATTCGCAGGATTTAAGATATTGTGAGGAGAAAGCATTAGCATCCATGTTTCTAGTTGTGCCTTGGGAGATAGAGGCACATGAATTGCCATTTGATCTCCATCAAAGTCAGCGTTAAAAGCATGACATACAAGTGGATGTAATTTTATAGCTTTACCATCAACTAGGATTGGTAGAAAAGCCTGAATTCCCAATCTATGCAAAGTAGGTGCTCTGTTTAATAGAACAGGATGTTCCTTAACCACAGTCTCTAATGCTTCAAAAACATCCTTATCTTCCGCTTCAACTTTTTTCTTGGCAGATTTAATATTTGGGGCAAGTTCAAGATCAACCAGTCTTTTCATAATGAAAGGTTTAAACAATTCTAGAGCCATTTTTTTTGGAAGACCCATTTGGTGAAATTTTAACTCTGGACCAACAACAATAACTGATCTACCGGAATAATCAACCCTCTTGCCTAAAAGGTTTTGCCTAAATCTACCTTGTTTTCCTTTTAGCATATCAGAGATAGATTTTAAAGGTCTGTTGCCCTTGCCCTTCACTGTTCTTTTTCTTCTGCTATTATCAAAAAGGGCGTCCACAGCTTCTTGTAACATTCTCTTTTCATTTCTAACTATTATTTCCGGGGCTTTTAACTGAAGGAGTCTTTTTAATCTATTGTTTCTATTTATAACTCTTCTATAGAGGTCATTTAAATCGGAGGTAGCAAATCTACCACCATCTAATTGAACCATAGGTCTTAATTCAGGGGGTATCACAGGAACAACATCAAGAATCATCCATTCGGGTCTATTTCCAGAATCTCTAAACGCTTCCAAAACTTCGAGTCGTTTGATCTTTCTCTTATCAGTTGTTTTTTTATTATCCTGAATACTCTGTCTAATATTACGAGCAGCGACCTCAACATCAACTCTTGATAATAAATCTTTGATTGCATCAGCACCTATCCCAGCAACAAATTTATCACCATACTCATCAAGATATGTGTGATATTCGTCCTCATCCATTAATTGACCAGGTTCCTTATCAGAATCAGCTCCATCAATAACTACATATTTTTCAAAGTAAAGAATGGTTTTTAAATCGTTCATAGTCATATTCAATAATAGACCCATTCGAGAAGGAACAGATCTATAGTACCAAATATGTGATACTGGTGCTGCAAGTTCAATATGCCCCATTCTTTCTCTTCTAACTTTTGAGTGAGTAACTTCTACACCACACTTATCGCATACAACACCCTTGTAACGAATAGATTTAAATTTTCCGCAATAACATTCCCAATCTTTAGTTGTCCCAAAGATTTTTTCACAAAAAAGTCCATCCCTTTCCGGTTTTAGGGTACGATAGTTGATAGTCTCAGGTTTTTTAACTTCACCGTATGACCATTCTTTAATTCTCTCTGGGGAGGCAATTTTAATTGTAATAGATTCAAAGCTTGTATAGTTTCTCATTAGATATTCTCTATAGATTCAATTTTTATTTTCTTCTTACTTCTTGAATATTCATCTTCATAATCAGCAATGTCCACATGACCACCCTCTGTATCAGTTATGATTATATCCAAAGCCAATCCTCTTAATTCTTGCACTAACACGTTAAATGATTCAGGAATACCTGACTTAATCGAATGTATTCCTTTTACTATAGCTTCATAAATTCTTGCCCTACCCAACATATCATCAGATTTAATGGTAAGAAGCTCTTGTAAAGTATGACTCGCTCCGTATGCTTCCAAAGCCCAAACTTCCATTTCTCCAAGTCTCTGTCCTCCAAACTGAGCCTTCCCACCTAGGGGCTGCTGTGTTACAAGAGAATATGGACCAGTAGAACGAGCATGCATTTTATCATCCACAAGGTGAGCTAATTTCATCATATAAATATATCCACAGAATACTCTATTGATAAAATTAACTCCGGATCTACCATCTCTCAATGTAAACTTAGAATCAAATGGTAATCCAGCCTGGGTTGCAAACCTTTCTATATCTTCTTCGTTTGCTCCATCAAATACTGGAGTTTCAAATGCTAATCCTAGTTTTTCTGCAACATAACCCAGTTGGGTTTCAAAGATTTGTCCCAAATTCATACGAGAGGGAACTCCCAGAGGATTTAAGACTATATCTACTGGTGTACCATCTTCCATATAAGGCATATCTTCGATTGGGACAACTCTGGCCACAACTCCCTTATTACCATGACGACCAGCCATCTTGTCTCCAACAAGTAGCTTTCTTTTTCTTGCCACATAGACCTTAACAAGTTCTTCAACACCCGCAGTTAATTCATCTCCTCTTTCTCGAGAATATTTTTTAACATCAATAACTGTGCCCTCAGAACCATTCGGAACTCTTAGAGATGAATCCCTAACTTCTTTAGCTTTTTCACCAAATATTGAGTGAAGTAACTTATATTCTGGAGTTAAATCGGTTTCTCCTTTTGGAGTAACCATTCCAACCAAAATATCACCAGCTTTGACTTCGGCACCAATTCGTATTACACCAGTCTCATCTAGATCCCTAAAAGCCTTATCTGAGAGATTTGGAATATCTAGTTATTTGT
>Ga0214917_10004873_pt1 | contig 14640 bp, 13 predicted proteins | sample LL_1208_BB_MetaG_FD_177983 | JGI IMG/M metagenome (GOLD analysis project Ga0214917, IMG submission 177983) | Freshwater microbial communities from Lake Lanier, Atlanta, Georgia, United States - LL_1208_BB | ecosystem: Environmental > Aquatic > Freshwater > Lake | place: USA: Georgia | collected... | reverse complement strand
TCCTTGGCAAAGCACGAATTTCTCCCCGGCTTGGGTCAGGTCCGCGATCGGCTCCCCCTCTTCTCCGGGGGGAAGAGGGTAGACCACGGTTCCGGGAGGAACCTTCAAGAGACAGGGTTTGCCGTTTTTTCCCGTGCAGTTTTTGCCACTGCCGCCTCCCCCGTGTGCCGCGCGGGCGTGGGGTCGGAAACGCAGGTCCACCAAGTTATTCAGTTGCGGATCCACCTCGAGTACCACATCCCCGCCTTGCCCGCCGTCTCCTCCGTCCGGTCCGCCTTTCGGCACGAATTTCTCCCGAAGAAAGCTGATGGCCCCCCGACCTCCGTTGCCTGCCCGGGCGTGGATGCGGACCCGGTCAACGAACACGGGATTTCTCCAGCCATAGATCCAAGGGGAAGGCGAGGAACATGGCCACGGCGGTTCCCACCGCCAAAGGCAAAGCGCCAGAGTAACCGCCAAATTTGGCCGCCAACCAGCCAGCCCCATAGACAGTTCCTGCCAGCGCCAAGGATTCGAGGAGAGAGCGATGCCATGGACGACCACGGAGAAGGCCCAGCAGGGCTCCGAAAAAAAGCACGGCCAGAATGAGCCACGAGGGCGGATGTAAGACCGGACGGGGCCCTTGGGCCAGTAGTTGCCAAGTCCGCACCACAGCTTCCGAAAGAGTGCTTTTTCCCCATGGGGAATCGATCGCCGGATCAACTTCCGGAAGGGCGCCCGAAACGATCACCGGCCGTTTGGAGAGAGTGGATAGATCGTAATAAGGACGAACACCGATCCGTGCTTGTTCGGCGGCCAGCACCACCCCACGGATCTCCATTTTGGTGGGGATGGGCTCAGGACTGGACCAATCCACCGGAATGGACCCACGTAGATCCAGGGGGATGGTTTGGACGTTTCGATTTTGAGAATCGCGGAGGATCAGGTTTCGGCCCCGCAGTTCCGATCGGGAAAGATCGGCCTCAACTTCCTGGGCATACATGACCAGCAACCAGGAGGGGATCACCACTCCCTGCTGTTGAAAAACCATGGGCAGTCGACCCAGCAAACCATCCGCCTCCGGAGTGACCTTCCAAGCGGCCACCGCGGCATTTTTTCGCAGACGGTCCTGAGGGGCGAGGAAGGATTCGGCTGAGCGAAGGCTTCGAATGGAACCTTGGTGGGGAATTTCCGGCAGAGTGATTTTTTGGGTCTGGGGGAGGGGCGGCAAAGCGGCGGCGGGAAGAACCGGGGAGTCAAACGCACCCAGGGCGCGAGAAAGTTGATCGTCTTGCACCGGCTCAAAAACATCCGGTGCGTCGAGAGGGAGAAGAATCCCCACCGGGTGGGGGCGGTAGGGGGAAACAGCACGGAGTGCTAAGGTGAGATCCAACCGCGGCCACGGCCACGGATCACCCGCCAAATCCTCGATGGTCAGAAGAATAGGGAGAGCGACATTTTTGGCCGGAGGATGGCCGGAGGGCAAACCCCAGCGGGACCATGGAACCAAACTAGTGGCACTCAGCAGGCCCAGAGAGAGGGCGGCCAGCAGGGCCAAGATTCGGTAAATCGTCATCTCTTGTTTCTAGCGGGAATTTCGCCGATGGCGAAGGCGAACCGGATTGAAAAGGGATACCCGCGTCTTAAGGTGGAGATGTGCCCAATGGAGCCATGGATGTGCCTCAGGTTTTTCCAGAAGAGAAAACCGATCTCTCGGAGGCTTTCGCCAAGGGTTGGCGGGTCGTGGTGTGGAACGATCCGGTCAACTTGATGAGTTATGTCGTGTTTGTTTTCCAAAAAGTCCTGGGCTTTGATGAGTCCAAAGCCAAGAAGCACATGCTGGAGGTGCATGAGCAGGGGCAGAGTGTGGTGGCGATCGAGACGCGTGAAAAATCGGAGTTTCTCTGCCATCGGCTGCAGGAGTTTGGTTTGAAATCAACGATTGAGGCCAACCCGGCGTGAGGATTCTTCGAAAAAAATCTGGGGATCGGAGTATCGAACTGGCAGCTCCGGAGGTCGCCCTCCTCCGGCAAACATTGGAGAGCACCGCAGAGGCGTATCGGACGAATCCGGGCGAGCTGGATCCCATGGTAGGGAACGCTTGGTACGGACGGGCGGGTTTGCGGGAAGCCGGAATCCGGGGGGAGGATGCCTTGCACTGGATTGAGGGTCTCCATGAGGTTCGGTTGGGACGCGAAAAATTCACGCAAGGTTGGCTTCAGAGATTGCCCGCGGTTGGGCAGTCAGGGGTCTGGCTTCTTCCTGCGGCTGAGGTCGAAGCCTTTTTGGCAACGCTTAACGATCATCGATTGCGTCGGGCAGCAGAATTTGATCTCGGGGAGGGTGATTTGGAGGTGATGGCCTTGGAACGGGCCAAAGGGGATAAAAGGATCGCTTTAGTGGAGATCCATTTTCTTGCATGGATCATAGAAATGATTCTCCATGAATGATTTACGATAGAAACCCATCCCTTTGCTTGGTTTTTTTCAATTGGGTGCTAAGGACGTAAGCACCAAAAAGCTATGAATACGCGTTTCGATTTGATTGTGGTTGGTGCGGGTCCGGCGGGTTGTGCTGCCGCCCGCGCATTTGCTCTCTCTGGAAAATCGGTTGCCTTGGTGGAGGCTGAAGCGGAGGGTCAAAGCCACAAGCGGTTCGCCGGAGAATGGTTGCACCCCCAAGGGGTAGAGGCTCTCGAGCAAATTGGTTTTGGATCGATTACCTCGCTGAAGGGGCGTCCCCGTGGTCGTGGATTTGTGGTGTATCCGGGACACGGGGAATCCCCGGTGAAATTGGATTATGTGAAGGGACAGTTGGGCTTGGCATTTCATCATGGTGATTTGGTGGATGAGATGCGTCAGGTTGTTTCCGAGACCGATCGGGTCACCTTCGTTCGGGGAGTGCGCGTGACCTCGGCGGATGATTCAGGGGTTGTGCTGGATTCAGGGAAACGATTGGAGGCCAAACTGGTGGTGGGAGCCGATGGACGATCCAGCGTGATCCGTCGCAGTCTGCGTGGGGCAACGCACCATAAGCCCATCTCTGCCATGACCGGAATTCTTTTGCAGGGAGTGAAGGCGCCTTATCCGGATTACGGGCATGTTTTTTTGGGCAAACCCAGTTTTCTTCTCGGTTACGAAATCGCCCCATCGACCATCCGCATTTGTGTGGATGTGCCCCTTAAATACAAGGCGGAGATGAAGGATCCGGAGTGGCTGATTTCCGCGATTCGCGACACTCTGCCTCCGGTTTGGCGTCAGACTTGCGAGGATCAAATTCGGCATGGCCATCTTAGCTGGCAGGCCAATCATTTCCTCGCCCGCGCCGATTATGGAAACGGTCGCCGGGTTTTAATCGGGGATGCGGCCGGCCACACCCATCCCTTGACGGCCACCGGAATCACGAACGGATTGGTCGACGCAATTGAGTTTTCTCAGGCCAAGGATTTTGCCTCCTTTGCCCGCAGTCGCCGTCAGGCCTGTCGGGTGCCGGAACTTCTCTCCCGAGCCCTTTACGATTGCTTCTCCAAGGACGACGCTTTCTCCAATTCTCTCCGTCGGGCGGTGGTCTCCCTGTGGAGGAACGACGAAAAGGAGAGGGATCGCACGATGGGGCTTTTGATGGGAAATGGTCGATCGTTCCTGACCTTTGCCGGGCCGTTTCTGAAAGCTCTGATTGGGGCGTGGAAAGGGCGGGATCAGTCGACCGCGGTCGCAGCGGATTTGGCCTCAATCGCCAGTTGGATTCGGTTGCCGATGGCGTATGCCATGGCGGGTTGGGTTCGGTCTCGGGCTTAAGGACAGCCCTCATTCCTCATTTGCCAGATAGGCGGCGAACGCTTTCAAGGGGAACGCCCGTTTGTAGTGTTCGTAGCGGATCAGGGTTGTGCGGTAGAAAAGCCCTGGAATCGGTTGGGGAGGGAAATCACCGTCTGGTTTTTGGGTTTTTAGCAAAAATTCCAAGCCACGACGGACTGCCGGATCTCTGCTCGGGCCACTGGACAGGAGGGCGATCACCGCCAGTGCGGTCGGTTCCACCAAGCCGTGGGAGCTAGGAATCGGGCGTCGTTCCAGGCAGGAATCGGGGTGTTCCCCCCATCCCCCGTCTGCCAGTTGTTGCTGGAGGAGAAAATTCCTGCCTCGAACGATCCGAGCATCATGTTCGGGGATGCCCACGGCCCGCAACCCAGGCAAGGCAAAGGAGGTGCCATAATTAAAACAGATTCCCCAGACCGCTTCCCAGGATCCATCAGGCTTCTGGGTTTGCGATAAGTAACGGATCCCCTCTTGTATGGCGCGTGCCACCCGGGTCGTCTCCAAATCGGGGAACCTTCTCCGGATCAGGGCCAGAGCGGAAAGAACCGATCCCGTGCACTCTGCAAAGGAGTGGTCGACCATGATGTCGGCGAACACGTGCGAGGCGTTGAAGATTTCGATCCAGAGCGGTCCGACAACACGATCGCAGCTTCCCCAGCCCCCGTCGCGGTTCTGGTAGCTGAGAATGAAGCGAACCCCGTTTTCGATGACCTCCCGGGGAACGGATTGGGGGAGAAAAGATTCTGCATCGACCAAAGCCAAAAGACTTTCGGCGGTGCAGTCGGCAATGGACCATCCGTTGCGCCTTTCACTGAATGGCCAACCTCCTTTTCTTGGTAGGCGATGATACCGGCGGGGATCGGGCAGTTCGTCCACCACCTGGTTCTCCAACAGGTAGCTACAGCCATGACGGATCATTTCCCGGGGAACCATTTCACGGGGCAGGTGGTTGGCCCCTTGGAGGGTGAACGCCGTGTCCCACACCTTGGAAGAGGTGAATCCCTGACAGGCGGTGTGATCCGGGTGCTGCCAGAGGTAACGCGGTAACTCCTCCCAACTTCGGCGGAGCCGGTCGGGCTGTTGCTCGATGAAGTGGATCAGAGTGTTGTAGCAGGCATTGACCGGAGCCTGACGAACGTAATCGGACTGCTCGTCCTCATAGCAGATATGCTCGTACGCCAACTTGAGGGCCTTTTGGCGGATCCAGGAGGGAATCCATTGCTCGAGGTGGCGGACGAGGGGGAGGGAAATCCGCAGAAGAAAACCTTCCGGGACGATGCAATCGGTTGGAGCCAGATCGCCCCGATGGCGGGGCCAATCGATCTGATCGAAACCCTGGGGAAACAGTTCGCTACGTATCTCCCGCAGACGTCCGTCGAGGGGGGCTTGCCAGCGGCGACCATAAAAGTAGGCCATGGGGAGATAAACCACGCGGACGTACCCGGAAATGTTGATGGGTTGCAGAGGAAACCACTTGGGCAAGAGATAAAGTTCAGGCGGGACCGGACTGACACCCGACCAATCGTACAGATTGAGAATGGAGAGGATAAACTTGCCCCAAGCCGCCGCCTTGACAGGGGTCCCCATGCGATGAATCCAATCCCTCATCCGGACCAGTTCGTGACGATCGGGTTTTTCGCCCAGCAGGCGGAGAGCGGCATAGGAGATGGAGCTGGTGAAGACCGCCCCGCGGACCGATTCCTCGTGCAGACCGATGGATCCATCGGGGAGTTGGGGTTTTAACAGTCCTGCGACCAGACGGTTTCTCTCCTGTTCTGAAACGGGATGCCGGGTCAGGTAGGTGGTGATGGCGTAGAGAGGTAGGAGAAAGTTGGGGCCCGTGTAGGGGACCAACCAACTGCCGTCCGCTTCCTGCGTTGTGTGCAGGAATTCGACCAGACGTCGGGTGGACTCGGAAACGGCAGCGCGCAGGGTGTCTCCGCCACTCATCAGGCTGAGACCATGCGTTGGATGCGGTCTGTGGTTTGCGCCCGGAATTCGTTGATCAATCCGGACACAAATTCCTGTAGAGAGGGAGCTTCAGGTTCCAAAAGGGGAAGAAGGTCCAAAGCCAAGACCACCTCTTGAGCCGGATCGGGAGAATACGCATCGGCGAAGGTGGCTTGCGCGCGGCGACGGCCGGCTGCGGCCAGATCGTATCGCTTGCCTCCCTCCACTTGGGATCGAAAACAACGGAGCAAGGCAGGGCCAAAATCCTCCGGGGCCGCGCAGGGGAGCCGGACGATTCTGGAGGACGGGACCCAGTCCAAATCCCCCCAAACCTCGCACCCGTAAACCTCCTGGGGCCGGGAGGACAAGGGGAGTTGGCGAAGAGCCGCCAAGGAGGCTCCCAAGACGGCGAGGTGTGTTTCGTGTCGGTCGGCCGGGTTGTGGAGGTACACGATCCGGGGTTGGGTGGCTTTCAGAATCTGAAGAAGATCCCCCACCAGTGCGGGGTTGGGGCTCGGGCGAATTTCCGCGCTGGAAAAATCCAGTTGGATCACCGAGGCGTAGTCTCCGAGTTTTGCGGCCTGACGTTGCTCCTCTTGCCGAAGACGGATCAATTCTTTGTCGGAAACTCGGGAGTAGGATCCGGATCGAGGGGCTCCGGCGCCATTTGTGACCACTACTCCGGAGAACCGTTGGTTGGGATGATTCCGGCAAGCGGTGATCCCAGGGAAAGCAAGGATTTCCAGATCATCGGCATGGGCTCCGATTCCTAAATGGGTGGTGGAGGCCAAGGTCGCCTGGAGGTTTTCTTGCTTTGGCAGAAAAAGATCGGCGCCGGGTTGCGATAACTTCATCAGGATGATCGCTTTGCTTTCTCCCCAAACACCCAGAAAGACGCAAAGACATAATTAAAAAGGGATCCTGTGGCGACGGCCACTCCATTGAGCACGGCGGTCTCCACGGGGCGGTCGGCCTCGATAAAAAAGAGGAGGAGGTTGAGGAGGCCGATTTGGATGAAAAAGGCGGAAAGGGCGGCGAGGTAATATTGGCCGGCCTGTTTCCAGGCGGGCGGCCAGCGCCGGAAGGTCCAGGCGGCATTGAGGAGATAATTGACCCCACAGCAGACCATCCACGCAGCGATGGCGGCGAGAGTGGCCGCCAGATGTCCCCCGGGGTTGATGTCATGGATTCGATCCGCCAAGGAGAGGAAAGCTAAAACAAGCAGGGTGTTCAGCACCGTACCTACCCCCCCCACGATTCCAAACCGCAGGATCTTGCCCATTTGTCCGCCCAGCACCTCGCTTAGACCGCGGGAATCTGGGGAAAGAGGTTCGGGTTGGGGCATGGGGTAAGATTGTGAAGGGAATTGGGTCAATCGGCAAACGGGTTGAACAAAAAAGGGGGGGTACCCGTCCAAATAGGATGGGATTTAGCCTAAATCCTGATTTTCCCGACGGGGATCTTGAGCCGGGAAGTTTCGAGGCTTTCCGTCAGACCTTGATCATCCGGGGGGAATTGACCGAGCCGCCCACCTGGTTTCCCTCCTTTCGGGAACTCACGATGCGGCTCAAGGGCACGGCAGTGAAAGTGATCCTGATTGAATCCGAGCGGGAATTGAGGGATCAATATTGGCAATGGACCGGAAGAAACGGCGGTCGGGATTTCGTCAGCGATCTCATCTTTCCCGACGAGTACGAGCCGGGCATCAAACTGGATCTTCAGGCGGATCGGTTGCATCCCACGGTGACCACACAGAAGATTGTGCCAGAGAATCTGCACGATCTGGCCGGACGGGTTTCCGCCTTGGCCGCTTTGGGTCTCTGAGTCTCAAAATCGTCGTTTCCGGGCTGGTGTTTGCGGCGGTAGTGACTTTGGGGTTGGGAAGGTCCGGAGAGACGGTCTCTTCCTCCGATCTTAAGCCGCAGGGCGATCTATTTATCTACCAAGGCAAGCCTTTCAACGGGATTGCGCGTGGGGAATTTAAAAATCGCAAGACGGAGGTCGAATTCTGGGAAGGAAGGATGCACGGGCGCTACCGCAGTTGGTACGGCAATGGGAAATTGGAGAGTGAGGCGTATTTCGAAAACGGCAAACGGGAGGGGGTGGCCCGCCTTTGGAACGAGCAGGGGGTTATGGTCCAAGAGACGCGGTTTCGGGAAGGGGTGGCGGAGGGCGACTTCACGGAGTGGTACGCCAACGGAAATCTGGAGCGGCGGGCGGGTTGGCAGAGCGGGAAGAGAAGCGGAAAGGTGGAGACTTGGTATGGGAGCGGGAGAAAAAAGGGGGTGGGATTTTTCAGCAACGGTCTTCGCGATGGCACATTTGTCGTATGGTGGCCCAACGGAAAGAAAAGGGTGGAAAGCAACTACCAGAAGGGTGTGCCTCACGGATGGTGGTTGGAATGGGATGAGGACGGGGACAAGGTGAAGCAATCCTATTTTGTGAAGGGCAAGGAAGCGGAAAATCCCCCCAAGAGAGAGTCTTGAACCGGGCGAAGGTCAGGGTACGATTTTGAGTTCGCAAGCACCCGTAGCTCAACTGGATAGAGTGTCGGCCTCCGAAGCCGAAGGTTGCGCGTTCGACCCGCGCCGGGTGCAGAAAGTTCTCCGAACAGGATTGAGCCGGGCGTCGGGCTTCGATATAAGGAAACACTGCTTTTCCGGAGTAGCTCAGCGGTAGAGCGATCGGCTGTTAACCGATTGGTCGCTGGTTCGATCCCAGCCTCCGGAGCTCCCCAATAAATCCGGCCAAAATAAGCTGTAAAGCATTGACAGAAAATTACTTATTAAAATCTATTGAGCTATTTTAATTTTTTCAGCTAGTTTGCTTCCTTATGTCGACAAAGATTGCCCAATCTGACTTGCCGCGGACAACGAGTCCCGAGTTGATCGGTATGGATCCGGCCGACGTGAATTTGGGCGCCTTGAAAAAGGCCGTCGAATCTTCCCGGGATTTTCTTTTGGGGCTGCAAAAACCCGAGGGGTACTGGGTCGGCGAGCTGTTTGTCGATACGACGGTGGCCTGTGATTACCACCTCCTGATGTATCTTCGGAACAAGATCGATCGGACCAAGGAGGCAAAAATCGTACGTCATATTTTACAAAGGCAGCTGCCCGATGGAGGTTGGCCCATTTACCCGGGTGGACCCAGCAATGTCACCGCAACCGTCAAAGCCTACTTCAGTCTCAAGCTGGCGGGGTTTACACCGGAAGAGCCGGAAATGCGCAAGGCTCGGGCGGCCGCCTTGCGATTGGGGGGCATTCCCCGTTCCAACACTTACTGTAAACTGTATCTGGCGATGCTTGGCCAGTATCCTTGGAAGTATCTTCCCAACATTCCTCCAGAGATTCTGCTGCTCCCGAAATGGGCACCCTTCAACCTTTTTGAAATGAGTTCCTGGACCCGGGCCATTGTGGTGCCCCTGTCCATCATCCGAAGTTTCCGACCCACCCAGCACCTCCCTCCGGAAAAACAGCTCCATGAGCTTTATCCGTACGGGGTGGAGGGTGGGCCTTTTCATCACCCGGTGGAGAGTCGGTTCTTCTCCATGAAAAACTTTTTTGTCCGGGTTAACGAGCTGCTTGGGTGGATTGAAAGTCTCTCCTGGAAGCCTCTGCGTCGACGGTCGCTCAAGGTGGCGGAGAAGTGGATTCTCGACCGCACGGGACCGGAATCGGAGGGGTTGGCCGCCATTTTCCCCTCAATGATGAACACCATTCTGGCGTTCCAGTGCCTGGGGTATTCCGACGATCACCCGGCCATGCGCAAAGCGGTCAAGGATTTGGAGGGTCTTGAGGTCGATGATCCTGCCAACGGGGATTTTCGCATCCAGCCCTGCCTCAGCCCTGTCTGGGATACAGCCATCACCATGACCGCCCTGGGTGCGGCCGGCGTGCCCGCAGAGTCCGCTCCGATGCAGAAGGGGGCAGACTGGCTCTTGGCCAAAGAGGTCAAGATGCGCGGAGATTGGGTGGTGAAAAATCCGACGCCGGTCACCGGGGGTTGGGCTTTTGAATTTTTCAATGACTGGTATCCCGACGTGGATGACACCGCCAAGGTTTTGCTGGGACTCCGTCAGGCCCGGGCTTCCGACCCTGCCGCCCAAAAGGCGGCCATGGATCGGGGATTGGCCTGGGCCCGGAGTTTTCAGTGTGACAACGGGGGGTACGCCGCCTTTGACAAAAACATCAACAAAACCTGGTTGGAGGATGTGCCGTTCGCCGATCACAATGCCATTCTTGATCCGCCTTGCGCCGATATCACCGGCCGGCTTCTTGAAACCATGGGCAAGTGCGGGGTGGCCAAACAGGATCCCCAGATCGAGCGGGCAATCCGTTTTATCCGGGAAACGCAGGAAGAGGACGGCTCCTGGTTTGGCCGCTGGGGGGTGAATTACATCTACGGAACTTGGCAGGTGCTGCGGGGACTGCGGGCCATCGGATATGACATGAATGAACACTGGGTGATTCGTGGCCGGGACTGGTTGGAGTGTGCGCAAAATCCAGACGGCGGTTGGGGGGAGAGCTGTGGATCCTACGACGATGCGCGTCTCAAGGGACGAGGCATCAGCACGGCCTCCCAGACCGGTTGGGGATTGATGGGGTTGTTGGCTTGCGGGGATGTGCAGCGGCCGAGCGTGCGGCGGGCGGTCCGTTATCTGATCGAAACCCAGCAGAAGGACGGGAGTTGGGAGGAGAAACTGATCACCGGAACCGGCTTCCCCTGTGTGTTTTATCTCCGTTACGACATGTATCGGAATAATTGGCCTCTTTTGGCCCTAGGGGAGTATCAGGAGATGGTCCGAAATACCGGCGTTCGCTGATTTTTTCCTGTCAGGTTTCCCGGCGATAGATTCATGACCGACGCTCCCGAGTTGCCGGTTGGGGTCTTGTTTCCGATGGAGTTTGAGGCGGGACCAACCTGGAAACGTCTGGGGGGCAGAAGCCGGACGGAGACCGGAATGGAAACTCTCCGGGGAACCTGGAATGGTCTGCCGGTGGTTACGGCGCGGATCGGGATGGGGCATCCGGGGTTGGAGAAAAAAACCGAGAGTTGGCTGGCGGAACATCCCTGCCGGGCCGTTCTTTTAGCAGGTTTGGCGGGGGCTTTGCATCCGGATTGGGACGAGGGTGATTTGACCTCTTTTCATGCGGAGGATTGGGAGGATTTTCATCAGTGGACCCAAAGTCAAGTTGAGGTGAGGCCAGGCAAGTGGCATACGGCTCATGAAATTGTTGCCACCGCCGATGCCAAGCTGGCCTTGGGAAGAAATACCAGATGTGGAATTGTGGAGATGGAATGGGACTATGTGGCGAAGGCCTGTCGTCTCCTTGGCATTCCGTTGGTCGGTCTGCGCGCGGTCAGCGACCATGCCAATAAGCTTCTCCCGGCGGATTTGTTCCTTCTCGGCTGTGATCATGAAACGGGCAGAAGCACCCCCTTCAGAGTCGGAATTCACCTGGCCTTGCGGCCCTGGCGATTGGTCGAGCTCCTGCCTGCAGTGGCCGGATGTACCCATGCCAGGGAAGTCATGAGTCAAGCCGTGGGGGAATTCTTGGATTGGTTGAGTAGGAGAAGTTGAGGCCTCAACTTAGGTAGGGCGGCCTCGATGAGGCCGCCGAACTGGAGAAAAGAACAAGAAAGTTAGAAATCGCCAGGGTCATCGACCCCGCCCCACCGAAGCCATCACCCAACCGCCTCGGCGGCCTTGAATCCGGAAACCACGGCTCCCTCGATGGTGGCGGGAAGATTTGTGTCGGTCCAATCTCCCGCGAGAAAGAGGTTATCGAGGGAGGTGACAGGGCCCGGGCGGGCCAACGGTTTCCCCGCCGGACCGGAAAACGTGGCATCTCGGGACTTGTAGACGACATGATGGGTAACCTTGGCCTCTCGGCTGGGAGGAATGAGCCGATGAATCTCGGAGAGAACCAGTTCCACGAGCTCTTTTCCGGTTTGGTCGATCCGATCGCTGATCGCACTGATCACGGCGGCGTAGAGATGACCGCTACTTCCCGCGGGCAGGGTGGAGGTGCGGTCAAACAACCAATGTAGGGGAGAATCAAGGAAGCCGGTGATCAAATCCGGTGTCATCGGGCGGTCGGTCCACAAGTGAATGCCAAGAATCGGTCCGGGCACCAGGGAAGAGGCCAATTGTTGGGATCGGTCGGAGACGGGGAGGAACTTGGCGGCCGCTGTCCACGGCACGGCCAGCACGACCTGGTCAAAGACAATCCTCTGGCCGTCTTTCAGCTGAAGGGAAGTGATTCTTCCGCTGGATTCGTTCACTTCGAAAGAATCCACCGGGGTGGTGATGTGCAGTTTGCCTCCCGTAGCTTGGAGGAAAGTCCCCAGTTCGGGCTGTAGAAGATGGGAGAGCCCGCTTCGGTCGAAATAGATCGCGGCGTCCCGTGGGGAGCCAAAAAGAGCGAGGCGGGTGACTTCCCAAAAGAGACCCGCATCCGCTGCGGCGATGGGGACATTCAACGCGGCCAAGCAGAACGGCTCCCAAAGGGCTCGAACGGAGCCCGGGGTTTGGCCCAATCTTTCGAGCCAAAGCTGGGTGCTCTCCCCGGGTTTGGCCGGAGTGCCCCTGGCCCGGGATGGAAAGCGGAGAATGGCCCAACGATCCGACCAGGAGAGCTCGGCAAAACTCAAAAGGCCGGCCAAAAGATGAAAGGGGGGAGGCAGGGCGGAGGAGCGCAGAACCGTACGCCCGTGTTTGGAGCTGACGAAGGAAAGATTCAGGCGGTCGTGTTTCTCCAGCCGGTCGCCATTGCCCAAGGATTCGATCAGTTCGAGGGCCCGGTGGTAGCAGCCCATCAGGATGTGCTGCCCATTATCCAGCGTGGTGCCGGTTTTGGCTTCGCGGTAGCTGTGGGCCCGACCCCCCAGTTGGGGTTTGGCCTCGAACAGCTCCACCGTGTGGCCGGCACGCGTCAGGGCAAACGCGGCGGTGCACCCGGCAAAACCACCGCCGATCACGGCGATGCGGGATGGGAGCTTGCGCGGGCAAATCGATTTACCCAAGCGGCTTCGTTCCCGACGAAGAGCCTTGAGTTTCTCCCAGCGGGTCAGCTTGATCGGGCCCTGCAAAACCTGAAGATCCCTGCGTTGGAGTTTTTCCAAAAGATCCCGGTAGACCCCGGTCATAAGAAGGGCTGCCGAGAGGTGAGGCCGGTCCGCTTCCGGAATCAGACGATCGGCTTTTTCGAAGTAGTGGCGGGCACGGAAATATTGGAGGCGCAAGAGTCGGCGCATGCCCGGGGTGGGGGTGGTTTGGCGGAAATCACTCTCGGTAACCCCGAAGGCCTGCCACTCCTCCCTGGGCAGATAGATTCGACCGAACCTCTGCAGGTCGTATGCCACATCCCGCAATATATTGGTCAGCTGAAAAGCCATGCCCAGGGCGATGGCGTAGTCCCGGGCAGCCCGGGTCTGGCAGCAGAAAATATTGATCGATACCAAACCCACGGCGGAGGCCACGCCATAACAGTATTTTTCAAGATCGGCAAAGGTTTCATAGCGGTTTTGGGTCAGATCCATCTCCACCCCGTTGAGAATCTCGAGAAGGGGTTCTGGGGGGATGAGGTATCTCCGGACCACGGGTGCCAATTCGTGGGCGAGGGGTTGTTCGGGTTGGCCCCGGTAAATTGCCCGGATGTCATTCCGCCACCGTTGGAGGCGGGCTTGTCGCTCGGCCATCGGAGCGGAAGTTTCATCGACCACATCATCCACCGTCCGGCAGAAGGCATAGAAAACCGACATGGCGTGGCGCTGCTCCTTGGGAAGGCAGATAAAGGAAAGGGCGAGGTTGGAGCCGCTTTTGCGGGTGATGCGCTCCCCCGTGCCCCCGGGCGAGGGAGTCGAATTCATTGGCCCAAAAATGCCTGAAGCGCGAGCCGGAGAAAATCCAGCTTGGTCACCGTGGGGCGACGGGAGAGGGTGTCAAAGTTCCATCTCTCGATTTTGCGGAGAATTTCAGTTCCTCCCAGCCAGGTTAGGCGGATTTCCCAGGAGAGGGGGCGGGGGAGGTGATGCGGAAGGGATTCGCCTCGGCGGAAGAGGTCCCAAGCGCGCTCTGCTTGGTAGCGGAGACAATTGCGAAAATTCGGGGTCGCGCGGCCAGCGAAGAGATCCTCTTCCGAAACGCCAAGACGCTGGAGATCGATTTGCGGGAGGTAAATCCGGTCTTTACCCAGATCCACGGAAACGTCTTGCCAGAAATTGGCCAGTTGCAGGGCGGTGCAGATGTGGTCGGAGAGTTGGGCTAACTCCGCGCTCCGTTCCCCGTGAATGAGGAGGACGAGTCTTCCGATCGGATTGGCGCTCCGGCGGCAGTAGTCGAGCACTTCAGGAAAATCCGCGTACCGCCGCTTGACGATGTCCTGCTCAAAAGCGCTGAGAAGATCCAAAAAAAGGGAATCGGGAAGACCGAGCTCGCCCTTGGTTTTTTGTAGGGGCTCGAAAATCCAAGTGTAGGAGGGATCGTATTCTTTTCCCTGGAGGGCGTTTTGCCATGCCTGCCGATATGCGCGAAAAACCTTCAATCTCTCCGCTTCCGTTGGAGCCGGTCCGTTCGATTCTTTACGGGGATCCGCATACCCCTCATCGGCCAGGTCGTCCGCCACCCGGGCAAAGGCATAGACGGCATGCACATGGGGTCGGAGTCTCTTGGGAACCAGGCGACCGACCGGAAAGTTCTCGTAGTGTTCCCGGGCCAACTGACGGCAAGCCGCGTAGGGATCAGAGGGCGGAACCGTTAACGCATCCGCTGTGGGGCTGATGATTTGCATCGCACCTCCCTTTTTACAGAAAGCGAAGGGCGGAGCGAGCCGACAAGTGTCTATTCCAAGGTGGAAAGGTCCCGGAATAATACGGTTTTTAACGATCCGAGGTC
>Ga0214917_10004872_pt1 | contig 14640 bp, 10 predicted proteins | sample LL_1208_BB_MetaG_FD_177983 | JGI IMG/M metagenome (GOLD analysis project Ga0214917, IMG submission 177983) | Freshwater microbial communities from Lake Lanier, Atlanta, Georgia, United States - LL_1208_BB | ecosystem: Environmental > Aquatic > Freshwater > Lake | place: USA: Georgia | collected... | reverse complement strand
TGGGTGATCCGGCCTTGGGGGTCGGTAAGACGGATGATTTTCACAGACGAGGAGTCCGATGAGGGAGGTTGAAACCGTGCACCGTAGAGGACTTGAACCTCTGACCTCCACCGTGTCAAGGGGTTGTATAACAGAGTAGTGTAACACTTTTCATGTAACACTTTTCCACTTGGCTGATTTTCGTTTTTGAAAACAAATCTCAATTACAGCTCTTGATTTTTTGCTCAAGGAAATAAATCCAATATATGAATAATTCATGCGAACCTAAGCCGTGGCCCGAGGTTCTTTGTGCCGAAGAGGCAGAAAGATTCATGGGCGGTCAAACTATGTTGAAAATTGCGTTGGAACTAGGGCTGGAGCCCATCACCAGAGGGCGACGGTTTACCAGATACGACATAAAGGATCTTCGGGCTTTCCTAGACAAAGTGAAGGTGGAATTGGTTACCTGTCGACGCAGGGGAGTCAGAAGCCGGAATCCTTCGTTATCAGCTATCCCCTAGGGTCGATCTGATTTTTTCACAAAACGGCAGATGGTAGCTCCGTGTTTCGTGATGAGATGGGTGTGGAAGGAAGTGATGGGAGATACCCAGTTTGTTGAGCAATGAGTCACAATGGACTCCGAGTGCAATAACTGCTTTGGGCTTCCAGAAGTTCAACTCCCTTTGGAAATTTTGGCTAAAACATGTCCTTCCTACCTCAAGGGAAGGCATCTTGTTGTTGGGGGTAGTACATTTCACAAGATTTGTATAAACAGTCTGCTGAAAGACTACTTCCTGAGGTTTTTGCAAAATATTACTCAGCCAGTTGAGTAATCTTTTATGGAACCTCTTACCGGCATTATTTGTATAAACACGATCAGCAAATTGAAGATGGATTCGTGCTTTTTCTTTGGGGTCGGGATTAGCGTAAAGATTGATTTCATCGGACATGACCTGACCAGGGTTAATACCCACAACCATTAATGTGATGATGTCTCCGGGTTTTGCTAGGGTGTAGAACCCTCGAGGAATGTTGCTTGTTTCATCCCTTAATATGCCGGTACATGACAAAGGACATCCGACAATTGTTCCGTAAAAGTCATGGATTCCCGGTGACATCTAAATTAACCGTATCGTTAAGTCTTATTTCGTCTGGGTTCAGGAGACCAAAGCCAACTTTTTGATTTTGTAAACACTTGCCACGCTCACCCCACATTCGCTTGCGATCACCCTCTCTTTGAATCCTTCAGCCAACATGTGTCGCATACGGTCTTTAGTTGCTTGAGCTAAACTTGGTCTACCCCCGAACCTCCCGTTTTTCCTCGCAGCCCGTAGCCCGGCCATGACCCTCTCACGAATCAGACTTCTTTCAAAATCGGCAATACTGGCAAGCAAACCCAACTGCAATCTGCCAAATGCACTTTGATTACTCGTATTGATTCCATCTTGAATAGAAATGAATTCGGTGTTGAATTTTGAAAGGATATCAATGGTAGCCAATAAGTCAGGCAAACTCCGACCAAGCCGATCCAATTTAAATGTAATGACCCGGCAAACTTTTCCAGCCCGAACCATTTCCAGAAGTTGATTTAAAACAGGACGTCTTTTTGCTCCTGATGCGACTTCCCGAAATACCTTTACGTTCTCGAATCCGTTTCGTGTGCAGTATTCAGATACTGCTTTATCTTGGCTGTTGTGAGTTTGATGATTGGTTGAGATTCTTTCGTAGCAAGCTGTTATCATTCAATGATATGTAAGCATATTTTAAAATGATTGTCGAGCTTAAAAGATTTTATATTTTATTTTTTGGTCTTTTACGAAGATGCGTCACTCTGTTTGTGCAGCAGTTTCTAATCAGCACCTGAGCCCCTGCCCGAGGCTGTGGTACCCCCATCTCCTGCACCGCCCTCCCCAGTAGATCCTGAATCAGACCTGCCCTCAGAATTAGGTGAAGGATAAGATGGAACTGCCTTGGTTTGTACGGCTTGCACCCGCAGAAACATTTTGTCTGAAGGGGCGTTGCTTATGACCAGCTCGTTGTTTTGATAGGAAGACCAGTTTTGCAGGTCGGTGCTTTGTAGGATCTGGTAGTTCAGGACAAGCTGGTTGTTGGCGTTACGGTTCAAGATGATGCCGCCAAGGCCGAGATTTTGGATCTGGCTGGTGCTGTAAAGATTGTAAGAGTTGGGTGAGTTAAGAATCTCGTTTCTTCCGGCAGTCCGGTTGGAGTCGTATTGAGATTGATTATAGAGCCCTGAAACAGGATTTGTTTTTAGTGAGTTGATGAGCGGAAGCAGATTCAACGTCGGGCTGTACCCAAGGCTGTATGCCCTTCCATCGTTAATCCCGTCTGAGTTTGAGTCTGCTAATAGTGGATTGCTGCCCAGCTCATTTTCTTGGCCATTTGTCAAACCATCACCGTCCTGATCTCCAGATGGATCTAGCACAACATTTATTGTTCGATCCACGGATGTCGCAGAATTATACGCACTGTCGCTTGCCGAATAAGTGAGGGTGTAGGTTCCAAGTGTGGCGGTGTTAACTGTGCCAGTCCCGTAGATCGTCCTGACGGGATCAATGTTATCGTTGACAGTAGCCCCCGGGTCCGCAAAGGAAGAGCCGAGATAAACTTGTTGGGGATTGGCTCCAAGTAGCGAAATGGTAGGGGCATTTGTATCTCTCGCTTCGTAAGCTGCGATTATCCACCCACTTCCATAGGCAACGTCCAAAAGAGGAGGTAAGTCATTTGGGCTAGCAGGGGCCCCACTTCCAAAAGAGACTAGGGTTCCATCCAACTGGATAAGTCCGTTATAAAATCTTCCCGCCTTGATTCTAGCCACTGAACCAAGATTCGTCGGTAAAGTCATAGTACCCCCAAACGTTTCATCCCCCCATGTAACAACGGTTCCATCACTTTTCAGCGCTATGGTGCCTCTTTCGCTACAGCTTATTGCCACCACGTTGGTTAGCCCGGCTGGGATGTTCTGCTGGCCAACGTTATTCCCTCCCCAAGTCACAACAGTCCCGTCGATGCGAAGTGCTGCGCCGTGATAACAGCCCGCTGCCACCTGTACTGCATTTGTTAAATCAGCGGGAGGACTTAACTGCCCGTACTCGTTTCCGTATCCCCCCCACGTGACAACAGTTCCGTCGCTTTTAAGTGCGAATACATGACCGGCAGCTGTTCCTTCAGATATCGCAACAACATTCGACAAAACCGGAGTTTGAGTCACCAGCGTTGAAAAGCCCCAGACCGCTAGGGTTCCATCTGATTTTAACGCGATGGATTGATAGCCTCCTGCAGAAATTGACACAACATTTGAAAGACCGGAAGGCACGGAGCATTGGTTATGGGAGTTGTTCCCCCAAGCGTACACGGTTCCGTCCCCACGCAGTGCGAGGTTATGGCCGATACCGGAACTGATTGCTACGACATTTGATAGGTCTTGGGGAATTTTTCCTTGATTATACGAATTTCCACCCGAACCGTACCAAGCACGAAGTGCAAGAACGTTGGTAGGGCGCTGTTTGATTGCCAGCGGGAAACTGGTGGGAATCGTTGGTATTGAGAGGCTGTTATTGGGCTGATAAACGAAGACAGAGCGTTCAAGGGGAGCAGAAATATTGCCAGCCAAGTCCTGTGCGACGTAGGTGACTGTGTATATTCCAACTGTGGAGGTGTCCACCGTACCCGAACCAATAACGATTCGGTATTCATCAGTGTCATCATTAACAGAAGCCCCCGGGTCAACAAAAGCGCTTCCCCGAGGTATGATCAAAGGGTTGTGCCCTATGAGGCTTAAAACGGGTGCCTCGCTGTCTCCTGTGGCAGGAACCGATAAGCCGACGCTTGAAGCCGTATATGATGTAGCGTTGTTGATATCGGTCCTGTCGTAAAACTCCCGTGCATCAGAAACTCCATCTCCATCAAAATCAGAGGTATTGGCGCTATCAGGAATAAGCAACAAAGCCCGATCACCCACCCCATCCTTCGAGCCGTCTGCCACTATCCATCCCAAATTGTTGATTTTATTGCACCGCTTCACTGTCCACCCATCTCGGTCTGTGACCAGATCGTTAATGTCATACATGGTTCCACCTTGCCAAAGGAAACCTGCCTCTCCCGTCCAATTACTGCCACCAAGGCTGCCAACTACCTGGCCCTGATTGTTGATATCGTAGGCATCACTGTAGGTGTGCGACTTGATAACACCGAGATTTTGCATCACGCCATTTGTGCGGATCAAAAATGCTTTTACTCTTAATTCCGCATTGGCGTCCTGTGTCCAACCAACGATTTCGCCAAAATCATTCACACCATTCGCACTTCCAAAGCCATTGCTACCAGCCAGTGAACCTAGTTCAGTCAGAGTTCCTCCGAAATATTTAAATGTCACATAGCCACCGCCCCTTGAGGTTTCTCCAACCACTAATCCCGACTCATTTATACGACTGCCGTTGGATAAAGAGGCTCCGGTCAAGATTTGAAAAACACCTCCGGAGTACAAGAATGCTTGATTGCCGCTGATAAAGGTGTCGCCTGTGATCTGCCCGCTTTCGTTAATTGATCTGCCCCTGCCGTCTCCTATGTCCGTGAAAACATTGTTGGATAAGATATAAGCTCTGCCGTTTGAAGAGCCGACGATTACCCCATTATTGTTAATGTCATAAGCATCACTCCATGTATGTGAAGAGTTTATCACTCCCACCGAATTCAACGCTTTATTCTTGTAATAAAAACCTCTGTCACCGCTTGGGCTTGAGGAAACCCCGACAGCAACGCAGGAATCATTGATGCTGATACCGCGACTTGAATTGTTCGTGTAGGTATACTCACCACCAAACCAACTTGTGTACGTTACAACTTGTGGTCCAATTGTTCTTAAATTTACTATTTTGTAATTGGGAGCGGCAGAATAGCAATAAACGGGCATGAAGACGGAAAGGGAAAGCACCAGCACTAATTTTTCCAACCTTAGTGCATTCAACATTGAAGATAATCAAGCACTTCTTGCCCCGTTTTGCAACTAGCGCTTTGTGACAACTTTATGGCTTTAGCCCATTCGTGATATATTTCCCCCTTTTTACCCTGCAGCCCATTTTTAGAGGCAGGCGCGTTTTTTTAACAATTGTTTGGTGACAGAGCTTAAAACGACCATTCCGTCACTGTGGCATTTGACGAGGTTTTGTGACAATTGCTTTGAACCTGCTTCCACCGAAGCAATCTGCTATCCCGCGCAGATACACCCGCGCAGGCTCCTGCCCGTTTTGAACCTGCTTCCACCGAAGCAATCTGCTATCCAAGGAAAGTAAGCATGAGACGACGCAAGCCAGTTTTGAACCTGCTTCCACCGAAGCAATCTGCTATCCTTGGACGAGTTCGGCACACCGCCCCCTTTCGGTTTTGAACCTGCTTCCACCGAAGCAATCTGCTATCGAACGACCCTAATCGTTGAAGGCAAGGCATACGTTTTGAACCTGCTTCCACCGAAGCAATCTGCTATCTATAGGGGGTGATTTGTCCAGCCAGGAGACGGGTTTTGAACCTGCTTCCACCGAAGCAATCTGCTATCAAAAACATGAGCTGTCCCTCCTCCATGACGTGGTTTTGAACCTGCTTCCACCGAAGCAATCTGCTATCCGATTCTGTCCATCTTGTCCTTGCAACGCTGAGTTTTGAACCTGCTTCCACCGAAGCAATCTGCTATCTCGTGATGTTTGGCGAACGGAATCCAGCACGAGTTTTGAACCTGCTTCCACCGAAGCAATCTGCTATCGCGCTTTCTGACAGCTTGGCGGAAACTGAAAGGTTTTGAACCTGCTTCCACCGAAGCAATCTGCTATCGAGACTGCCTTGTGCGGGAATGAGCGTTGGGTGTTTTGAACCTGCTTCCACCGAAGCAATCTGCTATCGCAGCTCCTAGCGCAATTGAGAAGGCTAAGAAGTTTTGAACCTGCTTCCACCGAAGCAATCTGCTATCCCTAAGCGCCTTGGAGAATGTGACCGTGACCGGTTTTGAACCTGCTTCCACCGAAGCAATCTGCTATCGACTATATTGACCAAAGCGGGATTGCCTACGGGTTTTGAACCTGCTTCCACCGAAGCAATCTGCTATCCCACCTCGCCAACGACGGCATGAGCTGCAACGGTTTTGAACCTGCTTCCACCGAAGCAATCTGCTATCGGACTGGTAACGGCTACTCCACTCGTCCTCGCGTTTTGAACCTGCTTCCACCGAAGCAATCTGCTATCAGTTAGTTCTAACCTACTGATTACCAGATAACTACAAATAAGGGCATTTTACGGATTCTGTCGGCTGTTTCATATTTTTCGGATACAACGACCTGCCCTTCCCAAACAGACTCCTCCATAGGAATCATGCGGATATCCCCCGGAATACCTTTTGCCAAACGCTTCATTTGCCGGATGACTCTATAACACTCATGGTTTTCGCCGCGGAATGCATAAACGCTGTATTGAATTCGTGCCCCACCCAATCGTTCAAACTCCCTGCGTAAGAAAGTCTGATGTTTTTGCTCAGGGGTATCGTAAGACAAAATAACCATCATATTCAGAGGCAAGCATCCCGGGGTATAAGAAGAAATGGTTTGAATTGCCCATCCTCATTTAATGCCTGTACAAAGGATTCCACCATCAATCGTATCACGGTCCGCAGCCGGAATTGGTGACTCCTGTAATCCCATCGGCTCTCCATCATATCGGCAAAACAAGCTGCCATTGCTTGTTTGCTCTCAATGTTTTCCCAGTTCCTAGCAACCGTAAGTTCCACCACACATCGTAAGGGTTCGATCAGATCACAGGCCAAGCTTGGTCGATTTTTCCGTAAGCGATGTATCAGTCCAATAGTGGGATCAAGTCCCGAGGCATAGCATTGCCATTCGATAGCATGATAAAGAAATCCATAGCCATAACTAAGCGCTTGGTTCAGAGGATGGAGTGGTCTTCTCTTTTGACGCTCAAATAGATCCTCCTCCAAGTAGCTCAGATATCGGGGCCAAAAGAATCTAGCGTATTGCGCCTCCAGTCTGAGGATTCGGTTAAAGGAATTTTCTTTTAGCTGTGGTCGGATCGGTAGCTCGGGTCGGAATGCTCGGAGCAAAAGGTGCTGGTTGCAGATTTTGGCATGGATTAGTGCATTGGACAGGGCGGTAGCTAGTGGTGGTTTCAAACGACATAGCTTCCATAAGGCCGATGGATTTACGTGACGACCCCTTGGCTGCAAACTGAAGCTCTTCCATTTTCTATGCCCTTTGTCAAAACGTGCAAATATGGAAGGACACTGACTGGCTATGGCTTCAAGTGTGCTCTGTGTCCACCGGCACGTATCGCTTAAACATTGGATACTACCCAGAGTCTCAACCGCAATTGACTGATTTCCTGATTTAAGTTGGCCGGATTCGATTCGCAAATCCTGCTTTTCCGAAAGCAGAATGAGATGGTGAATCATCCATTGGATACTGCATTAGAGTGCATTACAATCGCCGCGTGTTTTGCAGCTGAACTCGGTCTCTGCGAAATAGCCCGGGGCACTTTGGCCAAATACCCGGGCAGGGCTTCATCAAACTCCGCTGGTACAAAGGTAATTTCACCAGCAGTCTTCAAGCTCACTGCTCGATACCACAGTTCATAGACTGGTTTTTCCCCGGGCTGGCAGATTTCCCCTAATGCATTCATTGGAATCAGAAAAACGTCCCCTTTCCGTATTTGGCCAATCCTCTTGAAATCTTTGTCCAACTTCTCCTCAGGCATCCACTTCTTGCCGAACAGTTTCTCATAACTTTTCTGGTTCCGTAATGGCGGGATCAATATGGATCGATAATCCGGAACTGGCTTACCACCCTTGTCCAACAAAGGCTTCCCGTCCTTGTCCTTCTTGAGTCCCTGCCATATTTCGCAGGTCTCGGAGGCATCAATGTATACTTTGCAGCCGATGATCTTGTTTTCATGGTTGCGGTGGGGAACAAGACTGCTGAGTGCCTGTGCATTACCTTCAACCATGATCCTTTTGACGGGTGTGCCATCTCTCAAAAGAAGCGGTTTCTCCCCATTTTTATCCAGCCAATGTGTAATAGTTTTTGCAGGTAGCGCCTCAGCACTTATGCCTGTGCTTTTTGGATCAAACAGCTTGGGCTTCATATTCGCCGGATCCAGTGCTGTTCTGACTCGAAGTTTATTGTCTTTCAATGGATCAGCGCTGGGCAGGTTATAGATTGTTTCCTTTGTTCGTTTCGCTTTGCTCTTGGTTTGTTTGGGCTTGTTCACCAAACATGTTCGCTGGTGCTTTTGATCGAATTTTTGCAGGTCTGGCAACAATCCTTCGATGGCTTTCCCTTTGATCGTCCCGTCTTTTTCTGTCGCAAAGCGGAAGATTCCTCCGCAGTTCACGCTGTTCAACCCTGAACCCGGAGGAATAAAGGATACAACCGCCGCATCATATAAGTGGTGGCGCAAGTTACCCCGCTCCTTTTTATCCTTCATGAAATCTGGCAGTGCATCCCGCCAGCTATCCCGGCAAATGCTGGTGAGGTATCCGGATGGTGAGCCAATTCGTTCCCATATTTCACCAGCTATTTTCTTGTCTGCGTCCTTGGCCCCATTGTGATTTCGTTCAATGCCAAGCCATCGCACCACTTCCCGACGCAATTGCCGTGCCAACTGACTTTGCCGAGTAAGGTTCTGGAAATCCGGCACCTGACTTCCCTCGTGGGCAAAGAATGTGCGCTTCGCCTTGCCCCACCGGAAACGAGATGCTGTCTGCAGCATTTGATCAAAGGGCAGAAACTTGATCCGACCTGATGTACTGCCAGCAACGTTTCTAGGGGTGCGTTCTCCCATTGCTCCATTGATTTCTCGTTTGGTTATGAAGAGATTGTCCATCTCCCCGATTCCACCGGAATCCTGTGGAAAAATATGGGCGATCTCCAAATCGGTGCTGAGGGGGTTTTTACCAAGGTCAGACCCGGTGACCGGACAGACACCATGACCGTCATCATTCAGCTGTTGGTTGAATAAAAGGACTTTTCGGATCTGCGGGGAGGAAAGCTTTTCACCAAATTCCTTGGTTATTTCCTCTTTTGCGTCTCTGCGGGACTTTTGATCATTCTGGATTGATCGGCGTTCTTCGCTGTTGCGTGGAATCTGTCCAATCACCTCCACAACCACATAGTCCGGCACTTGTTTGCCAGCCAACTGCTTTTGAATATCTACCAGCCGGCCATGTGCATCTTTCAGCTGATTATGGAAAAGCCGTCGAAGTATTCCATGATGTTGAGGTTGCCCGTCTTGCCTGCCCTTCAGATCCCGTGGTTGCCCCCCGTCATCATAGTGCTTTCTGGAACCCAAGAGGAACTCTACCTGTGGGTATCCCGGTGCCCTTGATTCAATGTTTCTGCGCCACTGATAAAATGAATCAGCAAGATTCTCCCGGATTTGCTCTGGCTCAAAGGTTTTCCCATTATCCGTACCCAAGGTGAACATGATCCGCGCCGATTCAGCGCACATACCGGACCGTTTTTTTAGCAAAGCAGCTTTGGGTTTGAGCAGTTCCTTCAAGTGGTCGAGGTAATCTTTATTAAGCTCGTCCTTTTTGCGTAGGGTAACCCGCTTGATCTTGCCCTTTGTCGTTGTTTTGGGCGCTTCGCTGTTAAGGTGCTCGGCAAAAATGCTATCCAGAAGAATTTTTGGTGCAGGTTGTTTGATTTTTTGGGCTTCGATGATGGTCTTTTGGAGTTCGAGGAGATGCTTCAACAAGGATTCCGGAATATTTCGCCGTACATTGTTGCTGTCGACAAAGGTTCGTTCAGCAAGAAACACCAACAGTTTCCACTGTTGAACATCCTGGTCGTCGTTGCCCGAACACTTGGTCTTTTCAGTCTGGGTCAGACCAGTTGACTTAAGTCGACCAATGTATGGACAGTCATTGGTTTTGCGTTCCCACAGTTCTTTTACATGCTCAATGCTTTTTCGATGAAAATCAATGATGCTCCCTGTCTTGGGATGCTCGTAGCAGATGTTGTCCTTTTCCCCCAGCAACTCTAGGACAGCTTGGTTATACTCAGCCGGATTCCGGAACATGGATTGGTGTTTTGATATGATCTGTCGTGTATGGCTCTTGATGGCTTCGCGGGGGAAGTTGTTGTGAAGACCACGAAATGGAGCACGTAGGTTTTGTTTCTTTTCCCGCATATGCTCGGCCAGTCGCTTTTCCAAAGTATCTTTTTTGGAACGATCAACTGCTTCGTCCAATGCCTGACAAATCTCCTTGTAGCTTTTACCTTCTTCACCACCAGCTAACTCAAGAATCTGTTGTTTCCATCCGTCCACGTTCTTTTTTTCCACCCAACTCCATTTCGCCCACTTGATGATTTCCTTGGGATCAGTTGTTTCACCCCATGGGAACTGACCTTCATCCGTCATGTGGTAATCGTATCCACGGTTTTTAATGACTTGGCGCAGGACGGAAACAAGTGCCTGCGGAGATCCCAACGTTTTGCCTTCGTTAACAACCCTGTGTCGCAGGTCCAAAGCACTCTGAAACGCGCTGGTATTGCGCCACATTTGATCGACCTGATCTTTTGATAGTAACCCAAAGCGAACAATCCATTCCCTCAGCTTTTTCTCCCGGATCTTCATGCTTCGACGAGACCTGCGGAGTGCTCGCTTTTGCCTTCGATCTGCCAATGGAGCCGCGTCTGGAATATTGACGAGGAATGTCTGAGCAAAAAGTGGTTCAGCTCCTTTTCTCAGCCAGACCCCGATACCCCGAATTCCAATGTCCAATCCAAGAACTATGGACTGGGTATAAAAAGGATGCTTTTTCCAATCATTGACCCTACCTGTTTCTTTCAGAACATAATCCATTGAATTTGACATCATAGGCTACTGAGTCATTGTAGGAGCAAGTTCAAAACCTGCGGAATGCTAGTCCGGAGAGGCATCCTTAAGAACCCGCAACTCTGGATTTTTGAAAAGGCGCTCTTCGGAGCGCTTTTTCATTTCTGCTGGAAAAATAATTTTTCATCAAACCACAGCATCCTAAGTGATCTGGTAGGACAAATGCAGTCATATACCAAAAGGGCTAAAATACGAATAAGCTCGTAAATAAGTGAAAAATATGCATTATTTGAAAGTTGAATGAAGACTGCTCGAATCATTCTGAGTGGCAGAATGAGAAGCGTCGATGTCATTCCGGTTGACCAAGTCATTACTGCTTTCGAGGATCCCGCCAACGATCAAGTGGAAGTTATTATCGCAGGGCAAGGTGTTTATGAAGCGGATAGCTGTTTGGCTTTGGTAAATCTGGTTGAGGAAATGCATCGAAAGACCAGTAAACCAGTGGTTAGCAATCTTCTTTCCTCTGTGGGTCTTACAGATTTCTACATTTGGCTAAAATGTGGAATCAATGGTCGGTCAATACGACCTACAGCCAAAATTAAGGTTAGATTACCTGATTGGTCTAGGTTCAGCAGCGTCGATTGCCCTCAGGAAGGGATTGCTGAATCGGAGCATTGCAGTGACTTGAGAGACATATTGGAATCAATCAATGAATATCTCCCATTAGCTGAATATGAAGGTAAGGATCTGACCATACTGAATCTGGATGAATTTGGATTGCTATCCGAAAGTTACCTTCACCTGTTGGAGCAAAAAAATTACGGGGTCGCACAGTAAAGATTCTCGCATAGAGAAATATAAAATATTTTTTTGAAAAAATTGTTCGGATGGGCCAATAGAAATAAAATTCCCAAAGTCTCCCTAATAGCGATTCGAATGCTTACCCCTTAGAAACCCGACCCTGTTTTGTCAAGAGTCGCATTTTGAAAACAAAGGTGGTTTTTGTTTCATATAATGAAAATTTAGGTGGGGGTCTTGCTGGAACGATCAATCCACCCTGTTTGCTCCCAACACCTCCTATACCCCCGTATAAGAATCAAATTTGGGTCTTCTAGTGAATTCCGGGCTATCTCCAGACCAATAAACTTCTAAACCGACTCGATTCAACTCAACCGTCACTGAAGAACTGATAATATATAAAATCTTTTTCTACTTTGAGGGGCTGTTTTTGCTGAAAATGGGTCATTTTATCCCATAAGCTAACCATTTTTCGCTTTTATAGCCGTTTTGCGGGGTGGATTTTGGTAAGAATAAATCCTCTATTTGCAAAATCCCTAGGGACGCAGGCAGACGATTTGTGAATGAAATTTAAGCCATCCTATTGTCTTCAAAAACTTTCCAGCCACATGAAAGGAAGCGGTTAAGTATGGTGATGAGCTTAACCGGCCCCTTTAGATCCTGAGTTCACACAACCGGCTGTGCCAGTGGCTTCTGGAGTTTTAGAATGCGCTTAATGAACTGGGTTTTTATGTGGTATTCATTTTTTGCGCGTTCTTTTGGTCCGATGTGATTGCTGAAGAACATATCCTTCTGCAGTCGCAGTTGCTCCATGAGAACAACTCTGTGGGCCATAATGTTGTGACGGTACCTTGGGTCACTCTCAAGAAGTTTTACCATTTGGGTAATTCGCTGTTGTTTTTGTGCAGCTTGATATTTGCTCATTTTTATTTCTCCGTTTAACAATGATGAAGATGCATTGGATATCTCCGTCGCATTTCAAAATTATTTCAACATGAGAAAAGAAAATATCTACTGACTTTCTATTATTTTTTAAAAATAATCACATTTAGACATAGCTATTCTTTTTATCATTTTTAGGATTCTTTTTGTTTATTATATTACTTTATTTAGTTATATATCCATGATTATTAGTTATTTATATCTTTTTCTGAACAATCCGGGTGGTTGGTGGGCACACTCCCACTTCCGAAGAAGCAGGAGTGTTTTTTTGATCAATCCGTTATGGCTCGATGGTATACACATTCGACTGCCTAGGCCCAAAGAGTCTTCCTCCCCGCCTTGGTCACTGACGCAGACCCAGTCGCCCTGTCCAGCCATTACAACTGGACCGAATTAAGGTGAGCAAGGGTTAACCCCAATCTCACCGCTTTGGCTCGGGTACCGAGGAAAACCTTTTCCGCCGGCCCCTACACGCGGAAGAAATCAAAATATTCATTAACGAACACAGCTTTCTTCAGGGGTATTTATCTTCGACAAAAGCTTGTCAAGTGACCCAGCAATTATTTTTTGATATAAGGGATATTTGTGAAGTTCATTTAAGCACTTGATTTTACAAACATTTATCCAGCTTCCTCCCAATCCCATATCCTTTCTGTGATCTTCATTTCAATTCATCCTAATTATCTGATCCCATATAATCCGGTTATGTCCTGAGAGTTGGGGTAGTGATGTGCATAATGCTTTAAGGTGGTCTTCACAGAATCACCTAAATAACCGGCTAATTGGCTGATCGGAACTCCTCTTCTGGCAAAATCAGTTGCGAAAGTATGCCTCATTACGTGTGGTGTCACTTTGATCATGCCCTGGCTTTTGACGTAATCCTCAAAAGGACGCCGAAAGTCATATCGGTATTTGTAAACTCCACGACGAACTCTTGGAGCTAGACAATAGTCCCGCTTAGAGAGGTAGTTTTCCAAAAAAGAAAGAAACAGTGAACTTATCGGTATCGATCTTTCCTTGCGGGTTTTTGTAATAAAAGGATCCAACCCGGTCTTCAGAGCTAAGTCCTCTCGCACCATCTTAATGGTGGCAACCTTGCCATCTAAATTGAACCATTCAGGTCGTGCTTCCGTGATTTCTTTCTTTCTCAAGCCAAGAAAGAAGCCGCATCCAAGAATAAACTTTAAATCGTTATTCTGTGCAGACGAATAAAGCTTAAGTGCTTCTTCTGCGGTACACCAAACCTCCCTTACTGGGTGTTCGTCTGGGAAGGATCTGATTGGAGTTACTGGGTTGCCTAAGAGTGAGCAATTCGTCACGCAGTCTTCAAAAAATGCTTGGAGAATCGTCAAGTAGCCGTTCACCGTACCTCCTTTGCATCCTCCAGAGATCTTTGACTTAAGGTAACTCTCGATCTCATTTGTTTTAACCGAGTGCAAAGATCGATCCGGCCCTACTGCATCACAAAATACCTTTAGAACTCTCGACTTTTCTGTCGCGCTTTCCCGACTCCACCTTTTGCTAGCAGTTTTCTCGTTAATATATTTATCAACCTGTGTCCCCAAAGAATGTTTACGAAACCCGTAATGAATCTGTGGATCAGCTAGGTAGGAGTCTCTTTTCTGTATCGCGTCTGCTAAGTCTTTTGTTTGCAGGGGGAATTGATGGCGTTTTCCTCCGCGTTGAATGTGCATCCACCACCAGTCGTTTCGTTTGTATAAGTTCGAAGGGTATTTTGTTTTCATACCCTTATTTATTCAGACGCCCACCGCGTCAAGTGGTGGCGGATAAATAAAATTCTACTTCTTTGATATCGGCTAGGTGTAACACTTCGCGTGTAACACTTGGTCTTTCTACATAGGTCTATATGGGGTGCCGAAAGTGTTGACGTTTTTCTAGAAAGATACTCAAAATCAACAACTTCCAGCCATAAACAAGGTGGTGCACCGTAGAGGACTTGAACCTCTGACCTCCACCGTGTCAAGGTGGCGCTCTACCACTAAGCTAACGGTGCGGCAGATTCGAAACCCTATCACGGGTCGGGGTTTTGGGGGAGAGGGAAAATCT
>Ga0214917_10004871_pt1 | contig 14641 bp, 11 predicted proteins | sample LL_1208_BB_MetaG_FD_177983 | JGI IMG/M metagenome (GOLD analysis project Ga0214917, IMG submission 177983) | Freshwater microbial communities from Lake Lanier, Atlanta, Georgia, United States - LL_1208_BB | ecosystem: Environmental > Aquatic > Freshwater > Lake | place: USA: Georgia | collected... | reverse complement strand
TGTTGGCCCTTGGCGTTTCCTGCCTGAACCTTCGCTTCAATCCCGCCCACGCCAAGGATGATTACCGTGGGGTGGCCCAATGGCTCACCGCCAGAAAGATCCCCGCGGAAAACATTTGGTGGGCGGCGGACACCAGCACCATCCTTTTTTACGGAATGCCCGGCGTGACCCCGGTTATAAATCCTGCCCCCTCTGATTTGGCCAAACAAAGGTACCCCTCCTGGGTCGTTTTGTCCAAATCCGACATCTATGATGCCAAAGGGGTCCTGAAGAATTACCTCTCGCAAAGAGGCGCCGTCTTGGAAAGGACGTTTACATCCTTTCAAGTTTACCGGATTCGCGAGTCACCGAACCCATGAACCGACTGGTCGAAATCTGGCTGCTCTATGCAGCTGCTTGCTCCGCCGGCGGATGGATCCTGAGCTGGCTCCAAGTCCTAAATCCCGTGGGCTATATTTTTCTGCATGGGGGATTTCTTGCGGGGGTGCTTTGGCTTTACCGCTGTCCGCAGCCATGCCTTGGTTGGGTGATTCGGAAACTGCGGCTACGTTTTTTCCCTAAAAAACGGTCCCACGAGGGTTCTTTCTCCCTTCGGCGCCTGCTCCCCTTCTCCTTTTTAGTTCTAGCGAGCCTGAGCCTGCTAGCGGGTCTTCTCCACGCCCCGAATAACTACGATGCCCTTACCTACCGGATCCCGCGGGTGATGCACTGGCTCCAGCACGAGGGATGGCACTGGATCCACACCGACAATGCCCGCATGAATACCCGGGCCACAGGTTTTGAGTGGCTGATGGCTCCGCAACTATCGGCCCTCAAAACCGACCGCCTGATATTTCTGGTAAATTGGTTTTCCTTTCTGCTTTTGCCGGGCCTGCTTTTTTCCTTTCTTCGCTCTCTGGGAGCCACCGGTCGTTCTGCCTGGCTCTGGATGTGGGCCTTCCCCTTGGGGCTGGGTTATGTTCTCCAGGCTTCTGGCATCGCCAACGACTCCTTTGCCACTGCGTATGCCTTGGTGGCGATTGTCCGTGGCATGGGTTTTATCCGGCACGGCCGCAGAAGGGACTTTGGTTTCGCCCTCTTGGCCGCGGCACTTACCTCAGGAACCAAGGCTAGCAACTTGCCATGGCTCCTGCCGATTGGGACTTTGCTTATCTGGGGATTGATTCGGTGGAGGAGGAGGATCATGGTTTTTATTCCTTGGTCGCTTCCCCTGCTGATTTTAGCCGGGCTGACTTCCTTTTTACCCACAGCCTGGATGAACCATCGCCACTGCGGGGACTGGACCGGTACTTCCTTGGAGGGCGCCCGCTTTGTCAAATCACCCTGGGTGGGTTTAGTCGGCAATGGCCTCCAGATTTTGGCCCAGAATTTTTCGCCTCCCGTTTTCCCGGGCGCCGGGGCACGGGATCAGTCCTTGGTGGAGCATCTCCCCAAATCTCTCCTTGTTCCACTGCGTCAGAACTTCGAATCATCCTTTCGCCTGGGGCTGGGGGAGCTCCCCACCGAAGCAAGCGGGCTGGGGTTGGGCCTCTCTCTCTGTCTCCTCTTAGCCGCTTTTCTGGGCAGATCCCACGGTGGCCAGCGCAAACCCTCCTTTTTCGGTCCCGCTAGATTGATGTTCTGGCTGGGCCCCCTTTCCCTGCTTTGGTTTTTGAGTAAATCGGCCTTGGCGGGAGTTTCCCGGGTCATCTTGCCATACTTTCCCTTGGCGATGGCGCCCATCATGGCCATGGAAGAAGGCTGCCGGTTGCTGCAAAGCAGGATTTTTAAAGGCTTGGTTCTTTTTTCTTTTCTCAGCGCCTTGGGAGCTGTGATCCTTGATCCATCCAAACCTCTTTGGCCGGCACAACGAATCCTCTCTCACCCGGTTTGCCTGCCTTGGCTTGAGAAGATCCGGGTGCGCGCCTTTGAAGTTTATCAGAATTACAGCCAGCGAGCCGAGGTCTATCGACCTGCCCGGGCTTTACTTCCCCCAGGAACCACACGACTCGGTTTTTTTAATGGAACGGATGACCCGGTCGCCAGCCTCTGGAAGCCTTACGGAACCTTGCGGGTGGAAGAGGTCACCTCGGAAGAAACCACCGCCGATCTTCAAAGGCGGGGCCTTTCTCTGGTTCTTTCCGGGGAAAAGGCAATCCTGGAACGGCGGGGCCAAACCTTGGATCAGTGGCAAAGTTTCCTGGGGGCCATTCCCATCGGCAAGGTGACGTTGCAACCTGCGGTTCAGCGGGGCAACGAGGTTTGGGTTCTCCTTGCCATTCCCCCGGGTCCTCCCGATGTTGAGCCGCGATGAGCTCGGGGGAGATTAAACTAACGATCCTGATGCCTTGTCTGAATGAGGCCGAGACGTTGGCCGCTTGCATTCGCAAGGCGCAAGCCTCTCTTCTTTCCTTGGGCGTTTCCGGAGAGGTCCTGATCGCGGATAACGGTAGTAAGGATGGGTCCCAGGGAATCGCCGAAAAACTTGGTGCCCGGGTCGTGGCCGTGCCCGAGAAAGGCTACGGCCAGGCCCTGCGCGGCGGCGTAGCCGCGGCCCGGGGGCACTGGATCATCATGGGGGATGCGGACGACTCCTATGATTTTTCCTCTCTCGGACCCTTGGTGGAAAAACTCCAGGCCGGCCAGGATCTTGTCATGGGCTGCCGGATGCCTTGGGGCGGAGGAACGATCCTCCCCGGAGCGATGCCCTGGAAGCATCGGTGGATCGGCAACCCGGTCTTGAGTTTCATCGGACGGCTTTTCTTTCGCTGCCCTGTGACGGACTTTCACTGCGGCCTTCGCGGATTCCGGAAAGAGGCCTACGAAAAGATGGATCTGAAAACCACCGGCATGGAATTCGCCTCGGAAATGGTGATTAAGGCAACCCTGAAAGGGATGAAAATCAGCGAGGTGCCTATCACTCTTCACCCCGACGGCCGTTCCCGCCCCCCCCATCTTCGCAGCTGGAGGGACGGCTGGCGGCACCTTCGGTTTATGATGCTGTTTTGTCCTCGCTGGCTTTTTTTGATTCCCGGCGCGGCCTTGGCGGCGTTAGGGGGGATGTTGCTGCTTCTTCTTTCATTCGGGCCGATGTTTCTTGGTCCGGTTCGTCTGGATATTAACTCCATGCTGGTCGCCGCCATGATGTTACTGGTCGGTTTTCAGCTATTGTATTCCGCGGTATTTCTTCGCATCTACGGCTTTACCCAAGGATTCCTTCCTGATCAGCCGGATCTACGACAACTTCTGCGCAAAATTACTTTGGAAAAAGGCGTGGTTGCAGGGCTTTTGGTCGGAGCGACCGGGTTTTTTCTGCTCCTTTCGGCTTTTGGGTCTTGGATGAAAACCGGCTTTGGCTCCCTGGATCCCGTGGCCAGCGCCCGGCAGGTGGTTCCGGCGGTGACCTTGCTCGCTTTGGGAGTTCAGGTCGTGTTCGGGAGCTTCTTCCTCAGCTCTCTGGGAATTAATCGTCCCGTTGATTAAGCCGGCGGCCATTCGCGGAAACGAATCCGGCTGGAAAAGATGGGGTTCGGGTCTTGGTGGAGCAGGCTGATCAGGCTGTCGCTTTTAAAGGGGGCGGGCAGGCGGAGAAGCTCTGCGAGCCGCAATCCCCAGAGGACAGGCCATGCGGGGATGGGGAAAAAACACGGGTTCTTTCCCTGAAGGCAGGCCAGGGTTTTTAAAATTTCGCGAAAGGGAAAAAGTTGTGGGGAAGCGGTGACCAAGGCTTGGTCGGGAGGGGTTTCTTTGCCACGACAAAAGATTTCCAAGCCCGCGGCGAGATCCTCCGCATGGCTGAAGGCAAGCTTTTGCTGCCCCCCCCCAAAGAGAGGTAACACCGGCAGCCGTCCAGCCATCTGGCTCAACCGCTGGTACATGCCGCCGGGCTGTGCCGACCAAAGCAGACCGGGCCGCACGCAAAAGACCCCCTGCGCGAGGCAAAATTCCTCAACCTCCAGCTTAAGTTTTCCATACATGGAGACGCAGCCGGGAAAAGCACTCATCGTCGAAATAAAAATCAGGCGGGGAATTTTCGCCGCCTTGGCTGCCGCAAGCAGCCTTAGGGATCCTCCACTGTTGATGCGTTGGGCCTCCTTCCATTTCGTGGGTCGAAAATCGTAAGCACAATGAATCAGGGCCTGGGCTCCTGCCATGGATGAGGTCGGAATGTCCTCGCCCAGGACAAATCGGACTCCCCGCCCTGCCGGCCCTCCCCTCGTCCAAGGCACGGTTTCCCAGCCTTGGACCTGAAACAGGCGCATAAGAATGGAGCCCAAATAGCCGCCGGCCCCTGTGATGATCACCCGGGGCTTCATGGCTTGAGCTGGCCGGCCTCCGTGGCAATTCGATGGGCGTTGGCCATGGCCGTCAGGGTAATGGTGGTCGCCGAAATGGATGGGAAAACGCTGGAGTCAACCACGTGTACTCTCTGCAGGCCGAACGGTCTTCCCAAAAGATCCGTGCTGATTTCTTTTTCCCGGACCACCGGTCTCATGGGCAAACTGCCGCCGCTATGAAAACCTCGGCCCGGCGCGCCAATTTTCAGCATGGGCCAAATGGGCATAAAGCCCGTCTGCCCAGCGTGGCGGCTTAGCTTGGCGAGCACCGCACGAATGATCCTGCGGGATCGCGGATTGGCTCGAGCAAGCAAGGAAACCCGCCGGGTCCCGTGCGTGGCGGAATCCAACGACATTTCCATCGTGCCGGAGTCATCGGAATGAAGATAGCCCTGCAAAAAGGCCAATCGTCCTTCCGCTTTTTCCATGAGAGATCCCGCGGAGTGCCGCAGGAGGCCGAATTTCTGCTCCATCAGGCGATGGATCATGTCATTGTAGGTATAGATCTGCAGATGGATAAGCCGGGAACTGATCGCCCCCGGCAGAATCTCCAAAAACAACTGTGCCAAGGTGTGCAATGACTCGGCTCTCACTTTTCGGGTGGAATCGAGAAGAAAAAGAGGAACGGTAAAATACTGGCTATCCAGAAAACGAGCGGATTTTGTGGGACTGGCCGGCGATCCCAGCACCAAAGCCGTCGAGACAAGGGTACCAGCCGCCAGAAAAAGCCTTTCGGCCTCTGTCCTCCAGCCTTGCCCGTCAACCAGGTTCCTGCCCCAAAGCTCCACCCGGTCCGGCCATTCCCGGAAGCCCTCCACCTCGATCCCCCGCAAGTAACGGATCTTCCCCTCTTGGGCCCACTGGAGAATCGATTTGCGCGAAGAGTAAATCAGGTCGTAAGGACAACCGTACATACATAGCCCACATTGAGTGCAGCTTTGCGCATAGGCGGGAGGATGCGCCGGGTGATAGGAAAGCCGATTCAGCCGACCGCTTTTTTCTCCGGCCCTGACCATCAGGCGGCTACGCCCCCACCGAAATCCCGCTTGCTCAAGATTTTGTCTTTGGCGCTCCATCCTTTCCCGCAAGTTTTTGGCCTGATTTGATTCCCCCAACGTCTCCGGGTCCGGGTGGTGCAGAGGAAGAATTTCTTCCAAAGAATCCCGCACCCCTGCCAAACCCGTCTCTCGGAGAACGGCCTGATAATGAGAAGCCCAGATATCAGCAGGAAAAGGCCATTCCCCGATTTCCTTGTCCCAATAGGGCAGAACACTGGCCCCCCAAACGGTACTTAAACCGCCGAAAGCGTGGGAAGGCTGATACCCTGCCAGGAGATTCCAACAGGCTCCACCGGAAGTGCAGCGATACGCCAGATCGGAACCAAAATATAATTTCACCGCAACCCCAGCCGTACTTGGTACCATCGTGGACTGCAGCCAATTCACATCCCTCTGCGACCATGTCTGGTGATTGGCTTCTCCCATGGCTGCAGCCTGCTGGGCCAGGGATGATTCCAGTTGCAAACCTGCATCCACCACCGTGCTGCCTGGAAGAGCCAAGGCCGTCGCCATTCCAGCCGGCCCCGAACCGATGATTATGGTTTCTGCAGTTTTGATTTTGTCTTCGTCCTCGAAAAGCTTCGGTTATCATGAACTTGTGTTGATGAGGCCACAATACCTCTTAGCAAGCTGGTGGGGGAGGGAGAAGAGAAGAGGGTTTTTTTGAAAGCCGGGCTTCCGGCGAACGCCCAAGAATGCCCCCCCACTTGCAATCCGCTTCCCCCGCCAACGACAAGATTCTTTTGCCCCAATCCCATGACTTTTTGAGGTAGTATGACTACGGACTTTTGGCTCTCGGCCAGCCATCTCCGCGGCCGTTTTTTCAGGGCATGGGGCAGCTCCAATTTAAACCTAGGTGCCGCTTCGATCTACTCCATGGGAATGGTGGCTTTGGTGGTGCGGGAAATTGGAGTCGCTGAATTGGGGCTGTGGACGCTGATGATCCAGTTCACTGGATATCTGGGCTTGCTAGATGCCGGAGTCACATCTGCATGTATCCGGAGATTTGTTGGGCCCATCGCCCGGAAGGAGTCAGGAGACTTTCCGTTGATGTTTCAGGCGGCCTGTGTTGTTTCTTGCCTCCAGGGCCTCGCTTGCTGGCTTGCGATCGCCGGCGTGCCGCCCCTGGCCGCCTTGCTCGATTTGCCCGCAAATCTGCGGGCCATTTTCGTGAAGGTCATGGCTTTCCAATTCTTTTTGACTGGCGTTTTTTTTATGCTGCGCCCCTTTACATCGCTGCTGCTCGCTGCCCAGCGCTTCGAAGTAAACAATTTGGTAAGCGCGGCTGGCTCTTTGGCGTCTCTATTGATGATCTGGCTCACCCTGCAGGCGGGTTTTGGGCTTTGGTCTTTGGTCGGAGTGACCTTGTTCCAGCAGCTCCTCGGGGCCGCAACAACCCTTTGGATGGTACACCAGCTCAAGTTGCTTCCGGCAACCTGGAGAATCGATCACCTTCCCTGGGGTAGGATTGGAATTCTGTTTCGTGAGTCCTTGGACTTTTTTAGCTGGTCTGGCTTTACGACCCTCAACGCCGTGCTTCAGTCGGTTTTTTTAAGTCGCTTCATGGGCCTGGAGGCGGTGGCCCTTTGGAATGTCGGATCAAAATTCGCGGTTCTTTTTTACACTTTTATCTCCAGCTCCCTGAATAATGCCTTCCCGACGCTCACCGAGCTTTTTGAATTAGGCCAGGTGCGCGAGTGCCGCAGACTTTGTCAAAGATTCCTGAAATGGTCTCTTCTGGGGGCGGGCGGCTTGGGACTCGGCTACATTTTGGCCAATGGCTGGATCGTTAAGGTTTGGACAGCGGGATTCATCATATTTCCGCTTTCCCTTAGTGCGATTTTGGCAGCCTGGCTTGTTTTGGCGACGGCGGTGCGCGCCCTCGCTTGCTTTAGCAATGTCTGGCATCAGCGGGCCACGATGCGCAAGGGTCCCATGGTGGAATCGGTGTTTTTTGCGGCGGGCCTGGCGCTGGCCCTGCTCAACCCCAGTCCTTGGACCCTGGGCCTTGCCCTGATCCTGGGTCAGATCGTGCCGCTCCTTTTTGTCTATTCTCCAGCCTGGAAAAAAGTGGTTTCGACTACTGCCTAAGGAACGGCTGGCGGCCAGGGGGCCACAACTTGGTTTCGGTTTTTCCCCAACCTCAAATCTCGCGGTAGATCGCGCAAGTCGTGCCCCTGACCCAAAAAACCGGCTTGGCTGGGGCCAACTCCCGAAGAGCCTCCGGAACCTCCAAGGTGTCAGTACGGTAATCCCGGATGCGGTAATCGTGCCAAATGATCGCGCCGTCTTTGGCCACAATCTGCATCGCCAGACGAGAGTCACTCAAAACATCCTCTTTCTTGTGCGAACCGTCGATGAAGATGAGATCAAACTTGGGTTCCCGGAGAAGCTCGGCCGAAGCCGTTGAGAATGGCTTCAAGCGAAATTGAATGGCTGCCTGGCGGTTGGCGATGTCCCGATAAGGTGAGGGCCGGGTGACGATGTCATAGCTGACCACCGCCGCATGTGGACAATTCAGGTGAAAGGCCAGGGTGGTTCGTGACCGATAGGTGCCGACCTCGAGAATTCTTTGGGCGTTACGGGCCTTGGCAAAGTGGAGCAGGAAAAGAAGATCATCCAAGGGCGTGTCTTCGCCGGCGTAAAGCGGATGGCAGGCAGGAAAAACCACGGAGCCGGCGGATCCGGAAAGATCCTCGGCCGCAATCTGGGGGAGGATAAGTTTGCCCCGCTCAAATATTTTTTGATAGAGGGCGATTCCCAATGGATCCTTTTGCCATTTCTCCTTAAGCGCCCTCGCCCGGGGACGCACCCCCGGCACGAAAAAGGCCGCTTTTTTACAAAAACGGAGCAGGCCTGTGCAAAGGGTGGAAATGGGTTGGCGATCTTCCAAAAGTCCTCTCTTTTCTGAATCGAATGCCCAGAGTAAAAAATTTGATGCCTGTGGCAAGCCGGTTCCCATGAGTGCCCCCCACCGCTTCGTGATCCTTTCGAATGTTTACGATGAGAACTATCAAAAAGCTCGCGGCGAGGAGATTCCCCCGTGCCTCAGCTCCCCGAAGCGCCGGGATCTGTTCACGGCCATCCAGCTTGCGTTGGGATGGGAGCTGGTGATTCTTAGTTCTCCACCGCGGGCCTCCGTCCGCCGGCATGGCCGCTGGTTGCCGCTTGTCGATACCCGCTTTGACCGATTCCCCCAGCATTTTTGCGCCAATTGGGATCTGCCCAAGTTGCGGATTCCTTTTTCCTGGGTCATGTATGCCTTGCATGTGGCCCGACACGTTCGCAAAGGAGATGTCCTCATGATGGATAATTTTGAACTGATTTATGTGCTCGCGGCTTGGCTTTGCCGTCTTCTTTATGGCTGCTCGATTCTTTTGGATTATGAGGATGGCAAACACCTGACCGACCGCGGTTGGCCACGCCTAATCAGCGGCCCTGCCGAGGAACTCGGCAGGGCCCTTATTCAGGGGGCCATTTTAGCCCATCCGTGTCTAGGAGAACGTCTGCCTGCGAGGATTCCGAAAGTCACTATCCCGGGCTTCTACAAGCCCGGCGCAAAAATAAACAGGCCGGAACATCCTTTGCCCAAAGTGCACTTTATTTATGCTGGCTCACTTGATGAACCCAGGGGCATGAATCTCCTTATTCAGGCCCTCCCCTACCTGCCGAAAGAAGGGTGGCGACTGGACATTACCGGATCCGGTCCTTTCGCAGATACTTGGCAAAGCATGGCACAGGACTGCCGCTTTTCTGGAAAGCTATTTTTTCACGGCGTGATTTCAGCAGAGGATCACGCCCGACTGCTTGGCCGCTGCCATGTTGGACTGAATCTCCAGCTCGGGTCAGACCCCATTTCAACGGTTACTTTTCCCTCAAAGATTTTTTCTTACTTGTCTGCCGGGTTGGAAGTAATTTCCACCGAAGCGAGCGGGGTCAAGGATCTCTTGGGCGAGGATTGCATCTATTTATCAGAAGAGAACCCCCGGGCTTTAGCCGCTATCATGGCCGATCGGGCTCGATTCCTCAGGCCTCAAACAGCACCGACAGCCGTGGGGAATTTTTCAATTCCCTCCACGGCTGTTCGACTGAAGGCCTTTTTTCAAGAGGTCTGGTTAAAAAGGCCTTGAAGACACCTCTTAAAGTTCTTTTGGCAACCTGCGGAAGCTGGTGGCTGCCCCATACGGCCAAAGCTTTTGAAAATCGAAAAGCCCTCGTCGGCTTGTGGCTTTCCGAAAAAAATAGAACCGCTGTTTCGAATAAATTATTTCGAAGATGCTGGCCTTTTCATCTGGCTATGAAGCCTTTTTATCACCTTGCCCCCCAAATTTGGCAGGAGCGGCTTTTTTATGCGTTTTTTCCCTTCTGGCGCAGTTGGGTCATTTCGCAGCCTTGGCCACCCTGCAATGTGGTCCAGGCGATTATCGGTTATGGAACTGAGCTTTTTCAAAAAAGTGCGGCTGCGGGAGCCCTGAAAGTGGTGGACTGCCCCAATAGCCATCCCCTTACCTATTACGGATTCTGGCAAAGGGAATGCGATTTGTGGTGCCCGGACGAGAGGGTTCCCATTCCCCAATGGATGTTCGCCCGCATGCATCGCGAGATAGCCATGGCGGATCTAATTATTGTCCAATCGGCTTTCTGCAGGGAATCAATGCTCTGGAACGGCGTTCCTGAATCGAAGATTTTCATCAATCCGATGGGTGTGGATACATCTGTTTTTAAGCCTCGGCTCATGGTTCCTGCCAAACCCAGATACATTTGTGTTGGAACCATCTGCCTGAGGAAAGGGCACCAATATCTTTTTCGTGCTTTTGAATTAGTGAAAAGGAGGTTGCCAGAAGCAGAGCTTATTTGTGTTGGCCAATATAAATCTGATTTTAGAATCGAGCGCCTAAGATGGGAAAAAACATTTCGGCATATTCCACATCTTGAACATGCCGAGCTTGCTTCCCTCCTGCAGACATGTTCGGCATTTGTTTTCCCCTCGCAGGAAGAGGGTATCGCCCGAGCTCAGATCGAGGCTTTGGCTGCCGGCTTACCGGTTATCGGCACTCACGAGGGAGGCGCAACCACTTTAGTGGAGCATGGCAAAGAGGGTTTAATTGTTCATGGCCAGAACCCGCAGCAGATTGCTGAGGCCATGATTCGGTTGGGTACCGACCAAGCACTCAATCAGGCGATGGGCAAAGCCGCTTTTGCGAAAGGCGCCGTCAAGAACAGCTGGCAAGATTACGGCGACCGCTTAATCGAAAAATATTCAGATTTTAATAGGAGATGAAAATTGCTTTTTTGACGGCCGATAATCGTGAAAACGACCGGCACTACGATCTCCCTGCTCCCTTTTTCGGCACAGCTCCGACGGCACTGCTAGAGGGTTTTTTTAACGACCCAAGGCTGGAGGTGCACGTGATTTCTTGTGCTCAAAAGCAGTTGCGTGCGCCCTCTAAATTGGCCGATAATGTTTGGTTTCATAGCCTGTATGTGCGTAAGGGGGGATGGCTTCGTTCTGGTTACTTCGGCTGTATTTGTGCCGTTCGCAAAAAATTGAATGAGGTCGTTCCTGATATTGTACATGGGCAAGGAACGGAGCGTGATTGTGCCCTCGAGGCTGTTTTTTCAGGTTTTCCCAACGTTGTGACAATTCACGGCAACATGGCTGAGTTGGCCCAACTGTTCCGCGCCAGGATCATGAGTTTTTATTGGCTGGCCGCGAAGCTGGAAAAATTTGCCCTTTCCCGGACCGCCGGAGTTTTTTGCAACTCCGCTTATACTCAAACACTGGTCAAATCTCGCAACCCTAAAACTTGGTTGGTGCCCAATCCGCTGGGGCTTGCGTTCTTTGAAAAGCCCCGGCCTCATCCCACCAAACGGTCGATTCCCATTTTCCTTGTGATCGGCGTCGTGAGTCCGCGCAAACGCCAACAGGAGTTGCTGGACTGCTTCCGTAAGCTCCGATTAGACGGTTGCCAATTTAAGGTTCGTTGGATCGGCCGTTGCCCTGAAGACCCATACGGAAAGAGTTTTCTTTCTGCCTTATGCGACTCTTCCACTGCAGATTGGAATTTTTTTGTTGGCCCACTCGATCAAGCGGGACTGATTCGGGAGCTGGATTCCGCCTCGGCCTTGGTGCATTTCCCGTCCGAGGAATCCTTTGGCCTGGTGGCCGCGGAGGCTTTGGCGCGGGGGCTGAAGGTCTTTTCCTCCCGGGTCGGGGGGCTCAAGGAAATCTGTGCAGGCCCAACCGATGCCGATGTGATTTCGCCCGAGGATTGGCCGGGGCTGCGGAAATCGATCGCCAACTGGATTCGGCTGGGCTGCCCGCCGCCCCGGGAATCTCACCAAATCATGCAGGCAAGATACCACCCGAAGGTGATTGCCCAGCGGCACGTGGAGATTTATCGGCAAGTCATCGCCTCTCGATAAACTTGGATCAAGCAAGTTGCAACCTCTTCCCAAGACAACACCTTTTCTGCCTTGGGAGCGTTCTCAATTCCCTCCATAAAGCGCCGGAGAAAACCAGCCGTAACTTCACTCGAAGCGAGAGGAGCATAGCTTGCTCTGTCTCCGAACGAGGATCGGGCCCAAGGGAGATCGCTTAGCAAGAGCGGGCATCCACAAGCCGCAGCCTCTAACGCCGAAAGGCTTTGGCTCTCCCAAGAACTCAAAAGAACAAAACCGGCCGCCTGCCTGTATTCAGCAGCCAACCTTCTCCGATCCGCGATCCCCCCAAGATAATCCACCCAAGGTCTCGCTTGCCGAACCTCATCTAAAAATCGCCTGAAATAGGCACCATCCCTTTGATACGGTAAGCCAAAAATCCGGATCTTTGTTTTTGCCAACACGGCTGCGCGAACAAGTTCGATCGGCCTCTTAACCTCCGTAATCGTCATGGTGGCAATGAGGTGATTTTTTCGTTTTTTTCTGGCACCCCTCTGAAAAAAGAGTCTCTCAACACCATTGGGCACAACTGCTACTTTGTCTGGGTGAGCGCCAAATAACTCAAGCATGAGGTGCTTTTCCCATGGGGTTAAGGCGATCACCCGGGCTGCAGTTTGGTAGCTGGCCCATCCCATTCGGATGGTGAACTCCTTCGGCATGGTAAGCTGTGCCATGCATATGATCCCTTTTTGGATGAATCGGAGGATGGGGGGGCGCGAGCTTAATCCACCCAAAAGATCGGAAAAAATCACCGGAATATTTTTTTTCTTTGCTTGCTGAATATAGGCCGGGTGGGGCCTTCCAAAAAAATGAATCAAGTCGGTTGTTTGCCTCGAATCCCACCAGTGCAGAAAATCAACTTCTACTCCAAGCCCCTCAAGTGCTTTTTTGGTCTGTTCAATTTGGATTTGCAGGCCCCCGTGGGCCAGGAGAAAGGGGTTGGGGTGATCCAGCAAGACTCGCACTTGCAAACATTAAAAGATCTTCCCGCCTGCTGTCACCACCGGGATTGCTTTTGCGTTTGGAGGAAAAAGCCTTAAAATGCTTTTGTGCAGAATCTCACGGTTCAAAAAGTCTGTCTCGGCCTGATTACCTTGGCTTTTTTTGTGGCCGCCCCTTGGATCGCCAGTGAGACCATCTTGGGAAATCAAACCCCGCTGCTCGCACTGGCCGGGGTGGCTCTTGGGCTCCTCTTTATTTACGGGCTGGGCGATCGGTGCTGGTGGCTGATCCCTCTATGCCTGCCCATTGAGGGCAAACTGAACTTCCTGCCCCTGAATTTTTCCGTTCAAGAACTCACGGTAATGCTTGTAATGGCGTATTTGGTGCTAAAGATGATCTTCGGCTTGGAGGTGGCTTGGCGCCTTGGGCCGGCGATTCTCTGGCTTCCTCTGGTTGGCTTGCTCGGCGTGCTCGTCTTTCATTGGATTGATTCGCGCGATATCGGTATCCGGCTGCTCGGCGGTACTGGTTGGGGGGGCAGAAAGTACTTTCAAGTTCTGGTCGCCGCTCTTTCCATCCCGTTGCTGGCGTCCTACCCCGGAATTCGTTGGGCCGATCTTCAAAAAGTTCCCTTTTTGTACTTCTTGGGCTCTTTCGTGGATATTATTCCGGATGCCTTGACGACATTGATTCCCGCCACGGCCCCTTACATTTGGAGGTTCTACAGTGGGGTCAATTTGTCGGAATATGGTGCTGTTCTTCAGGGCAACTTCGCCCAGGAGGCCGGCGTGACCCGAATCGGAGCTCTGGCCAAGCTCGGCTTGGCCGTCGGCCTCGTGACCCTCAGCTATTTTCCGCCCAAAACCTGGTTACAACCCGATCGGCTCTGGACCTTGCCGGTTTTATTTTTCGGGGGTTTGCTCTGTGCCGCCAGCGGCTTCCGGAACACTGTCGCAAAATATTTTTTGGTGCTTTTTTTTGGACTCTATACCCATCTGCGCTGGCGTGCTTTTCTCATCCTTCCCGTGGCCATGGCGGCTGCCTTGGCGGTGGCATTTACCCAGGGAAAAATCTTCAACTACCCCTTGGCACTGCAGCGGGGACTTTCTTTCCTTCCTGGCGAATGGGACTTAAAGGCCCAAAGGGAAGCAAATGCATCCAGCGAGTGGCGGGGGCGCATGAAGGAGCTTTTTTACAGGGAGTATTTTCACCAAAAGCCGCTACTGGGTGCGGGTTACCATTACGACCCGGAATTGGCGAAGAGAGACACCGACGCTTATCTCGCTATTGCTGCCCGTCAGGCCGAGATCGGTGATTCCTATGCAGATGTACGCAGGTTCATCGAACAGCGAATGCCGCACGAGGGCCTTGTCCATACCCTTCTGGTCTCTGGACTTGTCGGCACGGCCTGTTTCTTTCTTTTTTGCTTTGCTCTTTTGTTTCAATGCTATCAAAGTGTCGCCAGGACACCACCAGCCCGAATCACCCCCATCCAAACGTGGGCAACCGCACTAATCGGGCCACTGGTGGTTTCGTTTTTTACTTTGGGAGGAGACTATACAAATTTTTTAACTGCCGTGTGTCCGGTGGTGATGGTGCTTTATCGGGCCGAACGTATTAAGGCATTGGCCCAAGAATCCGAAAGCCCCGAAATGGCGATGCCTCAGACTGCATCCCCTACGCGGGGCACTTGGTCGCCCTCTTTCCCTGGCTACTCCCCGCACAACTCTCCACCCGCCTAAAATCCCCACATTCGCCCGGGCCAGGTGGTCCGCAGTTTTTTTGCGTGAAACTCTTTTCGCCCATCTCGTTCAGGTGAATGAATTTGATAGGAAATTTGGGATGGCAGATGGGCTCCTGCCAGAAGACGTCGTATCCGGTGCC
>Ga0214917_10004870_pt1 | contig 14646 bp, 16 predicted proteins | sample LL_1208_BB_MetaG_FD_177983 | JGI IMG/M metagenome (GOLD analysis project Ga0214917, IMG submission 177983) | Freshwater microbial communities from Lake Lanier, Atlanta, Georgia, United States - LL_1208_BB | ecosystem: Environmental > Aquatic > Freshwater > Lake | place: USA: Georgia | collected... | reverse complement strand
CAATACAACTTTGCTGAAGAAGAGACTGCACGCACTCTATTAGTTTGACAGTATGATTAAAACTTAAAATAAAGGCACTAACTTTCATGAGAATTCACCGGAATCGTAAAATAAAACGTAGATCCTTTACCATACTCACTTTCAACCCACACCTTACCATGATGCAATTCAACCAATTCTTTAACAATCGACAATCCCAACCCAATGCCCTGATACTTTCGTGACGCACTAGAGTCCACCTGTCTAAACTTTTCAAAAATAATCTCTTGTTCATTTTCCATTAGCCCAATTCCAGTATCAGATACTTTAAATAAAATATCAGTGTCACGCAGCTCAGCAGATACAGTAATGTCTCCGCTAGGCGTAAATTTAAGGGCATTTGAAATTAAATTAAGCAAAATTCGCCTTAATTTAGGGCTATCTGCACTAACCGATAGTGTCGGATCCGGCACATGAAGGGATAATTTTAAGTCTTTGCCTTTGGTTAAGGGGCTAAGCGATGTGACTAAATTAGACAGTAAATCGATACAAGAAATAGTCGTATATTCAAGTGTCATAGTCCCGGCTTCCATACGGGATAAGTCTAATAAATCATTAATCAACTCTTTTAATCGAATGGATTCATCCAAGGCAATTTCTAAAAATTTACGTTTCTCAATGGGTAAGCCATTATCATCTTTCACTAATTCTAAAAATCCGATAATCGAGGTCAATGGAGTGCGTAACTCATGAGACACAGTGCGTAAAAAACTTTCCCGTAATGCGTCCATTTCGCGCTCGCGGGTAATATCTCTAAATACTGTAACAATACCCGATTTTTCGCCCAGATCATTGGTAAGCGCAGTCGATGTCATCATGCATGTCATTACCCCAGTTCGGGATGGCATCACGACTTCCTGAGTCAATGGATAGATGTCTGAACTCATCGCAGACTTTAATGCCTTCGTCACGGCTTTTTGCTTAATTAAGGGTAATAATTGCGCTCCAATCGACTTCGATAGCGAAATCCCCAATAATGACTCTGCACTGGCATTGGCCGAAATAAGCTCAAAATTTAAATCCGTTACTAAAATCCCTTCAGCAATTGATGAAACAATGGCCTCAGACTGCATTTTTTCTTGGGTTAATACGATAGAGGACTTATTCAAATTCTCAATCATATGATTAAACATCGTTGATAATGTGCCGATTTCATCAGTTGTGCTTACAAATACTTGCTGAGATAAATCTCCCTTAGACACCTTTTGCGCCACATCCGTCAAAATATCAATAGACGTAGTGATCTTACGAATAATTAATGCATAAATAGCGATCAAGCAGACGGATAACACTGCTAAAAATGCAAAAGTCCCTATGACAATATTTTGAACGACATCCGAAATCGCAATGAGAGGCACCAGAACCATCGAATAAAATGGCAACGATAATGACTCACGCCTTAAGATAATATTGAAAGGTTCACCATCGACAAAAATAGACCCAGCAAAATGTAATTTATTTCGCGAATGCATTGCAATTACATGAGAAAAAATCTGATTTTGAAGGTGGCTAGACGATGCGATAAAGTCGCTGGCAGCAACAATAATTGGCTTAGACTTTGAATTTACATAAATAAGCCCAATATGTTCAATATAGTTGGAATCTAAACCCGAGGAAAGGGACGAATAGGTCAACGGTAATTCAATAATCACAGGCCCCGATTCCGACTTACCTGACGCCTGAATAACACTCAGCAAAACCGCTTCATAGGTATTTTTACCAGTTGAATATACTAGGGGGGTAATCTGATAAGTACCTGGGATGGCCTGAGAAATTAAACTCCGGTACCGTTGAAGCTGAGTGGGGGATAATTCCTGAATACGAGTGTAAATTTTTAAGTGGTCTTTTTCAGTTAATAGTTTTGGTGGTGTAGATACGCCAGATCTTCCGGCAGCCATGGACCGCAATAAAATACGAGAATACGTGTCTAATAAATGAGATTGTTTAGAAATATGATCAGAAAAAAAATGGCTTTTCTTGTCATATTCGGCCATCAATCGGTCTTCGATGGATTGAGAAATAAAGCCCATCGACAAATAAATAGACGCAATAGCCATAATCAGCATGGCAACAGCAAATGGAATTAAAATCTTAATCCGAATACTAAGTTTTTTAAGCCGTTTCATGCACTCCCCCTAATGACGCTTGTGCAGATACAGCATTCAAAATAATGCCACCTGACACGGAGACATTCATCGAATTTAAACGTCCCTTCATAGGGATCATGACATTGGCATCGACCAAATCATGCACGCGTTTCGACTGTCCTTTAGCCTCATTCCCCAACACAATGACACATGGAAACTGAAAAGAAAAAGTGGGAAGTGCGATTCCATCTGACACATCCGTCCCATAAATCCAATACCCAGCATCGCGTAATTGAATCAGCGATTGCCCAACATTAGACACACGGTACAACTCTAAATGATAAATTGCACCGGATGATGACTGAATGACGCCAGAGGTAATTGGTGCTTGGCGATCTTTGGGAAACACAACGGATGTAATCCCCAAACACTCACAGGTTCGTAATAAACTGCCAAAATTATAGGGGTCTTCTAAATGATCTAATACCAACACAATGCGGGGGAGAGGATTTTGAGAAATAATGCCATCTAAATTGCCCGAGCATAAGGGTGTATCGACTTCAGCCGCAATACCTTGGGCATGGACATCCGAAAATTGGCGTTTAAATTCATGATCCGCAAGCACAACAATACGAATGTTCCGCTGGCGTGCAGTTGCCAAAATATCAGCGAGGTCATGAGACTTGGCTGCAGACTGTTTGACTTGAATGGACCTTAGCGTAATCCCCGCCTCTAGGGCTTCGATAACCGCATGTCTCCCCTTAACTACGGCACTCATCAAACACCGATACTAAAATGGACAGTCCACTCGCAAGTTCTTCATCGCTAATAGTAAGCGGAGGCATAATCCGAAGCACATTGCCATAAATACCACAGGACACGATTAATAACCCTTGCTCAGCCGCCATTGTCATAATCCGCTGAGTTAACTCTGGCGCAGGCTCTTTTGTGCTTAACTCTTTGACGACTTCCACGCCAATCATTAATCCTTGTCCTCGAATATCACCCACATTAGGATGGCCATCCAATTGATGCCGCAGCTGAGAAAATGCCAATTGTGATTTGCGAGGGATATCATGAAGACACCCAGTTAACACATCAATCGTTGCAATAGCCGCCTGACAGCACACAGGGTTACCGCCATAAGTGCCGCCATGTGCACCTGGGCTAAATTTCGCCATTAACTCAGGTGTCGAAATACAAGCCCCCAAGGGAAGTCCCGATGCAATACCCTTAGCAAGGGCAATAATATCCGGAATCACATCATGATGATGAAAATTAAACCAATCCCCAGTTCGTCCCATACCGGTCTGGATTTCATCAAAAATTAAAAGCATTCCTTTTTGAGTGCAGAGACGACGAAGGGCTTTCAAAAAGGCACTGGATGCAGGGACATAGCCACCTTCACCCATAATCGGCTCAATAATCGCAGCCGCATAGTCATCGCCCAGCGTGTCAAAATGGGCTTCCAACTGCGATACAGCCACATCATCAAAGGTATCCGGCGTCGATTCCCATGGAGAGCGATAGGCATATGGATAAGGAAAAAACGACACTCCTTCAACCATAGGTCCAAAGCCATCACGATATTTATCTTTAGAGCTTGTTGTCGACAAAGACCCCATGGTTCTCCCATGAAATCCGCCACGAAAGGCCAACACTTTATATTTTTTAGTGACATATTTTGCCATTTTAAGGCATGCTTCAATTGCTTCTGTGCCACTTTGAGTAAAAAAGCAGGACTTTAAATTGTAGTCTAAAAGACCACCCAATCGTTCAGCCAATTCGACATTGGGACCATAATACACAACACCAGCACAGGCATGAATTAAGGTCTCAGCTTGTTTTTGAATTGCCTCAACAACATCTGGATGGCAGTGGCCAGTACTCGCCACGGCAATGCCTGCCGTAAAGTCCAAGTACTCTCTGTCATTTACGTCATATAAATAGGACCCTTTACCGGAAGCAATATTAATCCGTGTATAATGTGCCAAAACTGGAGATAAAACCGCATCGCCTCTAGAGGCAAAATCATTTGAATAGGACATAAGTTAGAAAGTATACCCTTAGTCCTCTAATTTTTTAATAGAGTCTCTCAAGCGTTCAACAGATAAATGGGTGTAAATTTGGGTTGTGCCAATACTTTCATGACCTAATAATTCCTGAATCACCCGCAAATCGGCCCCTCCTGAATACAAGTCCGTGGCAAATGAATGTCGTAAAGTATGAGGGGTAACGCCCAATCCAAAAGGGCGTGCATGTGTCGAAATCAGTCGTTGCACACTGCGTTGAGTCAGTCGACCACCTTTTTGATTTAAAAAAAGCGGCTCAAATGAAGTGGGATTTAACAGAGGTCTCGCATCAGACATGTAGATAGACAGCCAATCAGAGGCCACTTCTCCAAATATCGCCATCCTTTCTTTTTGACCTTTCCCAAAAATTCTAATTTCACGTTTTTCAAAATCAATATCGTCACAATTAATGGCCACTAATTCTGATACCCTTAAACCCGCACCATAAAGCAACTCTGCAATAGTACGATCTCTAATGCCAGCAGGTGTTGAGGTAGGAATGGACTCAATCATCTCTGCCATGGCATTTCCAGTAAGGACAGTAGGTAAATGCTGTGGGATTTTGGGCGTCACAATCAATGCCCAAGGTGACTTTGTGACCAACTGCCTCTGGACTAAAAATCGCCAAAAGGACCGAAATGTCGCCAATTTTCGTGCAATACTTTTTGGGGATAATCCGTCATGATCTAAAGTCACTAAATACTGACGACAAGTCAAATGCGTCATCGAGTCTAATGAATCTGTCGAATGTTCGGGGATAAAATTCGCAAAGTGATTTAAATCCCGTTCATACGCCTCAATGGTATGTGAAGAATATCGGCGTTCTTCATTTAAAAATACTAAAAATAAATGAGTGTAGTCTAAAAAAACCTGACGAAGCAGGGTCACGACTCGGAAACAGGGACGATATTATATTTCTCACGTTGCGACAATGTTGTTAAGTCAATAATCTGACCCCCAGTTTCTACCCAAAGAGATCGTTCAGGTGTTTTACGGGTATCCACATGCACATGATTACCATCGAGTGACAGTCCAATCCCTTTAAACTCAGGTACAGACTCTGCCAACAAAAATAACTCTTCATTGGACATACCATCAATTTTAATATCCGCAGCCAACCCCAAAGGATGATAATTTCGCTTCCAATTACCCTCTTTTTCGGCAGCCTCAGGGGTAATATATCCCTTAATAATCACAATGCGCTTTTTTGCGAGCGAGCGTAATAATTCTAAACCGCCCACTAATCCCATACTGATTTTAAGCTTGTGATCGCCGTCTTCAGTTGTAAATGTAAAATCTTTTTTAGAAAAATGATCAGATATTTTATGGGTAAACCGTGGCTTAGCCGCGTGTTGAGGCGTATGGTTTTGGGGTGTATTGGAACGTCTACGATGTCTATTTCTGCTCATAATAAAAGTATTTTAATCGGCTTCTTTATAAAAAGCGAGCGCTGATGCAACTTCTTGCATATCCTTCCAAGTAAGCCATTTTGGGCTTCCCTTTTCCTTACTTTGTTGCCGTAACAAATATGAAGGATGAAATAAGGTCATAATATAAAGGGGTTGCTCCATATAATCGACATCGGCCGTATACCATTCTCCACGCACTTTCGTAATTGTCAGTGTTTCTTCTAAAATCGTCCGCAAGGCAGGAGAGCCCAATAACAGTAAAATCTTAGGCTTAATCAATTGGATTTGCCTAATTAAATAGGGCTTACATGCCTCAATTTCAGTGGGCAATGGCGTTCTATTTTGTGGAGGCCTGCATTTGACGGTATTAGCAATATAGACACTTTTTTCACGATCAATACCCGCTGATTCTAAAATTTTAGTCAGTAATTGACCCGCTCTTCCAACAAAGGGATGTCCACTTAAATCTTCCTGTTCTCCGGGGCCTTCACCAATAATCATCAAATCACAAGGGATAGGGCCAGTGCCAACCACGACAGTCGTGCGCGTCTCAGCCAAGACACACCGTGTGCACTGTGTACATACATGATGAAGGGCATCATAATCCAAATCATCAAATTCAGTTTTTTGGTTAAAGTCGATCATAGTCCTAATTATGATCAAATTCACGCTTAACATCAATATAATCGTGAATTAAAACAATAACGACAAATCCAAAGCCGGTACCGAATGAGTCAGTGACCCACAAGAAATTCGGTCTATCGGCAACCCACGATACTGACCTATTGTAGTTAAGGTCACATTTCCAGATACCTCAATCTGAGCCTTAAATCCACGTCGCTTACAAATAGCAACAGCAGTTTCAATATCATCTAACTTAAAGTTATCCAACAAAATAAAGTCGACGCGAGACAATTCAAATCTCTCTAACTGCTCAAGTGTTTCGATTTCAATTTCAATCAAAACATCAGGAAATATGGCTTTAAATGACGAAAATAGGACTGGTAATTGGGTATAATGACGCCTGGCTAAAAATGCGGACAAATGATTTTCCTTAATCAGCACCATATCGGACAGATTTAAGCGATGATTAAATCCGCCACCTGCCACAACAGCACGCCGCTCTAAAAACCGAAACAATGGAGTCGTTTTTCGTGTATCCAATACGTGAATTCTGTCATCACCCAATGCATCTACAAAAGCCCTTGTTCGCGTCGCAATGCCCGACAAACGCTGACAAAAGTTAAGCATCACACGCTCGGCGACTAATAGTGACGAATCCAAGCCTTTAAACTCCGTAACAATATCTCCTTTTCCAATAGCATCTCCATTATTAAAGTGATGTGTAATCTCAATGCTGGGGTCCACAATGTGGCAAACTTCATCAATAATTTCGGTACCATAAAATATGCCAACATCTTTGCTAATCAGTTTTGCAGAAATAGGGGAGGGCACCGATATCATCAAATTAGTGGTGATATCGCCATCTGGCATATCTTCTTTTAAGGCATAAGTAATGATGTCGGTCAGAGATAGCTTATCTGCAATGGTCATGGTGGAATTTTAACAATGTTAGGTGGGGATTCACAAGCTAACCAACCGCTGTAAAATCCCTTTCGCATTGCTTCTGGTCATCATATACCGAGGTAAATCCAAAAATTCGCTCGCTTTCACAGGTGTCGTCAACGGCGCCTGTCGAAGCGAAAATCCATACTTGTATCCCGCTTTTACCAATGTCTGTTTTGCAATATCGCTCGACATTCCAAATGGATATACAATCGCGGTAACCGGTGTCTTTAAGCGGGCATCCAGTATTTTTTTGGACTTAAAAAACTCATCATTAAATCGGTCAGGATGCTGTCTATAAAATTTCTCAGTAAAAAATTCATGAAAATATCCATGAGACATCACTTCACAGCCATCTTTTTCTAAATCAAGTATCGTCGCCCATTTCATAGCAAAAGACCGACTATTGGTAATGCCCGGATAAATGGCCAATACAGGTTTAATGCCATAAGGTTTTAATACCTGATAATACGCTTCTGACGTTGTGCGATGCCCATCATCAATCATCAGCAAAATATTGTTAGTGCCTTTAATTTTATTGGAGATGACATCTTTCCATTGCACAAAGTGATATCCCTTATCCCTTAAAATTTGGACATGAGATTTAAATTCCTCAATTGAAAAGTCAGTGTAAACCGATTTTTTACCCAAAAATGTGTGATAACACAAAATCGTGACGTCGGCGGCTCTCACCGGACCCGCCAAAAAAATAAATGCTAATAAAATCAATAAAGCACGCATACATCTCGAATTGTATCGCAATCGCACAGATTGTATAGTAGAGGGGCATATTTTTCGTTTTTGAGGAGTTTCCCGAATGGCAAAGATTTCATCCGTACACGCAAGGCAAGTTATTGATTCTCGTGGTAACCCCACCGTAGAAGCAGAAATTACAACAGACACAGGTATCACAGGTTCAGCCATTGTTCCCTCCGGGGCATCCACAGGGTCTCGCGAAGCCTTGGAACTTCGAGATGGTACTCAAGCGTTTAATGGGAAAGGGGTTCTCAAAGCCGTCCAAAACGTCAATACAACCATCGCAACTGCATTAAAAGGCCAAGACATCTCTAATCAGCAGCAAATTGACCAAATTATGTTGGAGTTGGATGGAACCGACAATAAAGGCAATCTAGGGGCTAATGCCATTTTAAGTGTGTCTCTAGCGGCTGCAAAAACAGCTGCATTGTCTCAAAATATCCCTCTATTCCAATACCTAGGTGGGCAAGAGGCCGTTACTCTACCATTGCCAATGATGAATATTCTTAACGGGGGGGCGCATGCCAATAACACCATCGATTTTCAAGAATTTATGATTATGCCAGTCGGTGCTGAAAGCATCATGCACTCTCTTCAAATAGGGTGCGAAATTTTTCATGCCCTTAAATCACAGCTCAATAAAAAAAGCATGTCGACAGCAGTCGGGGACGAAGGTGGATTTGCGCCATCCCTGAAGTCCAACGAAGATGCCATTAAGGAAATTTTAGATGCTTGCCAAGCCGCAGGGTATGAGCCGGGAAAACAAATTCTCCTCGCACTAGATGTCGCTGCATCCGAACTTTACAAAAATAATCAATACACTCTCAAAGGCGAAGGTATCATCAAGTCATCCGAGCAAATGGTAGAGCTTTATGCGTCTCTTTGCCAAAAATACCCCATCATCTCTATCGAAGACGGTCTTGATGAATCCGATTGGAACGGCTGGGCATTATTAACCAAGGCCCTGGGCAACACAGTCCAATTAGTAGGAGATGACCTATTTGTAACAAATGAGGCCATTTTAAAAGAAGGTATCGACAAAAATATTGCCAACTCCATTCTGATTAAAGTCAATCAAATTGGCACATTAACCGAAACACTAGCCACGATTAATCGCGCCAAAGCAGCAAACTACACCAGTGTCATTTCACATCGTTCGGGCGAAAGCGAAGATACATTTATCGCAGATTTAGCAGTAGCGACAAATGCTGGCCAAATTAAAACTGGGTCATTATGCCGCACAGACCGTATTGCCAAATACAATCAGCTCATCCGTATCGAAGAGCGTCTCGGTCAAAATGCAAAGTTTCCAGGACGTACTGCATTTCACAACCTTAAAGTAGCAGTTCGCTAAAACCGAATGGCCAAAGCAATTAAAAAACAGAAGACGGTATTACTCATATTATCGGGTATTACCCTCTTCTATTGCCTTTATATTGGAATTAGAAATGTTTTTCGCTATAATGCGTTCCGCCTAGAGTATAAAAGTACACAACAAGAGTACCTAAAGGTATTAGAAAAAAATCATCATCTCAAAAAAGAGCTCCAAGAGATGGACAGTACCGAGTACTGGGAAAAAAGAGCAAAACAAGATCTCGGACTGATCAAAAAAGGAGAACATGTAATTAAATTACATAACTAATTATGACAAATAACGAATTAATTCAAGAAACCCCACAAGCCCAAAACGTATCCCAAGAGACCCCACAAGATATTCCAGCATCAGAAAGCTCAGACGAGCAAAGAGACGTCATCGGTCAAGTTGTCGATGGGACGGTGACTCATATCACGACATTCGGGGCATTTGTAAAATTAGATAATGGCGAAGAAGGCCTAGTTCATATTTCCGAAATTGCTAACGAATATGTTACAGAAATTACAACATTCGTTAATATTGGCGAAAAAATCCAAGTTAAAGTACTCAATAGAAATGTGAAAGGTAAATTGGATTTGTCGATTAAAAAAGTACATGAAACCGAAAAGCCAGCGCTTTTTTTAAGACGAAAAACCCGAAACGACGATTTTGAGTCCAAAATTAGCCTATTTTTAAAAAAATCTGAAGAAAAACAAATCGATATCCGACGCAACCTCAAACATAAACAAGGTATCATCAAGAGAAAAAAATAAGTTGAGAGTCGGAGTTAATGACAGTAATTAAGTCCGAATATCAACTTAATAATCGTATTCATGAAGATGAATTTGCGTGTATCTACAACGCTTTTTCTTTAAAAAGCCATGCCCAATTTTTAATTTGGGAATATAAAAAACGATGGATGACACCAGCTGTTGTCCATGACATGGTTGTGATGGTGACAAAGCTAAAAGATATTCACCATCCCAGCATCATCCGACTTATTGACTATCATGTTGAAAACGATTGTTTTTTTGCCATTTACCCTAATGAGGATGGCCTGCGCCCTCTAGAAGACTTACTTAAGGTGCAATCCGTTGATATGACGACTCAATGGATATGGATAGAGCAGTTAGTCCTCGCATGCCAAGCGTTAGAAGGGTATCAAGTGCCGCATGGCAATATTAACTTCAATACGATTTGGATAGATAGTCAGTACAATATCAAACTCACAGGACTAGGCTTAAATGCTCAAATTTTAAAGCACCATGCTCAAGCCATAAGTAGTTCGGATGATGCGATTTTACTTGCCCCTGAAACCCTATATTGGGGTGAAATTACACCAAAATCTGACATGTATTCGGTTGCCACGATGATGCATGTGTTGTTTTACCAAGACTGGCCATATCCTTACACCGAAAAAATAGCGAAACTGCAAAGATACTGGAGTGAAGGGCGTATTCAAATCGAAAAGCCCGAAAATATGCCACAAAAAGTAGCCGATGTCATTGATATTGCCCTCGAGTTACTTCCTTCACGACGTTTTACATCATGGAGCAACTGGATTACAGTGTTATCAAATCCTGCCGAATTAGCCCGTCTAAAAGAAAAAAATAAATTCACACAGGAGGCCTATACCATGTCTGCATATTCAAAACGAAAACAGCCCGGTTTTACTCTAATTCGACTTTTTGGCATCATCATCGCAATTGCAGTGATTGGTCTAACGATTGCAACTCTAAAGCTATCAAGTAATAGCCAAAAAGAAGGTGCGGATGTGACCGTCCCCAATGTCGTTGGGATGACCGTGAACCAAGCTCAGGAAATACTAGAAAAATCCAAACTAGAAGGTGTCGTTTCTGTTGCAATCTACCACTACAATATCCCTGAAGGGCGTATTATTGAGTCTAAACCCAAAGAGGGGATGTTGGTTAAAGAAAGTCGCACCGTTAAGCTCATCATTTCCAAAGGTAAAGGGGATGTTGTTGTCCCTGATATCAGTGGTCGAAATATCCGAACGGCAACCGAAATCGCCCAAAAAATGGGCCTCAATGTTGTTGTCCAAAACGAAGTATTTTCATATGACCAGCCAAAAGGCACTATCATTTCCCAACAAACCACCGCTAACGAAACAGTAAGCGAGCATAGTGACATCCTAGTGACAGTAAGCAAAGGTGTCCCTCTAGAGATACAACTCAAAGACAGTTCTGTCCGCACTATTCGAGGGGTCGCCAAAAAACAACGAGAAGTCATTATTTCATTTGACTTAATAGAGGGGGCTGGAGACCAAACGATCCTAGTCAATCAAGTGAGTAAATCGGATATCAAAGCCCTCTTCCAGCGCCAATTTAAAACCTCAGGCCAAAGTACTTTTACAGTATTTGCAGATGTCGATACAGAGCTTCAAATACTAGTGAATGGCGAAGTGGCACAAAAAGTAAAAATCGAAGATGACGCCTCAGCAAACTAATATATCTCATGAGGCCATCATGGCTAAAGTCCTCAAAAAAGCCCGTCAAGGCCTAGGTAAAACGACGCCCAATCCTGCAACGGCCGCTTGTGTCATCAAGGATGGTCAGATCATCTCTTGGGGCATCCATCAAAAAGCGGGTACTCCCCATGCCGAACGCCTTGCTATCGCTGCTGCGGGGCCAGCTGCAAAAGGCGCTACATTATATGTTAACCTAGAGCCTTGCACTCACCACGGACGTACACCGCCTTGCGTTGATGCCATTATCCAAGCAGGTATTGCCCATGTGATATATGCCGCCAAAGATCCCAATCCAAAAGTCAGCGCAAACCCAGCAGATGACATCCTCAAAAACGCAGGTATCCAAGTCACTCACTCCGTTTTAACAACTCAAGCTGAAGACCTCAACAAAGTCTTCTACACCAATCAACGCCAAAATCGCCCCTATATTCGCCTAAAAGCGGCAATGACACTGGACGGCAAAGTGGCCCTTTCAAATGGCCAAAGCAAATACCTCACTGGCCCCGAATCCCGAAAAAAAGTCCACCAATTACGCAAGCTCACCCAAACCATCCTCATCGGCTACAAAACCATCCTGGCTGACGACCCCCAACTCGACATCCGCCTCACCGCCACCCCAAAAAGCCTCACCACCCTCATCATCATCGACCCCAAAGGCCAAGCCCCAGCAAATGCCCGATGTTTCACATCAAACCCAAAAGCCAAAATTTATATCGTCACTAACAGCGACACACAACTCTCACAAGCGCTCTTGAAAAAAGTCACACAATGGAAATTTAACCCAATAGACGGCAAGCTTCCCTTAGATCAAGTCCTAAAAACCGCCTACGACGCAGGGATCTGCGACATTTTAATTGAAGGTGGCACAGGCATTTACAGTAGCTTTATACAAAGCAGCTTAGTCGATGAATACCATCTTTTTTATGCACCATTAATCATGGGTGGGGCAGAGGATTTTCCGGTAGTATCGATACCGCATTCATATAAAGTGGTTGGGGACATTCAGCGATTTCAGTTACAAGAGATAAAGCGCTTTGGAGAGGATGTCTATTTAGGTGTAAAGGTGCCAACTCCAAATTAATCGACCCTCAAAATCCCGTCCCAATCCAAAGTAAACCCTGCAGATTTAAATCCAGATGGCGTATTCCATCCCCGGTTTGTGCCACTACTTGCCACTCTTACCATGTCATCGCCATAAACCCGATTGATACGATCAAGTGCGGACATCAGCATATCAGAGCGTCGGCGTTGAATACGGCCAAAAAGGGGTTCGGTTAAGGTGTTTTTAGACTGGAGGTCTGTTAAAATAATACCTAGTTTTTGATAGGGGACACCTTGTACAAAACAGCGGCGCAAGGCATTAACAGCAGCTGTGACCAGTGTCCGAGTATCCGATGTTGCATCCCCCAACCCTTCATAGTGAGAGCCACGATAAAAATGCTGTTTTGGGACATGGGTACTCGTCCTAATCAGTACAGTTAATCCGCCGGCCACTTGCTTGGCTTCCCGTAATTGCTCGGATAATCGGGATGCAAATGTTGAAATAATTTCCTCAGCGACACTTAATTCCGTAACCCGATTCGCAAAAGACCGTGTATAAATACGGCTTTTTTGATCATTAACCCGCTCATCTAATTCAAGACAAGCCACACCATTTAGCTCATACACAGTGCGCTCAACCATAATCCAAAACCTACGTCTGATAAGATGGGGAGATGCACACTTGAGGTCATAGGCCGTTTTAATGCCAAGGGCAGGTAAGTGCTGTGATAATTTCCATCCAATTCCCCAAATATCACCCACATCGAGGTGCCGCAAAATATCATCACAAGCATCACCAGAGTTAAGGATAAAAACACCACCATAGGCGGGGGTTGTTTTGGCAATACCTGCCGCTACTTTAGACAGGGTTTTAGTATGCGCAATCCCCACCGAAACTGGTATGCCCACCCACTCCATCACAGTTTCTTTTAACGAATGACCAAGTACTTCACAGATATCATCCTCAGCCTCCAAAAAGGCTTCATCCACCGAGTATACTTCCACATTGCGCCACAGTTCTTTCAACACCGACATCACTCGCCGAGACATATCCCCATAAAGGCCAAAATTACACGAATGTACCGATACCTGATGTCGATGACATAAGTCTTTCACCTTAAAATAAGGAACCCCCATCTTAATCCCCAACGATTTTGCTTCATTAGACCGAGAAATCACACACCCATCATTCCGAGAAAGAACAATTACGGGCCGATTGCGCAAAGAAGGCTGAAATACCCGCTCGCAGGACACAAAAAAATTATTGCAATCAATTAATAAAAAAATAACATGACTCCATTTGACTGGTTTGATTATTGGTGCGATAATCAAAAATGTCAACAATTAACGGAAAAAACACTAAGGGGGAGACGAAAAAAATGATCAATCTAAAAGAAATAAAGACTAACCCAACGGAAAAATCAAATCGCCAAGATAGTCAAATTTTACAGATAAACACCGTATTAAATTATGAAAAAATAAGCAAAAAAATAAAGGCCCGAAAAAAAACGATAAAAAATCGAAAACAAAAACGACTTAAATTTTACATCATAACCGCCATTACAATGGCCATAATTGTAAGTGGGGCACTATCGATTATGCGAGGTAGTTCAACAGAAATTGGGATAAAAACAACGTATCAGATAACGATTAGGTAAGTAGGTCGTGTTGACAAAGTGCACACAATAAATACAATTTAGGAGTATCTATGAAAATAGTTGACTGGGACATACAGAAGAATAAAAAATTATTGCAAGAGAGAGGTATTTTTTTATATTACACATGGCAGGTTACTAGATATCCTTGAACATCCTAATACACACCAGTATCCAAA
>Ga0214917_10004868_pt1 | contig 14654 bp, 16 predicted proteins | sample LL_1208_BB_MetaG_FD_177983 | JGI IMG/M metagenome (GOLD analysis project Ga0214917, IMG submission 177983) | Freshwater microbial communities from Lake Lanier, Atlanta, Georgia, United States - LL_1208_BB | ecosystem: Environmental > Aquatic > Freshwater > Lake | place: USA: Georgia | collected... | reverse complement strand
TATGGGAGGAATGGGCGGCATGGGCATGCCCGGCATGATGTGATGCCGGCGCAGGGCGAAACTCTGCGAAGGCTTAGCCGTTGATGGCGCGGCAGTAGGCCGCCACCTGGAGGTCCACGCCGGTGATCGCGGTGCCCACCACCACGGCATCGGCACCGGCGTCGAGGGCCTGCCGGGCCTGAGGGCCGGAGGCGATGCCCCCTTCACAGATCAGCAGGGTTGCTGCGGGCAGGTGCTGACGCAGCCCCCCCAGCAACTCCAGGGCTGGGGGCGCCTGGTGGGCCGTGGCTTCGGTGTAGCCGTACAGCGTGGTGCCCACCCACTGGCACCCCAGCTCGGCGGCCTTCAAGCCGTTGGCGAGGCTGTCCACATCCGCCATCAGCACGGCCCCGAGCTCCTGGCGGGCGCGCCCCACCAGCTCTGCCAGATCCTGGCCATCGGGGCGCCGGCGCTGCGTGGCATCCAGGGCGATCACATCGGCACCGGCCGCCCAGACCGCCTGGATCTCAGCCCACCCCGGGGTGATGTACACGGGGCTGTCGGCGAAGCTGCGCTTCCACAACCCCACGATCAACGCCTGCGGGCAGAGGCGCCGCACCGCACCGATGTGCTCGGGGCTCTCCAAGCGCACCCCGATCGCACCGTTGTTGAGGCTGGCTTCCGCCATGGCGGCGATCACCTCCGGCTGACGCATCGGCGACCCCTCCGGAGCCTGCACAGACACAATCAACCCGGCCTGGAGCCGCTGGCGATCAGGCAGCACGGCGGTGCTCCAGGCGATCGGGAAGCCAGGAGCGCAGCCGGGCCAGCTCCGCATTGACGGGCCTGGGGCTTGGGGGGGCGGCAACGGCCAGGGCCGGCGCGGGTGCCGAGGCGCGGGTGGTCCACCAGCGCAGGCCCTCGGGATCCGCCTGATCCAGCTCCTGCAGCAGGGTCTGCAGGTGGGGATGGCCATGGCGATGCACCCACTGGCCCAGCAACCGCTCCATCGCCAGGGGATCGCGTTGGGCCAGGGCTTCGCGCAGGGCCTGCAGGTGGGCCTGACGGCGGGCCTGGGGAGACGGAGACGGAACGGGAGGCTGGCTCACGGAGCTGGGCTGGGGATCAGGAGAGCTTGCGATCCAGCAGGGGGCGGATCACCAGGAACAGTCCCACCGCCAGGGCAGCCAGCACCCCCAGACAGGTGGCGGCGGTGACATCCCCGTAGGGGGCTTGCAGCACCACCGCCGCCAGGGAGAACTGGCCGCCATAGGCGGCACGGATCGGTTCAATCGCGAAGGTAAGGGGATTCAGGCTCGCCAGCCAGCCCAGCCAGGTGGGCATGAAGGAAATCGGCGCCAGGGCTGTGCTGGCAAACAGCAGCGGCAGGTTGGCCACGAAGATCACGGCGATCAACTCGATATGGCCGGGCAGGGCAAAGGCCAGACCAAGGCTCAGGCCGGTCACCGCGAACACCAGCAGCAGCAGGGTCACCAGCACCAGCAGCAGGCCGATACCACCGGGCCAGCCGTAGCCCAGGGCGGCGGCGGTGGCCATGATCGCCAGGCTCTGCACCAGGCTCAGGGCCGTGATGTAGAGCACGGAGGCCAGCACGATCGAACTGCGGGAGCGCAGCGGAGCCACCAGCAGACGATTGAGGAACCCGAATTCGCGATCGAACATCACCGGCAAGCCGGCGTTGAGGGCGGCGCTGAAGGCGGTGAACACGATCACACCGGCACCCAGAAAGCGGCCGTAGCTCAGGCCATCGGGCAGCAGGCCGGCGGGGGCATTGGCGAACAGCGCTCCGAACAGCACCAGCCAGATCAACGGCTGCAGCACCCCGGCCACCAGGGTTGATGGGCGCCGCAACAGCTGCAGGAACAGGCGGCGACAGAGCGCCAGGGTCTCCTGGGCCAGATCGGCGGCGGCGGAACGGGGGGCCGGCAGGCTCGGCTCCTGGCCGAGAAGGGTGGGCGAGGCGCTGGTCATGGCTGCAGGGTGATCAAGGCAGAAACGGCAGAACGATCAGAACGGTGGAAGCAAGGTCAGCGCATCGCCTGCTTGCGCTCCGCCTTGGCATCGCGGCTGCCGGCCACCGCCAGCTCCGCATCCATCAGCGTGCGACCGGTGGCCTGCAGGTATACGTCGTCGAGGCTGGGGCGGCTCTGGGCGAGGGCGAACACCGGCAGCGAGGCCTCCGCCAGCTGTCGGCGCAGCTGCTCCACCACCCCCTCATGCTCCACCACCAGGTTGAGCGAATAGCCCTGGGCGCGGTTGACCACCACCTGGCGCACCCCCGGGCAGGTCTGCAGCAGCTCCTGCACCCGCAGGGCCTCGGGCTCGTCGCTGAACTCGCGCACCCGCAGGGTCACCCGATCGCCCCCCAGGGCGGCCTTGAGCGCCTGGGGCGGACCCGCGGCAATCACCCGGCCCCCTTCGATGATCGCCAGCTGGTCCGCCAGGGCATCCACCTCCTCGAGATAGTGGCTGCTGAGCAGCACCGTGGTGCCCTGATCGCGCAGCTGGCGCAGCACCTGCCAGATGGCGGCGCGGCTCTCGATGTCCAGGCCCACGGTGGGTTCATCCAGCACCAGCACCTGGGGCCGGTGCAACAGCCCCGACGCCAGGTCGAGCCGGCGACGCATGCCCCCGGAATAGGTGCCGCAGCGGCGGTCGATCCAAGCCTCCATGCCCAGCAGATCGATGAGCTCAGCGATCCGGGCATCCCGCTGCCCGCGCTGCAGGTGATAGAGGTCGCCCTGGAGCTGCAGCAGCTCGCGGCCGGTGAGGATCTTGTCGAGCGCCACCTCCTGGGCCACGTAGCCGAGGCGCTCGCGCACGGCGCGGGGATCCTGCAGGGCATCGAGCCCGGCCACCCGCACCAGCCCCGAGCAGGGGGCCAACAGGGTGGCGAGGATGCGCAGGGTGGTGGTTTTGCCGGCACCGTTGGGACCCAGCAGGCCGAACAGACACCCCTCGGGCACCACCAGATTCAGGCCCTGCAGGGCCTCCACGGCCCGCTCGCCGCGGCCGTAGCGCTTGCACACGTCGTGAAGCTCGATCACCGGGCTACCCACCGACCTGCTCACCGCTGCTTGCCCGGCTGACTGCACCGCCACGGCCCCCGCTCGACCACTCGTTGCCCGAATCTAGAAAGCTCAACCCAGGGACGAGGACACCAGGGTGGAGGCTGAACCGCCGGACCCCAGCTGCGCCAAGAGATCAAGGCCCTGGCGGCTGAACAGCTCCCCCGCCGGCAGGCGAGCCAGCAGCAGCAGCAGACAGATGCCGAACAGATAGAGGATCGACCAGCGGAACAGCCCCTTGGCCCGCTGCAGGTCGTCCGGCTGGCGCTGGAGGCGCCAAGCCATCTGCAGCAACCGGGCATCGAACGGCAGCAGCAGTAGGCCATAGAGCAGGCCACCGCTCGGGAGGGTCCAAACCCCCAGCAGACTGAGAACCACGGTGACCACCGCATACACGCCGATGCTGCGGGTGGTGACCGCACTGCCCTTGACCACCGGCAGCATCGGAATGCCAACCGAGCGGTAGTCGTCCTGCAGCAGCAGGGCCAAGGCCCAGAAGTGGGCCGGAGTCCACGCCATCACCAGGGCAAACAACCACCAGCTGCCCAGGCCCAGATGGCCGCTGGCGGCGGCGGCCCCCACCAGGGGCGGAATGGCACCGGCGACCCCACCGATCACGATGTTCTGGGTGGTGCGGGGCTTGAGCAGCACGGTGTAGAGCAGCACGTAGCTGCAGAGCCCCAGCAACGAAAGGCTGGCCGCCAGGCAATTCACGCCACCTACCAGCAGGGTGGCGGCGGCCAGGGTCAGGGCCACCGCCAGGGTGAAGGCGGTTCGCACCGACAGCCGGCCGGAGGGCAACGCCCGGGCGCTGGTGCGCTGCATGCGCCCATCGAGTTCCTGCTCCCAGAGGCAGTTGAGAACGCCGGCGGCGGCGGCGGCCAGGGCGCCACCGCCCAGGGTGCAGGCCAGGCGCAGCGGCGGCAGCGGCCATCCCTCCGACAGGGCCATGCCCCCGAGGGTGGTGGCCAACAGCAGCGGGATCAGGCGCGGTTTGGCGATTTCCAGCCAGGGGGGTAGCCGCAGGCGGGCCCGAGAAGGCACCACCTGGTCGCGGCTGAGGCCGTTGCCCGCAAGGGCCGTCGGTGCGGCGGGTGCACTAACCATGGATTGCCTGCGAAGGAACGGTGGGCGGACGGTCGCCCCGGGCCATCAGACCGGCCAGCACCGCCACCAACAGGGCCGCCCCCAACTGGTGGGCGATGGTGACCGCCGGAACCGCCAGGCTGAGCCGCAGGCTGATCACCCCCAGGGCAACCTGAGCCAGCACCAGGGCCGCCATCAAGGCCGCCCAGGCCCGCTGCTGGGGGCGCCGCCAAACCAGCAGTCCAGCCAGAGCAAGTACCAACAGAGCGGCGGCACGGGCCCCAAGCCGGTGGGCCAGCAGCCAGCCGCAGCCATCGCCGGCCCGCAGACACAACCCCGCAGCCCACTGGCTGGCCATCAGGCCACCGAGGGCGCACTGGAGCACCACCGCGGCGGCCACAAGCCCCGGGAGCCATGGCCAGGGGACTGTCAACCCCGGGGCCTCAGCCAGCAGCCCCTGGGTGCAGACGCTGAGCAGGGCCACCAGCAGCAGAGCCGTGAGCAGGTGCGCCGTCACCACCGGGAACGGCAACAGCAACGTCACCGTGAGCGCCCCCAACACCCCCTGCACCGCCACCAGCAGAACGGCGGCGATGCTCAGGCCCGGCAACCAGGGGGGCAGCGCACGCCGGCGCCAGCAGCTGACACCGGCCAGCACCAGCAGGCCCACACCCACCACGAAGGCATCGAGGCGGTGAAACCATTCCAGGAACACCTGGAGATTCATCTGCCGGCCGGGCAGCAAACTGCCGTAACAGAGCGGCCAGTCCGGGCAGGCCAGGCCGGCCTCCATCACCCGGGTCGCACCACCCACCCCCACCAGAGCGATCAAGGCCACCACCAGATGGGCGCTGAGCAAGCCCAGCCGGCGGCGCAATGGCGAGGCCGAGGGAGCCGATGCCGACGCAACGGAGCGGAGATGGGTGGTCGAGATCACGACCCGACACCGCGACTGGCGTCAAGCTAACGAGGTTGTTGACGTTGGGCAGAAGTCGACCTTCGGCCCGCGTCAAGCGACACCAATGGTGATCTTTGCGTGAGCAATCCCACACGATCACCGGCGTGTTTGCTGCATGCAACGACGAGCTTGCACCCATCCGGTTGGATCTCCCTAGGGTGCGGCCATCAGCATCGGGGCCCATGCGGATTCCCGCCGCCATCCTCACCTTGCTCACCGGCATGGCCCTGGTTCTTACAGGGCTTTGGGTGGGTCAGACCATCAACCTGTTGCCGGAGGACGCGAGCCTCAACGCTCCCGTCTACGACGAACTGTTCCAAGTGCTGTTCAGCATTGGCACGATCCTGTTGATCGGGATTGTGGGCCTGATCGTCTACAGCCTTGTGCGGTTCCGGCGGCGCGTTGGCGATAGCGGCGACGGCATCGCCCTGGAGGGGAATCTCCCCCTGGAGATCCTGTGGACGGCGATTCCCGCCGTGGTGGTGCTGTTCGTTGGCATCTACAGCTACGACATCTACGACCGCATGGGGGGAATGACACCCCTCAATGACCACAGCATGCATGCCATGCATGGCGAGGCCCCCGAAGGCCGCACCTGGGGGGGCATCAGCCCAGTGGCCCTGGAGGCGGAAACCCAGGAACCGCCCCTGCCGATCGATGTGACGGCCATGCAATTCGCGTTCATCTTCCACTACCCGGATGCGGGCATCACCAGCGGTGAACTGCACGTGCCGCTCGGCCAACCGATCGCGCTGCACATGCAGGCCAACGATGTCATCCATGCCTTCTGGGTGCCGCAGTTCCGGCTGAAGCAGGACGTGATTCCGGGCCAGCCCACCCTGCTCAGCTTCACGCCTACCCGCGTCGGCCGTTATCCGATCGTCTGCGCCGAACTCTGCGGCCCGTATCACGGCGGCATGCGCTCCACCGTGATCGTGGATGAGCCGGACACCTTTGCCAGCTGGGTGGCCCAGAACAGCCCGGCCGCGCCCCCCGCAGCTACGACCGCCGTTCAGTCATGACCCTCACCCTCTCACCGGTGCCGCACCCCACCGGCTCGCTGCAGCCGCAGGGCTGGCTGCGCTACCTGAGCTTCAGCACCGACCACAAGGTGATCGGCCTGCAGTATCTGGTGTGCGGCTTCCTCTTCTATCTGGTGGGCGGCGCCCTGGCCGGGGCCATCCGCACCGAACTGCTGACCCCGATCTCTGACTTCCTGCCGCGGGAGACCTACAACGAAGTGCTCACCTTGCACGGCACGGTGATGATCTTCCTGTGGATCGTGCCGGTGGTGAATGGGGCCTTCGGCAATTACCTGATTCCCTTCTATGTGGGCGCCAGGGACATGGCCTTCCCGCGGCTGAATGCGGTGGCCTTCTGGCTGATTCCACCCGCCGGGCTGCTGTTGATCAGCAGCTACTTCATCGCCGGTGCAGCCCAGTCGGGCTGGACGGCCTATCCACCCCTGAGCATCACCACACCGGCCACCGGCCAAATCATCTGGATCCTGAGCGTGCTGCTGCTGGGGGGCAGCTCGATTTTCGGCGGCATCAACTTCATTGCCACCATCCTCAAGCTGAGGCGGCCGGGCCTCAAGCTGATGCAGCTGCCGATGTACTGCTGGGCCATGCTCGGCACCAGCATCCTGGTGGTGCTGTCAACGCCGGTGCTCGCTGGCACGCTGGTGCTGCTGAGCTTCGACATCATTGCCCACACCGGCTTTTTCAACCCGGCCCTGGGGGGCAATGCGGTGGTGTACCAACACCTGTTCTGGTTCTACTCGCACCCGGCCGTTTACATCATGGTGCTGCCGGCCTTCGGCCTGGTGAGTGAGATCCTGCCGGTGCATGCCCGCAAACCGCTGTTCGGCTACACCACGATGGTGTATTCGATCATGGCCATCGTGTTCCTGGGGCTGATCGTGTGGGCCCACCACATGTTCACCAGCGGCACCCCACCCTGGATGCGGTTGTTCTTCACGATCGCCACCTCGTTCATCGCCGTGCCCACCGGCATCAAATTCTTCAACTGGCTGGCCACGCTCTGGGGCGGCAAGATCGCCCTGAACAGCGCCATGCTGTTCTCCTGCGGATTCATCATCAACTTCGTGTTCGGGGGCATCACCGGTGTGGCCCTGGCGCAGGTGCCGTTCGACATCCACGTGCACGACACCTACTTCGTGGTGGGCCACTTCCACTACATCGTCTACGGAGGCACGGTGTTCGTGATCTTCGCCTCCATCTACCACTGGTATCCGAAGGTCACCGGCCGCCTGCTCAATGAGCCCCTGGGCCAACTGCATTTTCTGCTCACCTTCATCGGCTTCAACCTCTGCTTTGCACCGCAGCACTGGATGGGCCTCAACGGCATGCCCCGTCGGGTGGCCGAGTACGACCCGCAGTTTGCGCTGATCAACCAGGTGAGCAGCGTCGGTGCCCTGTTGATGGCGATCAGCACCCTCCCCTTCCTGGTGAATGTGGTGCTCAGCGCCTTCCGCGGTGCCGCCGCAGGCGACAACCCCTGGAATGCCCTCACACCGGAATGGCTCACCAGCTCCCCACCGCCGGTGGAGAACTGGAAAGGCGAAGCGCCGCTGGTGCAGGAGCCCTACGGCTACGGCGTCCACCCCGGTGAATTGAGCCTGAGCGCCAGCAGCGGCCGCGACATCTGGACCATGGGCGATCTGGACTCCAGGCGCTGATCATCCCCACCCGCACCGTCTCCCCATGACCAGCCTCACCAGCAGCACCGGAGAGCTCAGCGACGGGCTCGATCAGCACAGCAGCCCCGAACACCACGGCGACCACCGCCTGTTCGGACTGGCCACCTTTCTGGTGGCCGACGGCATGACCTTCGCCGGCTTCTTCGCCGCTTATCTCACCTTCCGGGCGGTGAACCCCCTGCCCACCGGCGCCAGCTATGAGCTCGAGTTGCTGCTGCCCACGATCAACACCCTGGTGCTGCTGATCAGCAGCTTCACCTTCCATCGGGCCGGGGCGGCCCTACGCCGCAGCGACACGGCCGGCTGCCAACGCTGGCTGCTGATCACGGCGGCGCTGGGGTTCAGCTTCCTCGCGGGCCAGATGAAGGAGTACTTCAGCCTGCCCTTCGGCCTCACCGACAACCTGTTCGCCAGCACCTTCTATGCGATCACCGGCTTCCACGGTCTGCACGTGACCCTGGGGGGCTTGATGATTTTGATCGTCTGGTGGCAGAGCCGAACCGGCGGACGGGTCAACGCCGGCAACCCCTTCCCGCTGGAGGCGGCCGAGCTCTACTGGCACTTCGTGGATGGCATCTGGGTGGTGCTCTACGGAATCCTGTATCTGCTCTGATCGGCGCAGACTGAAACCTGAATCTTTTTGTTCAGATCTGCCCTTGCCGACCTTCGGGAACGATCGGCACAATCGGGCCAGCAATCCTCAGCGCCCGCGGTGTTCGTCGAAGAGAAAGTGAGCGCGCCAGCCCAGATGCTGGAAGGCAAAGCGCTGTTGGACAAGGCACGCATGCTCAGCAATCGCCCGGAGGATCAGATCGCTCGGGCCTGTGGCTATGTGGGCCCCAGTGGCCGGGTGCTGAAAAAAAGCTTCTACCGCGCCCTGATCGAAGCCAAGGGCTACAGCCTGCCCAGCCACAGCTCAGGCGGCAACGGCAGTGGCAGCCGCGGCCGCCAGGCGGAGTTCCGCACCCGTGTGCATGGCAATGGCAACCTGCTGATCGGCCACGCCTACACGCGCCGCATGGGGTTGGAGCCGGGCCAGGAATTCCGGATCGAAATCCACAAGGAAACCGGCTCCATCTGGCTGCTGCCCATGGAGGGCGAGCCGCTCAGCCCCTGAGTTAGCGCTGCTCCTCGGGGCCGTGGAAGGCGGCGCTGAACACCAGCAGATCAATGCCGCTGAACAGGAAGCTGATCCCCACCAGGATCCCCAGCACGGTGAGCAGACCACCGGCCTTCATCGTGACGATGATCAGGCCCAGCAGGAAGGTGACGATGCCGTTCGCCAGACCCCAGCCCCAACCGGCCATCTCACGGTGGGAGAGCGAAACGATCGTGGCCACCACGCCCTCCACCAGGAAGACGATGCCGATGGCGAAGGCCAGGGCGGCCACCTGGGTGGCGGCGGGGATCAGGCCAACGCTGAACTGCTGAATGATCCAGGCGCCGGTGACCACAAACAGGGTGGACACCACCAGGCGCCAGAAGCAGTGCCAGCGGCTCAGGCGCCGGGCCCGGTTCAGGCCATTCACCCAGCCAACGATGCCGCCCACCAGAAAGGCCAGGGCCACCACCACCGTCACCCAGGCGGAGGCGATCACGGGAAACAGCAGCGCCAGCACCCCAAGCACCAGCAGCAGGATGCCCTCGGCGATGGTGAAGCTGCGCAGGGAGCCCAGGCCGAGCTCCTGTTGATCGGAAGCCATACGAGTGTTCGAATGAGCACACCCCCGGACGGTAAGCAGGGCGACGCGAATCGTCAGCGCCGGCCAGGCGTTCGCAATGGTTCAGCCCCAGCCATGCTCCGCCAACCAGGCGGCATTGAGCGCCGGAGAGGGCTGGCGCAGCAGCCGCTCGGTGTATTTGGCCAGCAGATCCGCCTCCAGATTCACCGCATCGCCGGGCCGCAGCCGCTGCAGGGTGGTGCTGGTCCAGGTGTGGGGAATCACGGCGATCCAGAATTGGGCCCCATCGTCGCTGCAGCCGGCCACGGTGAGGCTGATGCCATCCACCGCCACGCTGGCCTTCTCACAGATGTAGCGGCCGTAGGCCGGATCATCCCAGCGGATCGTCAGCCGCCAGGAGGCGGGTTGCGGGTCCACCGCCACCACCGTGCCCAGGCCATCCACGTGGCCGCTCACCAGGTGCCCCCCCAGGCGATCCGCCAGGCGCAGGGCCGGTTCCAGATTCACCCAGCTGCGCCGCTGGGCCTTGGCGGCCAGGGTGGTGCGGGCCAGGGTCTCCTCGCTCACATCGGCGCTGAAACCGCTGGCGGAGCGGGCGGTCACCGTCAGGCACACCCCATCCACCGCCACGCTGTCCCCCAGCGCCAGGGTGGCCGGATCCAGGCCGGCAGCGGCAGGGATGTGCAGCTCCAGACCAGCGCTGCAGCGTTGCAACTGGCCCACGGCCTGCACCAGCCCGGTGAACATGCGGTGCCCTGATCAACCCTGGCCATAATCGGGCAGAACAGCCTGCGGGCAAGCGATGGTTGAGATGCGCGTTGCCGGCATCGCCCTGGACGCGGCCAGCCGCAGCCCGATCGTGCTGTTGCGGGATCCCTCGGGCCGGCGCCAGGTGCCGATCTGGATCGATCAGGCCCAGGCCCAGAACATCATGGCCGGGCTGAGTGAGCAGAAGTCGCCGCGCCCGCTCAGCCACGATCTGATGGCCCAGCTGCTGGCGGCCGGAGGGCTGAGCCTGGAGCGGGTGATCATCCACACGATCGAAGACAGCACCTTCCGGGCGGTGCTCAAGCTCAGCAACGCCGAGGGCAGTGCCACCGAGCTGGACGCGCGCCCCAGCGATGCCATCGCCCTGGCCCTGCGCACCGGCAGCGGCATCTGGATGCTGGAGGAGGTGGTGGCCGATGCCTCGATCCCGGTGGATGCGGAGGCCGACGCCGAAGACGCCGCCGATTTCCGCCGCTTCCTCGACCGGGTGAGCCCAGCCGAACTGGTGCGCCAGATCAATCGCGCCCACAGCGAAGCGGAGGAGCCAACGCCCCCCGACCTTGAAGCGGACGCCGACGCCAATCCGGAGGGCGATGCCCCTGGCTGATCGCCGGCCCTTCGGCCGCGGGCCGGCCGTCTCGCCCTTCTGCCTGGGCACGATGCGGGCCACCGCCAGCCCGCAACAGATGGCGGCGGTGTTGGAGGCGGCCCTGGCGGCCGCCATCAACCACATCGAAACCGCACCGGCCTACGGCAGGGCGGAGCAGTATCTGGGGCTGGCGCTCCAGGCCTTGCAGCGGCGCCAGCCCGAGCGCCATCGCGCCTTGGTGCTCACCAGCAAACTGCTGCCGGGGCTCCCCCTTGCAGAGGGCCAACAGCAGCTGCACCAGATCCTGGAGCGCCTGGGGCTGCCGCAGCTGCACAACCTGGCGGTGCATGGGCTCAACCGGCCTGAGCATCTGCACTGGGCCACCCACGGCGCCGGGGCGGAGCTGCTGGCCTGGGCCGTTGGGGAAGGGCTGGTGGGCCAGGTGGGCTTCTCCAGCCACGGCAGCCCCGAGCTGATCGAGCGGGCCCTGGCCAGCGGCCGGTTTCAGTTCTGCAGCCTGCACCTGCACCTGTTCGACCAGACCCGCCTGCCCCTGGCCCGCGCCGCCCTGGCCGTGGGCATCGGTGTGCTGGCCATCTCGCCGGCGGACAAAGGCGGGCGGCTCTACGACCCGCCGGCCGAACTGCTGGCCGACTGCGCCCCGTTTCACCCCCTGGAACTGGCCTATCGCTTCCTGCTCGACCAGGGGATCTCCACCCTCAGCCTGGGGGCCAGCCAGCCCGGGGATCTGGCCTGGGCCGCCGCCATCGCCGGGCCCCCGGCCGACACCAACCCATGCGGCCCGCCGAGCCCAGGGGACGCCTGGTTGAGCGAGCCCCAACGCCTGGCGATCCAGCTGCTGGCCCAAGCGGGCCAGCGGCGCCTGGGGGCGGAGCGCTGCGGCCAGTGCCGCGCCTGCCTGCCCTGCCCCAACGCCGTGCCGATCCCGGAGCTGCTGCGGCTGCGCAATCTGGCGGTGGGCCATGGCATGACCGCCTTCGCCCAGGAGCGTTACAACCTGATCGGCCGGGCCGGCCATTGGTGGGAAGAGCTCAACGCCAGCGCCTGCGGCAGCTGCGGCGCATGCCTGCCCCGCTGCCCGCTGCAACTGCCGATCCCGGAGCTGCTGGCCGACACCCACCGGCGCCTGGCGGCCGCGCCGCGCCGGCGCCTGTGGGGCTGAATGTCCATCCGAGCCCCCGACCAGTTGTCCCGGGCGATCAGCTGAATCAGAGCGGGGATGGTGGGGATGGAACCGCGCCGGTCTCATCCCACAGCCCCTGCCAGAGCCGTCGCTGCTCCGCAGGGAGGGGCGGCAGGTTGGTACAGCGCTCCAGCACCGCCGGCGGCGGCAGCAGCAGCGTGCGCAACCGCTGGGGCCAACGGGCCAGCACTGGCTGCAGCCGCTGCGGGGGCAGGGGCGGCACCCAGCCGCCCGCCAGCAGGCGATCCAGCAGCGGCGGCCTCAGGGCATGGCCCAGCCACTCCTGCGGCAGCGGTGGGTCGGGCTCCGCCAGCGATGCGGCACTGGGGCGCAGGTGCAGCAGCAGTTGCCAGCTCAGCGGTGATCCGGAGGCGGGCAGCAACGCCTCCAGCCGCGGGTCGCGCTGCAGCAGCGTGATCGCCAGCTGGCTGGGCACCACCGCCGCATCGGCATCGCCCGCCAGCAGCAGATTGATGCCGTCGCGCTCATCGAGGGCCAGGGCCTGGCCCAGCAGGCGGCGCAACTGCGCCGGCAACCGGGGATCGGCGATCAGCGCGGCGGGCGCAGCAGCCGGATCCAACCCCAGCTGGCGCAGGGCCAGCTCGATCACCAGGCGCGGGCTGGAGGGCAGCACCAGCCGCCCCCGCAGGCTGGGATCCAGCAACAGATCCCAGCCCTCCTCGCGGCGGCGCAGTAGGTCGGATCGGTTGCGCAGCAGCAGCAACCAGGTGCCGAAGGCCCAGGGGAAGGCCAGCGGCGGCGACCCCGGCGGCGCAAACAGGCGACTGGCGGGGGCGGCGAAGCGATCGAGTTGCCCCAGCAGCGGCTCCAGCCGCAGGGGCTGCAGACGGCTGGCGGGGAGTCGCTGGGCCCAACCATCCCCCAGGGCCAGCAACCGGGGGCCGGCGCCGGGGCCGCTGGCCGCCTGCAGCAGCGCCTCAGGGGTGTCCAGCGGCCGGGGGCGCCAGGGGCCGGGCAGCTGTTTCAACCACGGCGCCGGCAACTGATCGCGCACCAGCAGCAGTTGGGGATCCCGGGGGCCGGCGCCGCGGCAGCCCCCCAGGGCGGCCAACCCCAGCCAGGCCCCACCACCGCTGGCCAGGTGCAGCAGGCGGCGGCGGGAGAGCAGCGGAGCATGGGCCATGCTGCCGACCCTAATCAGGCCATCCCGCGGCAGGCCCGGTCGCAGGCGGCGGCCAGCTGGGCCGGGCTGCGGCCGCTCCATTCCCAGAGCAGCGCCAGGCCTCCGGCCCCCACCCCCTCCTTCACAAACCCCTGCTCATAGGCCCGCAGCTGCGGCATGCGGCAGCCGCTGAACCGCAGGGCACTGGCGAAGGCCAGCGGCGTGCCGCCCCAACGGGCGGCGATGCGCTGCAGCAGCAGCCCCAGATCACTGCCCGCCTCCGCCGCCACCCAGGCGGTGGTGCCGATGGCGGCATGGCTGAGCAGGCGGGAGCGCTCGGCGGCGGGGGTGAGGGCCAGGGCCAGGGCCAGCACAGCGGCCATCTGGCTGCCGCCGGCCAGCAGCACCGGCAGCTCCGCCAGGGCCGCCCCCTGCAGCAGGCCCGCCGCCAGCACCTGCATGGGATCCCCCACCGCCGCCGCCACCCGCACGGGGGCAGCCGCCGAGCGGCTGGTCGGCTGCGCCAGCCCCGCCGCCCGTAGCCCCTGGTCCACCAGCCGTTGCTTGAGCGCGTGGGCCGGCTGGCGCAGGCTGCCGCTCACCAGGCCCGACGCCTCCACCCCGAGCCCCTGCAGCACCGCCTGGGCGCTGGTGGTTCCCCCCGGCACGCATTCCGCCAACACCAGCGGCACGGCGCCATGGGCCAGGCGCTCCCCCCAGCGGCGCCCGAGCTTGAGCAGCGCCTCCACCCGCTCGATCGCCATGGCGGCACCACTGCTCAGGCAGCGGGCGGGGGCGTGGCCGAGGCTGAGGTGTGGCACGGCCGGCGGCACCGGCACCCCCAGATCCACCACCAGCGGATCGAGCCCCAGGTGCTCCACCACCACACGGGTGATCAGGGCCGGACTGACGCCGGCGGGCAGGGGGGGCAGGGCATGGGGCCGGGGCCGTTGGGGCCCCAGCAGCAGCAGTTCCGCATCGGCGGCGGCGGTGAGCCGGCGCGACTCCGGACTGGCCCCCGCCGCCGAAATCCCTGGCACCGCCGCGGTCTCCGTGCCGGCCAGCAGCAGCACCAGGCGGGGGGGGAAGGGGGCCATGAAGCGGGCTCGCCAGCGATCCGCCAGGGCGGGATCGCCGCTGAGGCGTTGCTCGCTCAAAGCGGATCGAGGGCCAGCAGCGGCCGCAACAGGGCGGGGGGATCGCTGATCGGGCTGCGCAGCCGCGGAAAGATCCACAGGGCCACCGCATGCAGGGCCAGCACATAGATCAGGTTCTGCACCAGCACCAGCACCAGGGCCATCAGCTGCACCTGCAGCAGATCGGGGCCTCCCCCCAGCTGCAGCAGGCCCCCCAGGCGATCGAGCAGCTGGGCGGCAGCGGTGGTGATCAGCACCCAGAGGTTTTCCCCCAGCAGCACCGAGAGCACCGCCACCCGCACCAGGAAACCCGCCGTG
>Ga0214917_10004867_pt1 | contig 14657 bp, 8 predicted proteins | sample LL_1208_BB_MetaG_FD_177983 | JGI IMG/M metagenome (GOLD analysis project Ga0214917, IMG submission 177983) | Freshwater microbial communities from Lake Lanier, Atlanta, Georgia, United States - LL_1208_BB | ecosystem: Environmental > Aquatic > Freshwater > Lake | place: USA: Georgia | collected... | reverse complement strand
TTGCTAGAAGCCCACCCGCTCCGCCCAAAGCAAGCGTTGCTGCAGTGAAAGTAAGGTCGTGAGTGAGTTCAGCATTGTCGACATACCGCTGAAGAGCCGCTCTCTCCTGAGCAAGACCATTCAGGCCCTTGTTGCGAAGTAATTGAGAGTGTTCCTTGGCAGAGGCTCTGTCTGCTACGAGAAGACCAAAGACACCTAATTTACTGCGAGCTTCTGAAAAATCAGACCAGGATTTTTCTAGGTCCTTAAACGCTTGTGATTCCGAAGGACCTTTCACATAACCCCAAGTGACGTTGTTTCCCAGTCCTCTAAAAAACCCCTCTGAACCGTGGGAAAAAGTACCCACAGCTGCTGTCGCTCTGTCGTAGGATCGTGCTAGCGCCTGGGATTCTTTGAGCTTCTGAGAGAGCTCTTCTTCCAGCGCTTTTCTATCCCCATATTCCAAACGGTGGGTTCCATCATCCTGATATTTCCAGCGGATTGCTGTTGCCCGATTAATGGGGATCCACTCATTGCTGCCAACAGAAACGCCAAGCGAAGCCAGTTCTAAATCACGACCTTCCAGCAAGCCCTGAAGAGTGTCGCTGCCTTTAGCAAAAAACCGTTCTACTCCCGAGCGTTCATCTCGATAAACCATTTGGAAATCAGGATCGTGAGCTTTCAAGTCTGAGATCAGATCACGGGTTATCTTTGAGTCTTCAGAAAGAATATAAGCATTTCGAGAATCGTCCCACTTAATTTGCCCCCCGTGTTTTTTGAGAAGCTCGGGCCTTGTAAGAGAGAGCTTCTTTTCTTTTCTCAGGAAACGATCTCCGACATCTTTTACTTCTGCACTGACATCGGACTGCCATTTCTCTTCGAAGAGTTTACGGCTCTTTTCTACGAAAGGATGGTTTTCGCCTAGTCTCGCTTGTAGCTTTCCGATGGCTTCCACTTGTCTAGTAGGAGTGGTCGAAAGATCAAGATCTCCTAGAAGCGTTTCCCTTGCTTCTAAACTCGGGGCTTTCCCTTGGGAGACGAGAACCCCGTCTAGAAACTTGTTCAACCGGGAACCATAGGAACTTAGTCCGTCTGTCTGTTTCCCAAACATTGAAAAAAGAGATTGGAAGGGTTGAGCTGATTCTGGCCAAGTCTCTGGAGGATTACTCTTAAACCAAGTCAGAGCTCCTGGGCTGTCTTGAAGTTGACGTAACATATGGGTGAGCTTCGAAATCTCTTCTGGAGACTCAAAATCGCCGGCAAAAATCTTGTCCCTCAATTGATTTGCCATCAGGGAAAGGGCTGATTTTTCAGCAGCCTCTTGAGCCCGGATAAAACTTAAATAGTCGGCAGAATGAGGGAAGCTTTCGGGAAGGGCTCTCCCGGGGGAGTCTTTGAGTTCTTTCAGTGATCCCCATTCGGGAATCAAGTGAGTGAGGGCCTCTTCGAGCTCTTCTTGGCTGTGATTACCGAAAGCAAGTCTCTTCAGACTTTCCAGAGCTGAGGGACTTAAAGCCGCTCCCGTTTTTCCCGCCAAAAGATCTCGGTAAACCCCTAAGAGCTCCTCTTCGTAAGCTTTCTCTTCCCCTTCTCTGAAAAGTGCTGCGATTCTCGCTCGAGAAGGAAGTCCTTGAGGAGTTGATGAAGTGGAGAGCGATCCGTGAAGAGTCTTCTTGAGGGAACGTTCGGTCTCCTGGGGACCATTTCCCATTTCCTTTGAAAGTGTCTTCTCTTCTGCGAAGCGCGCCATAATAGAATCTAAACTATAATGAATGGCAGAACGGGGGTTTTGCCATTGCGAATAGGGATTAATCGAGTGGTTTCCTGTGCTGTCGATCATTTCAATCGCTAGAGCCACCGCTTTTTCTTTTTCCCCCAGAGGGCTTTTGTCCCCAAAGCGGGGCTCAAGAATCTGCATGAGTTTTTTCCGAGTCTCTGAGTAATCGCGGTCCCAAAGAGAGGGATTCTTTTTGTAGTCAATTGAGAGATCACCCGAAGCAGAAGCTAGAAGCGAGCGCACTCTTGATTGGTCGGAATCCGAAAGAGAGCTGATAGCCCCCGAGGAGAGGAGTTTTTCTTCCAGCCCCTTTCTGAGAGCTTGGGCTTGAGCGGGATCATTTAAATTAAAAAGAGCTGTTGAGTGACCTGTTTGAAAAAAGTTTTTTGAACTTGCAAGACTCAGCAAAAAGGGATCAGTTTTTCTGATTTGATTGGCTACGGAAATTGGAGTCAGAATGCCAAACTGATTTTGAGCGGCTGCGACCGAAGCATCTGCTACTGAAAACCGCTCTGAACCCAATCCCCTCAAATAATCTTGGAGCTCGGAAAGATGCGTGCTGTAAGCTCCTCTTTGTTGTACTTCGTCGCCCGATCGCTTCTCGGCAGCGGGATCAACAATCTGACCTTCGATTGCGTGGCTAGCTCGAAGAAGACTTTCTCGAACCAAAGCTTTCCTAATTTCGCTTTTGAAGGAGTTCGAGGGCTTAGCCTTGTCCAGATCCTGGAGTCCATCGAGAATTCCCTGACGGATTCGATTGATCTCTACAGGCGTTTTGTCTTTGAGGTCGGCCAGAACCCCTTGTTGGTACTGATTCCAAAACTCACTGCTACTCGCAGCTTCTCCAGTGGAAGCAGGATCGAGCAGAACCTTTCTAAAAGTTTCTCTTGCAAGGGACAGTTCCGAAAGAGCTTTTTGAGCTACTTCATCGGTGGAGCCGGGAGCTGATCTCTTGGGGCTCGCAGCGGAAGTGAAATGCTGTTCGCTTCCCCCGAGAAAAGTTCTCTGGCGAAGGTGCGCTTCTGCTCCGGTATGATTAATCAATTCTGAGAAGCGCTCTGCGAGAGCAGGTTCGTTAAACAAGGGCTTCGCAATTTCAGAGTTTTGCGAAAGGGTCTGGCTAAAAGCTTCAAGAGCTTCTCGAGAATTCGGTTTGGAGAGAAACTGAGAGAGCCCCTTGAAAATAACAGGGGAAGCTTGTTTGAGCTGAGAGAGGGAATCTAATTTTCGAATCAGTTTATTGAGGGTTTCCACTTGGGTAGCGGAAAGCCCCTCTGGAAGAACTGCCCATTGTCCTTTTTTGAGGTCCCATTTTTTGGAAAAAAAGCCAGGATCAAATTCAGGGTATTCAGAATCAACTTTGGACTGCAGAGCACTGTGGAGCGCCTTGAAAAAACCCGGTGAATCTTCACTCAAACAATGAGCCGAATGCCGAAAAAGCACATCAAAGTTTTTTTCAATCTCTGAGTGCAAGCCATAGCGATAGGAGGTTTCAGTTTTGCCGGGGTTGGCCAAACTAAAGCGTTCATAAGCCCCGACTTCCGATCCGTCCCAGGGGTTTTGAGTGGACTCGACAAGAGTATCAAAGAGCGGAAAAGCAGGGTTGGATCCCTGATAATCTCGACTCTCCACTTTTCTTTTAAAAAGGCCGCCCCAAGTTTGAAAGTCTTCCTCTGAGCAAGCACCAGAGGGAATAGAAAGAGCAGGAGAAGACGACTTCTCTCTCTTCAGTGATGCATCTGAACCTGAGTGAGTTTTTTCCCCGGCGACAGAATTTCCAGGCAAAGCAAGGAAGCCAGAAGCCAGAAAAATCGCAAAAATGGCAGAGCTCTTCTTCAGCACAAAACCTCTTTAACCTATCGGAATCTTATCTTCTGATTCTTAGCAGCAAGGTTTGGGCCAGTCGCACCTTTCCGGGGCCTTGGAAGTTGCTGAATCTATTGATCAAAAGCCCTGGCCCCGGGCACCCCCTAAGCCAAATTGTTTAGCTTTCAATCAAGTGCTCAAAGCTGAGCCGAGTTCGACGCTTTTAGCTCGAGGGTCTGGTAAAATAAAAAATTAAATTTGAAACTCTCAATCAGAAGGAACAGTGCCACCTATGCGCATCAAAATAAAAATTATCGCTGCCCTGTCTTTGCTTTCCATTACCGGTTTTTCTGCCGGTGACTGCAAAGGAGTGTTTTCAAAAATCGCCCAACAAGAAGCGGCTTCTCAGCCTTTGAATTTAAAAAGAGCCCAAGAAGTCGCAGAAGAATTTGTAAATAGAAAAACAGCATCGGAAGTATTAACTGATCCCGGAGTGGAAGCGGCACTCGAAGAAGCCAAAGCTTTTCCTAATCCGAGAAACGTCCAAGACATTCAAGAAGCTTTGAAAGAAGCCCTTCTCGCTCGAGGAATGTCGGAAGGACAGGCTAAGAAAGCAGCTACAGGTTGGTCAGAAGCCATGCAAAAAGCGGGAGTGTTTGGAGAGCAAAAAGAAAATGCTCCAGTTAATTTAAAGCGCGCCCAAGAAGTCGCGGAAGAATTTGTAAATCGAAAGATCGCTTCCGAAGTGCTGACGGATCCTGGAGTGGAAGCAGCAATGGAGTATGTTCCAGCAGCTGACAAAAACGGGGCACTGCCAATGAATTCCAAAACCGAAAAGATGGAAATGATTTCCGAAGCAATTGAAGAAGCTCTTCTTGCTCGAGGAATGTCGCCTGGCCAAGCGAAGAAAGCAGCAGAGGGATGGACGAAAGCGATGGCCAAGGAAGGCGTGTTTAGATAGTACACCCGAAAGGGCGCGGAGCTTAATGAACCACAACTCCTACCTGTTCAGTCTCCCCATCTTAATTTTGATCTCTAGCCAAACTCTGAGCTACGCCTCTGAGACAAGAGAACACGGATCGGTAGAAGCTCCTGCAACTGACAGTGACCGACCTCAGGAATTAAGTCCCGGTATTAAAAAAGATTCGTATCAGCGCTTTGCTGAAGAGTTGGGAGCTTCTAAAGACCAGATAAAAGATTGGGCCGAGGCGATAGTATCTCTCAGTCGAGGAGAGGGAGAAGTAGAACAGGAACACGTCCACTCTTTTCTCGAGGCCATTTCGAATCTTTCAAAAGAGGATCTTGAGAGAGCTCGCCAAACTCTTGGATCAGAGGTTGGAACCGGAGGGGCCCTTAGAAAAGTAGTCGAGATCTTTTCAAAGTTGAATGATAAAAAGATAGAGGAACTCACCGACCTTAGAAAAAATGAAGATGTTTTAGTTTCACGAATCGCAACAAAAATTGCAGAAAGAAAAACGGCTGAAAAAGCCTTCTTGGAAAGAGCCAAGCAAATTAAAAACGGGCTTCTCCAGATGGATGCGAGGCTTGCGAAAGATAAGCCCACCAGGACTGAGATGGGAGCCTTAAATGATGCTAGAGCAAAGCTTCGTGAGGACCTCCGAAACAGAACAGAGCAAGAACGATTACATCCAGATACAATCAACGCGCTAAAAAGTTACCAAAACGCCCTTTTGCAGGAGAGGGAAATACTTAATAAACATTTGCGAACAGCAGTGGATCGAGAAGCTACTACGTACTGGGGACATTTGGGGGATGAACTCAAAAGATCCTATCTTTCGAGGGAGGGAGCGCATAACGCCCTTCAAGCTGCAGGAATGGTAGAGGGTTTTGGGATGGCTGCGGATCTCATTGATTCAGCTCTTTACGCGAGCGAAGGAAAGTTAGGAGATGCTGGACTTTCGCTGGCTTCGGCCGCCCCTTTTGTAGGAATGGCCACACCCGTTTTAAGAGGGGGAAAAAACCTCGCAAAAAGTATTGTAACAACGGGCGGTGCGGTAGTTAGTTCAGCAAGAGACATGACTAAGCTGTCTGCAAAAGCGGTTGGAGACGATTTAGTGACTTTAGCGAGAAAGCCCAGCGGTGCTCCAGCTGTTGCTCGAGTGAGGGAAGACAGTGCGCCTTTATACCTGGTGAACTCGAAACATGTGGCTGGCACTGAGGCTTTTCGAGAGGCGAGACCTCGGGGAGTTGGAGTGTTACCCGACAACCACGTCGAGCTCTATCGCCAAGCAGTACCGAGCAAAAAAGGGGACTATTGGACTATGGACTCAAGTGGGAACTTTCATCGATTCGAAACAGACAACAATAATCAGACCCATTGGAGTGGAGCGACTTCCTTATTGAAATTCGGAAAGCCCCGGAGCAAACCGACGATCCAAAATCCAAAGCCTATTGAGTGGAAACAAGTTCCGCCGGAAATCCTCAAGCATTTTGGATTCTAACTAGGAGCGACTTCCAAAACAGCATTTCTAAGTGCCAAGCTCGGCTCAGGCTCTCTCCCACAGGCCACTTTCGACATTAAACCCTTCGCGCGAATTTTCTCTGCGCCTTCTCCTAGCTCGCCAGAAATCAAAACTGATTTCTTTCCCAGTTTTTCTGCTACTTCAATTGCCACCCAAGGAGCTTTTCCCGAGAGGGTTTGAGAGTCGCTCTTCCCTTCTCCCACAAATAAACAATCATTTTCTCTAAGCAGAGATTCAAATCCAGAGGCTTGCAGCATAAATTCTGAACCGGAAACAAGCTCTCCTCCCAGAAAAACATGAAGAGCAGCGGCAAGCCCTCCCGCCGATCCGCTTCTGGGTTTCTTGGCGATATCCACTTTGAGGTACTTGTGGATCCACTTCGCAAAGTTTAGGTGTCCGTCCTCAATTCTAAGAACTTGATCCTGATTGGCCCCCTTCTGAGGAGAAAACACCCGAGCCGAACCCTCTTTGCCACAGAGGGGATTTTTTACATCGCAAAGAACAGTGATTTTCCACTTGTCCCAAAAAACGGGTGGGTGAACCCAAGAAGCAATTTTATCTAAGGCAGTCGTCATCGGTCGCAAGCGCAATCGATGCTTATCAAAGAATTCAAATCCCAAAACTCCCAGCATTCCGATTCCCGCATCAGAAATTGCAGAATCCCCCAAACCAATAAAAAGTTCGCAAGAATCACTTCCAAGCTCTTGCTGAATAGCTAAAAGCCATTCCCCTAGACCAGCACTCGATGCTCCTAGGGCATCTCTTTTCTCAGGTTCCTCAACTCGATAACCGCAAACTTCGGCGCTCTCCAAAAATATTTGCCACTTGTCTCCCGATTTTTTCCAATAAGAGCAAGCTTTGACTTCGTTCCCAAAGGCTCCATGGACCAGCGAAATTCTTTTTTCCACTTGGGGGTCGTTTTGGAGAAAAGCAAAAGTTCCTTTGCCGCCATCTCCGAGAGGTAAACAAGTAGCTGAGTGGCCTTTTTCTCTTAAAGCAGAAGCGGCAATTTCGCAGGCTTCTTGATTGGTGAGACTTCCTTTAAAAGCACTGAAAGATACTAAAAATCGAAAAGAGGACATCAAGAGGGGCGGTCATTCCCAATAGCTTCTACTGGGCAAGCTGCCATCGCTTCTTCGCACTGGTAGATTTCTTCTTGGGTTTCGGGTTGTTTAAAGACATAGTCGTGATCCCCACTAGGGGCTTCTTTGAAATTTTTGGGTGCTGCTTCTGCACACACACAGCAGAGGATACACTTTTTATCCACGTACCATTTGCCTGGGACATTTTCTTCGTAAGCATCTTGCCAATCTGCCATAGTTAAACGAGTTCCGATGCGCTAATTCGCAGGGTCGGAGTATATTTTGTCGGTGCAATCTTTGGGAACCACAAGAACTTACGAGTAACACCGAATCCCTCGTAGCCTTTTTCTACATTCTCAAAAATCTCTTCAATCATAGCGACTCGATCAATCCCCACAAAAGCTGCATCTTTTTCGAGTGATTCCAGAACGCTCGTGCTGAATTTCATAATAAAGGATTGTGCCGCTTTCACATAGGTGCGACCCAGCATAGAGAGTCTGTCCATGATGTCTGGAAGTACGATGTGCAAGAAGTGCAAATGACGGCTCTCATCTACTAGCAAATACTTACAAAGCTCGTTGCCCACCGGATCAATGTTTGCTTTCCGAGAATGACGGATAAAAGCAGAAGCTGCATTTTCTGAGAAAAGAGTAGAGAAAAGCCAATTTTCTACTCGAAAAGCCCCTAAGGAAGCTGCTTGTCCCAGCACATGATACTTCCATTCATACTTAGGAGGTGCCCCCAACTTTCTTAAGTAAGATTCAATGGCAAAAACGTGTCGAGCTTCATCGAAGGTCTGAGCAGAAAGGTAAAAAGCCATTTCTTCGCTTTTATATTTTCTGACGGCTTTGGCCATCATGTTATGGATGACGTTCAGCCCCATTTTCTCCAGAGTGTAGAAAATCGTAATGAATTTTTGCCAAATCCGTCGGCTTTCATCATCTAAAACAATGGTCTGATCAAAATTAATCCGCTGAGGTGCATACCACTGTTGGGAAGCTGCTTGCAAAAACAGCCTACGGATTTTGGTTTCGTTAACTAGGGGACTTTCGTTTTCAGTCGGGGTGAAAAAGAGCTTTTGGAGCTCAGGATTGTTTTGAAGCAAGAACCCAGAAGCACCAGAAGGGGTGCTTGTATTGATGTCTTGAGTTCTTAAATTCAGGTCATCCATCGTTTTTTCCGCGAAAAAAGAGCTTCGTTTATGACATAAGGTGCCTGGAAGGTCAAACTAGCCCCAGGGGCGGTAAGACTGAGCAGCTTGAGGGGTGAGCCGTATTCTCAGCTCATCACACAACGATAAGAGTGATTAATGTCCAGTACTTACAAGTATTCCCTGTAAGTGTACAAAATCCTGACAGGCCTTTTACCGGTTTTGCCACATTCCTAACACTGAAGACTTACTGACTACGGAAGTGGACTGACTGTCTACTTTCTTCCCTCTGCTCAAAGACCGTTTTGGAATAGCGTTTGCACTCTTAGCCTTTCGAAATTGGAAACTCGTGTATTTGCTTTTTGAGGGGAGAGGTCCCTTCTTGAGCGCATTACCGTAATTTACTGGGTTCTTAAAGTGGGGAAGAAAATGAAGATTCACAAAGCGACAGTAGCAGTAGCAATTCTCTTTAGCTTTCACTCCTTGGGGGTGAACGCTTGGGCACAGAAGCCAGCCGATCATGATGAGTCAGTTTCTCAATCGTCTAAAGAGGCTGGAAGAGACGTGGTTGCGGCCCCCGCAGTATCAAAGGTCCCTGGTCGGTATGACGAAGTGATTGAAGCCTTGAAAGAAGAAGAAGGCGGCAAACCAACAGCAGGATACTGCCAAACTGGCTACCTCCTTGAAGATAAAAAAGGGGAAAAGCTATTAGAACACTTTGAAGTTTTAAAGCTCTACCGAACAGAGCTCGACAAGTGTGATGACGAAGCCCACAGAAAATTTAAAGGCTTTCTGGATGCTTACGTTGAAAAAATCAAAGTTGAGCTAGTCAACAAAGACTCAGTGGGTGGTATTAATAAAAAAGACAAACGAATCACAGGTTTCGATTCGGCACTGCGTTTTCACGAAGAGATCAAAGCCTTTCTGGATAAAAAAGAAAAAGAAATCGGTGGAAGCAAGGATAAGTTTACTCAAGCAGACAAGTCTTTACGAACAGCCCTAGAAGGCATTTATGACATCTGTATTTACAAAAAAGATTCTTTCAAAGTCTCTGACGATGAAAAAACAACACAGCAGATCGATGGATTTAAGAAATATGCTTCGGGCACAACGCTGAAAGAAGCAAATGCTTGCCACTTAGATAAAATTATCGAAGTAGCTGAAGCAGAAAGTGCTTCACAAGCTAAAGAGGAAAAAGAAGAATCAAAGCCCGAAAAACCTGAGCACACCACTGCTCCTCCCACAGCTGAGCAGCAGCAAACTCCTCCTGCAGGAATTGCTGACCAAAACCAAAGCAACGTGCTTGACAATAACTTGCCGCCTATTAGTGGTGGAGGCCCCGGATTTTCTCCTGGCCCTGGATTCAACGAAGAACTGAACGGAGGTCCTTCGGATTTCGAACAGCAACTGATTAATGAGCTGATCCAGGCTCGTCAGGACGCCGTTCGTCCGAACGAAATTGGAGGTTCGCCTCAGCGGGACAATAGCCGCTCCTTCCAGTTTCCTCCTGTGAGCGTAAGCCCACAGCCTGCGCCACAGAATCAACAGCCGCAGCAACAACAGTATCCTCAGCAACAGATGCCGCCGTTCCCTTATCAGGCAATGATGCAGCCTCCAGTTGCAACTCCGATTCCTGCTGAGCTTTTAGCTCCTCGGCAGCAGTCGCAACAACAAAATCCCAACGCGGCAGCAGCTGCTGCTCAAACACAAGCTCTGATGGAAATGGCTCGCATCCAACAACAGCTGATGCAAGCTCAAATGCAAAATCAGATGCAAATGGGACCCTATGGTAGAGGGAGCAACATTAACAACATTCGCAACCGCACTGCTTTCCGTGGTGCACGCGGAGGAGCTTCTAATCGATTTATGAGTCGAGGAAGACGAGTAGGCCGTTCAGCAACGAATAGTCGAGTTGCTCGCTAAGACAATTTAACCCAAACCCAGGGCGCGATATTCGCGCCCTTCAAAGAAAACCACGCGAGATAAATTCTTTTCAGCGGGAACACTGGTGTGGGAAAGAATCACTGATTCTCTGATCTTTACGTTTTTAGAAAGAACTACCCCATTTCCAATCACCGAGTGGGGCCCGATTTCAACGCCATCTTCAAAAGTACACCCTTCCCCAATCATTACTGGTCCTTTTACTTGCACAGAAGAAGGTAGGTTAGAGCGTTCTGTTACCCAAACTCGAGGCCGCGCCTCTCGGTAAAGGGGCCCATAAGTACAAAGTGCCTCCAGTAAAAAGCTCTTCTTGTCAGACAGCAAATCCAACAACCGCATGCTCGATTGCCAAAGAGCGGGAATATCTCCTGTATCAAACCAGAAAGCGCTCTCCACAAAATGGCCGGCTGTCTTCTCTGGGTGCCTTTCCATGAGGGCCGGATAAAGGACTTCATTGATTCCGCAGGGCTTTTCTTCCAGAAAAGAAAAAATCTCAGGGCTAAGTACATGGACCCCAGTAAAAATTCCTGTTCGAGCGGGTTCTTGTGTTTTTTTCTTTGGCAAAGAACAAACTTGCCCTTTTTCATTTGCTCCCACGGAAGAATAAAGCTTCTGTCTTTCTGGATCCGAAAGCAGCGCCATAGTTGCCCAAGCTTTTTTATCAAAGTGAGTTTGGATTACTGAATGGAGATTCAAATTTGAAATGAAGTCACAGTTTGCAAGCACAAAAGGTTTTCCCTGAAAAAAGGGCTCTGCTTTTTTCACCCCTCCTCCGGTTCCCAACAAAACTTGTTCTTTAGAAAAGGCGATTTGAAAATTGGTGTACTCATGCTCTTTAAAGAATTCTTCGATTCTTTCAGGAAGATGAAAAAGATTGATGATTATTTCGTGGATCCCGTGGCGCCGAAAAAGAGCAATGGTGTGGAGCAGGTTAGATAAATTCAAAACCGGCACAAGAGGCTTTGGAAACCTCTCCGTAATCGGGAGAAGACGAGTGCCAAGGCCGGCTCCCAAAATCATTCCTTTAGAGATTGGATTCTGCGCCATGAAGTAATCCTATCATTTTTTCTATTTCGAAGGTCGTCGCAACAGGTTGAGCAATTCCCCACTTTATTTCAAGCTCGCGTGCCATTTGAAGAGCCGGCTTGAGATAGGGCAAGTGAGTCTTTTTCTGGAAGCGATTAAAAAAAGAAGCAAAGGACCCAGCAGCTTTTAAAGTTCTTTGGTAAGCCACCAAGCCCAATTCTTTTTCAAAAGTCTTCCAATCGATTTGAGAAAAAACTGAATAACGGGAGAGGGTTTTTTTGTAGACTGTCAAAAGCTCAGTTCTCAAATCCTCAGGGAGTGGAAAATAAGCATCATAAAGAATACTTGCGAGATCATAAGCTGGTGGTCCCAGTCGTGCGTCTTGAAAATCAATCATCCAAAGAGAGTCTTTGTGTACGAGCAGGTTTCTGCAGTGATAATCCCTGTGGCAAAAAACCCAGGGTTTAAATGAATCCAAGCCGGCACAAAAACGCCGCACCTCCGCCAAGCCCTCTTTTGAAACCGGGGGTAGTTTTAAGTATTTTTCTCGCAAGTGTTCAAAAGTGAAGCACAGCTCCTGAAAATACTTTTCTTCATCAAATCTTCTTTGTGAAACAGGAAGCGATGCAGAAACGGGAAAAAGTTTTCCGTGAAGGTTTGCTAAAAGCTCCACTGCTTTTCGCAGCCAAGAAACTTTTTGTTCCGGATTTTTTACCAAGTAAAGCTGAAGCAGCTCGTCGCCGAGGTCTTGCATCAACAAAAAGCCCTGGCTGGGATCTGAAGCAATAAATTCCGGAACGGGAATTCCAGCTGCTTTGAGATCTGCTTGGTGCGCCGGATAATCTTGGGTCAGCTTCCAGTCGGGGTCGCTCAAAAGAATATAAGAGTTCTGATTAGCGGAAACCAAAACGCGGTAAAAACTTCGACTCGAACCATCCCCTAGCAAGTGGGTAATCTCGATAGGCTGACGAAATCCCTGTTTGGATAACCAATCCTCGATGAGTTGAACTTTTGGGTTCTGATTAGTCATGAGTAGTCAGAAAAGAATATCCAGAATAGTCAGTATTTTCAATAATTTATTTTATTTAAGTGTGGAAAAATTTTTACCGAAAACTATACTGTAAAGAGGTCCTTCCTCTTTTCCTTTTCTTTCCACATGGAAGTGTGAAAGCCGTGCTCAAACAATTTAGAAAATCAAATCCGTTTAGCACTTTGATTCTCACGCTGGTAGTTTGCTTTTTTGTGGCTGCTAAATTACGGCCGCCCTTCAAGCCGCAGACTAAACACGTCACTCCCACTCAAGCAGTACCCTCGACTGTCCAAACACCCACTCGAGCGCAGCTTCCTTCTGCGGAGTTACCTTCATTGGAGCTGCCAAAAGCTGCTGTTCCGGTAGTTCCTTCCCAAACTAAAGTTAAACCCAAACCTAAACACCGAAAAATAGTTTATCGTCGCCACTCAAAACGAAACAGCTGGACGAAGAGAGCTTACCTTCAATCCGTTAATCACTACGTGAAAAAAGTAAAAGAAGAAAAGCTCCAGGAAATGACTCTTCGTGGCCTAGAAGAAGCTCCTCAAGGCGGGGTGTTCAGCGTAGAGCCTTTTGAAAGTCTGACAGTCCTTGATCCTCAGTTTGCTCTTAATTCTTCGATTCCTCGGGAAGCCCCTTTGAGTATCCACGAGGGTGTTTTAGTGGCAAACGATTTTGGACCCATTCACCAAGCAATGAAAGAGCTGGCGGACATTCCGGAATTAAAAGAAGCAGTAGTAGCCCCCTCAGCCCCCAAAGCGCCTGAACCTGTTTTAGTGAGCAGCCAAACCGAAAGTGACAGCCCTGCTGAAGCAGTTCCAGAAAAGGAAATCTCTGTAAACACGGAGGTTGTAGAGCCGGCACCAGAGCTAACTCAAGCAGAGACTCCTGAGGTTTCTCAGCCCCGAACGATTCAGCAGCCCACGCCAAGCCTTCAGCCATTGCAAGCGTCACCAGTGGACATTCAAGCTGTCATTGCTCAGCAAAAAGAAGCTTTGAAGAGTATTCAACAGTTAGTGGCCCCTTCGCCGAGTACTCAAAAAGAAGTGACTACTCAACCAGCACCGAAAAGAAACCCCAATCGAAGTTTAATTCCTGGAGTAGAATCTTCACGAGTTCAAGAGCCGGAAAAGCTCGGAAAAATCTTTGGGAAACTCACTTTTGATAGAAAGGTCCAAAATTGGATTGAGGCCAGTAAGGGACATGTAGAGCTTCACTTGAGAAAAGAGCGTTCCAAAGAACCGCAAGATTCTTTGTTCATTGAGTATCAATATCCTTCCCGAGATTTCAGTTTAGATGGAAGAGACTTGGAAGGTTCTTTTGAGCTAGTAGCAAGTTTCTTTCGCCCCGACAGTTCGGTGGCAGTAGCCGAAGTCACTTATCCAAAAATATTAGAGTCTCAAACAGCAAAAGAAATGGTCGTCTTCCATGTGCGCAAGGAACAAGTAGAAGACGCAATCAGAGAAGTTTCTACAAAAACGAAAACAGGGGTTGTTTTGTCGGGAACTGTTTTTGAAGGAGGAAGCGGCGACCACCGCGATGTGAAGCCCTTGTCAGGCGCACAAGTTTCTGTAGTGGGGCAATCCGATTGGGGGCCCTTTGAATCAGACAAAGAGGGGAACTTCCGAATTCCCTTTGTTTCTGCAAATAGTGAATACCTTCTTTCCGTGAGTGCACCTGGCTATTTTCCAACAGAAGTCATCGTTCCCACTTTCCAAACCACGGGTTACGTTTCAGTCCATTTAATACCCAAAGATAAAGTAGAAGTAGTTACCCAGTATTTCACCAAGCGACCCCAAGGGACCAACAAAGCGGTTATTATGGGACGTCTTTTTGATCCCGGTTCAAGAACTCCAAAAGCAGACCAAGAAGTGGTGCTCTCAGGAAGAAATGGCAGAGCTCTTTACTTCGGTGCTCTTCCGGACAAAAGCCTTCGCCAGACGACTTCGACTGGACTCTTTGGCTTCTTCAATGTCGAACCTGCATTTCGCTCAGTCGGTAAGCCTACAGCTGCAGCTTCCGAACTTATCAATATCAAGCCAGGGTCTGGCTACTATATAGAAATGGGTAGAGGCGGGACAAAAACCGTACGAGGAACGTTAATCGATCCTTATCGACAACAACGGCTTTCGGGTTTGGTTCGGGTGGTTGGCTCTCCCACACAAGTAGAGACGAATGAGCGAGGCGAATTTGAAATCGATTCCATCGAATTGTCTCCCGGAATCATCACTTTAGAAGTAGAAGCACAGGGATACCCCACTTCTTGGCACACGCTCTCTTGGAGCGCCAGAGAAAGCAAAAAGAATCACTATCTCTACTTGGCGGAATCAGAATTGCTGAATGAAGTTCGTACGACAGTGGCAAGGGTAGCAGAGGCCCCTCA
>Ga0214917_10004865_pt1 | contig 14662 bp, 3 predicted proteins | sample LL_1208_BB_MetaG_FD_177983 | JGI IMG/M metagenome (GOLD analysis project Ga0214917, IMG submission 177983) | Freshwater microbial communities from Lake Lanier, Atlanta, Georgia, United States - LL_1208_BB | ecosystem: Environmental > Aquatic > Freshwater > Lake | place: USA: Georgia | collected... | reverse complement strand
CTGCATGAGCCTCTTCCGGAAAACCGATCGTCCACTCCTCCAACTCGTCTGGTTCGCACGCCTGGAGGCGTGCGCCACATGAGGTAGAAGCCCACAACGGACCCATCACCGCCTTCGTGGCGTACGCTTTCAGCGTGCGAATGCGGCACCCATGCCACCCACGTCCACGCCCGACTCTGCACCGTCCGACCGAAATCTCGAGGAGTCTCACCGTGTCGTGCCTTTCCTCTCGGTCGTCGCATCGGACCATTGATCCGCGCAAAGCGTCGCCTTCGGCCTCGGTGTGCCGCACGCTCTTCGGCGGCCTGGCCGCCATGCTCGTGGCGGTGCCGCTCGTCGCACGGGGTGAGTTTCCCGAGCCGCGATTGACGGCCCTCTTCCCCCCCGGCGGGCAGCGGGGCACGGAGGTCGAGGTGACGCTCGTCGGCTCGGATCTCGACGAGGCCGACCGCCTCGAGTTCTTCCATCCCGGGATCACCTCGGCCCCGATCGTTCCCGCCGCCACGGAGTTCGATCCGGAGCCGCGGCCGGTCGCCGGAAAGGTGCGGGTGAAGATCGCCCCCGACGTCCCGCCGGGGCCGTACGACGCCGTGGCCATCGGCCGGTTCGGCGCGAGCAACCCGCGCACGTTCATGATCGGCACCACGCCGGAAGTGCAGAAGACCGCGGCGCTCGAGACGCCCGAGAAGGCCCTCGAGGTGCCGGCCGACGGGGTCGTCTCCGGCCGCACGCAGGCAAACGTCGCCGACCACTTCGCCGTCACGCTCAAGGCGGGCGCGAGGCTGCGGGCCGAGGTGTGGGCACGTCGTCTCGACTCGAATCTTGACGGTGTCGTCGAGGTGCTCGATCCGTCGGGCGCGGTCGTCGCCCGCGCGCGGCGGCCGCGGGACGAGGATCCCGTCCTCGACTTCACCGCGCGCGTGGACGGCAGGCACGTCGTGCGGCTGCACGACCGGTTCGTGCGCGGCGGCGACGACTCGTTCTATCGGCTCGTGCTCTCGACCGGCCCGGTCGTGGAGGCGGTGTTTCCGCCGGTCGTGCAGGCGGGCGGCGGCACGGTGCAGCTCACGGCGATCGGCCGGGCGTTGCCCGACGCGACGCCCTCGACGGTCGTGGACAACGCGCCCGGGCTCGTCGAGCGGCCCGTCGACGTGCAGCCCGGCACGGTCGAGGCCGGTGCGGCCGCACGGTACGCACGCCGGCTGCTCGCACCGCGCGACACCGCCGCTCCGCTCGTCGATCTCCACGGCCCCTTCATCGACGCCGCGCCGGTGCCGTTCGCTGCCTTGGTGGCGCCCGGCCCCGTGACGGTCGAGAAGGAACCGAACGACTCTCCCGAGCAGGCCATGCCGCTCACACTCCCGGCGGTCGTCGCCGGTCGCGCGAATCCGCGCAGCGACCGCGACTGGTTCTCGTTCGAGGCGAAGACGGGCGACACGTGGGTCTTCGACCTGCTCTCGCGCCGCATCGGCATGCCGACGGACGTGTCGCTCGTCATCCAGCGCGTATTGCCCGCGCCTGAGGGGCAGCCGGCACCGGCGCCACAGGAGGTCGCGGCCGCCGACGACGGCCCCGCCGAGTTCCCCGCCTTCTACGGCCCCGCCTCGCCCGATCCGGTGATCACGTTCAAGGCTCCGGCCGACGGCACCTACCGCGTGCTCGTCAACGAACTCGCCGTCGACTCGGTCACGGGCGTCGACCGCTCGTGGGTGCTCGAGGCCCGGCGTCCCGATCCAGGATTCGAACTCGTCGCGATGCTCGGCCAGCCCGACCGTGCCGACGCGAACAAGGCCGTGCGCACCGTCCCGGTGGTGGCCGTCGGTGGCAGCACGCCGGTGGAGGTGCTCGTGATCCGTCGCGACGGCTTCGCCGGCGACGTGATGCTCGAGGCTCAGGGCCTGCCGGAGGGCGTCACCGCGGTGCCCACGGTCGTGCCGGGCAGCGCCAACCGTGGCACGCTCGTGCTCACGGCCGCGGAGGGGACGGCTGCGAAGGCGGCGACGTTCCAGATCGTCGGCAAGGCGCCGCGCGGCACGCCCGAGGGGGGCGAGATCGTGCGTTCTGCAAGGCCCGTGACGCTCCGCTGGGACGCGGCCAACCAGAATCAGCCGCGGTCGCTCCGCGAGGCGCGGGCGTTGCCGGTGGCCGTGACCGTCGAGACGGCACCGCTCACCGTGCAGGCGAAGGAGCAGAAGGTCTGGCCGGCCCACCGCGGTGAGAAGGTCGCCGTGCCGCTTTCGGTGGTGCGGCGCGACGGAGCGAAGGGGGCCCTGACGCTCGCCGCCGCGGGGCTGCCGGGTGAACTCAAGGTGGCGAACGTCACGATCGACGAGAAGGCCAGCGAGGCCACCGTCACCGCCGAGATCGGCAACAACCTGCCGCTCGGAACGCACGTCGTCCTCCTCAAGGGCGTGGTGAAGAAGTCGTTCGCCCGCAACCCGCAGGCCGCCGAGCGGCTCAAGGCCGACGCGGCCCGCATCACCGCGCTCGCCAAGGAGCGTGCCGCCCAGGTGGAGGCCGCGAAGCAGGCGTTCGCCGCCGCCGAGAAGCAGCTCGCGGCCAACCAGGCTCCCGGGCAGACGCCCGATCCGGCGCTCGAGGCGGCGAAGACCGCCGCGAAGAAGGCGCTCGACGAGGCCGAAGCCCGCGCGAAGGCGGCCGAGGAGGAACGCGTGAAGCGGGAGAAGGCCGCCACCGACGCCACCGCGGCGAGCGCCGCCAAGGACATCGACGTACCCGTCGTGCTCGCCCCCATCACGATCGTCGTCGCCGAGAAACCGAAGGAAGAGCCGCCGAAGCCCGACGCTCCGAAGCGGGAGCCCCCCAAGTCATGACGGCCGCCGGCCCCTGGTCGCGCACCTCCCCAAGGCCCCCTGTGGCGCACGCCTCGAGGCTCACGCGCAAACCCTGCACCCGTGCCCCTGTGGCGCACGCCTCGAGGCTCGCGCGCACGCCCTGCCCCCCTGCCTCTTGTGGCGCACGCCTCCAGGCGTGCGAATGCGGCCTCAACGACCCATGAGCTTCACGCTCGCTCCACGACCCTCACTCCTATGATTCTCCCCCCCTCACAGCCCCACCCTGGTTCGCACGCCTGGAGGCGTGCGCCACTCGGCACGGACCGCCCATACAACCCGAGGCATCTCCGCATGCATCGCAAGTCCGACTCCCCCCGGCAGCCAGCCTGCCCGGTCCGAATCCATTCAGGAGTCCTGGTCGCCATGACCGCATTTCACGTCGACATGAGTCGTGCATCGATGCGACGCCGTGCGCACCTTCTGGCCACGTCGTTTCTGCTCGCGTCGAGTGTCATCCTCCCGACGCACGTCGCCGCGGACCCGCTGCCGGTCGCGGCACCCGATCGCAAGGAGCCCGTGCGGTTCCAGGACGAGGTGCTGCCGTTCCTCGCCGCCAACTGCGTCGCCTGCCACAACGCCAAGCAGAAGGAGGGCGGCCTGTCGCTCGAGACCGTCGCCACGATCACCTCCGGCGGCGACTCGGGGCCCGCCGTGATGGCGGGCAAGCCGGCCGAGAGCGTGCTGCTCATCCGTGCGGCCCACCGCGACGCCGACGCCGACACGATGCCTCCGCAGGGCAACTCCGTCGGCGCGAAGAACCTCTCCCCGCAGGAACTCGGGCTGCTCGAGCGCTGGATCGCCGAGGGGGCCGCAGCCGGACCGTCGGCCACCTCGCGGCCGATCGACTGGCGCCCGCTGCCGCCGGGCACCGGCGCGGTCGTGGCCGTGGACGTCACGGCCGACGGCAGGCTCACGGCGGCCGCCCGCGGCAGTCGCGTGAGCCTCTTCGACACGGTCTCGGGCGAGACGCTCGCCACGCTCGTGGACGGAGCCGCGTCGGGTGAAGGGCCGGCGGCGGGTCAGGCCCACCGCGATCCGCTCGGGGCGATCGCGTTCTCCCCCTCGGGCGACATCCTCGCCACGGGCTCGTTCCGCACGATCAAGTTCTGGCGACGCGCGGCCCCGCGCATCGCCCCGCTGGCCGACACGGCGTCCGCGACCACGCTCGCGGTCGCGCCGAATGGCGCCACCGCCGCGATCGGCCTGCCCGACGGCAAGGTCGCGATCGTGGAGATCGCCTCCGGCAAACCGCTCCACGTCCACGCCGTGCACGACGGCCCGATCGCCGGGCTCGCCTTCGCACCGGATGGCGGGACGATCTACTCGAGCGCGGCATCGGGGGCCGTCGCCGCGACGACCATTGCCGACGGCAAGACGATCGGGCGGCTTGCGAGGCCCGCAGGCACCGGCGCCCTCGTCGCGATCGACGACAAGCGGCTGGCCACGGCCGAGCCCGACAACGTGGTGCGCGTCTGGGCGTTGCCGCTGCCGGCCGTGCCGGCGGAGGGTGCCGAGGCACCGCCGGCTCCCGCACCGGTCAAGGAACTCGCCGGTGCAGGTAAGCCCGTCGCCGCGTTCGCGCTCGTGCCGTCGATGCCGGGCCACGTCGTCGCCGGCAGCGGTGACGGCAAGGCACGGCTCTGGAACGCCGACGCGGGGAGCGTCGTCCGGGAGGTCGATCACGGCGGTGCGATCGTGGCGGTCGCGGTGCGGGCCGACGGGTCGAGGCTCGCGACGGCGGGCAGCATTCCGGGCGTGAAGCTCTGGAACCTCGCCGACGGCAAGCTCGTCGTCGAGTCGAAGGCGGACGTGCGGCTCGCACGGCGCCTCGCGGCGGCCGACCTCGGCCTCGCCGTGGACAAGCAGGACGTCGAGTTCGGCAAGACGCGGGTCACCGCCGCGGAGAAGGACGTGACCGACGCCGCCGAGGAAAAGAAGAAGACCGCCGAGGCCGTCGCCGCCGCCGAGAAGACGCTCGGCGAGAAGACGCAGGCCGTCGCCACGGCCGAGAAGGCGAAGGGTGAGGCCGACGGTGCCGTCGCCGCCGCCCAGGCAGCGGTGCCGCTGGCGACGGAAGCCCACGCCGCCGCGATGAAGGCCCAGGCGGCCGCCGCGACCACCGCCGAAACGGCTGCGGCGAGCCTCGCCGCGTTCACGAAGGTCGGCGCTGATCCCGCCGCTGCCGACGCGCTCAAGGCGGTGAAGGCCGCCGCCGACGCGGCCACCGCGGCGAAGGCGGCTGCCGACGCGGCCGTCACGCAGGCCGCCGCGCAGCTCGAGCGGTCGAAGGCGAAGGTGCCCGAGGTGGAGAAGAAAGCCACCGAGGCGACCGCCGCACTGACGAAGGCCCAGGAGGAGCGCACACGGGCCGACACGGCGCTCACGAGCGCGAAGCGCGCGGTCGAGTTCGCCGACGGCCGCGACAAGAAGTCGCAGGAAGAACTGCCGAAGCGGAAGGCCGAACTCGAGGCGCTCGAGAAGGCGCTCGTCGGTGCGACGGAGGCCCGCGGCGCGCTCGAGAAGGAGACGAACGAATCCGCCAAGCCGTTCACGGCCGTGGCCTTCTCGCGGGACGGCCGGTGGCTCGCCGGCCTCGGTGCCGACGGCCGTCTGTCGATTGTGGGGGCCGCCGACGGCGGCATCCGCGACGCGTTCGATGCCGCCCGGCCCGCCGGAGCCGCCCCCGGCATGCTCGCCTTCGGTGCCAACCGTCTCGTCGTCGCCGGTGCGGGGGCTCCCGCCGCCGCGTGGGATGTGAGCGAGTCATGGTCGCTCGAGCGGACGATCGGCGGGGAGTCCACGCCGCCGGCCCTCGACGACGACGCGGGCGGACCGCCGATCGGCACGGTCACGTCGCTCGCCTTTTCGCCCGACGGCAAGCTGCTCGCCTCGGGCAGCGGCCGCGTGAGCCGCAGCGGCGAGATCAAGCTCTGGAACGTGGAAAACGGCATGCTCGCCCGCGCCCTGCCGCTTCCGCACACCGACACGGTCATGTCGCTCGCCTTCTCGCGGCGCGGCGACCTGCTCGCCTCGGGCGCGGCCGACCGCTTCGTGAAGGTGCACTCGGTCGCCGACGGCAGCCCGGTGCGGTCGTTCGAGGGGCACACCGGCCACGTGCTCGGCGTGTCGTGGCAGGCCCACGGCCGCCGGATCGCCTCGGCCGGTGCCGACAACGCCGTCAAGATCTGGGACATGGTGACGGGCGAGCAGCAGCGCACGATCACCGGCCCCAAGAAGGAAGTCACCGGCGTGCGCTTCGTGGGCGCGACCGACGAGATCATCACGTCGGCCGCCGATCCGCTCGTGCGGATCTACAACGTGACCAACGGCGCGGTGGTGCGCGACTTCGGCGGTGCAGGCGACTTCGTGCAGACGCTCGCCTCGGCCCCCACGCTCGTCGCCGCCGGCGCCCAGGACGGCAAGGTGCGGCTCTGGAACCTCGCCGACGCCAAGGCCCTCCACACGATCGAGCCCGCCCCGGCCCCGCAGTGACGCCGCGGCGATTCGCTGCGGCACGTGATTGCGACCCCCGATGTCGGTCCGCACGCCTGGAAGCGTGCGCCACAAGAGAGCCGCCGCGCGTCTCTCGAGGCGTGCGCAACTCGGGAGCCGTTCGCGCTCTGCCCACCTGCGAGGCCAGAGCCGAGATCAGACCAGCTCGGGCAGCGGCAGCCGTTCGGCGAGATACTGCGGCCGGCCGGTGGTGTCGATGATCGTCGTTTCCGACGTCCGGATGCCGAGGCAGTGGTAGAGCGTGGCCGTGATCTCCTGGAGATGCACGGGGCGGTCGGTGGCATGCTCGCCCAGGCGGTTCGTGGCACCGATCACCTGCCCGGTGCGGAGGCCGCCGCCGGCGAGCAGGGCACAGCTCACCTGCGGCCAGTGGTCGCGGCCGGCCTGCGGATTGATCTTCGGCGTCCGGCCAAACTCGCCCCACACGACGACGGCCACGTCGTCGAGCATGCCCCGGTCGCGGAGGTCGTCGAGGAGCGCCGAGAGGCACTGGTCGAGCTTGCCGCCATGGTCGCGCACGAGGTCGAAGTTCTGCCCGTGGCTGTCCCAGCGGCCGTAGCTGAGGCTCACCACCCGCACGCCCGCCTCCACGAGCCGCCGGGCCATGAGCAGGTGGTCGTTGCAGGTGGGTGCCCCGTCGTACTGATACTTGTAGGGCTTGCCGTCACCGTAGGCCTCGCGAACCTTCGGATCCTCCTTGGAGAGGTCGAGGGCGTCGAGCAGCCGGCTGCCGGTGAGCACGTCGAACGCCCGCTGCGTGAAGGAGTCCATGCCGCCCATGATCCCGGTGGCGTCGGTCTCCCGCTTGAGGCGGTCCATGCTCGTGAGGAGCTGCCGGCGGTCGCCGAGCCGCTCGAGCGACATCGCCCGCAGCGTCATGTTCTCGAGGTCGGGCCCATCCGGCTTGAACGGCGAGTAGGCCGGCCCGAGGAAGCCGGGCTTGCCGGCGTCCGACCAGGGCACGTGCTGGGTCTTGGCGGCGAGGCCGACGTACGGCGGCACGGACGGATCGACCGGGCCCTGGAGTTTCGCCACGGCCGAGCCCATCGCGGGCCGGCCCCCGATCGTCCTCAGGCTGCTCTCCGGCCAGCCGGTCATGCACTGAAATCCGGCGTGGGCCCCCTCGCAGCCGACGACCGAGCGGATGATCGCGCAGCGTTCCATCCGCGTCGCCAGCCGGGGAAACACCTCGCAGATCTCGATGCCCGGCACGTTCGTGCCGATCGGCTTGAATTCGCCGCGCACCTCGCTCGGGGCGTCGGGCTTCAGGTCCCACATGTCCTGATGCGGGGGGCCGCCGCCGAGGAAGATGTTGATGAGGGCCTTGTGACGCTTGCCCGTCCCGCCGATTGGTGCGGCCGCCTCGGCCCGCATGAGCCCCGAGAGCGAGAGGCCGCCGGCGCCGAACGACAGGCCGCCGATCGAGAGGAACTGCCGACGGGTCGCCCCGTCGCACATCCGCGAGCCGTTGCCGAAGATCGTCAGCATGGCGTCATCCTCACCGGTGGTGGGTGGACCGGGCGTGCGGCCGATCCCAAAGAAGATCGGCACACGACCAGCCGAAAGTCGCGACCAGGTCGCCAAACCCTCACAAATCCGACTTCCCTATCTTACCCCCCTCTCCCGCCGAGCGATACGCCATGGCCCGAGCCCACGTCGCCACCCCACCCCGCCCGGCGGCACGCGCGCAAGCCCTTGCCCCGCAAAGAGTTTCAAAATCGACCCGACCCCCCTTTGTGGCGCACGCCTCCAGGCGTGCGAATGCGGCCTGTTCGACACACGACCTCGGATCCTCCCCCACGACCTCTCGACCAAGGACTCAGCTCTTACGGTTCATCGCGCGGATTCGCACGCCTGGAGGCGTGCGCCACTGGAGCGAGTTCCCGCTCGACTCGAGCAACTCAACGATCGCACGCGTCGCTCTCAGCGGACGACCTTCACGCGTGAAGCCTGCGGCACCGTGATCTCGCGGTCGGCGAGGTTCCCGGCGAGGTCCGTGATCGTGCCGCCGACGATGCGCTGGCCGAGATCGACCGGCCGCACCGGGCCGCGACCGCTCACGGCGGGCACGGTGTACGCGAAGCGCAGGACCCGCGTCCCCGACCCGTCGGCATACTCCGCTTCGCGGACGGCAGACCCGATGAAGAGCCTGATCCGCGGCGTGCCCTCGACCTGCACGTTCTCCGAGAACCGCACCGTGAAGACGAGCGTCTGTCCCGGCCGGTAGGTGCCCGCCCGCGGCAGGCCCACGCGGCCCACGACCGCGGGGGCGACGCCGTCGACGACCACGCCCTCCGCCTCGAGGTCGCGGAACCTCGTCGGCAACGCCTCCGGCAGCCGAGCGGCGCCGGCGACGATCGCCGCCCGCCTCGGAAAATCGAAGCCCGACCCGAGCGCCACGCGGTCCGCCGAGTCGCCCGCCGCGACGCGATACGAGAACGTGAGCACGGTCGATCCGCTGCCGCCGGAATACACCGCGTCCCGCAATCGTCCGCCGATTCGCAGCCGCAGCGACGGCACGCCGCGCACCGTGACGGGCCGCGAGCAGGCCACCGCGACCTTGAGCGACGCTCCGGCACGATACGGCCCCGCGGCGGGCAGCGTCACCGCCTCCACCGCCAGTGACTCCGATTCGTCGTCGATCACGTCGATCGTGAAGACGGCCTCCGTGGACGCCCCGGCACCGTCGGTCGCCCGCACACGAATCGAATACCGGTCCTGCACCTCGAAGTTGAATCGCTCCGCCGCCACGAGCCGGTCGCCGTCGATCGTGAAGGCGGCGTTGTCCTTGGCCCCCTCGCCCGACACGAGTTCATACGTGATCGGGCCCCCTGCATCGGGGTCCACGACCGAGAACGTGCCGACGACCGTCCCAGGAGCGTTGTTCTCCCCGATGACCGTGCCATCGAGCGCGAGCCCCGTCGGCGGTTCGTTGACGTCGCCCACGCTGAGCACGAACGCCGCGGTGAGCGGCGGCACACCCGAGATTGCGGGGTCCGACACGACCACGCTCACGGCGTACGACGCCTGCGATTCAAAATCGAGCAATGTGCCCGCCCGCAGGTAGAGCCCCGTCGCGTCAGCCTCGAACAGGGCGGCATCCGGCCCGGCGAGCGAAATCGCAATCGAGCCGAGCCCATCGTCGGTCACGGCGATGTCGGCCAAACGCAGCCGCACCGGCGTCGCCGTGCCTTCAGGCAGCGTCACGGCGTTTGGCAGAAGCGAGAGCGCCGTCGGCGGTTCGTTCACGTTGCTCACGCTGAGCACGAACGGCGCCGTGAGCGGCGGCGCACCCGAGAGCACCGGGTCCGACACGACCACGCTCACGGCGTACGACGCCTGAGCTTCAAAATCGAGCACCGTGCCGGCCCGCAGGTAGAGCCCCGTCACGTCGGCCTCGAACCGTGCGGCATCCGACCCGGCGAGCGAAATCACAAGCGTCCCGAGAGCGTCGTCGGTCACGGCGATGTCCGCCAGCCGCAGCCGCACCGGCGTCGCGGTGCCTTCCGGCAGCGTCACGGCGTTCGGCAGGAGCACGAGCGATGTTGGCGCCTCATTCACGTCGCCCACGCTGAGCACGAACGAGGCCGTGAGCGGCGGCGCGCCCGAGAACGCCGGGTCCGACACGACCACGTTCACCGCATACGACGCCTGCGATTCAAAATCGAGCACCGCGCCCGCCCGCAGGTAGAGCCCCGTCGCGTCGGCCTCGAACCGGCTGGCATCCGGCCCGGCGAGCGAAATCACGAGCGTCCCGAGGGCATCGTCTGTCACGGCGATGTCGGCCAGCCGTCGCCGCACCGGCGTCGCCGTCCCCTCAGGCAGCGTCGCGGCGTTCGGCAGGAGCGCGAGCGCCGTCGGCGGTTCGTTGACATCGCTCACGCTGAGCACAAACGGCGCCGTGAGCGGCAGCACGCCCGAGAGCGCCGGGTCCGACACGACCACCGTCACCGCGTACGACGCCTGCGTCTCGAAGTCGAGCACCGTGCCGGCCCGCAGGTAGAGCCCCGTCACGTCGGCCTCAAACCGTGCGGCATCCGGCCCGGCGAGCGAAATCACGAGCGTCCCGAGGGCGTCGTCGGTCACGGCGATATCCGCCAGCCGCAGCCGCACCGGCGTCGCCATGCCTTCGGGCAGCGTCACGGCGTTCGGGAGGAGCGCGAGCGCGGTCGGCGGTTCGTTCACATCGCTCACGCTGAGCACGAACGGCGCCGTGAGCGGCGTCATACCCGCAATCTCGGGGTCCGACACGACCACCGTCACGGCATACGACGCCTGCGTCTCAAAATCGAGCACCGTGCCCGCCCGCAGATAGAGCCCCGTCGCGTCGGCCTCGAACCGGCTGGCATCCGGCCCGGCGAGCGAAATCGCAACCGTCCCGAGCCCATCGTCAGTCACGGCGATGTCAGCCAGCCGCAGTCGCACTGGCGTCGCCGTGCCTTCGGGCAGCGTCACGGCGTTTGGCAAAACCGCAAGCGCCGTCGGTGCCGTATTGATCGCGGTCGTTGCGACGTCCAGTGCATAGCTGCCCGCGCGAGCCGTCGCCTCCGGTGCGACCGACACCCTCACAAAATAGTCCCCGGTCGTGCCGACGACGTGCGTGATCGTGGCGTCGGTGCCACCTCCCGTGCCGTCATCGCTCGCGAGCACGGCGCCGTCGCCGCCGAGCAACTCCAGTCGCAGATCCGGCCCGTCGGCCGTGGCGCCCCCCGCGGCGGGCGTGAGCGCCGTGATCGTCGCGAACGTGTTGGCGACGAGGGGCACGCGGTAGACGTCGATCACGTCCACCGACACCGCCCGGATGTCGAGCGCGTCGAACGTGGTCTCCACGTCGGCCTGCGAATCCCCAAACACCATCACGAACGTGCAGGTCGTCTCGGCGCCGGCGGCGAGCGTGCCGATATCGAAGGCGAGGTTGATGGCGATGTCGTCCACGGCGCCGGCGGGGTCCGCGGGCGAGAGCAGCACGTCGAACGGATCGCCCACGGCGTAACCGCCGAAGACCTCCCCCTCCGACGAGACGACGGCCCGCGGGTCGCCCGTGCCGAGGCCCAGCGCCGCACCGGGGATCGACGCCACGACGAGCCGGCCGCCGCGGGTGACGTCGTTGGCCGTGTACCACTCCGCCTGCGGATCGGGATTCTGGGATTCGAGCAGGGCCACGCCGGAGAGCGCCGTCGCGGTGAGGTTTCGGACGGTCGTCGTGATCGTCACGTGGTCGTCGCCGTCGCGGCGCCGCACGAGCCGCTCGAAGACGACGCCCGGCTGTGGCTCGCCGGTGATCCGCACGAGGTCGGTCGTGCCGGCACGGTGCCAAGACAAGCTCACCGGGAACGGCGTCGGGCTGAAATCGAAGAACCACGTGTTGTTGTAGTTCGTGCCCCCGATCGCGAGCGTGAACGTCGAAAACCAATGAAACTCGATGCCGTTCCACACCTGGCCGAACGTCGGGCCGCCAAAATCGCCCACGGCGTCGAAGCCCAGCGAGAGCGGCGTGCCGGCGATCTCGAGCGTCCCGGCCACGCTTTCCCACGACATGCCGACATGGGCGAGCACCACGTCCCCGGGCTGGATCGTTTCGGCGGTCACCGTGGAATCATCCGGCTCGATCCCGAGCAGTCCGCCGAGAAGGGCGACGAGCCCGTAGTCCGTCGCGGCCCCGCCGGTCACCTCGATCCGATAGGTGCCGGTGGCGGGTGCGACCGCGCCTTCGATCGCGGCCTGCCCGAGCGCCGTCGTCGTTCCCGTCGCCACAGACGTGCCGCCGGGGCCCACGAGCGTGAGCGTGAGTGGCACGTCCGCGGCGGGGGCGGCCGCGATCGAGACACGACGTCCCGCTTCGATCGCAAGCGAGTAGGCGTCCACGTCGGCCGGTCCCGCGATCCGGCCGGTCACGCCCGCACGCGTCGCGTTCGCGACCGCGGTCACGGCGGCGGCGAGCGGCTGGGCGGCGGACGGCGTGTCGTTGGCGGCACGACCGAGCGACTCGCCTTCGAAGGCCGCGTCGATCCGGATGTCCACGGCGTACGTGCCCGACGTGGCTCCGGCGTTGCCCACGACGATCGTCCACGTCCCCGCGGCCGACGCGGTCACCGGACCGACGATCGCCACCGCTCCGGCTGCCGTCGGCGTGGAGATCGTCTCACTGCCGCCCGGGGCCCGGAGCGTCACGGTCGCCGCCACGCCCGCCGCCGGCGTCAAGGCCACGGCGAGCGACTGGCCGGCGTTGACGGCGATCGTGAAGGCATCCTGGTCGGCGGCGCCGCACAGGAGGCCGGCGCCGCTTTCGCGGTAGATCAAGCTGCCGAGGGGTGCGACAGGCTCGAGCGGTGTCGCGACCGGCGAACTGTCAAGGTCGAGGCTCAACGTGGATGCGTAGGCGAGCGACGGATTGCCGACGGAATCGGCCAGCGCCCCCGCCGGCAGCGAAAACGCGAGCACGGCCTCCTGCGTGATGCCGGTGAGCCCAAACCGCACCACGCGCGGCGAGATGAGCGTCGCGGAGGTGACCGATCCCAGCGACACGACCAGGTCGTTCGTGCCCACCGACGCGGCGGCCACGTCCTCGTCAAACGTCACGTCGATCGCGGCGAGCGGCAGCGGCACGACGGACGACGACGCTGGCGACGTGGCGACCACGGAGAGCGGCGAGGGGTCGTAGCGAAACGATCCGCGGAAGGCGCGGAGGAGTGCCCCGTCAGTGTTCCGCGCGAGCACGCCAGCAGCGAGCGACATCACCTGCAGCCCGCCGACCGTGACGGGGCTCGTGGCGAAGTCAAACCGTATGGTTGTGGGATTCACGATGGTCGCGGTCGTGGCCGCCACGCCATTGACGGTCAGGTCACTGGCAGCGAGCGAGGCCGGGGAGACGGCGTCGGAGAACGTGATCGTGAACGACGTCGGGGCGGTGGTGACCACGCTGTCCACGGCGGGGTTCGTGCTCACCACGCCGAAGCCGAGGGCCCGCACAAGCGAGTTGGCATTGAGCCGGCCGCCGGTGACGGTCTTGCCAGCGAGCGAGGAAACCGGGTCGGTGGTGGAGAGCAGCAGGCCCTTGAGCTCGGTCGCGGAGAGCGTCGGAGCCACGGAGAGGGCGAGGGCCGCCGCACCGGCCACATGCGGAGTCGCCATGCTCGTGCCGGAAAGCGAGGCGTAGCCGTTGCTCGGCGTCGTGCTCACGATGTTGACGCCCGGCGCACCCAGGTCCACGGACGTGAGGCCGTAGTTGCTGAACGAGGCCAGGGCGTCGCGGCGGTCGGTGGCGGCCACGCTCACGACATACTGCGACGTGTAGCTCCCCGGGTACGACGGCGTGGTATCGTTGTTTCGACCGTCGTTGCCCGCGGCCGCCACGAAGAGGATGTTGGCAGTTCCGCCGGCATTGATCGCGTCGAGGAGCCCCTGCACGTAGCCACCGCCGCCCCACGAGTTGTTCGTCACGCGCACGTTCACGCCGTAGGTCGTGCGCATCATCGTGGCGTAGTTCACGGCCCGGATCGCATCGGACGTTGACCCGCCATCGGGCCCAAGGAACTTGAGCGACATGAGCGACGTCTGCCAGTTCACGCCCACGACGCCCACGCCGTTGTTGCCGACGGCGCCGATCGTGCCGGCCACGTGCGTGCCGTGGAGGTCGCCGTCGGCAGCGGAAAAGACGTCGCCCTGGTCGTTGTAGAAGTCGTACCCATGCACGTCGTCCACGAACCCGTTGCCGTCGTCATCGAGGCCGTTGCCCGGGGTCTCGCCGGGGTTCGTCCACATGTTGGCGGCGAGATCGGCGTGCCGGTAATCGATCCCTTCGTCGATCACGCCCACGACCACCGCGCGGGAGCCAGTGGAGACGTCCCATGCAGTCGCCGCATCGATGTCGGCGCCGGGCGTGCCGTTCGACTGACCGGTGTTGTTGAGCCCGTAGAGGTTGCCGTAGAGCGGGTCGTTCGGTGTGAGGCTCGCGTCGATCTGGTAATCAGGATGGGCCCAGGCGACGCCCGGCACGGCGGCGAAGAGGGCGGCGACATCCGCCGACCCGGCGAGCGACGCCCCCACGTCCACGAGCAGCTGACCGGGCAGGCCGAGGCCACGGACGACCGTCACGCCCGGCACGGCGGCCTCGAGGTACCCGGCCGCATCGGCCACCGTCCGTGCGTCGGCAACCGCCGACTCGGACAGCCGAACGATCCAGGGCAGGCCGCCGGGCGAGCCCGCGGACCGCGGGCTCACGCGTGCGTTGCGTGGCGGGTCAGTCGTCGCGGACGTGCCGGTGGCTCCAGCCATCACGACTGAGCCGTCGGCCT
>Ga0214917_10004864_pt1 | contig 14669 bp, 16 predicted proteins | sample LL_1208_BB_MetaG_FD_177983 | JGI IMG/M metagenome (GOLD analysis project Ga0214917, IMG submission 177983) | Freshwater microbial communities from Lake Lanier, Atlanta, Georgia, United States - LL_1208_BB | ecosystem: Environmental > Aquatic > Freshwater > Lake | place: USA: Georgia | collected... | reverse complement strand
ACGCTTGGGTTTGGAATTGGGCTGGGCGGCGGGCGAAACGATCGGTAAGGCGATCGCAACGAGGCGCTCCCCGGCTCTTCTCGAGAAGTAACTCACCATGAAGGGCCGGTTGCCCTGCTTGCCGGGAACGACCCAGTCGTGGGTGCCGTTGAGCAGCCCGGCCAGAATGTTGCCGATCGGGGTAATTGTGTCACCTTGGATCGAGATCAGGCGTGGGCGCTCGCCGGCATCCAGTGGTGTGATGTCGAGGATGTAGCGGCTGCCACCTTGGTTGAAGTGCAATCCCTGAATCAGGCGCTGAAATGCCGCTGGATTTTGATCTTTGCGGCTTTGAAGATCAGCGTTGGCGATCGACTGCAGCTCAAACACTATGCTATCTTCCCAGCGATCCAGGAAGGTCTTGATGATCAGGGCCTCAGTTTTGAGCTGCCTGAGCTCCACCTCCACCAGTTGTTGTTTGGTGAGCCGTTGGATGGTTACGGTGCCCCAGATGACCGTGGGCACGAACGTCAGCAGAAAGGCCAGGGAAATTTGATTGGCAACACTCAGGTTTGCCAATCGTTTGAACGTTGTTTGGAACCGGCGCATCCCACGGCCCAGACGCGACTCAGTCATCGTTCCAGATGCAATCCAGCTTGAGGCGTCCGCTGTTCGGGAGGGCTTGGAAGCGGGCCAGAACATTCTCCATCACCGGTTGCGAGCCATCCGCCTGCAACACCACAAACTTGTAGTGGATCTCGGATCCGGCGCGGGCATCCAGCGGCACCTCGGCGATCCAGGTATTGGCATTCACATATTCCATGCCGTAGCACTGGTTGGTATCCCAGCAGCCCAGCTCGGGGCAGGATCCTGTGATTGCCAGCCGCTGGCCCGGTTGGGTGGCGTACCCATTGAGCTGAAACACCGCCACCAGATCGCCCTGCACCGCATGGCCGCGGTGCTCCAGCACCACCGCCCCCTGGCTGGCAAGGGTCAGGCCATCGAGGCATCCGCTTCGCACCTCGAGCATCTGCTCCGTGAGCAGGCAACGGTACGTTCCATCGGGCAGGCCACAGTGCTGGAGCGTGAGGGTCGCACTGTCGGGTGCTTGGTTCACGGCCACCAGCACGTGATTGTCTCGGTAATGGCGGCTGTAGGCGTAGTGCTCCTCGCTCAGGTACCGCTGCTGATGGCTGCCCAGGGTGAGCGCCGCGTTGGTCTGCCGCAGCTCCGCCAGTCGGGCCACGAGGCGGTAGAGATCGTTCTGCTGATCCCAGCTCTCCATCATCGGCCGGTTGTAGGGGTCTTCTCCACCATGGGTGTCGTTGTGCAGTCCCTGCTCCGTGCCATAGAACAAACAGGGAACCCCGCGCAAGGTGAGCAACAGCACAAGGGCCAGCTTCAGTTTGCGGGCATCGCTGACAATCGACAAAAACCGCGGCATGTCGTGGTTGTCGATGAAGGTCACCAATTCATTGGCCCGCCGGTACACGTGATCCCAGCCCAACACCTGTTCCACCAAATGAAAGCCACCCGGCTCCCGGCCTGAGAGGGCGAAGCGAATGCCATCGCAGAGGCCAAAATCCAGAATCGACATGCCGGAGTCATTGGCGTAGCGCACGGAGCGCGACTCCCAGGGCTTGCTGAACCCGTATTCGCCAAAAAGGAAGGCTTCGGGTTTGTGCCGCTTGATGTCCGTGCAGAATTCCTGCCAGAACCACACCGGCATGTGCTTCAGGGTGTCGACCCTGAGGGCGTCAACACCAATATCCAGCCAATTCTTGATCGCGCCTTTGATGTAATTCCTGAAATGAATATTCTGTTCATTGAAGGTGGCGAGGCCACACATTTCATAATTGATCAGTTGATATTCGTCTTCCCAGTCGGTGATTTCGGGGTTGTGGTGATAAAAACCGTTGTGGTCGTTGTTGTAATCGGCCAGCGGCACGCCATCATCGAAGACAACCCCCTTGCTGCCGTTGATGTCGGGTGAGCTGTGATTGCACACCACATCAAGGATCAGCTTGATGCCAGCTTGGTGCAGGGCGGCCACCAGGTCTTTCAGCGTGGATGAGCTCTGCAGGCTGTTAGAATCCCCCTGGCGCAGAAAGCGGGGATTGATGCGTTTGAAATCTTTTGTCCAGTAACCGTGCATGGGTGCACGGTCAAACTGCATGTCATCCACCTGCTCAAACAGGGGCGACAACCAGACGGCTGTCACACCCAGTTGCTTGAGGTAATCGACGCGATCGATCACCCCCTGCAGATTGCCCCCCCAGTATTTGCCCCATTCCATCCAGGTTTTGTCGAGCAGCCCCTGCCGCTCACCCCGATCCCAAGTGCCCGATCGCTCCTCCTCATCGGCGGTGCCGTCAAGAAAGCGATCCACGATGATGAAATAAATGAATTCCCGCCGGAATTCAGCCTCGCAGCTCTGGGGATTGGTTGCCATCGATCAGGCCTAGAGGGTGTGAAAATTGTCTGTCGGGCTCACGCCAATCACCAGATTGCCGTCGAGGTGCGGCTGAACCCACTGCCACCAGGCCTTGAAGTGGTCGGTCTCCAGATGGGCTTGCAGCGTTGCTTCAGAGGGCCAGATCTCATCGAACACATAGACACCAGGGTGCTCAATATCCGCATTGCAGGAGTAACTGGTCACGTGGTCGTTCGCACGCGTGATCTCGGCGAGGGCCAGGGTCTTCTGTTCGAACTCCTGCCGTTCCGTGGCGGTGAGGTTCAGGGGGAGTCTGCCCAGAACCCGCACCTCCGGGCCATCGGTTGCAGCCAGGGCCGGCCCGCCAAGGCAGGTGAGCAGTACGACCAACACCAAGGCCACAGCGGCTGCCAGATGGCGTTGGAGTGTGGCCAGCCAGCGATGGTGTCGTGAGGAATACACAGGGGCCATGGGGCGAGGCGAGTGTCGACCGTTGACGTGTCTTTCTAGACGAACCGTTTCAGAACAGCAACTTGCGGCAAGAATGGGTGGGTCATCGGCACCTCTGCAGTAGCTATGGGTCAGGATCTCAACCTCGACCAGTTCCAGCACACCAGCCACCTTGTCGGTGACCTCACCCTGCATGCGGTGGAGCAGGGCAGCGGCCCGGTGGTGCTGCTGTTGGCGGGCTGGCCGCAGACCTGGTACGCGTGGCGCCGGGTGATCCCCCTGCTGAGTGCCGATCATCACGTGATCGCGCTCGAACTCAAGGGGCAGGGCGACAGCAGCTTGGCCCTGGACAGTGATTTCAGCATTGAAGCGGTGGCTTCCGAGGTGGTTGCCTACCTCCAGCAGCGGCAACTTGGGCCGGTGCGGCTGGTGGGGCACGATGTGGGCGCCTGGGTTGCCTACGCCCTCTCCATCCTGGCCCCGGAGCAGCTCACCAGCACTCTGTTGCTGGATGCCGCCCTGATCGGTCTGGCCCCGGTGGAGGCCTACATGCCCCGCCCGGGCTCCCGCACCTGGCAGTTCCATTTCCACGCCATGGACGCCATGCCAGAGCTGCTCACCGAGGGGCGTGAGGCCGACTACCTGGGTTGGTATTTCCGCACCAAATCCAAGGTGCCTGGATCCATGACCCCTGAGGCCGTGGCCGAATATGTGCGGGCTTACAGCCGCCCGGGGGCGATGACCGCCGGCTTCAACTTCTATCGAGCCGTGGAGCGCAACCGAGCGTTCGCCGAGGCCCACCGCCAGCACCGCTTTGCCAAGCCTGTGGCTGTCTATGGCGGAGAGTTCGCCACCGGCGAGAATTTTTTGAAATCCCTCCAGGCCTGTGATCCTGCGGTGAGCGGTGGGGTGTTGGCTGGCGCCGGGCACTACCTGCCGGAGGAAGTGCCCGAGGCCGTGGCCGATTTGATCCGCCGTCAGCCCTGAACCATCCCACCCCACTCACCTGCCCGTCATGGTGCTGATCGGAGCCCACACTTTTGCCTGGTCGCCCGGAATCACCGATTCCGAGCTCGATCCGCTGTTCGCAGAGCTCCAGGGCGGTTCGATCGATTTTGTTGAACTGGCCAGCTACGACCTGGAGGGCCTGACGCCGGCGGCGATTCAGCGGGTTTCGGCGGCCAGCGGTTTGCCGGTGACCCTCTGCTCCGGCCTGCCCGGCGGACTGAATTTGGCGAGCGCCGATGCGGCCTGCCGCCGTGCGGCTCAGGATCATGTGCGTCGCTTGATCGAGTTCGCCCAGGCCTGTGGGGCCCGCAAGCTCTCCGGGCCGATCCACGGCGATCTGTCGCGACCCGCCTCCGAGCCCTCCGGTTCCGATGACTGGCAGCGCCTGCAGGAGAGCTATCAGGCCCTGCGCCCGGAGCTGGCTCAGTGGGGCTTGCCATTCAGCATCGAACCCCTGAATCGCTACCAGAGCAGCCTGCTCAACACCCTGCAGCAGACAGGGGCCCTTTGCCGGGCGATTGATCTGGAGCACGTTGGCATTCTGGCCGATTTGTTCCACGCCAACCTGGAACAGGACAACCTCTACAGCGATCTGGAGGCCCACCGCAGCCAGATCCGCCATGTGCATCTGTGCGGTGCCAACCGGGGCCGCATCGGCACCTGCCATCTCGATTGGGACCGCCTGTTGGCATGGATTGCAGCGTTTCCGGCTACAACCATGCTCAGCATTGAAACGTTCAATGCTGAGGTTCCCTTGCTGGCCAGGCGCACCCGCACCTGGCGCCAACTCGGCGGCAGTGCCCCCTCCCTCGTTGTTGAGGGGGCGGCCTGGATCAAGCAACGGCTTCACAACCCCTCCCCAGCCCAGATCCCCCAGGGGGATGCCTCCCCCTGAACCCTCACCGCATCCATTGCCCCCACCATGTCGCAGAACTACTACCAGACTCTTTCCGCGGATTTCTCCAGGCCAGGCCTGGTGACGCAGGAGCAGGGTGATCTGTTGATTGAACAGGCCGAGCGCTTCATCGCGATGAAGGCGTCGGAACTGCCGCCCATCAACAGCGACGCTGAACGCACCACGATCGAGCAGGAAAACAAGGAGTGGTGGCCCACCCACTGCGAAGCCCTGCGCCGCGGCCGCGGGGATCTGCTGCGCGGCGAGTACCGCAATGACCTGGTGTATTTCTGCCAGGACGGCCCTTTTTATGGCCTTGAGCAGCAGACCGAGCGGGAGAAGCACTGGTGGGCCCTGATTGCCCAACCTGGGGTCACCATGTGCTGGCCGATCGTGATGTTCTGGGGTGAATTCGTGCACTTCGAGTGGCACTGCCTCGACGACGCCAGCGGTGAAGCCATCGCCAAGGGCACCGTCTGCTGGGTTCGCCGCGGCCACCGCGGGGCCTGCTACTTCAAGAGCGAGCAACTCACCTTCTACCGCGATGTCTTCGCTTCCCCCCGTCTGCTTGAGCTGCTCAAGACCCCCTGAGTTGTCCTGCTGGATGGCCTGGCTCCGCCGCGTTGCGGTGCTGCTGGTGGCGGTGCTGTTGTTCGGCTCCCCTCGGGTGAGCTGGGCCAGCACCGCCCCCACGCCCGATGGGATCAGCCCGGAGCTGATCACCTCCGTGCAGTTGCCGATGGTGCGAGCCGAAGCGCTCGCCCATCGTGCGCTGCTGGCCTGTCGAACCCGCGATGCGGCCGTGAGCGTCACCGTGGTGGATCCCCATGGGGTGCCCCAGGTGGCATTGCGCGATGACGATGCTGCGCCTCACAGCCTGGAATTGTCTCGCCAGAAGGCTTACACCGCCGTATCCCTGGCCGCCCTGCAGCAGCTCCACACCACCTCGGAGTTGGTGGAGGGGTTGACCCGTCAACCCCTCGCCACTGGAGATCTGGCCCTGCCGTCCGCTCCGGTGGCCGGGATCACCCCGTTGCCGGGTGGCGTCGTGGTGCGCTGGAGGGGGCACCTGCTGGCGGGCCTCGGTGTGTCCGGGGCTCGGCAGGGTCCGATCGATGAGGCCTGCGCCCTGGAGGCTGAATCGGCCCTGCTGCAGGACCTCGACCAAACGGCGCTCAGCTGAACGGTGTGCAAACCCTGACCTGAGGGCTGCGGTCTGAGGCAAATGGGCCGTTTTTTCGATGATGTCGCCTGCATGGCTGACAAATCAGCTCCTTTCCTTCATGCTGCCTGAGTGCGAATTGGGCCATGTCTGACCCCGCTTCGATCCAGCCCCCCGCCAATGCGGTGCTGGATGATCCAGGACTTCAAGCCGCCCTATCCGGTGTTCATCCCGCCTTCGGCGACCTCTGCACCCGCGTTGCCGGGGAAGTTTGGGGCAAGCCGTTGCTGGATCAGCGCACCAAGGCCCTGCTCACCATCGCCATTGATGTGATCAATCAGGGGCTGATGCCTGAATCTCCCTATGAGGCCCATATCCGCATGGCCCTCAAGCAGGGGGTGAGCTTTGCCGAGATCGAGGAGCTGTTGTTGTTTCTGTGCGCCTATGCCGGTTTCAACAAGGTGGCTCCAGCGTTTGGACGGCTCAGCGCCATTCGCCAGGGCATCGAAGCCGAGTCTTGATCAACTTCTCCAGCTGTCCCCTCGACCATGACGTTCACTGCGATCACCCGGCCGCTGGTTCGCCTGCTGGCTTGCGCTCTGCTCACCTTGGCGACCTTGGTGCTGCAACCCCTGCAGGCGATGGCCCAGACCGTGGGTATCCCCTTCCCTCAGTACACCGCCAGCTCTGAGCCAGAGCTGATCATCGGCCCCCCCGGTGAGCAGTTCACGTTCACCCGCACCGGCCGCAACACCGGCAATGCCTACACCATGGCTGAGGCCATGGTGCCCCCAGGCTCCGGCCCTCTGCCCCACTTCCATGAGGACTACGACGAGTGGTTCTATTTCCCCAAGGGCGGATTCACGCTGTTTCTCGATCCCAACCACACCTACAGCGATCTCAGCAAGATTCCGAATAAGAACGCCCCCGGCGCCGATATCCAGTTGATCGAAACCAAGCCGAAGAGCCTGTATTACGTGCCCCGCGGCCACGTGCATGGTTTCTACAACAGCTCCGATCAGCCGATGCCGATGACCTTTGTCTGGGCTCCTGATCGCATCACCCAGTACTTCCGCGACACCGGCGAAGCGGTGACGAGCTTCCCCAAGGACTTCAAAGCAGACCCCTCCCGTCTGGAGCCGTTTGTGAGCGAGGCCCCCAAGTACGGCATCAACCAGAGCCAGTACTTCATGCAATACCTCAACTCGATCAGTCCGGCCTCTGACGCCACCTTGGCCTCAGATGACCACATCGCCGAGCTCAAAGAGCTGTTGGCGATTCCCCTGAGCTGATCCCTCCGCCCCACACGATTCGCCACACCCATGACCGTTGCAACCCTCTCCACCACGCTCATCGGCGGCTTCCTTGTGGGCTTTGTTTTCGCGATCTTCAAGTTGCCCCTGCCCGTGCCCCCCATGGCCGGCTTGATCGCGGCCGCTGCCTGTTTGGCCGGTTCGGCCTCCTACGGAGCCGTCCACACCCTGCTGACCCGCGCTAACAACTGAACCCCCTCTCCACCACCCCCATGGCCGACTCCAAGGTTCTGGTGCTGATCGAAGAGCACTACGACGAAACCGAGTTCAACGTCTTCAATAGTTTCTTCCCCGCCAATGGTGTGGAGGTGGACTATGCCTCGTATCTCTGGGGAAACGATGCCCTCGAGTTCGAAGGCAATGACAAAACCAGCAAGGTGAAGGTTGAGCTGTGCGTCAGCCGCATCGACCTCTCCAGCTACAAGGGCCTGATTCTGATTGGCGGCTACGCGATGGATCGGTTGCGCTACCAGCCCACGCTTGCGGGGGATCGCAACACGGCGCCTGCCGTGGAACTGCTGCGCTCCGCGGTGCAACGCATGGACGCCGGCCAACTGTCGATTGGCACCATTTGCCATTCGCTCTGGCTGTTCTGTGCTGACCCCGCCCTGATCCAGGGGCGTCGTGTCACCTGCGCGCACAACATCGTGTGTGATGTGGTCAACGCCGGTGGCCAGTTGGTGGTTGCCAACGGCGAAACCGTGGAAACCCACGCCGATGGACTGCTGATCACGGGTAAGCATCCCGGTTGCGTGGATGTGTTTAACCAGCTGTTCCTCGACACCATCCGCACCCTCTGATTTCCGCTTTAATCACCGCCAGCTCTCAGCCCCACTCTCCAGCCATGAACCAGCTCGACTTCAGCTTCTCGGATCTGATCTCCGGATACGTCACCTCCTACGACGCCGCCGCCCGTCGCATTCAGCTCAACACCTCCGACGGTCGCTCCTATGAGGCGGTGCTGACCGCCAACACCTATGCCAAGCAGACCCAGAACCTTGGTGAGGGTTGGCTCGATCGTGGCGGCCAGCTGGAGCAATTGCTGGTGCCGGGTCAGATGGTGTTCCTCTATGGCACCTTCTTCCCCGAGAGCCAGGTGAGCTTCGAGGTGAACTTCCTGGTGTTCGCCGGCGACTCCACCACCGATCACCGCTACCTCGAGCAGGGCTGGTGGATTCGTCAGATCGATTCGATCGCCACCTCCTACAACAAATGGCAGTTCAATGCTCCCGAGGAGACGATTGACTACCACAACTACCGCACCCTGATCAGCCTCACGGGTGGCAAGCAGGAGACAGATTATCTGCAGGAGACCGACACCATCTCCCGGATGGTGTATGGCATGGCGTCTGCCTACATGCTCACCGGTAAGGATGAGTTCCTCGAGGCCGCTGAGAAAGGCACCGACTATCTGCGCGACAAAATGCGCTTTGTCGACACCGATACTGGCTTGATCTACTGGTACCACGGCCAGCGGGTGAGCGCCGGTGGCCAGGAGCAGAAGCTTCTGGTTTCGGAATTTGGAGATGATTACGACTGCATCCCCGCTTACGAGCAGATCTATGCGCTGGCTGGCCCGGTGCAGACCTACCGTCTCAACGGTGATCCCCGCATCCTCGATGATGCGGAGAAGACGATCGATCTGTTTGATCAATATTTCCGCGACAATGAGAAGGGAGGCTATTACTCCCACATCCACGCGGTGACCCTCAGCGCCCATGAAGAGTCCCTGGGCCGTAACCGTGCCAAGAAGAACTGGAACTCCGTCGGCGACCACGCTCCGGCCTATCTGATCAACCTGTGGCTGGCCACCGAGCAGGATCGCTACAAGCGCATGCTCGAAGACACCTTCGACACCATCTGCGCCCATTTCCCTGATTACGACAACAGCCCATTCGTGCAGGAGAAGTTCTTCGATGATTGGTCGAAGGATCAGACCTGGGGCTGGCAGCAGAACCGGGCCGTCGTGGGGCACAACCTCAAGATCGCCTGGAACCTGATGCGTTTCCAGGCCGTTCAGCCCAAGGACACCTACGTCAACCTGGCTGAGAAGATCGCCGGCCTGATGCCTTCGGTGGGCTACGACAACCAACGTTTCGGCTGGTATGACGTGGTTGAGCGCGAGCTGCAGCCGGGTCAGCGCTTTCACCGTTATGCCTGGCATGACCGCAAGGCCTGGTGGCAGCAAGAGCAGGGCATCCTGGCCTACCTGATCCTGCAGGGTCATCTGCCTGCCAATGGCGACTACAAGAAGTTCGCCGATGAATCCGCGGCCTTCTACAACGCCTTCTTCCTTGACCACAATGATGGTGGCGTGTACTTCAACGTTCTCGCCAACGGCATCCCTTATCTGATGGGTACCGAGCGCTTCAAGGGAAGCCACTCGATGAGCGCCTATCACTCCACGGAGCTGTGCTTCCTGTCAACGGTTTACATCGATCTGATGATCAAGAAGCGTCCCCTGGATCTGTTCTTCAAGCCCATGCCGAATGGCTTCACCGATCGCATCCTGCGGGTTGCACCTGACATGCTGCCCCCCGGTAGCGTGCGCATCACCGCCTGTTCGATTGATGGCCAGCCCTACAGCCAGTTCGATGCCGGCGCCCTCACCGTGCAACTGCCTGAATCCAGCTCACGGCTGAATGTGAAGGTGACCCTGACTCCCAACTGATCCATGAATCTCACCACCAGCACATTCAATGGATGGAATGCCATCCATGTCGAAGGCCAGGTCGACTCCAAGACCGTCACGACCTTGAGGGACTACATCGATTCGGAGGTCAATGAGGCGATTCCGGTCGCCCTTGACCTCACCGCTGTGCCCTTCATGTCCAGCGCCGGTCTGCGCACCCTGCTGACGTTGCACCGTCGCACCCAGGAGTTGCAGGTTGATCTGGCCCTGGTGGGCCTCTCCGATTCGATCGCGGAAACGATGCGCGTGACCGGCTTTTACGACTTTTTCGTGATCTACGCCGATCTGCAATCCCTACCTCCCCGAGGCTGAACATGCTGGTCGACCGGATTGATGCGCTCCCCACCGACGAGATTGCCGGATTCAAGGTCCGCCCCGGCAAGCCACTGCCGTTTGGGGTCAGCCACACCCCCAATGGGCTGAACTTCTCGATCTACACCTCCGCCGGCACGGCCTGCACCTTGGTGCTGTTCAACCGCGGTGAAGAGCAGCCCTTTGCGGAATTGCCCTTCCCGGAGAACTATCGCATCGGCGATGTGTTCTGCATGGTTGTCTTCGGACTCGACTACGAGGATCTGGAATATGGGTTCCGCATTGATGGGCCCCATGATCCAGGCGCGGGGCATCGATTTGATCCCAGCAAGGTGTTGATGGATCCCTACGCCCGCCTGATCGCCGGGCGTGATGTGTGGGGAGAGACACCCAACTGGGACCGGTTGTATCCCTATCGCGCCCGCGTCAGTTTCGATGATTTTGATTGGGAGGGTGAGCGGCCCCTGGAGATTCCCAGTGAAGATCTGGTGATCTACGAAACCCATGTGCGGGCATTCACCCAGTCACCCACGGCTGGGGTGAAGCACCCGGGCACCTATGCGGCCCTGGTGGAGAAGATTCCTTACCTCAAGGATCTGGGCGTCAACGCGGTTGAGTTGATGCCGATCTATGAATTCGATGAGTTCGAGAACTCACGCATTCATCCCGACACCGGTGAGCGCCTCTACAACTTCTGGGGCTACAGCACGGTTGGCTTTTTTGCCCCCAAGGCTGCCTATGCCGCCACCGGCCGCTTTGGCATGCAGGTGGATGAGTTCAAGCAGCTGGTCAAAACCTTCCATCGCGCCGGCATCGAGGTGATCCTGGATGTGGTGTTCAACCACACCGCAGAGGGCAACGAGCATGGCCCAACCCTCTCCTTCAAGGGGTTGGACAACAAAACCTATTACATGCTCACCCCCGAGGGTTATTACTTCAACTTCAGCGGCACCGGTAATACCCTCAACTGCAACAACCCCATTGTTCGCAATCTGGTGCTCGATTGCTTGCGCTACTGGGCTGCTGAATATCACATTGATGGCTTCCGCTTTGATCTGGCCACCATCCTTGGCCGTGATCCCTGGGGAGCTCCACTCTCCAATCCACCCCTACTGGAATCCCTGGCCTTTGATCCGATCCTGTCCTCCTGCAAGCTGATTGCCGAGGCCTGGGATGCCGGTGGTCTCTATCAGGTGGGCACGTTCCCGGCCTTTGGCCGCTGGGGTGAGTGGAATGGGAAGTACCGCGATTGTCTGCGGCGCTATCTCAAGGGTGATGAGGCCCAAGTGGGCCAGTTTGCCCAACGGGTTCAGGGCTCACCAGATCTGTACAACCCCAGTGGTCGCTCGCCGGCCACATCGATCAATTTCATCACCTGTCACGACGGCTTCACCCTGGCCGACCTTGTGTCTTTCAACCACAAGCACAATGACGCCAACGGCGAGGGCAACCGCGACGGTGGGGATGACAACCACAGCTGGAACTGTGGCGCTGAGGGCTGGACGGACGATCCCGGCATCAAGGCGTTGCGCCAGCGGCAGATGATGAACGCCATGGCGATGCTGCTCACCAGCCGTGGTACGCCCATGTTGCTGATGGGGGACGAATTCGGGCGTTCTCAGCACGGCAACAACAATGCCTATTGCATCGACTCAGCGATTTCCTGGGTGGATTGGTCGCTGCTGGAGGGCAATGCTGCCCTGCATTCCTTTGTGCGTGCGCTGATTCGCTTCCGCCATCAGCATCCCGCCCTGCGGGTCAATCGGTTCGATGCCCCCGGCACGGCCCTCTTCCCCTCCTGCAGTTTCCATGGCACCCATCCCTGGTCGCCGGATTGGTCGGATCAATCCCGTCAGCTGGCTTGGCTGATGGCCACCGACCTGCCCGACCAGGGCCGCATCGATGCGGTGTATGTGGCCACCAACATGGCCCATTTCGCCAGTTGGTTCAGCTTGCCGCAGCTGCCGGAGGGCTACCGCTGGCACCTGTGCTTCAACACCGGTGATGCAACGCAGCCCTTCAACCCAGAGGAGCCACCATTCGACGACTCCGGCATCCTGCTTGGAGACCGCTCGGTGGTGGTGTTGAAGGTGATGTCGACCTAGACCTCGCCTGGGCCGCCCTTGTCTCCACCATTCCCACGCTTGATTCACCGACCATGAACCTCACGATCGAATCCATCAGCCAGGACTCCTACCACCTGATCACCCTCAACGGTGATGTGGACACCAAAACGGCACCCGCCCTGCTGGAGGCCCTGACGGCCCTTGAGCTGTCTGCCATCCAAGAGCTGCGCATTGAACTGGCACAGGTGGGTTTTATGAGCAGCGCCGGTCTGCGGGCCCTGGTGTTTGCCAAGCAGAAGATGCCCCACGGCTCCCGGTTGGTGCTGGTTGGCACCAGCGACGAAATCGCTGATGTGATCACCAAGACCGGTCTCACCCAGGCGGTGACCCTTGTGGCCAGCCACGACGAGGCCTGATCGCCTCTGCACCGATGGCTGATGACCCGAGCTTGAACCCGATCGCCGCCTGCGATGCCCCTGCCTCCATGGACAGCTGGGAGCTGTTCAATGGATTTGTGGAGGAGCAGTCAGACGCGGTTCTGGGTGGCTCACAGGCCAGCTACAAGCTTCGGCTGGCCTGTGAAGAGCTGCTCTCCAACATGATCCGGCATGCCATCTGCGACGCCGACGGCGTGATCCAAACCCATCTCTGGGTGCGCGCCCTGCGGGTTGCGGAACCACAGCCCGGGTTGGTGATCGAACTGGAGGACAACGGAGCCCACTTCGACCCCCAGTTCGATCGTCCGCGCGAGATCGACACGGACCTGGCCATTCAGGATCGCCCGATAGGGGGTCTTGGGTTGTTCCTGGTGCAGCAGTCGGTGGATCGTGTTGAGTACGCCCGGGTTGACGGCCGCAACCGCTACCGCCTGTTCGTCGATCTGCCATCACCTGCGAATCCAGCACCATGAGCGTGTTCCGTCTGTACCGGCGTTGGATTGCTGCTCTCGGTTTGTCCGCCGCTGCCCTGGGCTGTCCCCTGGCCAGCAGGGCAGCGCTGACGCCGCAGTCCAGCTGGCAGGCTTCGCAGGTGTTGGTGCAATACCTGGAGTACGCGCCGGATGGAACCCTGCTGGTCACCGCCGATGGTGGAGGGGTGGGTGAGCTGTGGACAACCCGGGGAACATCGGTTGCCGTGCTCAAAGGCCAGAGGGCACCGATGTTTCGTGCCCATTTCAGCGCCGATGGCCAGTCGTTGATCACCACCGGTTACGACGGGTCGGCCTGGATCTGGAGCCGCAGCGGCCAGGAGCTTCAGCGCCTCCAGCTCCATCGTGCCGCCACCGCCGATGCCTACCTTTTGTCGCCGACAGCCACAGCCCCGGCAGGGTTGGTGAGCAGTTCCGACGACGGCACGGTGGTGCTGCATGACAGCCAGGGATCAACGCTCTGGAGTGCGTCGTTTTCGGGAACCACGCGCCAGCTCCGCCCCACCTCCAGCACCGGCTTGATCGCCGCCAGCAGCGACAACGGCCAGATCCATTTGATCACCCCGGATCCCCAACGTCGCTCCGCCACGGTGCGCAGTTTTCAGACCCCCCATGGCCGGATCAATCTGCTGCGCTTCAGCCCCGACCAACGTCAGTTGGCCGCTGCTGGCATCGATGGCACCGTGAGCATTTACAACTTGGATGGCCGCCTGCTGCAGCGCCTGCGGGTCAGTGAGAAGGGCTGGTCCCGTGGTCTGAGTTACTGCGCGGGCTCGCCGTCCCCCAGCCTGCTCAGCATCGGCAACGACGGCACCCTGCGTCAGTGGTCGCCTCAAGGCACCTTGATCACCAGCTTGCAGCTGAGTCCACAGTCTCCCCTCACCGCCGTTGACTGCAGCCCGAACGGTCGCCAGGCTGCTGTGGCCAATGCCGCCGGTCGCCTGTGGTTGGTTGGCGTCAGCGGAAACTGAATCATGGCCTGCACCCCTCTGCTCCGTGTGCTTCGCCTCCTGGCCCCTGGGCTGGTCACTTGGCCTGCCATCGCCCTGGCCCAGCCGCAGCAGCCCCAACTGCTGTCCCAGTTCCAGGCCCATGACCTCAAGGGCGAGGCGATCGTTCAGGTCGCCTGTGCCCGCCAATCCCCACGCTTCGCCACGGTGACCTCCGATGGCACCGCCAAACTGTGGGCCGACAGCAACACGCTTCTCAACAGTTATGTCCCGGAGAACAGGGACATGCTCTTCAACGGTCGTTTCCTCAACCGTGATGAGACTGGATTCGCGGTGGCCGCCTACAACGGGTACGCCACGGTCTGGACCTCTCCCACCGCCAAGCCCCTGTTGCTGGGGCCACACCTCTCCGGCGTGACTGACATTGAGCAGCTCCCCTCCGGCGCGGGGTATGTCACCAGTTCCGATGATGGATTCATT
>Ga0214917_10004863_pt1 | contig 14675 bp, 15 predicted proteins | sample LL_1208_BB_MetaG_FD_177983 | JGI IMG/M metagenome (GOLD analysis project Ga0214917, IMG submission 177983) | Freshwater microbial communities from Lake Lanier, Atlanta, Georgia, United States - LL_1208_BB | ecosystem: Environmental > Aquatic > Freshwater > Lake | place: USA: Georgia | collected... | reverse complement strand
GGTGTAGTAAACCCGCGCGACATCACCACAATAAAAACTACATAACATATATATTATGGCGTTTGTGAGTGATTATACCTTTTATAAAGAGGATCGTCTTGGCAGCGACTTTTCTGATGAGAGTCAACGTACCGTTCAAAATACCAAGTTTGCCAATTACATGTTGTCCAATTTTCTGTCTGACCGTCTTACAGGTGCACATGTAGACTTTGCTACGAGCCAGGCGGGTATCATGATGAGTGGAACGAATAGCGGGTTTGGTATTGGAGCTGCGAATATTGACGTTGATTCGTTGTTGCTCCTTAAAACTGAAAATGAACGACCTTTAGAGAAACTACAGTTGATGGAACGCCCTTTTGTCACTGTCCCTTATTTAGGAAGAGGTTCATGTGATCCTGCTTTGGAGTCCCAACTCCAACAGGGCGAGATCACGTGGGACCAGAAGAGCGTGTCGACAGTCATGGAAAAGAGTTTCATGGGATACACTCTTTATCCTGTAGATACGAATATGACGAATCGTACAAATGATGCAAAGTACACTGTCGAGGAGGCCGCTTTAGACGGTTGGGTTCGTGGAGGGACCGCATCGCGCGAATTGACCACCGATCCGAATATTAGTCAGAAGTACAGACCTACCGGTGGATTTAACTAAAATATTTACAAGAGTGTCGACTATTATCTGCGTTAAATATATAAATGGCATTCCCACTATCACCCGCATCCCTAACCCAAGCCGGAGGAAAGAGACGCTCTCAACACAAGAAAGGTGGTCAACACCAGCAGCAGCAGCAACAGCAACAACAGCAGCAACAACAACACCAGCAACAACAACAACACCAGCAACAACAGCAGCAACAGCAGCAGGGTGGAAAGAGCAAGAGACGCAGATCCACCAAGAAGGGTGGAAAGCGCAACAAGAGCCAAAAGAGACGTTAATACCCCAAAATATTGATTCATTTACAAAACTATAATGCATCATAGTTTTGTAAAAAACATCGACGATTAATCTCTTTTCGTGCATAAATATATTTATGCAAGAAAAGGATATAGGCAATCCACGGTTTTGGATACAAAAACACGGATAGACCATAATCTCTATCAATGGATCCAATATACAACACCCACATCCATATCGAATATGAAAATAGCACACAATATAGAGCATGTTTGCGCTCCCTTTTTTGCATGGATCCCAAGACAGATTTAGGCGATATTGACGAAGAAACCCACGACGAATGGGATTATGATGATACCGCTGCGTGCCGATTTCTCGATTATGTATTTGAAAAAACCAAGGACAACTGTCTATTCGGTGAATTGTATAGTTCGGCCGCAGCGGCCATGTTTTCCATCGATCACGAAATCGGCCTATCGGTCCTCTTTTCCTACGACTATTTAGCACTTTTCCACGCATGCCTGTGTAACTTTTTCGACGACCCCGAACATTTCGATGACACCAATGATGCTTTCCAAAAGTTAAAACAGAAACTCAAGTGATGTGGGGTCGTCACGCTTTTTTGTGGACATATCTCAGTCATGGCTTCTTCGCAGAATCTCAACACACCTGGCAATTATAAACTCGAACAATGGACCTTCCAACGTAATTTGGATATGGCCACATATGTGCACTCGGCCTATGGTCGTCCTTACACATCTATGCATGCAGGAAGGGGGCTGGTAGGCGGCAAGATCGCCGATACGGAGTTATCGCACAACCCCAAGGATATCGAATCGGACCTGTTTGGTATTGGATCGACCAATTTGGTTGCAGCCAAGGCACCCGTCGATCCCCAATTGAAGACACTTCCTACACTCTCTATTCATGATACGGTTCCTATGTTTATGCCGCGACCACTCGTGGTCGCTCGAGGTCAACGTGAATATATGGATTGACCTAAGTATACACGATGAATATTTGATACTAACGATTTTTTGCACTATATCGCCGCGCCTCTTTTGTGCGATTGCGAAAAGTAGTGTTTAGTACGGGTTTACGATGAGCGCGTTTGATTTCCGTGGCGAGTATGGTGAGAGGTGTTGCTTCTTGGTCGGATTCTGTGCTCGCGTCTGATTCGGTCTCTTCATGGTCATGTACTGGTTCATCTGACGCTTTATCTTGCAGTAGCGAATAAAACGCCGCCGCCATATCTTGGTATTGTTCTTGTTTAGGTGGAAGTTCACTGCAATTTTCGAAATGGACTATCGCGTGATCTGCGACAGGTTCATAGGATCCATCGGGTTTTATAAGTAGAGGGAGTTGGATCGTTGCTAAGATATATTGGTTCATCTATACACATATGGGTGGTTCGTTTTATGTATTTCATTGACGAAAAACATAAAAGGTTATTGCGGTAGATCAGTTATTTTTTATTGGGGGGGGTGCCGAATAAATATAATAAAATTTTACTAAAAAAATTACGACCTTTTACAACATCAGATGATTTTTTCTTATTACCGGTATTGTTTTTTATATTACTGGTATCTTTTTCTATATTACCGGTATTGTTTTCTAATATTGATTTAAGTATTGTATGGGCATCATTTACGATCGACTCTATAACCATATTATTTAATTTATATTGTTTAATAAGCTCTACAACACCTGTGTGGCCACCTCCACTTGCCAGCATGAGTGCTGTTTGTCCGAATTTGTTTCTTTTATTTACATCGATACCATCAACGGCCAATAACCGCTCGACAACCTCTGTTTTTCCCAAGTAGCTTGCTATCATGAGTGCTGTTTTTTCGAAATTGTCTGTTTTATTTACATCGATACCGTCAACGGCCAATAACCGATCGACAACACCTGTTCTGCCATAAATGCTTGCCAGCATGAGTGCAGTTTTTCCGGAATTGTCTGTTTTATTTACATCGATACCGTCAACGGCCAATAACAGCTTGACAACATCTGTTTTGCCATAATCGCTTGCCAGCATGAGTGCAGTTTGTCCGAATTCGTCTGTTTTATCTACTACATCGATACCGTCAACGGCCAATAACAGCTTGACAACCTCTGTTTTGCCATAAATGCTTGCCAGCATGAGTGCTGTTTTTTCGAAATTGTCTGTTTTATTTACATCGATACCGTCAACGGCCAATAACAGCTTGACAACCTCTGTTCTGCCATAAATGCTTGCCAGCATGAGTGCAGTTTTTCCGGAATTGTCTGTTTTATTTACATCGATACCGTCAACGGCCAATAACAGCTTGACAACCTCTGTTCTGCCATAAATGCTTGCCAGCATGAGTGCAGTTTTTCCGGAATTGTCTGTTTTATTTACATCGATACCGTCAACGGCCAATAACAGCTTGACAACCTCTGTTCTGTCATTTTTGATTGCTATCATGAGTGCAGTATTGTGATTGGAATCTTCATGATTAATATCGTCCGTTTTAGCAATAATGTTACTAATACTAGAATTATCAAACTTTTTTTCAATTGCCATCATGAGTGCAGATTTGTTTGAATCGTCTATAATAATATTTACATAGACCCGCTTATCATTCAGAAGCACATTGGCAACATCAGCTTTTCCATTTTCGATCGCTAACATAAGAGAACTCTTATTATTGTATGTTCTAGCATTCGCATCGATGACTCTTGATGTTAAGAGCAATTCCACTACTCCTATATTGCCTTTTTGACTAGCAATCATAAGGGGAGTATATCCTGCAGTTAAACCGGATTTAGTATTAGACCAGTTGACCACTTCTGGTTTGCTACCATGTTCTTTCAGTAAATCTTTTACATTTTCGGCGTTATCATTCATGGCATAATTGTATAGTTGCTCACCTAAAACATTTTCATCGAGGTTGATTGATGCTGTTGTTGTTGTTGGTGTTGGTTCTGGTGCTGGTTCTGGTGTTGGTGCTGGTGCTGGTGCTGTTGTTGTTGGTAATTGTTCTGGTTCTGGTGTTGGTGTTGGTGTTGGTTCTGGTTCTGGTGCTATGCAATTCAACGTGAGCGGCACAAATGCGTCATCAAAAATAGGTTTAATATCACCACACCCATTCAAATCGATTGTTTTGGTTTCAGTATTGATTTTTTCGTTTTGCATTTTATTATGTAATTGGTTTGTAACGTCTAGATTTTTCGTTAACTCATCATATAATTTATTGTATTTTTGGACTTGTTTTTGGACTTGTTTTTGGACTTGTTCATTTGTTTCATTTTCCAATATATCAGTGATGTCTTCTGCTATGGTTATTCCGGACTCTTCGTCATATTGATCCTTTTCTTTACTAAACAGTTCATACGGTAATATTACCGGTTTATCACCACTTTGCATCACATTACCATATATCTTGCTTCCGTTTTGATGTGAATGCAATGTAACATTTCCATTCTGAAACGTTGCCGTTGCGAGTTGAAATGACCCATTTGCAAAATAATACACAAGTTGACCGTCCTCGTATTTGTGAGTGTATTCGAATAAAAGGGGGTTTTTCGGAGAAGTATATTCTACTAAACTTGATGTGGGATTTTTACTCGTTATGATGGAGCGATTATCTTTGACTGATTGTTGTGTATCGACTGGTTGAGGTAGATTATTCGAGTCATTGCCACCTTGTTTAAAAAGTTTGTATCTGGCCTGCTCATTGGTCCAATTATCCATGGGAAAGTTTTTGCGTTTGCTCTCTTTGCGATGGTTCCATGGTTTGAGATCGTTGAAACGTTTCGCAATGTATCCATAAAAGTCATCAGGTAGTTTTTCGAGTATATTACTACACCATTCTTTTATGGATTGACTAGTTGGTTGGGTAGGATATTCAGTACCGGGTATACGATACAACTCTACCAATTTCGCGAAAAAATATCTGGTTTGAATGAATCGTTTGTGTGTGGGAAAATGGGCGCGATTATAAACGAGTTCAGTTTCGACAGCAAAAAGGAGGATTTTTATAATGAGTTCTTTTGCATATTTTATAGGTCCTTTTGTTATAGGTCCGCCTACAGCATATAAATCTTTGAAAGTTTCTACAATATCCATGTATTTTTTCGAGGTGTTGTCGTATACTACAACACGTCCATAATCAATGATATAACATGTTTGTGTATCTGTTGTCATTGGATCTTTTGTTGTATGGACCATCACGTTGTTTGCATGTAAATCACAATGCACTATACCTTTTGGTTCTTCGGGGTGTATATATGATGTATTATTTGGTGACACATTTGCATTCAACAACAACATCTCAATTATATTGGAAAAAATGAGTGCGATATATTTTTTAACATTTTCCGATTGAATATTACTAGACTTTATATATTTCCAAAATGTATCGAAATCTTGCGCATATTCCATGGCAATCAGGCCAATCCCATTAATATCTTTAATATCTAATATTTTGGAAAGTTGTTGTAATACTTTGTCAGTTGGGTCGTGTCCAGTGCCTCCTTTTTGTCTTCCCACCACCTGAGGTGGGTTTAGTATAATATTTTTTAATCGTATCTTTAATTTTTCAATTTCTGATTCAATTTCTTTTTCATATTCTGTTTGGTTTGTAAGCTTCTTTATAGTCAGCAAGGAATTGTTACCTTCGTATAATCCTACCAAAAAATCGCGGATCTCTTTATTGATGGTTTGTTCGATTAGATTTTGTTTATTCTTGTAATAGTTGAACGATTTTAATTTTTTTTTGAAAGTACTATTAAAAAATATTACATTACCACTTGTAATTTTAATCAGTCTCATGTTTTCATTGTTATATTTTAATAAGTTTTTTAATTCATTCGTAATTTTAGTCGTTTCTTCTTCTGCTTCTCTTGATTTAGTCGCTTCTTCTTCTTCTTTCCGTCTGGCTTCTTCTGCTGCTGCTTCTGCTTCTTCTTTCCGTCTGGCACTATCGATTATTTTACTATATTTATCTTCCTCCCACTGCACTCCCTCCAAAAAGACTACACCATCTTCCTTTGACATATAAAAAAAGTCCAAGATGGCAGGACAAATCGGAATGTATTTCGGGTTTATCGTGTGTTGAAATACATCTTGTTGAATACGTGCTTCTTCGCCAAAATCAACCAACGTTTCCGTTTGTTTTTTGATAGTTTTATTACTATTATCTTGTTCTTTTGTATAATCATATGTTACGGGTTTTTGTGATAGAGGTGCGAGTTTGATGATCATATTTTGTATTAATTTATACTGACCTTGGTCCTGACCTTGGTCTTCTGAACCTTCGCCACCCTTGCTTTCTCTTCGAAAGGCCGAATATTGGCGTTTTACTTTAACATGCAACAAAAATCCTTTGAGTGACGTATCGGATAGGATCTCGATCGATTCTGCGTGTTTCAACATGTAGAGTATTGAAAAATGCGAAGCTTTTATGACTTCATTTTCCTCATTCAATCCAGGAAGAATCGTAACAGGTCCCGTTTTTCGGTTTCCATTTTCATTAGTGATTATCCAAGATTCGCCATCCACATCCAAATACACATTCGAATAATCTTTTGCCGTACCTTCTACCCATTTTTGTAATTCACCTTTTTGTGATTCATCTTCAGTGATCCAAGGTACCGACGTATTATATCGAATATTGCCAAATACTACACCTTTATCTTCTGTTTTACCCGCATAATTTTCTTTCATAATTTCGGCATAAGCGACCATATCGGGATCATCGTAGTTTCCGTCGGCACGTGTGGTACCACTATATGCCCCCCCTGCAACCTCTTTATCCATACCCGGATTGTTTTCTTCCACATTCATGTCTATACACTATATTGTATAGACATAATCTTTGTCCACGTCTCTACGCTTCATTGGAACTTTACCACAATCTTCACCGTCTCCTTCTTAATACATTTGCACGCGGAAACGGATAATTCCTCCCTCTTCTTGCGCGTCTTCCCGGCATCCGTCTCGAGTTCGACAGGCGAAGCCCGGCGTTTCGATGTACTATTGCGCGTATTCATGTCCCCCTCGATGGCCTGATAATTGCGCTCAATATAGTCGATGACCCCGTTTTCAATCGCCCATTTGAAGAAATTGAGTTGACCGATCGTCGTCTCCATATAATTGTCGCCATCATAGGGCACCTGGATCCGCTCCCACCTACAAAAGGGATCGAAACGCCGTTTCGAGTAGGCCTTGAGTTTCAATTTGTAGTCATTATATACCTTGAACCTGGCCGAAATATCGACTAAACCCGCATCCGTGGCGGTCGAATAAACCGTGTAGTATTTTTTCGCATAATTGGTGACGAACCAGTCCACTATACGGAGCGAAATCGCCGTCTCTCCGTTGATGATCCGCATCATTTTGGTGAGGTTGTCGCGATTTTCATAAAATGTCATCAAATTACACATAAGGAGGTCGTTTTGTGTATGGATATGTGCAGCATTGTAAACAGACATCGGATGAAAAATAGGGAGCGGGCTTTTTATGTCGATTTACGCGGAAAATTGATTCCGGGGTTGTTTTATTGATCTTAGGTTGTTTTGTTGAGATATGTATCGCAGATTATTGGAACCACATAAACTGATATTGGGATGCGATGTGGTAGTGACCGAGAGACGTTATCCCTATGTTCTCTATCATGGACGTGTACATTCGATTGTTGCAAAACCAATACATTCTTGGAATATTGATCACGTGTATGTTACGTTTGAAGAGGGTATCTATGCTTCGCTACTCCTTCGTGGATCCGAAATCATATACGAGGGTCTACCTGCGATCATAGGTGATATACGTATCGCACCAGAGGGGAGGATCGAATCGGCGACCAAACAGGAAACATATACTATGAACGAAACGTCGATTGATCCCACAAAGATTCATGCGATGTTGGTATGGCGGGTGGCGTATGATATTCACAGGGTGTAAAATGCGCAAACAAAAATGACAGGACCTTTTGAAGGAACAATATGAAAACGATGATTACAAAAAGCTCGCGCAATGGCATAGATTAATGAAATCTTGCTTTCAAATATCGAAAGCAAGATTATTTTTTATTTTATTACCATCATTACAATGATTTTATGTTTAATTGGAATAGGCGACGCCAGCCATGCCGCTCATCACACGAAGAACGTTGTAGTTGGTAGCATAGACACGCACCTTGGCGGTGGCAGTTCCTGCAACAGTTCCGGAGGAGAGAACAAGTTGGAGGACTGCATTGTCAATGCGGGAGAAGTTGCATGAGCCCGAAGGTTGGTGTTCCTCAGGGCGAAGGGCAAATGAGTAGACGTTGATGCCAGTGTCAGGAGAACGGGTGTGGTGCTGGAAGGGTTGGACAACGTCGAAGTAGGAGCCCTCGCGCTCAGAGAAGCGGTCCTGGCCGTTGAGCTGGAGCTTGGCAGTGACAACGGGGTTCTCTCCCCAGCAGTGCATGTCAAGAGCAGTCTCAGAGAGGACGAAGGTTCCGGCGTCAGAGACGTAAGAACCAGTGTCCTTGGATGCACCGTCACCGTTGAAGGCGGGGTAAGGAACACCGGCGGAGGTCCACTCGCTGGCAGTGGTGAGGCCAGCAGAGTCACCAGCACCAGCCATCTGGAAGAGGCCGTTGGAGGTGATGAAGGCAGCAGAGCCAGATGTCTCAGCAGGTCCACCGAAGGCGTGGATGGCGTTGGGAAGAGCATCGATGGCATCAGTGTAGTTGAAGGGCTGGGCACCAAGAGTTCTGTAAAGGGTCATGCCACCCTCGAGGGAAGAGCAGTAGTCGACGTTGGCATCAGGTTGGACAACCCAGACAAGCTCCTTGCAAGGGTGGTTGAAGTTGAGCTTGATCTTGTTGGAGGAGGAACCGACGGACTCGTCACCAGTGAATTGGAGCTGCTCGATGAGGTACTCGTGGGGGTTCTGGGCCATCTTGCGGCGCTCATCAGTGTCGAGGAAGATGTAGTCGACGTAGAGGGAGGCAGCAACGAGGGATTGTTGGTAAGCACCAGTGGAGGAAACAGTGGCGGAGGTGGATGTGAGGGTGGACACGGCCCAGAGGCACTCACCAATGGGGCGGAAGTCGATGTTGATCTTCACTTCGTGGTACTGTACGAACCACATATACCCTCCCTTTCGGGATATTTATCGGCACTCTTATATCGATCAACGTATTCATACAAGAGCATTTGCCGGGGGCTAGACTATATCTTAAGCCTTCATTGAGGTTGATTTGACCTCTCAGACCCATAACCATTTAGTCGTTGAACCTTTCTCATTTCCTTATCTTAACGGAATTAGAGACTTGGCTGCGGATTGCCGATTTCATGTGTATTAGATACACATTTATACGGGGGATTTTTACCATACCTGAGCTCTATTCTCAGCCACTGTAAACTTTCGTTTACAGCTTGGTACCCCAAAAATTGTGTGTGGCTTTTATTGTATCTGAATATATTCACAATGTTATTAAAATAGTAGTGCATTATAAGTTTATTTGATTTTACTCTATTTTCTTCAGATGAAAGAGGTTGCAAATTAGTCCAATGAAAACATATTCGAACGTCATTTTCATTAGTGAAATTGAAACCGCTTAATGGTAGTATATGATCTATTTGCCAATAACTACCAAAATTGTCCCAACTCATTTTGTCATCAAATCGAAAAGACAGCCATGCTTTTAACCACTCAATATCACAGCCAATATATTTAGCATATGAAGTTTTTTGATTCTTGAGCATTTTATGAAGCTTGCTTCGCAATATTTCTGACAACTGAAAATCAACATCTATTTTGCGTCTTTCTCTTATTTTCATCTTTTTTATTGGCAAATATTCACGATTTTTCTCTTTTATATGCTCTTTAACATCTGGTCTTGAGCGATACTCTATTCGCTGTTGATTGATACGATCAGAATTGTTTTCACGATATTCTTTATTTTTAGAGAGAATACGATTTTTATTCATTTTATAATAACTTGTATTTTTCTCTTTAATATTTTCTTTTTGTCTATCGCGATATTCTTTCCTACAATCATTACAGTCGTACCTTAAACCGTCACTAGATGTGTTCAATTTGCCAAAACATGAAACTGTTTTATTTTCTTTGCACTTACAACATCGTTTTTCCATATTACCACTGAATGCACTTATAATATTAACACAATTTTCTTTATACGTCTTTACGGGTTTCCCGCAATTTGGATATGTTGCCACCACGTTGTTTTTAGCAACATGTAGTGACTAGCATCTGGGTCTGACAATGTGTATTGTCCCGAGACCACAACAGATTTTTCCTAAAGCAAGACTCGGATACTTTAGGCTGGATGCTTTTCTGCCCTACAGATTTTAAGGCGATGAGAGGGAGGGCAAGGCCGGGGTTGCGGCAGAACCAGAAGAGGAGGGGGATGTAGAGAGTGGTCTCAGGAAGAGCCTTGCGGGGAGCGCAAACTTGGGCGGGTCCGCCGGAAGCGGCGCAGGGACCAGAGACATCAGCGAAGTTGGGGTCAGTGATGTAGGTGAGCTGGGTGGTGTTTCCAATCATCTTGAAATATCCACGTTGTTGCTCAGCAGACATGGTGAGCTGGTTCCAGATGTGCATCCAGTCACCATATTGGCGATCGATGCGCTGGCCACCAATCTCGACCTCAACCTGGGCAACGAGTTGCTCACCAATGAAATCGAGCCAGCGTGCGTAGACACCATCATCACCAGACTTGGCCATGGATTGGTTGATCTCAGGGAGAGTCACCTGGAGGTAAGTGCGGTAGCAGAGATCTCCGTTTCTGGAGATGGTGCATGTAACACGGCGACCGAAGTCGGCTTGACCAGAGAAGGTCTGCTCGATCGACTCCATGGCGAAGTTGGTGTGGCGTCTGTAGGACACCTTCCAGAAGGTAATCTCGGGGGTTCCTGTGAGGAACACGTCTTGTGCGCCATAGGCGACTAGTTGCATCAATGCTCCACCCATGTTTTATAGAATTATATAGTGGGTTGAGAAAATAATTCTGAGAATATCCTAAATATAATCATCGGTCCATAAAACAACTGGACAACCTCGACCATTTTTCTATCTGTTTTTCCATCCAATATTTGACCTGTTTTGCTAAAATGATCGAACAACACTAGGTCTACACATGGTCTACATCCGGACTTATTTTGTAGGAATTACACTATTGGTTTGGACAAATCGTTCTAAATAGTCTTCTTGGAAAACCTCGCGTTTGCCCTCATGTTTCTTGGAAAAAATATAGGTATCATTTACTTTTTTTACAGACCATCCTTGATCAACAGCATTCGTCAAAAAGGCCATTCGTTGAAGAGTCTTTTTCTCCATTTGGATTTGCTGCTGCATGGTTGTATATTAGTCGTATTATCAAACTGGTTTTTTTACGTATATCACCTTACACGTAAAATTGATTTGCCGGGCATATTGTAGAAAATGAAAATAGCATATCGTTGTCAGATATAGACAAAATGAAACTGTTGCAGATTCTACCCGAAGATATAGTCAAATACATATTGTCATTTGATCAAAGAATTACGATACGTAGAGGAAAGATTTATTTTATCCATCGCCTAAATAAAATATTGTATGGCGATATTGAGAGATTATTGTTGAAAAGGCCGCTACCCATCGAAGGACGAACTACACATCACAATAATATTGTACAAACCTGGTGTACAGTTCATTTACGAGACGATTCTATTGGAAATTATTATATGAATCGTAGTTCACGTGGAGACGAAGTCATTGTTACATTGTGTATGTGGGGTACACGTGGACTCTATAGAGAAACACGGTTTACATCTACTGGATAGTATATGTAAAAATATCGTCAGTATATATGTGAAATATGCATTATTCTTTTGATGTGATGATATGGTACAAATCAGGAAGAGATGATTTATACCATCATATGAGAGAGACTGATTATGCGAACTTGATAAAGGAAGAGATCCGACCATTTATTGACGAATGTATACATAAAAAACACTTTGAAATGGCTTTCATAGAACATCTTGGGATTCGACGTTTCCGTATAGTATATGCTACAAAACGGGCATATAGTGCATTAGAACGTGAAAACATCATGACACTATTCGAATATTTCGACGATGATGGAAATTACCCGATTACATGTAACGATGTCGATTATTTTGCATGGGTGGATGTATTGGGGCATGTTCGAGTATGATCATTTCTTGGTAACTGCCCTTATTTTGCGTGTTTTTCTACCACCAATAACATGTGCAGGCACTTGTGCTGCTGCTGCTGCTGCTCCTATACCTTGTGTAAATGTAAACAGTTCATTATAATACTTTTTCGACTTTTTAGTGGATCCATTGGATCCATTTTTAGTTCGTGACCTTGAGGCAGATTTACTAACCAAAGGCAGTGGTATTTCTACGGGCATACTTACTATAGCATTACCCATCTCATCAATGATTTTGAAAACCTCGTCTCGTATCGATTCTTCATCATAAACAGGATTTCTTACAAAAAACGACAGCAATTCAGAATAAACATCAAAATTTGTAATCAACAACGCATTTATTTGCGATTGGAATGTATCAATATCTTTTTGAATCTCTAGTATACTTTTTTTCAATATTATAGTTTTTCTTTGATTGCCCATAGGATCAATGCGTGATATGGGTAGGTGTGCCTTTTGTATTGCTAACTTTTGTAAGGGATAAAATTGTTTATAAAAAGCATTGCGTTCTTCTTTAATTTCAACGAGTTGACGTTTGAGATATTCCAATTGTTCTGCATTTGCGTGTCGCCATGGATTAAGTATATTATCAATTGATTTCAATATTTGATCACGCAATGAAAGAGTTATTCTGGTTCTGCCATCTACATCAAACTCATATTCCAATTCATCGAAAAAAGAAGCGACATTTGCACCGCCGTAATATAAACGTTCTTCTTCTGCTGCTGCACCACCTGCTGCTATCCGGGTTCTTCTACTTTGTGGATTCAATGAAAGTACATCTATAACTTGTGCTTTTCTCTTTTTACTCGTATAATCCTTCGCAATGGCATAAAAAGTGGCTCTTGACACATCATTCCCGACCAATGCAGTCAAATGGGGTTTATTATTATTTAATTGCATATTGTGCAGATGCTGTCGTATGGGTTCTGGCCAAGTACCTATTAATGTAGGAAAGTCCGCACGCGTATATTTGGATGCCCCATGCATAAATATAAATTGACCAGCTTGGTTCCTTTTTAGGAACATATTTGGAGTTAAATTTTGCAAAAGTTGTGTGCATTGATTTATTTGAGGAATCGACAAAGGTTCTAAGGGAATCAATGCATCACAGATCTGTGTTATATTCCCGCGAATGGCTACTAAATCGTCATGTATAGCCAGATATACTTCCTTATCGAAATATTGTGTTTCTAATCCACTTATAGTTACACCATTATCATGTGTTGTTGCCAAATACTCTGCATGTGCGATTAATGTACCATAATCATCCAATAATTCCTGCGCTGCGCTCTTAAATCGTTTGATCGCCGCTTCACTTGTGGCATTCGACTCATCATAATAAAACACATCGTTCATTTTGACACCTTCCTTTGTCTTCGAAATGTTCGTGTAAAAACACCCCATTTGCAACAAGACACACAATAAAAACAAAAAACGGTCACATGTTGCTTGTGCTATCGATTCGCCGACTTTTGCATATATCATCATATAACAAAACAATATCATTGCCTGTAATTTATCACCCAGACCTTTGGCTTTTATTTTTGCAACTTTTTGTCTAGGATTTCCACTGGCATTTGTTTGTTTTTTTGCAGCATTGCTGTTTGCTGTTTTTGTATTATTCGAGTGTGTTAATCCAACTGCCCCAAAACTTGACCCAATATTCAATTTATAATGATACGGGCCATTTGTTTGTTTTATTGCTTCCTCCAATGAACAACCTATATATCCAAATGATTTAAAATACTCTTCCATTATCTCAAGTGGTATTCCAATATTTGGGAAATCAAACGGTTTATTACCCACATGTGGAGAGGCGTCCAATTGTCTTGCAATACTTTGAAGTGTATGAAAATTGGATTCTTTAATAAAATTTTCTGGACCTAGTCCAGAATCTAACCCAATCATAAATCTTTGTGTTGCCCATGGTGCATTATCTATAATTGCTTTGTCTCCCTTCTCTTTTCTTGTCATATTCAGAGGAATAATATACCCCAATTCAATTAATTTATTCTTCAGTCCATTAATAAGTTTCTCTAACTCATCAAGAGTAATTGGACCACCATTGTATTGAAACACATTCAGGCCTATTAATGTTGGTGCATTCGTTCCATCATGTTGTGCGTCAATATTATTATGAACAATATTGAATATTTCAAACTCCTCCTTCGGATCATTCGACGTCAAAATTGTTTGCATTTTTGCAACAGTCGTTGCAATATCCGGGATTTGTGTTAACTTTTCAAAAAAATTGTCAATTAAATCTTGCTTTTTTTTCTTTGGGTCTTTACCGAATGTGTTATTGTCTACTACTATACCTTTTCCTTTTTTAGTAGGATTATCCTGTGGCGATTCTTTTTTTGAATCCTTTTTACGTTTTTTATAAGATCGAGGAGGTGGTCGTGGAAGAGGTGGTGGTGGAAGAGGTGGTGGTGGAAGAGGTGATGGTGGAAGAGGTAATTGAAGAGGTGAAATGCTCATATTTATCCTTTGATATATATTACCCGTCGAAAATCATACTTCACATAAAACACATATAAAACATTCCGATTACAGAAATATACATGAATCCCGCCAAT
>Ga0214917_10004862_pt1 | contig 14679 bp, 16 predicted proteins | sample LL_1208_BB_MetaG_FD_177983 | JGI IMG/M metagenome (GOLD analysis project Ga0214917, IMG submission 177983) | Freshwater microbial communities from Lake Lanier, Atlanta, Georgia, United States - LL_1208_BB | ecosystem: Environmental > Aquatic > Freshwater > Lake | place: USA: Georgia | collected... | reverse complement strand
TGGATGAGATTCAATCCTTAACCTGCCATACCTTCCCATGACTTCTGCGATATCAAGAAGTAGAGCATGCGCTACGGCATATCTTGAGTATTTGAGTAAGGTATCAATAACTTGTTCTGCGTCATGTCCCGATGCCCTTGCATTCCATAAACCAAGGGAGGTTAAACGATAGGTGTGAATGTGTTCAGGTGATTTCTCAAGCTCTGCAAAAGGAGCTATTGCTTGGCGACATTCTGCAGATAGTGGATGATCAATATCTAGAAGTAGCGTCTTATCGCTTTGAACTATTAAAGGGCCTTGAGTCATAGAAGAATTTCTTTAACGAGTGCAGCAATTAAATTTGCGCGGGGCTCAAGGTGTGAGATCAATACATGCTCATTATTTGCATGAGCTCCGCCGCCAAGGGAGCCAAGCCCATCAAGGACTTTGGTATGTATTGCTGCGAAATTTCCATCACTTGCCCCGCCAACACTTGCTGATCCAAGGGGCGCCATTGCTAGCTTTACGGCAACCTTTTCAGCGAGAGCATAGAGCTCACTTGTTGCAGAAGTTTCCATTGGAGGTCGATTAATTCCGCCAGTAATCTCAATTCGAGCAGCAGCATTTTCTGGCTTTAAAGCTCTAATGGCTTGCTCTACCCGCTTCATCTCGGCCATGGTGAAAGATCTTGAATCAACATCAAGGCTTGCAAGAGCTGGAACAGTATTGGTGGTGCTTCCAGAGGTCATAACAGTTGGAACCACGCTGGTGCCTAACTCTTTATTCTCTAGAGCAATTAATTTGCTGACAATCTTTGAAATCTCAACAGTTGCATTAATTCCCTTTTCTGGCTCTAAGCCGGCATGAGCTGCTCTGCCATGAATTGTTATTTGATACATCGAAGTTCCCTTGCGACCAATTTTTAGCTTTCCATCAAGAGATGCTTCCATTACTAATACTGCTTTTGCTTTCTTGCTAACTTCTTCAATTAACTTGCGTGAAGTAGCAGAGCCAGTCTCTTCATCTGTTGTTGCAATAAGTGCAACACGGCCAAGATCTTGACCACGCATTGCATAGAGAGCTTGAATAAAACCTGATTTCATATCAAAGACTCCAGGGCCCGATGCAATATCACCATCGACTCTCCAGAGCGGAGTAAAGTATCCAATCGGCCAGACGGTATCAAGATGAGTTAAGAGAACAACTTCTGGGTTCTTACTGCCAAGCCAGTAGACCGGTCTGCCTGATTCTTGAATTATCTCTGCGCTTGTGCCAATTACTTTCGCTGTAATTTGGTTTGCAACCCTTAATACTTTTGCGCAGGCAGCAAGATCACTACTAGGGCTCTCGCACTCAACCAGGGCTTGCAAGTCTTTGAGCATCTGATCTGTCATGGGTGAAGTCTGCCGTAATCACGAATCATGCTGTAGTGACCCCTGTAATTCGGGCTATTTTGAAAGGGGTTATGGCATTAGTTGCATGGTCTCTAGCCACCAAGGTTCCCAGGGAGATTGAGAGCGGGTCAATGATGCGAAGTGAAACTCCGCCATTGGTATCGGCATAGCCAATACGCAGTGAAACACCTTTTCCGAGATACTCATTGAGTAAATCCATTGTTTCATTAGCTGTTGTTCTAGGGATTTGGCCAACCGGGCGCTGCTCAGCTGCTCGCTCACCAGTTCTTAGCGTTCTAATTGCAACATTTAATATTGCAGATGAAGGCTTGCTTAGCTCTCCGATAACTCTAGGCGGCTTGGGTCTTGATTTAGAACGTTTAGCGATTGGCATATTAATAACACTTCCCTTGGCATTTTCTCCCGCAGGAAAATACCCAGCGCCTCTTAACTCCTCCATAACTTCTCCGCTTTCACTATCACATATCAAAATCTCTGGAGCAATTTGTCGAAAAGTCATGTGAGAGAGTTTCTTATCAGAGGTTATTGCCGCAATTAAACTCTGATCTTCACAGCGAATATAGGTATTGGCATAACCAACCCTAAGCTTTCCATGTTTCTTTGCGACATCACCAATCAAATATTCTAAAGGTTGAGGAATTGCGCTCTTTGAAACCTTATTTAAGAAGGTTCTGATCTCCTCACCTGAGTGTCCATGATCAAGGCCACGCCTTATAGAACTCTCACTAAAGCGATAGACAGTTGCGCCGCCTCTACTTTCAATATCTGCAAAAGTTGAGAGCATACGAGCAACTTCTATGGTTAGCGGTCCTGGAGCAATAGCTGTGTTATCTGCCTGAACCAAAATATGCTCAACAGGTTTAGGAAACGCGCCATTGATTCCCAAATCCTCTTCATCCTTTAAAAGGCTCTCTCCATATGGCGATAGCGCTCCGCCGCCAGTAATTCCCAGCCACTCAGCTTCTCGAAGGCTCCATTGCACCAACTCTGAAGTAATTGAAATACCTCGCCGGTGTGGATAGCGCCATAGAACAGCCGATTTAACGCTCTCATGGCTAACTGATATTCCAGGGTTTTTAAGAAGCAAATCCAAGGTTAGGTTTCTAATCAAACTGGCATTACTTCTATCAAGTTCGCTGCTTAAAGCAGTTAAGTTTCGAGATTCGCTTCTGCCAACAAGACCAGCAACCCTTGAAGTCACTCTCCAAAGACTTACCAGCTCACTCCATTGCGCCTCTGGATCTTTGTTCTGCCAGAGATCAAAGAGAGTTGTAGGAATTATCTGCCCATCTGCCTCTAGATTTATCAGCCCTGATAGATAAGTAATCTCAGCAATAAATGCAGCACAACTCTCTTCAACTCCTAGGTGATCTGCTGCTTTCTTTAAATCTCTTACTCCAAGCCCGCCTGATTGGCGAGCACTTGGTGATTCCTCCGACCAGAAATTGAGTAGCTCAGCAACCCAGCGCAAAGTATTTGAAATTGAGGCTAACGCTGCTCTCTGGATATCTACTGCTTTTGCAGCTACTCCAGTTATCTTTGGTTCTGTTGGCAATAACTCTTTGTGAACTTTGTTTCCTCGAAGATAAATTCCAACCTCTCTGGCAAGAGCAACAGTTGAGGTATCAATAGGAATTAAAAGATTATTTTCAAGAAGCCAATTTATTGGCGTTCCTTTCTTTCTAATATCTCCAACTTGCCCTCTTGGCGGGCCCCAAGTTAATTTCTCTAACACTGCTTTAGCTCCTGCTGGCGCTTTATCAATTAACTTCAAATCAATCTTTGTCGCTGACTCTGGCCCAAGACCAGCCGGCTCATTTCCAAGCAAATCTCTTACCGCTCTAGGCAATCTAAAACCAGCGCCATCTGAATAGATAAGAGCAAGTGATCGCAAGTGAAGAATTACTTCCTGACTTGCCTTATCGCTAAGGGTTATTACTTCTTTTATTGTGAATGGATCTCTTAGGGCTGCGCAGACTTCAAGGACTTGGAATTGCCATTGATTTAGCGTTTCAAGCGCTCTAAGTAGGCTGGGTGCAGAGCAGGCGCGAGTAGCAAGAGAGCTCATATCTGCAGGAATCGGTGTAATTAAATCTGGGCGGAGCGTAAATAGCTTCTCTAAATCTTCATCGCTTCGCTCTCTAAGTTCAGCAGCAAAGGTAGGGCTAAAGAGCGATGAACTATTTACTACACCTGTTAGCGACATAACTGGCCTACATTACCGAAGAAGTTAAGCCCTTGTCTGCTTGGAGGATTATCTAGAAGACCTTCTAATCCCTGAGGTACAAAAAACCCAGAATCCAGCTAGACGGGAGATAAGAGGACCAATGAAACGGTTTAACCAGCGCAGCCTTCTGAAATCATGTACCGGCCAGCTCTGCGCGAATGCAATAATACGGAGTTTGGCATCAGGATTGATAGCTCTTGGATGGCCCACAGCGCTTAGAAGAGGCAGGTCATTATGAGAATCAGAGTATGCAAAACAATCTTTAAGATTAATCCCACGCGATTTTGTTAACTCAGTAATCGCAATTGCTTTCTCCTTACCATGAAGAAGTTTTCCATTGAGATTTCCAGTGTACTTACCATCTTTCACTTCAGCTTTTGTTCCAATTGCTCCGGTGAAACCAAGGCGCTCTGCAATTAAATTTGCAAAGTCCTCAGGGGAGGCTGTCACCAACCAGACTTCATCTCCAGAACTTAAATGCTCTTTTGCTAGTTCAATTGTTCCTTGCCAAATAGATGGTGAAACAAATTCACTGTAGATCTGCTCTCCGATTATTCGAATCTCTTTAACATCATGGCCACCAATGAAATCTGTTGCAGCCTTTTGAAAGCGGCTAATAACTTCTGACTTTTCAGTTCCAGTCATTCGGAAGCGAATGTTGGCAAGAACCCATGCCCCGATATCCCGCTTGGTGAAAAAACCACGGTTATACATACCCTTACCTAGAAAATAGAGGGTCGATCCACGGGTAATTGTGTTATCTACATCAAAGAATGCTAGCCGTGGCATGAAGTCAGAGTAGCGAAAAGCGCAGTATTACTTCTGCCTTTATGCTTAAGGCTATGAGCGATGAGGCAGCAATTTCACAGAGTGTTCATCTCCTCCGCCATGGCCAAGTCGAGAACCCAAAAAACATTCTCTATGGCCGCCAGCCAGGCTGGAAACTTTCAGAGCGCGGCCATGAAATGGCTAGAGCAGTAGCTGCCTGGAGTAAAGAGCTTTCACTCGGAGCAATCCATGCATCCCCACTTGAGCGAGCACAGCAAACTGCTGCGCCAATTGCAGCACAACATGGCTTGGCAATTAAAACAGATGAGAATTTAATCGAAGCTGAAAATATCTTTGAAGGAAAACCATTTGATGTTTCAGGCGCAATTAAACGCCCAGCCACCTGGCGCCATCTCTGGAATCCTTGGCGTCCTTCTTGGGGCGAGCCTTATAAAGTGCAAGTATCTCGGATGAGTAAGGCAGTTAATGATGCTCGCCTAGCAGCTGATGGAAAAGATGCCTTACTAGTTTCACATCAATTACCGATTTGGATTATGCGTTCATCAATAGAAGGAAGATCTTTTCTCCATGATCCAAGAAAACGCCAGTGCACACTAGCTTCAGTTACTAGCATTCACTTTGATAAGAGCGGAAAAGTCCTAGGTCTTACCTATAGCGAACCTGCTGCACATCTACTTCCAGACAATAAAAAATGAGAAAGCTTCTAATTCTTCTTTGCCTGCCATTGCTAATAGCTTGTTCGAGTAATGGAGTTACTAGCGGTGATGAACAGGCATTCATTTCAGGAAATGGTGTAGCTACATATATCTCACCCGACAAGAGAAAAGTAGCTCCAGAAATTTCTGGCCCCACATTAAGTGGTGGAAGCTTTCAAGCAGAGGCAGGAAAGCTATTAATTCTCAATGTCTGGGCCTCGTGGTGCTCTCCCTGTAGGGCAGAGGCTGGTGCCTTGCAAGAGCTTTCTCTTGCCTATCCAGAGGTTCAATTCCTAGGAGTTCTAACTAGAGATACAAGAGTTGCTGCACAATCATTTGTTGATCGCTTTGGCATTACCTATCCCTCATTAACTGATGATGCTATTTTGCTTGAGTTTCATGGACAGTTGATTCCAAATGCCATTCCGACAACCTTAATAATTGATACTCAGTCAAGAATTGCAGCAAGAATTAGCGGCGAGGTCACTTACTCCTCACTTAAGGAATTAATCGAGAGAGTAAAAAACGATGAGTGATTTTTTAGTTAATCAGGTATTTGACGGCAGCCTCTTAGCTGCCAGCTTAGTTGCACTCATTGCAGGCCTGATTTCTTTTGCCTCTCCCTGTGTATTGCCACTACTTCCCGGTTATCTGGGTTATGTATCAGGAGCTTTTGCATCTAGAGGGCGAGTTCTTCTAGGTTCATTCTTATTTGTTCTTGGATTCGCATTTTTATTTATGACCTATGGCGTTGCTTTTGGGGCGTTGGGCGATGCGATATTGAGTAGCTCATCGACCCTTGCGCGCCTTCTAGGCGTCTTAACGATTTTCTTTGGATTAGTATTTCTCTTTTCAGAGAAGTTCTATAGATCCTTTAAATTCCCTTTTGTTGCCTCAACGGGACTAATAAGCGCGCCGATTCTTGGCTTTATGTTTGGACTTGGCTGGACGCCATGTATTGGTCCCACACTTGGTGCTGTTCAGACCTTGGCTTTAATTGAGGCAAGTGCTGCGCGCGGAGCGATTCTTTCTCTCTTTTACTGTATAGGACTTGGTGCACCGTTTATGTTCTTTGCATTATTTCTAGAGCGCTCAAATAAGTTTCGTCGCTATTTAATCCAAAGAGGACAGATAATTTCAATTATTGGCGGAGTGTTTCTTATTTCCATTGGTCTGCTTCAAGTATTGGGCCTCTGGGAAGATTTGATGGCATCAATGCGCGGCACTATCAGCTCCTTCATTCCGGTGATCTAATGAGCGCGCCAGAGCTAGGAACCACCTCACTTCTTCGCTATCTATGGCGTCAATTAACAAGTATGCGAACTGCTCTGATTTTGCTTCTATTACTTGGCATTGCATCAATTCCTGGATCGATATTCCCGCAGCGAACACAGAGCCCACTAAAAGTTCGTGAATACTTTGATGATGATCCAAACGGAGCTAAGTGGCTAGATCGCTTCTATCTATTTGATGTCTATGGCTCTCCTTGGTTTTCTGCTATCTACCTACTTCTTTTTATCTCTCTAGTTGGGTGTGTATTACCTAGATCTTTTCATTACTTCAAAGAGATATTTAAAGCTCCACCTGAGGCCCCCTCATTGCTAAATACCATGCAAGGCTTTCAAGTAAGCCCGGCTAGTCTAGAAAGAGCTGAAGCATGGTTAAAGAAAAATAGATTTAGGATTTCAAAGACAGGTAAATCAATAGCAGCAGAGAAGGGTTATTTAAGAGAGACTGGCAATTTGCTCTTTCATCTCTCTTTAATTGTAGTTCTATTGGGTATTGCAGGAAGTTCAGTATTTGGAATGAGAGGTGAGGCAATTGTTAATGTTGGCGAGCGATTCATTAATACTCCAACAAATTATGACAATCTCACCCCAGGAAGGTTCTTTTCTCTTGAGTCACTTCCAACCTTTACTATCAGAGTAGACAACTTTTCAGCTAGGTATGATCGTAAAACTACTCAAGCCTTAGATTATGAGTTAAAAGTCACCACTAAAGATTCTCTGGATTCATCTGAAGTTAATCAGATAGTGAAGGTAAATAAGCCGCTCACCTTTGGTTCAACAAGAGTTTATCTTCAAGCTAATGGTTACTCACCTCTTGTTACAGTTAGAGATAGCGCAGGTATTGTTAAATTTGAGGGCCCAGTTCCATTTCTTCCCCAAGATTCAAACCTAAGCTCAATAGGCGCAATAAAAGTTCCTGATATGGAGCCACAGATTGGTTTTGTAAGCTCTTTTTTTCCAACTGCTGCAAGAGATGAAGTTCGCGGTGGATTTTCTTCATTTCCTGAGCTACTTGATCCAAGGCTTCTAGTTTCAGTTTGGAAGGGAGATTTAAAGATGGATGATGGCGTTCCACAATCCATCTATCGAATCGACACTACAGATATGGAGCGAATTGGACTCTGGGCGCTAAGCATCGGAGAGAGCTACTCCTTTGAGGTGGGGTCAATCACACTTAATGGAGTTGTTCCTTGGGTAAATCTTCAAGTGGTTAGAGATCCCGGCAAGCAATACGCTCTAATTGGAAGTATTCTCGCCATTGTTGGTCTTCTTATCTCACTCTTTATTCGTCAGAGACGGATCTGGGTTAGAGAAGTTGGGGGCAACTTAGAAATAGCTGGCCTTGCTCTCAATAAGCTACCAGGGCTAGAAGATGAGATTGCTGCTCTCGTAAAGTTTTTAGCTACTTAGAAACTGGCTTGGTCAAGATTGTAGAGTTAGGAAGAACCACCGCAGGTTGATACCCAAACTCTTTCAAAAGAATGATTGTCTTCTCCTCCAAGGCAACCGCTACAGGTTGTGGAGCCTCTACCAAGATAAACCGTGGGTGTCTTTCAATTGGCAATGAAGAAAAGTCTGCACTCTGTAAAATCTCGTAATCTGCGCCTTCTGCATCGATTAGTAAAATATCCAAGGCACTATCTGGAAAGTACGTATCTAGCAAGTTTCGCAGCGTTATACCCTCAGCGTTAATCTCCTTCCGAATGGCATTTCCTGATGATAGAAATTTACCTTTCCACTCTTGATTAAATGTAGAAATTGCAGGCTCTTCAAAGATTGTAAATGTGTAATTCGGAAGTAATCCAACGCAAGCGGAAATGTTGGTATCCCGAGCTCTCACTTTCTCAAATGCAGATATGAGTTCAGGGTTTGCCTCCACATTTACCCCAGACCATCCACGCTCGTAGAGAAGTCTCGTATTTGAAAAGCGACTTGGATGATGTGCGCCGATGTCTAGATACCGTCCAGTGCGATCCCCAATTAAATTGATGAGAGCTAAATCCTCACCGAATTGGCTATAAGAAACGGTGAAATCGTGATCAAAGTGAGTTCTCTCCCACGCGTGGAGAAAAGGACCCCAGGTTTTAGGGTTAATAAGCGAAAAAATTGCTCGAAGTCCTCTTACCAACTTTTGCACATTTCTTAGGGTATCAGAGAGACGTTATGGAGACGGGAAGCAAGTGAGATACGAACTCTTCACATTGCGGGAAGTTGATTTCATAAGTAGCCTAATTGCCATGAGAATAAAATTAGTTGCTCACGTAACAACATGAGTCCTATTGATTGGGCATATCTATCAAATGATCTAATTTATGCCGCTCTTGCTCTTTATGCGCTCTCATTTCTCTCTTATACCTATGAAACCGCCTTTTCACTACGCGCAAATAAGATTTCAGGCGATAAACACCTAGATCGAAGTATTACCACTAAATCAAGAAAAGTAGCCAGCATCGTATTCTTGCTAGCAACAGTATCCCTAACCCTTGCAGTAATTGCTCGTGGAATTTCAGCTGAGCGAATACCACTTGGCAATATGTATGAATATTCAATAACTGGCGCAATGACATTTGCGCTGGCATATTTAATAATTGGGCTTAAATATGACTTAAGTTGGCTTGGTTTACCTAGTTCAATTCTAGTTCTTTTAATTCTTGGAACAGCTATCACTCTTTTATATAGACCAAGTGCTCCACTAGTTCCAGCGCTGCAATCTAGCTGGTTAGTGATTCACGTATCTTCAGCAATTCTCTCTGGTGGAATCTTTTTGCTTTCAAATACGGTAGCTGGCGCTTATCTCTGGCTTGACCGTATTGAAAGAAAAGGTGAGAGAAGTGAGTTTGCAAAAAGACTTCCATCGCTTGAGAGCCTAGATCAACTCTCCTATCGCTTAGTAGCATTTGTATTTCCACTATGGACCTTTGCAGTTATCTCTGGCGCCATCTGGGCCGAGGCAGCTTGGGGTCGTTATTGGGGATGGGATCCAAAAGAGACTTGGGCATTTATTACCTGGATTCTCTATGCTTCATATTTACATGCGCGAGTGACTGCAGGATGGAAGGGAAGAAAGGCAGCCTGGCTCTGTTTAATTGCTGGATCTTCTTATCTATTTAATTACGTTTATATCAATGTATGGGGAAGCGGAAGACATACCTATAGCGGTCTATAGATCAAACTTTGCTCGCAGGCCCTCTGGGACTAAGTGAAGATACTTCTCGCTATTTTTCTTAATGTAGGCAGAGACAAAAGAACAGTAGGGCGCAACCTCAAGATTTTGCTCCAGAGCTTCATCTAAAGCTTCTTTTATTAGTTGACTGCCCAACCCTTGACCACTGAATTTAGGATCTATTTCTGTATGGGTATAGGAAATCTTTTGATTAGCAACCTTAAACTCTGCAAAACCTGCTAGCTCTCCATCAGAATAAATTTCAAATCTATTGAGCTCTTCATTATTAACTATAGAAATACTCATATACCCACCGTATCAAATGTCTTTATTGTTGATAAGGGCCCTGACATACTCTTATAAGTGAAGATCAGGGCTGGTAATCCTAGATTTAATTTCTTCACTTGGAGTCGGTACTAATGAAGCTCCTGGAGAAAATCCTAGGAGCTTCATTAGAATTTTTATTCACTTCTCGGCATAATTCTGACATGGCCAAAGCGATAACTGTTACAGAACTTTCGAGCGATGATTGGACTCGATTAAGAGATCTGCGACTAGCAGCCCTTGCTGATAGCCCAGCAATACTTGCAGGCAAATTAGATGAAGAGCGAAATTTCACAGAAGCGCAATGGCGAGAGACTTTCGAGAAACTTTCATATGTTGTGGCATCAATTGATGGAAAAGATGTAGCGATGATTAATGTCGAAAACTTGGTAGGAGACTTTGGAGCAACATGCTGGCTAGGCGGTCTCTGGTCTAATCCAAAGTATCGAGGATCTGGCGCGGTCAGAGCGATTTTTAATTACATGGATTCTGTTGCTAGTAAACGTGGCTGGATGGTTCAAGGTTTGGGCGTGATGGAGAGTAATACCAGCGCAATTGCAGTTTTTGAAAAGTATGGCTTTACCAAACGAGGCGACCGCGTTGAAAGTAGAGGAAAGCCGGGAAACTATTACTTTAGAATGATTAAGAGCTTATAGCTTCCCAAGAAAATCAGGATTATCATCTGGCGGAATAATTTTTCGCTTGCGCCTTCCTCGCCCGTTTCCTTTTGGGCGACCAGCAATAATCCAGGCAATAGAGCCAATAGCTGGAACAAAAATAATAATAACTAGCCAAGCCCATTTAGGCAGACTTCGAATGTTGTTTTCTGCAGTGCGCGAGCAATCAATAATGCTAAATATCATCAAAGCCAGAGTGATAATTACGGCTATTACTGCCCAGCGGACCATGGATGTATTTTACCGCGCAACTAACAAGGCTGCTAAAGAAAGAGCTGCAGCATAAATGATCTGAATTCGACCAGTTTTAGCCAAGAGTTCCACTAGCTCCATTCCACTTGCGCCTTGCTTTACTGATCTAACGGATTTAGTCGCAAGTGGCGCGCTTGTCAGGGCAAGCAGGTAGTAGGGAGAGAAAATACTTAAGGCGGCTGAGATCACCAAAGCAAAGAAGATTAGCCATCGATATAGATCGCGACTCTGGGCATCGCCAATGATTACCGCTAGAGTTCTTTTCCCTACTTGAGCATCTTTAGGTAGGTCTCTTAAGTTATTTAAGACCAATATTGCACATGAGAGTGCACCTAGAGCAAATGAAGCAAGTAGAACTTGCGATGATAATTCTTCTACATGGACATAGTAAGTTCCATTTGTCGCAATAACTCCAAAGAAGATAAATACTGAGACTTCGCCAAAGCCCAGATACCCATAAGGTTTAGAACCTGCGGTGTATCCCCAAGCAGCAGTGATCGAGATTAAGCCAATTGGAATTAGCGCCCAGGAAGTTCTATAGGAGAGCACAAACCCAGCCAGGGCTGCTAGAGCAAAGGATAGGAAAGCTACATTTCTTACTTGGATTGGTTTTGCAAGCCCAGATGCCACCAAGCGAATTGGTCCAACTCGATCGTTATCGGTGCCTTTAATTCCATCTGAATAATCATTTGCATAGTTGACCCCAATTTGAAGGGATAAAGCAACGATCAAAGCAAGAAAAAAGTGAGGTAGTGAAGCGTTATAGCCTGCAAATGCAGTGCCAACTAATACTGGCGCTATTGCAGCATAGAGCGTTTTTGGCCTTGCCCCCTGCAACCACTGCTCAGCTGTTGTCATCACTTAACTTTCTTCTATCTGGCTTTCCGAGTGATAGATAAGGAATATTAGAGACTCTTACTAGCTCCTTAGGTGAGGCATGAGAGCCGAATCTATTAGTTAACTTACTTCTTACCTCATCGAGTGCAATATTGCTGGTTGTTGCGATACAGAGCTTTTCTCCCCATTCAGCATCTGATTTGGCAAATGCCACGATTTGGGGATTTGAATACTCATCTTGAAGATAACTCTCGATAGCACTTAGGGAGATTTTTTCACCGCCAGAGATAATTTGATCATCTGCTCTTGCCTCCACCACTAAAGCTCCATCTTGGATGAAACCCAAGTCACTTGTTATAAACCAACCATCTTGAATAGGTAAGCCGCCTTCCAGATAACCATAGGCAATCTGTGGGCCTTTAAGAGCAATTCGCTTATCGATAATTTGGATTGAAACTCCATCAAGCGCCTTGCCGTCATAAACAACGCCACCTGACGTTTCACTCATGCCATAGGTGGTAATTACCTTAATCCCTAAATCTTGAGCTTTCTTCTTTAATTCAAGATCTAAACGAGCACCACCAACAAGTACAGCTTCGCAGCTCTGCAAATGTTCTAATAGTTGTTTATCTGAATGCACTGCTCGATACAGCTGCGTTGGAACGATTGCACTAAATTCAGCCTGGCTATCAACTCCAACCGGTACTGTGCCAAGCTCTATTGATCTAACTAAAACATTAATTCCTGCAATATGAGTTGTTGGCAAGAGAAGCGACCATCTCTGTCCAGGGGTTGCCCTTAAAAACTTATGACTTGCTCTTGCACTTGCAATAAGTGATTGAGAGGTAAGAAGAACTGATTTGGGATTTCCGGTAGAGCCAGAGGTCTTTACTATTAGAGCGACCTTGGGGTCAACTTCATCCACACCTAAAGCAGCGGTACTAAGGGCCGGCCCATCCTTAAGGGCCAGCAAGAGCTTTTCAAGAAAGTGTGGCATCGACCACGCAGGCTCGATGATCTGCACTTCTCGCTTTACCGCAAGTTCCATAACCGACATAGGGTATGCCATATGAGCAAGCCAATTAAGCGCCAGATGGGTAGTCGAACCACTCCAAATTGGGAAGTTGGGCAAGATGCGCGTGAATTTAGCGATGTGCGCTATGAAACTGCAGAAGGTATGGCGAAGATAACAATCAATCGTCCTCAGGTACACAATGCATTTCGACCAGAGACACTTTTTGAATTAGAGCGAGCATTTACCTTTGCAAGAGATGATGAAAAAGTTGGCGTAATTATTTTAACTGGCCAAGGAGATGAAGCTTTCTGCTCTGGTGGGGATATTTCAGTTCGCGGTGATGATGGTTATATCGGAAGCGATGCAGTTGGAAAAAAAGGTATTGGAAGATTAAATGTTCTAGATCTGCAAGTGCAGATTCGTCGCACTCCAAAACCAGTAATTGCAATGGTTGCGGGTTGGGCAATTGGCGGCGGACATGTTCTTCATGTGGTCTGTGATATCACCATCGCTGCAGAGAACGCCAAGTTTGGCCAAACTGGACCAATGGTTGGATCTTTTGATGGTGGATATGGCGCAGGTCTACTTGCAAGACATGTTGGTCAGAAAAAAGCTCGTGAGATTTGGTTTATGTGTCGCCAATATGATGCCAAAGAAGCTTTAGATATGGGACTTGTAAACACTGTTGTTTCAGTTAGCGAACTTGAAGCAGAGACTGTTTCTTGGGCACGCGAGATGTTGCGCCACTCTCCTATGGCGCTTCGCCTATTAAAGGCTGGACTCAATGCAGCAGATGATGGACTTGCTGGAGTTCAACAGTTAGCAGGAGATGCCACTCTGCTCTTTTACTTGACTGAGGAAGGCCAAGAAGGTCGGGATGCCTATAAAGAAAAGCGTGAACCTGACTTTAATAAGTTTCCTAAACGTCCTTAAAAAATGTCACTAACGCTGGAGGAGGCCTTAGCCTCACTTCGAGTTCTTGCTCTTCCCATGCGAACCACATTTCGCTCACTTGATGTTCGCGAAACAGCGCTAATTAAAGGCGAAAGTGGCTGGGGAGAATTTGCACCATTTGTTGAGTATTCAGATCAAGAATCACTGCCCTGGCTAGAAAGCGCTATTGAGGCTGCAGATAAATCTCTTTCACCAGCACTTCGTGAATTGATTCCAATTAATGCCACAGTTCCTGCATCAAATGATGAAGCAGAGATTGAGCAGATCCTGTCTTGGTATCAAGGAGTTGATACTGTGAAGATAAAAGTTGGAACTGGTATTAGGGAAGATCTAGCACGCCTTAAAGCGGTAAGAAAATACCTTCCAAAAGCGAAGATCCGTATTGATGTTAATGGATCATGGAGCCTTGATGATGCGCTCATTAATATCAACGCTATTTATAATGAAGTAGCAGGAGACTCACTCGAGTATGTCGAGCAGCCTGTAGCAAGCTTAGATGAGTTAAAGCAATTGCGAGAGCTCCTGAGTGCAAGTGTGAAGATTGCTGGCGATGAAGTTCTTCGAAAAGCTGTAGATCCTTTCGCAGTTAATCTTGAAGGCGCAATCGATATTTTAATGTTAAAAGTCTCTCCACTTGGTGGCATCAAGCGAGCAATGGATTTAGCTATTCACCACAAATTGCCAGTTGTGGTCTCTAGCGCCTTAGAGTCAGCAGTTGGAATTTCTCATGGCCTAGCTCTCGCTGCAAGACTTCCCGAGTTAGATTATGCCTGCGGCCTTGGAACTAGCGCGCTCTTTAATCAAGATATCGGTGATATTCCAATTATTGATGGGGCGATAAAGGTCAAGAACTATCCAATAGATATAGCTCAAATTGAAAGACATGAATTAAAGGGTGAACGCCTAGAGTGGTGGCGCAATAGAATCAGCCGAGTATGGAATTTGAGGCGCCCAGCATGAGTAATTCGACTGCGCTTGCGCGAAGCATTATTCAGCAATTAATCGAGCTTGGGATTAAAGATGTAGTCCTTTCTCCAGGCTCTCGCAACGCCCCTTTATCTAT
>Ga0214917_10004861_pt1 | contig 14680 bp, 17 predicted proteins | sample LL_1208_BB_MetaG_FD_177983 | JGI IMG/M metagenome (GOLD analysis project Ga0214917, IMG submission 177983) | Freshwater microbial communities from Lake Lanier, Atlanta, Georgia, United States - LL_1208_BB | ecosystem: Environmental > Aquatic > Freshwater > Lake | place: USA: Georgia | collected... | reverse complement strand
AGTAGCGGGGTGGGCCGGTAGGTCCCGGCATTGTTGACCAGCAGATCCAGGCGGCCGAAGTGCCGGCGGATCCTTTGGAAAACCTTCCCGACCTGGGCCGGCTCCGAAAGATCCGCGGGAAACAGTTCCGCCTGGCCGCCTTCGGACCGGATGGCGCGGGCCACGCGCTCAGCGCCGGACTTTCCGCGGCGGTAATGGAGGGCGAGGGCATAGCCTTCGCGGGAAAGCTCCAGAGCCAGATAGTTGCCCAGCCCCCGGGCGGAGCCGGTGACCAGGGCGACCGGCAGGGAATTCCTTTTCATGAGAGCACCGCCAGAGTCCGGGCCACGGCACGAACCTTCGGAATTTCATGGGTACGGAGCAGGTCTGTTTTTCCCAGCAGGGCCAGCACGGCAAAGAGGGATTCGGCGGTGCGGACCTCGTCCTGAAAAAACTCAACGGCGTGGGGAAGGGCGTGGCAGACGGGCCAGCCCAGGGTGCGCAACCGGAAGGAGTGAAGGAAGGTTTCCGCCTGGTAGCGGATTCGTTCCGCGCTGTCCTGAAGATTGCGGTAGTAGAAGCCCATCCCGGGATCGATCCACAAGGCCTTGACTCCGGCGCGGGTGGCCCGGTCGATCTCGTGGCGGAAATAATCGCGGAGCGCGGCTGCGTGATCGGGGGAGCGAACGAAGTCGCCCACCTCGCGGACGTTGGGCCCCTGAACGTAGCAGAGAATCAATCCGGCACCGTGGTCGGCCACCATGCGGTAAAGATCCTCCGAGGGGTGCGTGCCGGTGAGGTTCAGGACCGCCGCTCCGGCTTCGAGGCAGGCCCGGGCCGTGGCGGGCTGGTAAGTCTCGACCGAAAGGAGAAATCCATGGGGGGCGAGTTCCCGGATGACCGGCAAAAGGGTGCGGGTCTGGTTTTCCGCGTCGACCCGGGCGGCATGAGCCAGGGAGGACTCGGCACCGAGATCCAGGAGATGGGCGCCTTCCGCCCGCAGGCGATGCGCCCTTTCGATGGCCGCAGCCGTGGAGAGAACAACGCTCTCCCGGTACCAGGAGTCAGGGCTGAAGTTCACCACTCCCATCAAATGGGGCCGATCCGCCGCACGGAACTCCCGGTCCTTGAGGGTGAATTCCTTGGCCTGCGCGGAAAGATCTCCTGCGTGGTTGCGGGCCAAGTCGGCCAACGTCTCCAGGGAAAGCATGGGAAAAGGGTAGAAGTTCCAAGGGCGGCGAGCGATAGCGGGATGGACGGCGGAGCGGGACAGCCTCATCGTTTTCGCATGCCCGGGAAGCTCATGACACAGGCCGAACTGATGGCGTGGGAGCAGAAAGCGCGCCGGTGGGTGTTGCTGGGCCTGCTGGGCTTGGTCACGGGGATTTTTGGATTCGGCTTGCTGACCCTGGAGATCAGTTACCGGATGTTGAAGCAGGCGCCGGTGATGACGGAGGCCATGGGGCGGATCTCCGCGGATCCCCGGGTGGGGGAGGCGTTGGGCACGCCTTGGCACCTGGGTTGGGCGGTGACCGGGGAACTGGAGGATCTTCCGGATCAAGGAACGGCGCGGATGGAATTCAGCCTGCGGGGCCCGCGGGATGGCGCGAAGGTGAGACTGCGGGCCGAAAAAAGTCCGACAGGAGTCTGGCGCTATCTTTTGTTGGAGGTGCAACCGGGCCGGGGGCCGGCCCTATCCTGCGCGGATCCGTAAATCAGTTGTTGGTGCCGGCGGCCGTTTCGGCGGGCAGAACCGTTTCGGAGGCCACGGCCTCCTTGTTTTCCACAATGGTTTCCAGCGCGGCATCCAGCCGGTCCAGCCCGTGCTTGTTGATGATCGCCTGAATGTGGCTGAGATAATGCGGGTCGGGGCAGTAGCCGGAGGAGAGAATCTTGGAGACAAACTTCACGCCGGATTTTTCCCCGACGTGGCGGCTATACCGGTCGTTGGCGAGCAGGAAGTCGGCGTATCCCTTGAAACCGGCGGCCAGGCTTGGGTAGGCACGGAAATCGGCGGTGGTTTCAATTCCCTCGTCGCGGGTTGGCATGTTGAGGGCGCGGGGGCCATTCCAGCTGTCAAAGGCCTTCATTCCGAAGTAATTGTTATACTCCTTGGCCAGGATGCTGTTGCCGTAGCCGGATTCGAAAATAGCCATCGCGATCACCGCCGAAGCAGGGATCTGGCTGGTGGTTTGAATCATCATCGCTTCCGGAATCGCGGCCTGGAGGAAGCGGCGTTGGCGGCCGTTGGCGGACTCCAGAATCTTGGAAATGCGTGTGGCCAGACCCAGCACATCCGTGGTGGCCGAATTTTGAGAGGCGATCAGGCGGGCGATCTGAAGATCGCGCTCCTCCAACTCGCGCCGTTGGGCGAGACGGTCCTGGAGGGATTTCCATTTTTCCTCCAGGTAACTTTTGGAAAGGGCCGCCGAGAATCGGGTCACTCCGACCAGGGAAAAGACAGCGACCCCGAACAAGGAGAGCCAAAGAATGTTGGAAACAACCAAGGTGCCAAAAAGACCCAGCCGAAAAGGAGCTTTTTTGTGGAAGGTCTTTTTGGCCACCGCTTGGGTCAAATCGATGACCTGTGGCATAGGCTTATCCTAAAAGTAGCCTCGTGTGCGTCAAGGGATGCGCACTAATATAAAATAGTATAAAAATTTATAAAGCACTGGTGGTCAGTATTTTATTTATATTATTATCCGCAGATAAAATATTTATAAAATCTTTCTGTATAACGATTTAGCTATTTTACTCTGGACGCACTCTGGGCGTGACATGAGGGGTGAGGAGAGGGCACTTTTGGCGGGCATGACAAAGCCATTGGAAGGAAAAGTCGGGCTGGTGTTCGGGGTGGCCAACAAGCGGAGCATTGCCTGGGGAATTGCCCAGGCGTGGGCCCAGGCCGGCGCGAAGCTGATCTTCAACTATCAGGGAGAAAGACTGAAAGAAAACGTGGAGGAGCTGGCGGCAACTTTTGGGGCCGAGACTCCGGTGGCTCCCTGTGATGTGAGCCGGGACGAGGATATCGCCAAATTTTTCGATTTTGTGAAAGGAAAGACTCCGCGGGTGGATCTCCTGCTGCACAGCGTGGCCTTCGCTCCCAAGGAGGCGCTGGAGGGGGATTTCCTCAACACTTCACGGGAGGCTTTCCGGGTGGCGCATGACATCAGCGCCTATTCCCTCGTGGCCGTGACGCGGGCCGCGGCCCCGTTCATGACGCAAGGAGGGAGCGTGGTGACGATGAGTTACTATGGAGCCGAGAAGGTCGTTCCCCACTACAACGTGATGGGCGTGGCCAAAGCCGCCTTGGAGGCGAGCGTGCGGTATCTGTCCTACGATCTTGGCCCCAAAAAAATCCGGGTGAATGCGATCAGCGCGGGGCCGGTGAACACCCTGGCAGCCCGTGGGATCAGCGGTTTTTCCTCGATGCTCACCCACTACGAGCAGCATGCCCCTCTCAAGCGGAACATCACCCTGGAGGAACTCGGGGCGATGGGAGTGTTCCTGGCCTCGGACGGCGGGGCCGGAGTGACCGGGCAGACGCTGTATGTGGATTCGGGCTACAGCGTGATGGGCATGTGAAATCCGGGCGCGGAAAGCCCCGGAAACTCCTGCTCTGGGATATCGACGGCACGATTCTCCATACCGGCAAAGCCGGTGAAACCGCCCTGGGGCATGCCATGGAGAAACTCCACGGAATTTCGCGCGGATTGCAGGGCCTGGAAATTGCCGGCCGGACGGATAAATGGATCGTCGAGCAACTTCTGGCCCGGGAGGGTTTGCCCCACGGGGAGAAGGAGATTGCACGGTTTCTGGATGTCTATGTGGAAAAGTTGGCCGAGGAGTTGCCCCGCCGGCAGGGCGGTCTGCATCCCGGGATTCTCGGAATTCTGGAGGAGGCGCACCAACGGCCCGACCTCGTCCAGGGACTGTTGACGGGCAACATCGAGAAAGGGGCCCGGTTGAAACTGTCACGTTACGGGGTAAATCATTTTTTTGAGTTTGGTGCCTTTGCGGATGACTCGTCGGTGCGGAATGAGCTGGGCCCCCATGCCAAACGGCGGGCCCGGGACCGCCACGGCGAGGAGTTTCCCCCGGAGCGGATCTACATCATCGGGGACACTCCCCATGACGTGGCCTGTGCCCGGGCCATCGGGGCCAAGGCCATCGCCGTGGCGACCGGCTCCTTTTCTGCGGAGCAGCTCCAAGCCTGCGGCGCGGATGCGGTCTTCACGCACCTGGGCCATCCCGAAAAGTTTTTTATCCTTCTGGAGTAGGGGTTGGTTTGGCGGGAAAGGGGAAGAGAAAAGAAGCGGGCTCCGCTGCCTCCGGCGGGCGATACGAACAGGAGGCCCGGAAACCCTCCGCAGTTTCCTCGACCTGGAAAAAAGAGCCGGCTTGCAGCGGGTCCGGGATTTTGCGGGCCTCGGCCAAACCTTCTTTTTCAAGGACGATCCGCACCTCCAGGGCCGAACGAAGCACACGGAACTCCGTCTGTCCCTGTTCAAAATACCGAAAGCCCGCCATTGCCGGAGCCATCCAGGATGGCAGTCCCGTTCCCGGGTCGGCGGCCAGCCATTGGCGCCATGCCGGCCCGGACAAAAATGTCTTTTGCCGTAGCCCCTGCAATTCGGCGGCTTTTCGCCGCAGCCCGGAGGCCAAATCCCCGGCGGTGCCCAAGCGGCCGTTTTCGGTCAGCACCCAGCCATCCGCGGCCTTTTTCCCCAGCCACCGGGTCAGCGCGAGCCCGGCGCCCGTGGTCGGCGGCAGCGAGGCGAAATAGTCCGCGGCGCGCTTCAACAAAGACTCATCTGCATCCAGGGCGGCCCGCAAGTCCTCCAAGGTGGGGGGTTCCGGCAGGTCTTGCCGGACCGCGAGGAGCGTATCGAGGCTGAAAATTTCCGGGAGAATCCTGGTTTCCAGGGTTTTGGCCGCCCGGGTGGAGAGGATGATGGCATCGGTCTCGTTGCCGATGGCCGAGCCAAGGTTTCGGATTTGGCGGAGGTAGGCGAAGGTGAACTCGGGATCCTGCAGGGGTCCGCTGTTTTCCGGGGTGGCCGGCTGGTAATCCACCAGATCGGCGTAGGACTTCCAGTCCGTGGAAAAAAAATCACCTTGGAAACGAAAAAGAGCGGTGGAATCCGGAAATCTTCTCCAATCCGGGGTCGTTCCGGAAAGAAAGGGTTCCCAGGCGGCCCGGAAAGCCGCCCGGGCCTCGGCCAAGTCCTGAAGTTCGGTTTCGTCCCACGGCGGGGGTGGCGTTCCCGCGGGGGTGGAGGCGTCCCTCCGCAGGGCGTTTTCCAGCCGGCTGGCCAGCGGGGGAAGAGCCTGCAATCGGGCCAGGAGGGCGGCCACCTCCGGCGCATGCTCGACGGGGGGACGGGGAAGGCTTTCCAGCTCGGCCTGGAGAATCTCCTCTTCCGAGGGGGGAACCGCCGCGGCGGCGATCGCCTGATCCTCCTCAAAAAGGTCCCGGATGGCGGGAGCCAAGGATACCGTGCGGAAGGTCCACCACCCAAAAAGGCCCAGAAAAAGAAAAAGAGCCAGAATCCGCGGCAGGGGCCTTTCCCAAAATTTCATGCGGCCATTCCATCCGATGCATCGCCAAAGGCCAGCGGGGAACGCTTGCCGTGCGTCGGTATTTTGCGAAGAAACGGCATGGAGATCGTCTCCCGTGACCAGTGCCGTCCCTTCACCACGGAGGACGGTTCCGAGATCCGCGAATTGATGGCCCGCCGCAATTCCGCCATCCGCAACCAAAGCCTGGCCGAAGCGACCCTGCGGGCGGGCCAAAGCACCCGGGCCCATTTCCACCCCAAGGCGGAGGAAATTTATTACATTTTAAAAGGGCGAGGGCGGATGCAGATGGGGTCCGGGGAAAGGCAAGTGCAGCCCGGGGATGCCATCGCCATTCCTCCGGGGATCCCCCATAAGATTTTTCATGCCGGGACGGGGGATCTGGTCTTTTTGTGCTGCTGTGCCCCGGGGTATGAGCCGGAGGACGTGGTGTTTACGGAATGAGATGGATTTTGCCGCTGGTTTTCGGCTGGTGGGGGGCCCATGCCTTGCCGGCGGCCACCACCCCCGAGCAGCATCAAAAACTGATCGAGACCTGCCGCTGGTTGTCCCGGCAGGATCTGGCCTACGGCCAATCCTGGCAGCCCCCCGGGCATCCCCACATCATCACGATGGACTGCTCCAACACCGTCCGATTCATCGTCTGGAAGGTGTTTGGCCTGAATCTTCCGCGAACCGCCTCCAGCCAGTACGTCTACCTCAAGGAAAAGGGAAAAGTGCGGGAGGTGCCTTTGCGCGGGGACGGCAAGGTGGATCCGCAAAAACTGGTGGCGGAAATGAGGAGCGGGGACCTGCTTTTTTGGGAGTGGACCTACGATGTGCCGCGGGATCCCCCCATCAGTCACGTGATGATTTACCTCGGAACAAAAAAAGACGGTCAGGCCATGGTGGCGGGCTCCTCCCAGCGCCTGGATGGAGAGCGCGGAGGTGGGGTGGATGTTTACACCTTTGACCCCAACGCCCCCTCGGGAAACGCCCGGAACTTTTTCAACTTCATCAAACACCGGGGCCGGTTGGTGGCCTACGCCCGTCCCATCGCCCGGCCCGGTTGGTCGGATCGGGAGGGGCTAGAATAAGGTCGGCATTCCTTCGACAAGAAAGCGGACATCCGCCAGGCGCCCCGCCCGCAGGGCGGCCTGCATCAGGCGTTGGGGCGGCTCATGCAACGGCTCATAGCTGAGGCGGTAGGTCCCGAAGTGCATCGGGATCATGAAACGGGAACGAAGATCCAGAAACGCCCGGAAAGCCTCCTCCGGATTCATGTGATTCTCCCCGAACTTCAGGCCGTGGTAGGCCCCGATGGGCAAAAGGGAAATTTCCGGCCTCAGTTTGCGGCCGATTTCCTTGAACCCCTCGAAATAGGCGGAATCCCCGGCGTGGTAGACGCTGTGCCCCCCGAGGTCGATGACGTAGCCCCCGTAGCCGCGGTGCAGATCCGTCACCTTGCGGGCGCCCCAGTGTTTTGCCGGAACAAAAGTGACGGCGGCTCCGGGAAAGCGCAGGCGTTCCCACCATTTCATTTCGTAAACCTTCTCAAAGCCGAGCCCGTGGACAAGGTCCCCCACGCCGGCGGGGACGACAATCGGCTGGTTGGCGGCAATCTGTCGGAGGCTTTTGCGGTTGAGATGGTCAAAATGGGCGTGGGTAATCAGGACCAGATCGATGTTGGGCAGGTGGTGGTGGGGCAACCCGGCATGCCGCAACCGCCGCACCACCAGCAGCCAGTTGGCCCAGTTCGGGTCCACCAGGATATTTCCATGCGGTCCCTGAATGAGGAAGGAAGCGTGGCCGATCCAGGTAAGGCAGACCTGCCCGTGCCGGAGCTTGGGAAAAATCGGGGCGGAACCGTGGCGGTGACCCCGTTTCCTGGAAAAAAGGGCCGGCAGCAGCACGTCCGTGATGAAGCGGTGGGCCCGCTGCTTCCGCGGATGAGGGGATTTGGTCTTCAAGCGCCCCCTTACTTTGGGGCGGGCGGGATGGGGAGGCAAACGCCCCGCGGAGGTGGATTGGGGGGAATTTTTTCCTTAGGCTGGAGGGTATGCCGGCTTCCGCCAAAAGTGCCTTGCGGGAAACCAGCCGCCAGCGGCTGGCCGCGCTGAACCCCGAAGCCCGCCGCACGTCCGCGGAGTCCATCCAGCATGCACTGATGGCCCGCCCGGAATGGAAGGCGGCCGGGTTGTTGGGGCTTTACCTTTCCCTTCCGGATGAGCCGGAAACACGCGAACTGATCCGGTGTGCCTGGGAGGCCGGCAAAAAGGTGGCGCTGCCGAAAACCGACATCCGGCATGGATTGACCTGGTGGGAAGTCCGGCCAGGACCTCTGCCCAAGCTGGAGACGCTCTGGGAACCCTTGCCGGGAAACCATGAGTCCGTGAAGCTGGAGGCCATCGAGGGTTTTTGCGTGCCCGGGCGGGCCTTTGATCCGACGGGGACGCGTTTGGGGCGGGGCGGGGGGCATTACGACCGCAGTCTGGCCCAGCGCTCCCGGCAGGCATGGGTGGCCGGCCTTTTTTTTGCGGTGCAGGAGATGGAGAATCTTCCCCGGGAGGCCCATGATGTGCCCCTGCCGTACGTGGTCACCGAACATGGCTGGAGAGATCTGAAGTGAAGGACGCCGAAAAACCGTTCCTCGACCATCTGGAGGACCTGCGGGGACTCATTTTGAAATGCGCCGGGGCCATCGGTGCCGGGGCGCTGTTGGGGATCAGCGGCATCGGAACGGTCATGGAGATTCTGCGACGACCCTTGGCCCAGGCCCAAGGCGAAGGCATCGGCGCAGGTCCCAGCACGCTCTTGGCTCTGCAGGTGACCGATCCCATGACCGTAACCCTGCAGATCGGTCTGGGGGCGGGCATTTTGCTTTCCCTGCCCGTGGTTCTTTTTTTTGTGGGTGATTATCTCCTGCCTGCCCTGGATCCCCGGGAGCGGCGGATGCTCCTGCCGGCCTTTTTGGCCGGGGCCTTCCTCTTTCTTCTGGGGGTGTCTTTTTGTTACTTCTTGGTGCTGCCGAGGGCCCTGGCTTTTTTTCAGTCCTTCAACCTCTGGTTGGGACTGGAGACGAGTTGGACCATGGCCAGTTACACCGATTTCGTTCTGCAGATGCTGGTGGGCTTCGGCCTTTCCTTTGAACTTCCCCTGGTGATGATTTTGCTGGCGCGTCTGGGGGTCCTGTCGAGGTCCGCGGTCGTCGAACATCGCCGGCATGCCGTGGTGGTTCTTTTGGTCCTCGCTGCCTGCGTGACCCCAACCTCCGATCCCTTTAACCTCGCCCTGATGTTTGTGCCCCTCTACGGACTTTTCGAACTGGGCCTGGCCGGGATGGTCTGGGCGGAGCGGAGGGCCCTCGCGGGTTCCTGAGATGGACTGGAAAAATCGTGATCACCGCATTCAGCGCCTCAAGGAGAAGGGGAGCTTTGACCGGGTGATCATGCCTTTTTTTTATGTGGGCATGGTGGCGGGTGTGCTGCTGCTCGGCTGGCAGGGTGTGGAAAAACTGGATGGCGGCCGCTGCTCGGAAGAGGTTCTGGTCGCCGGGGGAATTCTGGTTTTTGCCCCCTTTCCCATGATCGGATTCCGGTATCTGCGCGGGCATTACAGCCGCAGATTGCAGGCCTGAGCGAACGCAAACGGGTGGCGCCAAAGGGCCCCCGCCCGTAGGATGGGCGGATGCCTTCGGTTTTTCTTAAGACCTACGGATGCCAGATGAACGAGCGGGATTCCGAGCAGGTGCTTCGGCAGCTGCAGGACCGCGGGTATCGGCCCGTTGCCTCTGAGAAAGAGGCCGATGTCATCCTGCTCAACACCTGCAGCGTGCGGGATCTCGCCGAGCAGAAGGCCTTGCGCAAAATGAGCAACTTGCGGGTCCTGCGAAAAAAGAATCCCGGGGTGGTACTGGGGTTTCTCGGTTGCATGGCCCAACGGCGCGGAACCGCTTTGGAGAAAGACATGTCCGGTTTGGATCTGGTGGTGGGCACCCAGAAATTTCACCGGGTCCCCGAGTTGGTGGACGAGGCCCGGCGGGCCCGGCTGGACGGACGGCCCCGGTTTGTCGCCGAAGTGGGCGAGGAAGAGGGATCGGAAAGCACCATCCGGGACCACGTGCTGACCCCCCGGCAGGTCACCTCCTTTGTCTCCGTCATGCAGGGATGCGACATGCACTGCTCCTTTTGCATCGTGCCGACGACCCGGGGAAAGGAACGTTCCCGGCCCCTTGCGGAGATCGTCGAGGAAGTGCGCCGGCTGGCGGGGCAGGGGATCCGCGAGGTCACGCTCTTGGGTCAGATCGTCAACATGTACGGGCGCAGAATGCCGGTGCGGGACGGTCAATCGGCTTTTGTGCAACTTCTCGAGGAATTGGAAGAAGTGCCCGGGCTGGATCGGGTTCGATTCACCTCCCCGCATCCTCGCGGTATGAAGCCGGATCTCATCGCCTGCTACGGGCGTTTGCCAAAACTTTGCGAGCACCTGCACCTCCCCGTGCAGTCCGGGTCGGACCGGCTGCTCCGACAGATGGGCCGGGGGTACACGGCCGCCGCCTACCTTCGGATTGTGGATCAGGTGCGCAAGGCCTGTCCCGCAATCGGTCTGACCACCGATGTGATTGTGGGGTATCCCGGGGAAACGGACGCCGACTTCGCCGCTACGCGGAAGCTGATGGAGGAAGTGGATTTTGATAATGCCTTTATCTTTCGGTACTCGCCCCGTGAGGGCACCCGCGCCACGCGGGCCAAGGCGGCGGAGGTGCCGGAAAAAATCAAGGAGGAGCGAAATGAGGAGCTGCTTCGCCTGCTTACCTGCCGGGCCGAGGAAAAAGCCAAGCAGAGGGTGGGCAGCCTCGTGGAGATCCTGGTGGAGGGTCCCAGCAAAACCAGGCCGAACCGTCTGACCGGCCGCAGCCGGCAAAATCGCCCGGTGGTGTTTGAGGGAAGCGACCGGCATCAGGGGCAGCTTTTGACGGTGCGGATCACGGAATCAACCGGCTTCACGGATTATGCCGACCCCGCGATCCTGAACTGACTCCGATGATCTACTCCTTCTCCCTTTCCCAGGTGGCCGTCGGGCTGGGCTTTGTATCCTTCCTGATCCATGCCTGGTGTTTCCTGAATTACGACCGGGCGGTGGCGTGGTGGCGTGCCTTCCCGCGCTCGGAGCTGAGCGGCGGGGTGCTCCTGGCTTTGGCCACCGCTTGGGCGGCTTGGCTGGCCGGAACCATGAACCTGATGGAATACACCCGTTTTCGCCCCCTCTTTGTCCTGGCGGCCGTGGCTTTGGGGGTGACGAGCTGGCTGTATGTGCGCGAATTCATCGCCGTCCGGGCACTGGGGGTGCTGCTCCTGCTTGGCGCCAACATTTTGTTGGATGCGTGCTTCCTCCGCGAGGATCAGCTCCGTCTGATCGTGGTGGCCTACGCCTACGTCCTCATTGGGAAGGGGATGTTGATGGTCGGAGCCCCTTACCTGCTGCGTGACGCGGTCGATTGGGCTTTTGCAAGCCCTTTCCGCGGCAAGCTGCTCCTGCTCCTTGGGTTGGTGTTTGCCCTGCTGCTTCTGGGGCTGGGAGTCTTTGTTTACTAAACTGCCCTCGCGGAGCCTTGAAAATCCTGGTCATCCGCGGTGGCGCCCTCGGGGATTTTCTGCTGACTTTGCCCGCCCTGGCGGGGCTTCGGCAAAAATGGCCGGAGGCGCGGATCGAGTTGGTGGCGAATCCACGTTTTGGGGATTTGGTGACGGGCCCGGGAAAGGTGGACGCGGTTCGGCCGATCGACCGCCCCGGGTTGGCGGGGTTTTTTGCCAAAGGAGGGGTCCTGGAGCCGGACTGGTGCGATTATTTTGCCGGCTTTGAGCTGACCCTCTCGTACCTTTTTGATCCCGACGGGATTTTTGAGGCCAACTGGAAAAGGGGGGGTGGCCAAGGCCGTTATCTGGCTATCGATCCCACGGCGCCTACGGTCGCTGCCTGGAAACATCTCGCCGATCCCCTGGTCCCGTTGGAGGTCAAGCCGGGGATGTCCCATCTTTTGCGTGGGGAAAAGTTGGCGGGGTGGGAAGAGTCCCGCTCCCCAGGTTCCGTTCCCCGGATTGTGCTGCACCCCGGAAGCGGCGGTACCCGCAAATGTTGGCCGTTGGAGGAGTGGGTGGAGGAACTCCGCATCTGGCAGCGCGAACAGCCGATGGAGATGATCTGGTTGGCGGGAGAGGTGGAAGGGGATCTCCTGCGGCGCTTGCCGGAGGAGTGGAGACGTCAACCTCATCTTGCCTGCGAAAACCGGCCGTTGCCGGAACTGTTCGGGATGCTTCGTTCCGCCGATCTTTACCTGGGGCACGACAGCGGGATCAGTCATTTCGCGGCGTGGAGCGGGGTGCCGTGCGGACTTCTTTTTGGGCCGACGAATCCGAAAATCTGGGCGCCTCCCGGTTCCCATGTCCGGGCCTGGCACCGCGGGGGAGCCTGGCCGGAAAGGGGGGAACTGGCCCGGTGGTGGCGGGAGGAGTTGGGCCCCCTTCTTGTGATGAAAACCGCCCGCCGTTAGGGTTTTCCCTGGCATGATTATCGCCCTGCGTCCCGGCACGGAAAAGAAACTGGTCGACCAAGTGGTCGCCGAGGTCAAGAAGCTCGGCTACCAGCCGCACCCCATCCACGGGGAGGTCCAGACCATCATTGCCGCCATCGGGGATGAACGGGCCCACGCCTCCCTTGAGGCCCTCGCCACGTGGCCCCAGGTGGAGGCGGTTCTCCCCGTGCAGCGCCGCTACAAGCTGGTGGCCCAGGAAGGAAGAAAGACGGCCACTATCGTTAAGGCCAACGGAGTGGCGATCGGAGCCGGTGAGCCTTTCCGGTTGATGGCCGGCCCCTGCTCGGTGGAGTCGGAGGAACAACTTCTGACCACGGCGCGAGCCGTGAAAAAAGCCGGGGCCACCTTCCTGCGGGGCGGGGCTTTCAAGCCGCGGACCTCCCCGTATGAGTTCCAGGGTCTGGGGGAGAAAGGATTGGAGTTGCTGGCCCTGGCCAAGAAGGAGACGGGGCTGGGGATCGTGACGGAGGTGCTTTCCGAGTTGCACGTCGACAAGGTGGCGGCGGTGGCCGACATCCTTCAGATCGGTGCACGCAATGCGCAGAACTTCTCCCTTTTGAAAGCGGCGGCCTCCTCGGGTCGGGCGATTCTGCTGAAGCGGGGTCTTTCGATGAAAGTGGAGGAGTGGTTGTTGGCGGCCGAGTATGTGATGAGTTCCGGCAACGGACAGGTGATCCTGTGTGAGCGCGGCATCCGCACCTTTGAGACGGCGGTGCGCAACACGCTCGATTTGGGAGCGGTGGCTCTTGCCAAGCGGGAAAGCCACCTGCCGGTGATTGTGGATCCCAGCCAGGCGGCGGGCCGGGCCGACCTGGTGATCGCCCTGAGCCGGGCCTCCGCCGCCGTGGGAGCGGACGGTTTGTTGGTGGAGGTGCACCCCAACCCGGCCGAGGCCAAGAGCGACGGCCAGCAGCAGCTCGATTTGGCGGGAATCCAAAGGCTGGCGGAGGAGATCGCACCCTTTGTGAAGGCAGCGGGCCGCGCGGGATGAGTCCGAAGGTCAAAGCCGCCGCATCCGGCCGCCAACGGATCCTCGTCATCGATGACGAGAAGGACGTGGCCTACTCCTTCCAGCGGGTGTTGGCGGAGGAACCCGTGGAGGTGGTCGGGATCGCCAGCGGGGAAGAGGGGCTGAAACATCTCCGCAAACTGCCGGCCGATCTGGTCCTGTTGGATGTGCGGATCGGGGCGGAGAACGGGCTCGAGATCCTCCGCCAGATCCGCAAGGAGCATCCGCGCCAGTTGGTGATTGTTATGACCGCCCACGGCACCGCCCAGACCGCGATCGAGGCCATGAAGCACGGGGCCTTTGATTATATACTCAAGCCGTTCGACGTGCCGGAACTTCTGGCGTTGTTGCGGCGGGCCCTGCAAACCGCGGCCTCGATGCAGGAGTTGGCGGCCGCCCCGGCGGGAAAAAAGGCGGAGAGTGATTCCGGGCCGGTGCCCGGACTGATCGGCACCTCGGCCTCGATGCAAAAAATTTATAAATTGGTGGGCCAAGTGGCGCGTTCCGATGCCACGGTGTTGCTGATGGGGGAAAGCGGCACCGGCAAGGAGCTCATTGCCCGGGCGATTTATGCGAACAGTCCCCGGGCGGCGCGGCCCTATGTGGCGATCAACTGTGCGGCGATCCCTGACACCCTGTTGGAGAGCGAGCTCTTCGGACATGAGCGGGGCGCCTTTACCGGGGCGCTTACCCAGAGAATCGGGAAGTTTGAGCGGGCGGACGGAGGGACGATCTTTTTGGATGAGATTGGTGACATGCCGCTGGTGCTGCAGGCCAAGCTGCTGCGGATCCTGCAAAACGGGGAGTTCCAGCGGCTTGGCGGGGACCAGACCTTGCGGACGCGGGTGAGGGTGATCGCGGCCACCAACAAAGATCTGTCCGCGATGGTGAGGGAGAAGACGTTTCGCGAGGATCTGTTCTACCGGCTGAATGTCGTCATGATCCAGTTGCCGCCGCTGCGGGAGAGGGCGGAGGATATCCTGCCGTTGGCCGAATACTTTCTGCAGCGGGACGGCAAGGAAAAGCGGCTGAAGTTTTCCGGCGCGGCCAAAAAATCCCTGCAAGCACACCGCTGGCCTGGAAATGTACGGGAATTGGAAAATACGGTGCAAAGAGCGGTGGTCTGTGCCACCGCGGACACGATTGAGCCGGGCGATCTATCGGCGGAGCTGGGTGGAGCGGCGTCGGTTTCCGGGGGGGATTGGTGGGGTTCCCTCAAGGCTACGGCCCAGGGCCAGGATTTGCTGGGGGCGGCCGAGAAGCAGCTGGTGGAAAGAGCGCTCCAGGAGTCGGGCGGAAACGTTAAAAAGGCCGCGGAGATCCTCGGCATCACCCGGGCGGCTCTACGGACGCGGATTGAGCGCCACGGTCTTGTGGTCAAAGAGCCGTAGAATTTAGACCAGCCGGGCGAGAGGCTTGGGCAAGGGGGAGGTGAAGCGTAGTTCTGCCCCGGTGACCGGATGGAGGAAGCGAAGAAAACAGGCGTGCAGACCCAGGCGACCGGCGGGATCGTTCTTGGCTCCATATTTTTCATCGCCCAC
>Ga0214917_10004860_pt1 | contig 14682 bp, 23 predicted proteins | sample LL_1208_BB_MetaG_FD_177983 | JGI IMG/M metagenome (GOLD analysis project Ga0214917, IMG submission 177983) | Freshwater microbial communities from Lake Lanier, Atlanta, Georgia, United States - LL_1208_BB | ecosystem: Environmental > Aquatic > Freshwater > Lake | place: USA: Georgia | collected... | reverse complement strand
GTCGTTGACTTTTACGCCATTATTACGTTATGGGATTGTTGCAAACTTTTGGCATAGGTAAAAAAGATGTTACCGCGCAGCTAGCCCCTGCCATTATGTCGCAGGGCTACGGTGCTGGAGTTTATAGCTATGGTGGCCTTTATGGTGCTGGCAACGGCGTGCCTTTTATGGACCGTTACGTAGCTTTGCAGGTACCCGCTGTTGCTAGATGCCGTAATTTAATTGCTGGAGTTATCTCTAGTATAGATTTAGAGTTATATAAAAAATCAACAGGTGCAAAATTAGAAAGTCCGCTGTGGCTTGATCAACCCGATATGCGACAACCACGTAGTGTAACTATTGCTTATACAGTAGATAGTTTGTTGTTTTACGGCGTTGCTTATTGGCGTGTAACTTCATTATATGCAGATGACGGGCGACCTAGCGGTTTTGAATGGATCGCAAATACTCGTGTAACAATTACAACTGATCAGTACGGTGAGCAGGTTGACTACTACACAGTTAACGGTGAACGTGCCCCTATGTCAGGTATTGGATCGCTTGTTACTTTTCAGAGTTTGTTACCTGGAGTATTAGAAACAGGCGCACGCACAATACAAGCTGCTATTGACGTACAAAAGGCGGCAGCTGTTGCAGCTGCAACACCAATGCCAACAGGTTTTATTAAAAATAGTGGTGCAGATTTACCTGAGGCACAAATTAGCGGTTTGCTGGCTGCGTGGAAAGCGGCACGTGCTTCACGCAGCACAGCATATTTAACAAGCACTTTAGATTATCAACAGGTTGGATTTAGTCCTAAAGATATGACATACAACGAAAGTAGCCAGTACCTAGCTACTGAGGTTGCTCGTTTAATGAACGTACCCGCCTATTACATCAGCGCGGATATGAACAACAGTATGACGTACCAAAATATTTTAGACGGGCGCAAAGAGTTTGTTGCTTATTCTTTGCAACCTTTTATTAGTGCAATTGAAAACCGTTTGTCAATGGATGATATTACAGCGCACGGTAACGTTGTGCGTTTTGCTTTGGATGAAACCTTTTTACGTGCTGATACAGTTGCACGTTTAGATGCAATTGAAAAGATGCTCAACTTAGGTTTAATTGACTTACAGCAAGCTCAAAGTATGGAACAACTAAGCCCTAGTGGCCTTAATGAGGGGATCGCAACAAATGCAACCAATGATATTAACCTTTAGCGGCAATATTGAAGCTGTAGATAGCGGCGACCGCCGTACTATCTCAGGCAAAATTGCACCTTATGGTGAGGTTGGATATACCTCAGCTGGCAAAGTAGTTTTTGCCGAGGGTTCAATTAGCGCACCTGAACCTAGCCGCGTAAAACTTTTAATGTCGCACGACAATTCAAAACCCGTAGGCCGTATGCAAAGCATTACTTCATCAAAGGACGGGTTGTATGCAAGCTTTAAAGTTAGTGCCTCATCTCGTGGTACTGATGCAATTTTGCTAGCCCAGGAACAGTTAATGGACGGCTTATCCGTTGGTGTTGAGGTCACAGCATCCAAGCCTGAAAAAGACTATTTACTGGTCACCGCTGCCACCTTACGCGAGGTGTCACTTGTAGAGAGCGCGGCTTTTGCCAGCGCTGCGGTGCAAAAAATTGCTGCACAAGCTGGCGATATGCCTGTGGATGCAGCTATGTCACAAAGTACAAAAATTACGACAACCAACACCGTAATAAATACAACAACAACCGAAACCGAAACCGAAACCGAAAGCGAGGCCGCTGTGACTACAGCCCCCGATCAAACCGCACCTGAGGCCGTTGACGCCACAGAGCAGGCTGCACCTACAGTAGAGGCAGCTCGTAAAATCATCCTACCTAGCGCACTTAACTCACAACGAGTACGCACACCTATTGTTAATATGGGTTCATACACAGAGCATAAAATTAAGGCTGCACTTGGTAACGAGGACTCAAAGCTTTATGTAACAGCCGCAGATGATAGCTTTTCAACAAACCCAGCTTTTAACCCAACTCAGTACCTATCAGAGTTTCCAACAAATACACGTTTTGGTACACCTGCTATTGACGCTTGCTCACGTGGAGTATTGCCAACAAACGGTATGACTATTAACGTGCCTTCACTTGTTACCTCAGCTGGTGGCGGTTCAGGTGTAGCACCTGTTGTAACCGTTGAAGCTGAAGCTGGAGCTGTACAAAATACAGGTATGGAAACAGCCTATTTAACAGGTACAGTAAATAAGTATTCAGGTATGAACACAATCAGTATTGAATTGCTGGAGCGCTCAGACCCTAATTTTTACGCTGAGCTAACAAGCCAGCTACAAAATGCTTACCTAAAGACACTTGATACAACTGTATTAGCTGCACTAATTACAGCTGGACAGCAAGGTGCAACACAGGCAGCAACAAGCGCGGGCATTATTGCCTACAGCGCAGATGCAGCTCGTAAGGTTTACGAGGCCACAGGCTACTTTGCACAAAACTATATTGCTAACGGTTCACAATGGCAGCTACTAATGGGTGCAACTGACTCAACAGGACGCCCAATTTACTCAGCCAGCCAGCCAATGAACGCAGCGGGGCTAACTCAGCCTGGCTCAATTCGCGGCAACGTATTAGGTCTTGATTTATATGTTGACAAAAACTTCACAGCGACAACAACTATTGACGACTCGGCGGTAATTCTTGCACCTGAGGCGTTTACTGTTTATCAGTCACCACAAGCGTATATGTCTGTAAATGTTGTAAGCAACCTACAGGTACAGGTAGCTATTTATGGATATATGGCAACAATTGCCAAAATGCCTAACGGTATTGTCCGCTTTAACCTAACCTGATAACAACCAACTAATAGTTTGGTGGGCCTCTTAGCCCTTTGAGGCTCACCAAACCTAAGTAAGTAAGGAGTACACAAATGCCAGCAACCTACGTTACCGCCGCGACTTTAAAAGCATCGCTGGGCGTTGGCACTTTGTACGACTCGTACACCTGGATAGAGGACACTTGTCAAGCGGCTCAGGATTTAATAAACGGCTTTTTGTGGTTTGATACCGCACCTGTTGTTGGCACAGCTTTGGTTAATAACGTAGCTACGGTTATGGTTGCTAATCCAGGCATTTTTACAACGGGCGAAAGCATAACCTTGAGTGGATGCGGCTCAACCTTTAACGGTACTTATACAATCACAGGCACAATACCTTTTAGCACGGGCACAGGTAATATTTTGCCAGCGTTTAATTTGAACTTGAACTATTGGCAAAACCCACAGGGTTACAGCTTTGTGCAATTTGCTAAAACAGCTGCCAATCAAAACTTTAGGCGTGTATTGCCTTATGGCACAGCTACAGGTGATGATACAAAAACAACTATTTATGCCAATACGCCTGCAATTAACGCAGCTGCGCTTATGCTGGCTGAAAATATTTGGACAAGCCGCTTTAGCACACAAAACGGCGGTACAAGCGTGGACGGCTATAGTCCAAGCCCGTTTAAAATGTCAAATACACTTATGGCGTCCGTACGTGGGCTTTTAGCTCCGTATCTTTCACCTGCGGGTATGGTCGGCTAATGCCAGCAGCTATAACTACCTTACGCAGCACAATAGCTGCAGCCCTAGCTAATCCTGGCGTATGGACGGTATTTAATTACCCGCCTAGCACAATGCAAAGTAGCGCCGTGGTGGTTGCGCCCGCAGATCCATATATTACGCCAAGTAATAACTCAAGGGCTGGTATATCGCCTATGGCTAATTTCAAAATTATTATGACGGTACCAATGTTTGACAACGCCTCTAACCTAATTGGCATAGAGGACACAATAGTAGCTGTGTTTAATAAACTAGCTAATAGCGCAATCGTATTTAATGTTACTAGCGTAAGCGCGCCAAGCGTACTAAGCGTTGCCGCAGGTGAATATTTAACGGCAGATTTACAAATAAGCATACTAACGAGCTGGAGCTAACCAATGGCACTTACAGATGAAGAAAAAGCGTTTTTAATCAAAATTGGCCAAGAGCTGCCAGTAGAGGTTAAAGAAACAAAGACAAAAGCAACAACTACCGAGACAACAGGAGAATAGCCCAATGGCGATTTATCTATCCAATAACGTAGTGGTTACCCTTAACTCGGTAGCCCTATCAGACCACGTTACAAGCGCAACAATTAACCGTAGCTTTGATGAGCTTGAAGTTACAGCTATGGGCGATACAGCTCATAAGTTTGTAAAAGGCCTTGAAGCTAGCACTATCACTTTGGACTTTTTAAGTGATACAGCTGCAGCAAACGTAAACGCAACTTTGCAAGCTGCCTGGGGTACAACTGTAGCCCTAACGCTAAAGCAAACAAACGCTGCAACCTCAGCAACTAACCCGCTGTACAGCACTACTGTTTTAGTAAATAACACTACAGATATTAACGGCGCTGTCGCAGACATTGCTACACAGAGCATTACATTTACTTGTAACTCACCAATCGTAATTACTACTTCATAACAAAATAGAAAAGGGGCTAACAATGGCAAAGCTTAAAATAACAAGGGCTGACGGTACGGTATCTGAGCATCAGATAACGCCTCGTATTGAGTATGCCTTTGAATTGTATGCAAAAATGGGGTTTCATTTGGCGTTTAGAACTCTAGAGCGCCAAAGTGATGTGTACTGGTTGGCCTGGGAGTGCTTACGCACAAGCGGCGAAACAGTACCTATGTTTGGGGCAGAGTTTTTAGATACTTTAGCTAAGGTTGAAGTATTGGATGATGACCCTTCGCAATAGTGGGGCGCGGTAATTTTGGTTACCTCATAGCGCAGCTAGCCGTAGAAACGGGTATCGCGCCCCAGTATTTGCTAGACCTTGATGACGTAATGCTACGTAATATGCTTAAAGTTTTACAAGATAGAGCAAAGGAGCTACAAAATGCCAGTAGAGCTAGAGGGGGCCGTACAGCTTCGTCTCGCACTTAAACGCTTTGCCCCTGATCTATCTAAGCAAACGCAAATTGAAATGGGCGCCGTTTTAAAAACTGTAACCTCCGTTGCACGCGGTTTTGTGCCTAGTGACGGCCAGGTATTATCAGGCTGGACTAAAAATCTGTCGGGTGCTGAAAACTTGGTCTATAGACCTTTTCCAAAATTCAACTCAGTACAAGCTAAGGCTGGCATTACCTATAGCACAAGCCCTTCAAAACCTAATAGAAACGGCTTTGTAGCTTTGGCTCGTATTCTTAATAAGTCAGCTGGCGGTGCTATCTATGAGACAGCTGGCCGTAAAAACCCACAAGGTCAACCGAACTACAAGCGTAAAGGCCTTGTTTACCGTACAGGTAGTAATGGCCCTGGCGATTTTCAAATTAACTATTATTTGCCCCCAGCTGGCGGCGACCGTAAGGGTTATAACAACTCAGCTAACCCTAACGCAGGCAAACAATTTATAGACAACCTAAACTCAACAGGCCAGCTAGTTAACGCACGGCCTAAAGGTATGGTTGGCCGCCCTACAACAAAAGAAACAGGCCGTTTAATTTATCGTGCCTGGGCTGAGGATAACGGCAGGGCTAACGCGGCTATTATTAAAGCTTTAGAAACCTCAGCGGCTAATTTTTATGAACTAACAAAGAGGGCAGCGTAATGGCCACCGATCTAGTAATAAATATTGCCAGCCAGTTTTTAGGTAAAAAGTCTTTTGCTGATGCTGATAAAGCTACTAAGAAACTTACAGGCAGCGTAAAAAACTTAGGCCGCACGCTAGGGGTAACCCTAAGCGCAGCTGCCGTTTTGGCTTATGGCAAAGCCTCAGTTAAGGCAGCAAGCGAGGATATTAAAGCTCAAAGGTTATTAGCTAACACTTTAAAAAACGTTGGTTTAGCTTACGCAGCCGTTGATGCTGAGGGCTTTATATCTAAAATGCAAAGCCAAACAGGCGTACTTGATGATCAGTTACGCCCAGCTTTTGCACAACTTGCAGGTGTTACTGGATCAATAGCTAAAACTGAAAAACTTTTATCTTTGGCTTTTGACGTTTCTAGCGGCTCAACCCTTGACTACGCCTCTAGCGTTGACTTATTGGCACAAGCTTACGTTGGCAATAAAAAAGCATTAAAGGAATTAAATTTAGGCTATACACAAACTGAGTTAGCGGCTATGTCGTTTGACCAAATACAGCAAATTATTACTGATCGTTTTGCTGGATCAGGTAAAGCTGCCCTAGACACTTATATAGGCCAAATGAGTCTTTTGGCTGTGGCAACAAACAATGCTAAAGAGATTATTGGCACTAGTCTTTTAGGAGCTATTGACTCAGTAGGCGGTAGTGACGGCATAGCAAACGTAGGCAAAGATATAGAAAACGCAGCAAAATCACTAGCTAATTTTATTGACAGTATCGTTTACCTCAAAGAGCAAATTGCAACTATTCCAGGGGCAGGCATAGTTAAAAGCGTTTTTGGTGCGGTAGGCAACGTATTAGGCCGCTTTAGCCCACAGCGTGCAGCTGAGTTATTGAAAGAGATTAAAGGCCCACAGCCGTTTAGCCAGCCTATGAGTTTGGCCAATCAAGACACAGGCCGCGCAGCTTTGGCAGCTAGTAAAAAGGCTGAGTTAGATGCAATCAAGCGTAATAAAGAGCTTGCTAAATTGGCTAACGCTCAGGCTAAAAGCGCAGCTGCAACGGCAAAAGCAAAGAAAGATCAAGCGGCCCTTGATAAGGCTGCCCTGGCTTTGGGTAAAGGCCAAGACGTATTTAACCTTGATGCTATTCAAATACAAGCTGCCTTGCTGGCTAAGCAAGATGAGATTAACAAGCTAGGCGTATCGGCTACCGATCAGCAACGCTTGCAACTGGCTAATGACCTTGTACGCCTGACAATAAAGCAAGATATGTTGGCGCTAGAGGATGCAATAGCTAATAAGGATGTAGCGGCGGCTACGCGCTTGTCCGAAAAATTGAACAAAGATTTAGAGATTTTAGGCACTTTACAAAATCAAAGTTTAAAATTAACAGATATTACAAATATCCTTGATGCCTTTAAACCTAAAGAGCTAATTGATCAAAATAACCTCAATATGGCTTTAGATAAAATAACGGAAATGTTAAGGCTGTTAAGCCTTGCTAGTACAGCATCACTAGGAAAAACACCGACAAGCGGTTCACTAGGCTCAGGAATACCTGTAGGAGATTACGTTGCACCTGTAGCTATGAAAGATGCCCTAGCCGCCTCAACTGATGCCCTTTTAGAGTATGCCGATGCAGCAACGGCACGCGCTAATGCTTTTGCTGATTTATTAGATTTACAAAATACAGCAGATGAAGCTTCGCTGCAAACGTTTATGGCCAAATTAGGTTTGACAAAAGACACAAGCGGGGCGTTGCAAAGCTTTAGAAACTCAGAGTCAGCAAGCAAAGTAACCGTTGAAATTGTTGACAAAACGAGCGGTTTAATTGAGGTTGTACAAAATGCTGTGCAACAAAACAATAGGTTTGGGAATAATCTTACCTTTGCTGGGGCGTTGCCAGTATGACCGTACCCGTAATTAACGCTGTTATTAACTTTAGTACTGGGCCTAGCTTTGCTCAGGCGATGATTTTAGACAGCGGAATACTAGGCACCAATATTTTGGCCGATAGCGCCTCGGTAATTGTGGATGTTTCTGATGTTGTTGACAGCATACAAACTATGCGTGGGCGAAACCCACAGGCTGACCAATTCCAAACAGGTACGCTTACTATGCGTATTGTTGACCAAAACGGAGACTTTAACCCGCAAAACCCTAGCTCACCGTATTACAACTTATTAACCCCTATGCGTAAGGTGCAGATTACAGCCACTTACGGCGCCGTTACTTATCCAATCTTTGCAGGTTTTATTACAAGCTACACAACAACTACACCACGTAACGCTAATGATGTTGTATATACAACTATTACAGCTGTGGATGCTTTTAGGCTTGCACAAAATGCTCAAATTAGCACCGTGGCAGGTACCTCAGCGGGTCAGTTAAGCGGTGCAAGAATAAATAACTTATTGGACGCTATTAACTGGCCTGCCACTATGCGCGATATTGATGCAGGGTTAACTACAATGCAGGCTGATCCTGGCACAGCTCGTACAAGCCTTGCAGCTATGCAGACAGTAGAGACTAGCGAGTACGGCGCACTATACGTGGATGCGGCTGGCTCTTTTGTGTTTCAAGATAGAGCTGTAACAGCTGGTAGCACAGGTAAAGCCCCCGTTGTGTTTAACGATAACGGCACGAATATAAGCTACTTTGATGCTGTTTGGCGCCTTGATGACACTTTAGTATATAACTCAGCCTCTATTACCCGCACGGGTGGCACGGCTCAAACGGCTATAAATCAAGTTAGCATAGATAAATACTTTATTCACAGCTACAACCAACAAAACCTACTGATGCAAACTGATGCGGTAGCCCTGGACTATGCCCGTGCTTACGTAGCCTCTAGGGCTGAAACCTCTATCCGCTGTGATGCTATCAAGCTAGATTTATATACAAATAATTACAACGCTGGCATTATTGCAGCTTTGAGCCTGGATTATTTTGACCCAGTAACAATTACAACTAATCAACCTGGCGGCTCAACTCTCACCAAAACTTTGCAGGTGTTTGGCGTGGCACAAACCATTACCCCTAACAGCTGGAAAACAACACTCACTACTTTAGAGCCAATTATTGACGGCTTTATATTAAACTCAAACCTATACGGCTTGCTTAACAGCGGCGTATTGGCTTATTAAGGAGCAAAATTATGGCAGCTGGATTAGGTTTCAAAACCTTTACAACTGGCGAGGTATTAACGGCAGCTGATACTAACGGCTACCTTATGCAAGGTATTTTAGTGTTTGCCAGTTCAGCTGCTCGTGCTGCTGCAATTACCTCACCACAAGAGGGGCAATACTCATACCTTAAAGATACAAACGCTTTAGAATATTATGATGGTGCTGCCTGGGTTGGAGCACCTGTTGGTGATATTACAGCTGTTACAGCTGGTACAGGAATTAGCGGCGGCGGTTCTTCTGGTGATGTTACAATCACAAATAGTATGGCAACGGCCATTGATGCTAAAGGCGATTTAATTGCGGGAACTGGGGCCGATGCTTTTGCACGTTTGGCAATCGGCACAAATGATTTATTTTTACAAGCAGATAGCGCTGAAACAACAGGTTTAAAATGGGGCGGTGGCTGGACAAGTTACACTCCTACGCTAACTAACATGACGGTAGGAAATGGAGTAGTTGCAGCTTATTATCAAAAAATTGGAAAAACAGTTTTTGTTTGGTTTCGTTTTGATTTTGGTTCTACTAGTTCAATGGGATCAAATCCTCGCATTTCTTTGCCAGTTAATTCAGTACGAACCAAATATGGACAAACTGGCGTAATTGCAGACTTAGGCACTGCAAGTTATCAAACAGTGTTGGACATTGGTTCAAATAAATGCGATTTTTACGTAATTCAAGCAAATGGAACTTACGCGAATTGGAACAGTATCACTTCAACAGTTCCAATGACGTGGGGCAACGGCGATTATCTTGACGTATCTTTCTATTATGAGGCGGCGTGATTATGACATTCCAATTTCATCCAATGTTTCCAGACGCAACAAATGAGCAAAAATGGGAACAAATTAGATTATGGCGTGATGCGGAATTATCTCGCTGTGATTGGACAATGCACACAGACGCACCTACCGATAAAGTTGCGTGGGCGGAATATCGCCAAGCTTTGCGCGATTTACCTGCACAAGGTGGTTTAGCTGACCAGGTAAAATTACCTAATGAGCCTAATTAGTGCCAACGGTTGGCCAGCCTCAAAGGATCAAGATGAAATTGGCGTAAAGTCTTATGCTGTGCCAGGCAGCACTATTAAGCTACGTTGTGCAGAAAAGGTTGCACCCTTGCTTGTAGGTTTTGCCGCTGAGTTTCATAAACTAATTGAGCCTATTGATGAAGGCGCTTTAGATGATTGGGGTTATTGTTTCCGTATGGTACGCGGTACAACTGACAAACTGAGTAACCACAGCTCAGGTACAGCTATAGACCTTAATGCGACACAACACCCTTTAGGCAAAATTGGCACGTTTGAGCCTGGCAAGGTACCTATGATCCAGGCACTAGCTAAAAAATATGGCTTAACCTGGGGCGGCGATTACAAGAACAGAAAAGACGAAATGCACTTTGAGGTAGCTATCAAACCTGAAAAGGTAGAGGCTTTTATTAAAAAATTGGAGCAAGCAAATGCCAACTAGCACACAAGTAAGCGTAGGATCAACACCTACACTTTTAGCCGCGGCCACAAACTTTTATCAAACCGTATGGTTGCACAACTCAGGCGGCGGTGTTGTTTATATTGGAGCTGCCAACGTAAGTACAACCAACGGCTATAAGCTAGACAATGGCGATAAAATGGAGTTGCCCGTAGGAGATCACGAGGCGCTTTACGGCGTAACCGCATCAGGTACTAATACTGTATGCGTACTTACACGAATAAACTAAGGGCATTACAGGAGCTAATCAAATGAAAGAGCAAGCAATTGCAGCTGCTAAGTCTTACGCGCGCGCCGCTTTGGCAAGCGTGGCAGCTTTGTATATGTCGGGTATCACAGACCCTAAAGTATTGGCTAATGCCTTTATTGCTGGCCTAATTGGGCCATTACTAAAGGCGCTACAGCCCTCAGAAAAGCAATTAGGCGTAGGGGCTAAGTAATGGAACAAGCTCAGCTGCTAGTTGGTATAGCTTTAGGTAGTTTTACCATTTTGGGGCTAGCAGCTGGGCTTATACGCCACTTAGTTAAGTACTACCTGGCAGAGTTAAAGCCTGACGGCAACGGCGGCCATAACCTTAGGGGCCGCGTTGACCGTATTGAACAGCGTGTGGATAAGATTTACGAGATGCTTTTAGAGGATCGTTTAGCTAAATAGGGCGTGTCTTATTGCCTTTTGTCAGCCTTTACCCTCATACTTTTGTTACACACGCTGAGAGGGCTACTCGGTTAGTAGCTTAATCAGCCTTAACAAAGGGCAGATATATGAACAGTTTAGATATTTTAATAGGCCTGGCCGCGTGCGGTTTAGGCTTTTTGTTTATGGTTGTTGGCTACTCAATTGGCTTTAAACACGGCCACGGTGAGGGCTTTGTCAGGGGGCGCAATATTGCTAAGGCGCTACGCGATGCGGAGCTAATCAAATGACTAATTTTTTAGAGGGCTACGAGGATGTTAACGCCCGCATTATTAGGGCACGTGCTGAGTTTCCAACAATGCGCTTAGTTGCATATATTGAGGACATAGATATAACAAAAGGTTATATATTGGTGCGAGCTGAGGCTTACCGTAATTACGATGACGAAAAGCCTAGCGCTGTGGACTATGCCTTAGAGGTTAGATCAGACCGAGGTGTAAACCTGCATTTTTGGGTAGAAAACTGTATTACCTCAGCTTACGGGCGCGTTTTAGGTTTGTTAACACCTGGCGGAATAGCACGAAGCACTAAGCAAGATATGGAAAAGGTAGAGGTGTTAAGTGCCAAAGCTGTGGCACCTATTACTGACGACCTGTGGGCCACCAATTCAATAGCTACAACAATACAAAACGTAGCCAATGAGTTAAATGCCACGGTGCTAGACCCAAAGCCTGAGTGCCGACACGGCGCCCGTGTATGGCGTGAGGGGTTTTCAGCTAAAACTAATAAAAAATGGGCCAATTACAGCTGCGTCGAAAAAAGCAAGGCTAACCAATGTGAGCCATTATGGTATGTCTTTACGAGTGACTACACTTGGAAACCTCAAATATGAGCGACTATTCAGAGATCATTAACGTACAAGCTATGACAGGCAAATTATTAAAAAATGGTGAGGTCATAGCTGAATACAAGGTAGAAACATGCGATAGATGCAACAAAATTAGCCAACTTGATCCTTTTGGCTATCAAAAAAGCCACAGCAAAGAAAACCTTATTTGGTTTTGTAAAGAGTGCCGCTAATGTTTAAAGTGGTATTAGACGTAGTGCAAGCAAATACAGCTATAGATACAGGCATTAAAAGAGCCAATACTTATAAGCCACAGTTTGACGGCATCACGGCTAAAAAGAATTATGATCAAGAAAGGCACGGCGGTAGTTTTGCCGAGTTTGCTACAAAGCAAATAGATGCCGTGGGCGCTGAGGTAGCTGCGGCTGAGTATTTAGGGCTGAAAGATTATGAGCCTCAAAACGGCACTTACAAAGACAAGGCTGACATAGGCGAAAATATAGAGGTCAAACACACTTACAGGCGTAACGGTAATTTAATTATTAGTAATTTAGACCGAGACAGCGATATAGCTATTTTGGTTATAGGCCGTATGCCTGTGTATGTCGTAATGGGTTGGTTTCCAGTCAAAGAGGCAAAAAAAGAAAGCTACAGGTCAGAGTTAATACGCGGTCATAGTTACTTAGTACCACGGGCTGACCTACGCCCAATGACGCATCTAAATATGATTGGAGATTGTGTCTATGGATATCATCAGGTTTGAGTGCAGGCGATGTAAAAAGATTACAGATCAGATTGACCGCATAGTAAGCGATAATCTGCCACCTAACGTTAAAACCTTACAATGCACCGTGTGCGGCTGTATGAGCGTTTGTTTGATTGTAGAGCTAGATGCCAACGTATGAGTATGAGTGCATCAACTGCAATATACGTTATGAGTTAGAGCAGCCAATAACCTCTAATAGTGCGCCGCTATGTTGTGGTAGCCATATGCGCCAGGTGTATCACGCGCTAGGTATTAGTTTTAAAGGTACTGGCTGGGGCCACCAATGAGTTATGCACAGGTAGTAAAAAGCCTGTGGACGACACGCCAAACCCGCGTGAGTTATCCACAACTGGCTAGTAACTTGACACCTACGCTAGCATCACAACTCGCTGGCGAGCCGCTGAGGCGGTTAGCTCGCAGGCGATGTTTGGTGCTTGTGGGCGTGCTTTGTGTAATGGGGATTACGCCAGCAAATGCAACTGATCCAAATAAAGAGCTATATAAACTTTATGCTCATATGAAATTAGGTAATGATAAACAATATAGATGCTTAGTTACCTTATGGAGACTAGAAAGCCAATGGTCACCAACAGCTAAAAACAAACACTCATCAGCTTACGGAATACCACAACTATTAAAGATGAAAGAGACTAACCCTTATAAGCAAATAGATTTAGGATTAAAATATATAAATTATCACAAGCTATATAAGGGTGATGTGTGCAAAGCTTTAGCTCATCACAAGAAAGTAGGGCATTACTGATGCGAGCTAAAGACCCACGTGACCAAAGGCGATACAAGGCCAGGCGTTTACAGGTACTTAATGCAGGTGGTTGGGTGTGTTATTACTGTGGTGGTGAAGCAAGCCAGGTTGACCACGTAATACCTATAGCAAGCGGTGGTGATCCGATGAGTTTAGATAACCTTGTGCCTAGCTGTAAACGTTGTAACCTATCTAAGGGCAAGAAGTCACAGGGCGTTTTTTTAGCCACTAAGGACACCCCCCCTGTCTTTTCGTCCTGTTTATCCCCAAAAACGGCCGTAACGACCCAGCAAGGCCCTTGTATGGGCCAACCTGCTCAGGGCTTAGAGTAATGACGACAAAACCTAAACGCCCTGTAACTGGGGCGGTGGAGCCACGGCTTCACAACAAGTTTTTAAAAGGCCCTAGCCGCGGTGATGAGGTTGCACAACTAGCTGAGGATATTGGCCTGCCCTTGCTACCGTGGCAGCGCTTTGTTTTAAACGATATGTTGACCGTTGACAAAAACAAACAGTTTGTGCGCAAAACAAACCTTGTAATTTGTGCGAGACAAAACGGCAAAACGCACCTGGCGCGTATGCGTATCCTGGCGGGCCTGTTTCTGTTTAATGAGCGTAACCACGTAGTAATTAGTTCGGCCCGATCTATGGCCCTTACTACTTTTCGTGAGGTGGCTAATGCAATTGAGGATAGCCCTGAGCTAAAAAAGCAATTGAAAAGCATCAGGTATGCCAATGGCAACGAGGCCATAGTTTTAAAATCAGGCGCTCGCCTAGACGTACGCGCAGCTACTAGAGACTCAGCACGCGGCGCCACCGCTGATTTTTTGTTTATTGACGAGCTGCGAGAGGTTGACCAACTCGCGTTTGCAGCGGCTATGCCAATTACGCGTGCAAAACCTAATAGCCAAACCCTACTAGCGAGTAACGCGGGTGATGCCTTTAGCATTACCTTAAATGAGGTACGCGAAAGAGCGCTAAGCCACCCGCCTGCCTCAATGGGCTATTACGAGTACAGCGCGCCCCAGTTTGCAGCTTTAGATGATCGCAAAGCGTGGGCACAAGCCAACCCAGCTATGGGCGTACTCATCACGGAGTCGGCTTTAGAGGAGGCTTTGACAATTCAAACCACCGAGCAATTTCGCACCGAAAGTTTGTCTCAATGGATTGACAGCTTGCAAAGCCCGTGGCCTCACGGTTCTGTTGAGGATGCAAGCGACATAAACCTCAAAATGAGTCCTGGGCCGCTAACTGTATTTGCTTTTGACGTAAGTCCGAGTAAGCGCGATGCCAGTTTAGTAATGGGCCAAATATTGCCTGACGGGCGCATAGGTGTAGCTGTGTTAGATACGTACAGCTCACAGGTTGCTGTTGACGAGCTAGCCATAGCTGCAAGCATTAAAAAATGGG
>Ga0214917_10004859_pt1 | contig 14684 bp, 14 predicted proteins | sample LL_1208_BB_MetaG_FD_177983 | JGI IMG/M metagenome (GOLD analysis project Ga0214917, IMG submission 177983) | Freshwater microbial communities from Lake Lanier, Atlanta, Georgia, United States - LL_1208_BB | ecosystem: Environmental > Aquatic > Freshwater > Lake | place: USA: Georgia | collected... | reverse complement strand
CACGCGAACTGAGCAGTCGCGGCGCAGGGTTGTTGCTGACCACGCCGTTGCTGCTCAGCAGTGGCACCAGCAGGTCGTGGGCTTTGGCGTAATTGAGTGCAAAGGCGCGGGTTTGCAGGGGCTCTAAGGCTTGCATTGCCACGCGACTCTCCAGCAGGGCTTTTTCTCTGGCGGCCAATTCAGCCACCGGCGCGACCCACAACACACCTCCCAAGCTGTGTTGACCCAAGCCCTTGGTCTGCAGCACGGTGTGCAGCACTTGGTCCCAAGGCACTTGGTGCAGACGCAGGCTGAGCGTGCCGCTGACACTGTCAGCCACCACCATGTTGACGCCGCTGAAATCGGCAATCAGTTGCAAGGCAGTGCGCAATTCAATATTGGGAAAGTCCATCGACATGGGTGCGCCGCTGAACACCGGTGGCGCATCGGTCAGCATCTGTGGCTGGGCATGGGTTGGACTCGTCAGCGCAAAGGCAAGGGTAAAAACAATATGCATCAGCAACTTCATGGTGTCCCCTTGTCAGGCCAACGGTTTGACCGCGCTTGCCACTGGCCTTGGCTGTCGGCGACCCACTGGCGCAGCCATACATGGTCGATACCAACCTGTGTCACCTCCCCGCCCTGCGCACCCAAGGCTTGGCCGGGCTTGATGGTGTAGAGCTGGCCCTCGTGCGTGAGCAAGGCGAGAGATTGCTTCCCCGAAGTGACAGCCCCCACCCACTGCCATTGCGACAACTCGGCGTCGGGTAAGCCAGATTGGGCTCTGACCGTGGGTTCTAGCGTTGGCAAACCTTGGGCTAAGCCAGTGGCATCGAAAGGATTGAACCAACGTGCAGTTAGTTGCCCATCGGGCAGCTCAGGTGCGGGGGCGAGCTTGGTGCTTGAAGTCGCAAAGCGCTTGAGGGCTTGTTCAGCATCGTCTTGGGTGTGCAGTTGCAGGATCAATTCTTTGGCACTGCCCACCGAGCCCTGTGTGTTGACCGCGCTGACCACAAAAGCATTGACCCGCGCTTGCGGCGCTTGCTGTGCAAAGGTTTGCCAAGCCCCCAAGAGGCTGGGCAGACTGCCGCGCCAATCGCGACTTTCCAGCAGCTGAGCGTCCCTGTTGTTTGGCGAGATGCTGACCCACGCAGGCCAATCTTGCCCTGAAGGATGGCGCATGGCTTGCAAAGCCGCGACGCGCTGCAGGTGTTGATCCACTTGCTGTTGCAAGCTTTGCAGCTGCAGCCAAGCGTCCTCTTCGCGCTGCTGTGCCTGCCACCAAGTCAACCAAGCTTGGCCCGAGACTTGCCAACTCAGCCACAAGCTCATCAGCAAGGCCATGGCACTGAGCAACAGGCCTTGGGCTGACAAGGGCCAAGCATGCAAGACCCGCCAATGGCTGCGCCACTGTGGCCAAGCGTGGGCACCCCATATCCAGCGCTGACTCATGAGCGAACCCCTTGGGGGCTGGGCGAGCTGAGCTCAAAGGTCTGTAGATGCCACAAGCGTCCTTGTGGGCAGCGCCACAGCTGAGTGGACACCGGTGCAGGCTGCGCCTTGACTGCGATGCCATGGGTTTGCAAGGCTTCTTGCCAACGCTGCACCTGCGCGGCATGAAAAGCACGTACTTGTAAGCGCCATTGGCCCTCTTGCCATTCGACTTGGCTGAGTTGCAAGCCGCGTGGCGGCACGCTCAAGAAGTCGATGAAAGAACGCCATGCTTGCCACTGCTGTTGTTGCCATTGCGGCCAAGCCTGCTGTACCTGCTGGGCTTGGCGCAAGCGGGTTTGCCACAGCGCGGCGTCTTGCAGTTTGGCTTGCAAAGTTTGCTGCTGAAGCTGCCATGCCGACATAGTGGCCTCATGGGCTGCATTGGCGTCTGCCAGCCAGCGGTCGATGGCCATCACCATGGCGAACGTCGCAGTCGCGGCGAGCAAGCCGCCGATTTGCCAGCGCTGCAATACCGCTTGTCGCTGGCGCTCACGCCATGGCACCAAATTGAGGGCGCTCATGGGGCCAGCACCCCCAGCGCCAAGCCACCGGCACGGGCTTGCAAATCGACCGCCAAGCCTTGTGCGTCCTGTCGACTGACTTCGCTGCTTTGTCTTTGCCAACGCGCCTCAGCCTGCCATGCAGGTTCCAGGCGCATCAACCACAGACCTGCTGCCCGACACCAGTGTTCGCAAGCCGCCACCCAAGCGCGTTGGGTGGCCAAGACCTCAACGTGTTGTACTGCTTGTGCTTGCATGGCTGCCACCAACCAAGCAGGTCGCTGTGTCTGTTGCGCCAACTGCGCGCCATCGGGGCCTGGCAGGGTCTGAAAGTCCCAGACCGTATCCGCCAAGGTCCAAGGCAGTTGACGGTTCAGCTCGGCCTCAATGGCCTTGACCTGATCGCGCAGATGCAAACCGCTTTGCAGCGTCAAATTGAAGCGGCGCAGCCGCGAGTCTTCAATCGACAGCGCCGCGTCTTGGGCTTGGCAACCGGCTTTGTGGCGAGCGTTACGCAACCAAGTGGGGTCGGGCCAACCCGCCAACAGGCTTTGGTGGGTCTTGGGTGCATCTTGCAAAGCCAGCCAATGCCAGCGTTGGATGTGCAAACAACCCTTCACGGGCGCACTGGCTTGGGCCAAAGCCAAGCCATCGGGTTGGACCACCACACCCAAGCTACGGCGGGGGGAACGGGGAAAGAGTCGGCGCATAAATCCTCCTGATCAAACATGGCAGAAGGTTGTAGATCCGGCCCTAAGGCCTTGGGTTAAGCTGGACTGGCGAAGTTTTTACAATGCACTCACACACCTGAACGCCCGCCAGCGGCACACCATCCCCATGCCCCCTCCTTCCAAGCCTTCCGAAAGCCCCCGCGCCGAACCGGTCAAGTCCCCCCAGTCCACGCTTTGGCAAGTATTGGGAAGCTTCTTCGTTTGGGCAACAGGGCTGGGTATGGCGGCTTTCCTTAGCCTGGTTTTGCTCGTAGGTGTCGCGCTGGCCATGGCTTATCCCCAGTTGCCGGACATCTCCGATTTGGCCGACTACCGACCCAAGTTATCGATGCGGGTTTTTTCCGCTGAAGGCAAAGTCATTGGCGAGTTTGGCGAAGAGCGGCGCAAATTGGTGCCCTTCAAAGATATTCCCGATGTGGTCAAGCAAGCCGTTCTGTCGATCGAAGACGCACGTTTCTACCAGCATGGCGGGGTGGACTACATCGGTTTGGCGCGTGCCAGCTTGGCCAACGTGGGACGCGCCAAAAGCCAAGGCGCCTCCACCATCACCATGCAGGTGGCGCGCAATGTTTACCTGTCTTCTGAGAAAACCTTCACTCGCAAAATTTACGAACTGCTGCTGACCTACAAGCTCGAGCATTTGCTGAGCAAAGACCAGATTTTTGAAATCTACCTGAACCAAATTTTCTTGGGCCACCGCGCATATGGTTTTGCGGCCGCAGCCGAAACCTACTTTGGCAAACCGATTCAAAACTTGAGCATCGCCGAAGCCGCCATGTTGGCTGGCCTGCCCAAAGCCCCTTCGGCCTATAACCCTATCAACAACCCCAAACGTGCCCGCTCACGCCAGCTCTACATCATCGAGCGTATGCAAGACAACGGCTTCATCACCGCCGCGCAAGCCACCGCTGCCAAAGCCGAAGAGTTGAAGATTCGCAGCGTCTCGACACCTAACGCCACCCATGCCGACTACGTGGCCGAGATGGCGCGCCAACTGATGTTTGCCCAATACGGCCCCGACAGCTACACCCGTGGCCTGAATGTGTACACCACCATCAAAGCCGATGACCAAGAGGTCGCCTACCAAGCGCTACGTCGCGGCATCATGGACTATGAGTTGCGTCAGGTCTACCGTGGGCCCGAAAAATTCATCACGTTGCCCAGCGACCTGCGCGAGCAAGAGGACGCCATTGATGAGGCCTTGATAGACGCCGGAGACAAAGGTGATTTGCTCGCTGGTGTGGTGCTGGAAGTCGCCCCTAAAAAAGTGCGCGTCATGCGGCAAAACAGCGAGGTGCTGGAAATCACAGGTGACGGATTAAAGCCGGTGCAATCGGGTTTGTCCGACAAAGCGCCTCCCAATATCAAACTGCGCGCAGGCGCAGTCGTGCGTGTGGCTAAAAACGCCAAAGGCGATTGGGCTTTGACCCAGTTGCCCGAAGTTGAAGGCGCGTTTGTGGCACTGGACCCCACGGATGGCGCGATCCGTTCGCTGATTGGCGGCTTTGATTTCGACAAAAACAAGTTCAACCATGTCACCCAAGCGTGGCGTCAGCCGGGCTCGAGTTTCAAGCCCTTCATTTATTCGGCTGCGCTGGAAAAAGGCTTCACACCCGCCACGCAGGTCAATGATGCGCCGCTGTTTTTTGATGCCAGCGTCACCGGTAGCCAAGCATGGGAGCCGAAAAACTACGACGGCAAATTCGAAGGCGTGATGCCGCTCAAAACCGCCTTGGCCAAATCGAAAAACATGGTATCGATTCGCATCTTGCAAGCAGTGGGACCCAAAGAGGCGCAAAACTGGATCAGCCGGTTTGGTTTTGAGCCAGAACGCCATCCAGCTTATTTGACAATGGCTTTAGGTGCTGGGTCGGTGACCCCCTTGCAAGTGGCTCTCGGCTATTCGGTGTTTGCCAATGGTGGCTATTTGGTCAAACCTTATTTGATCTCCAAAGTGACCGATCCCTTGGGCAAAGTGCTGTCGCAATACACCCCCATCGAATTGGATGAACGCTCACGCGCAGTTGAACCGCGCAATGCGTTTGTGATGAGCCATTTGTTGCAAGAGGTTACCCGTGCAGGTACGGCCATGCGCGCCCAACAGGTACTGAAACGCAATGACATTTACGGCAAAACCGGCACCACCAACGACTCCATGGATGCGTGGTTTGCCGGTTACCACCCCACCCTCACCGCAGTGACCTGGATTGGATACGACACCCCACGCAAACTCGGCGACCGCGAAACCGGCGGCGGACTGAGCCTGCCGGTGTGGATCAGCTATATGCAAAGCGCTTTGAAGAACACACCCATCACCCCTTTGCCTGTACCTGCTGGCGTGGTGTTTGAAGGCGGCGACTGGTTTTTCCAAGAGTTCACCCATACTACTGGCGTGACGCATCTGGGCATCGAAGGGCATGACGCCACAGGCGAGACCAGCGCTGATACCGAGAAGAAAAAAATTCTCGATATGTTCAAAGAATAAAGAGACAGGCTCTTACGAAAAAGCTAAGGTCAAGCCCGACTGTTCGCTGGCATCGATGCTGAGTCTCTGCCAAAACTCGCCTTGACCTTTGGTGTCTTGCCAAGCTTGTCCATCAAACCGAAAGTGGTAGCCACCACTGCGCGCTGCCAGCCACACTTCTTGCAAAGGCTTTTGCAAATTGACCACGATTTGGCTGCGGTTGGTGAAAGTCATTGTCACCATGCCCCCGCTGCGTTGGCTGTCGATATCGGCGTCTGTGCTGTCATTCAAGCGGTCGCAACACTGCTCTAGTCGCAGCAGCAAGGCTTCGGCGTGGTTCAAAAATTCCTGATCGGTCATTGGGTAGGGCGTCGCATTCGCAGAGGTTAAGGGGGATGGCTACAATTTCACCATGACAAGGCAGATTCTAGGCAGACGCACCCTCCTCGCACTCAGCATGGCTTTTGCCTTGGTAGGCTGTGGCCAAAAAGGTGCGCTCTTTATTCCCACTGATGCAGGGGCAAATGACCGCGCCATGTTCCCGCAAGTCTTGGTACCCGACAGCCAACCTGCTACCCCCTCTTCCTCGCAGCCCTGAGCGTCTGCAGCTTTAGCTTATCTTTATGACTTCTCTCACCTTGCCTGGCGCACCCTATTTTTCACGCCGTGAAGGCGTGCTTTTTTGCGAAGAATTGTCTTTGCAAGCTTTGGCAAGGCAACACGGCACACCGCTGTTTGTGTATTCCAAGGCCGCCATGCTGGGTGCTTTGGCGCCTTACCAAAAGGCTTTTGCAGGGCAAGACGCGCAGGTGCATTACGCCATGAAGGCCAATTCGTCTTTGGGCGTGTTGCAAGTGTTTGCGCAAGCCGGTTGCGGCTTTGATATCGTCTCAGGTGGCGAACTTGCCCGCGTGCTGGCTGCGGGCGGCCAAGCCAGCCAAGTGATTTTTTCGGGTGTGGGCAAAACCCGCGCTGAGATGCGCCAAGCGCTGGATGCGGGTATCGCTTGCTTCAATGTGGAGAGCGAAGCAGAACTGGATGTGCTCAGCGAAGTGGCGATTTCGTGCGGCAAAGTCGCACCCGTGAGCATCCGCGTCAACCCCAATGTGGACCCGCAAACCCACCCCTACATCTCTACTGGATTGAAGGGCAACAAATTTGGCATCGCCCATGAAGACACTCTGCGCTGCTATTTGCATGCAGCGTCCTTGAAGGGTTTGAAAGTGGTGGGCATTGATTGCCACATCGGCTCCCAAATCACCAGCGCAGGCCCTTACCTTGACGCCCTCGACAAGGTGCTGGACTTGGTAGAGGCCATTGAAGCCGCTGGTGTGCCCATCCACCACCTCGACTTTGGCGGCGGCTTGGGCATCGATTACAACGGTGACACCCCGCCTGCCGCCGATGCGCTGTGGGCGCAACTGCTGGCCCGTTTGGATGCACGCGGTTTTGGTGGGCGTCGCCTCATGATTGAGCCAGGGCGCTCCTTGGTGGGCAACGCCGGTGTGTGCCTGAGCGAGGTGCTGTTCTTGAAACCCGGTGAGCAAAAAAACTTTTGCATCATTGATGCGGCGATGAACGATTTGCCGCGACCCGCGATGTACCAAGCGTTTCACCGCATCGAACCCTTGGCAGCGCGCGCCACTGCCGCCACGGTCTACGACGTGGTCGGCCCCGTGTGCGAAAGCGGCGACTGGATTGGCCGCGACCGCTCGTTGGCGGTGCAAGCCGGTGACCATGTGGCGGTGATGTCGGCCGGTGCCTATTGCATGAGCATGGCCAGCAACTACAACACCCGCGGACGCGCTGCCGAGGTGTTGGTCGATGGTGACAAAGTGCATATCATTCGCGTGCGTGAAACCGCGCAAGACCAAATGCGTGCAGAACGATTGGTTTGATCAGCGGGCTTTAATCGCTCGCCAAACACGCCAAGCCAACAGGACGCCTAAAACAACCGCATAGACAAGCACTTCAGTGAAGTCGTTTTTGCCTGCGCGCATCCAGAAAAAATGCAGCACCGCCAAGACAGCCACGGCATACACCAAGCGGTGCAGGGTTTGCCAGCGCTTCACACCCATCCAACGAATGGCCGCATTGAACGAGGTCATGGCAAGAGGCAGCATACAAATCAGTCCGCCAAAACCCAGCCAAATAAAAGGTCGCTTAAGAATGTCGTGCCAAATGTCTTCAAGCGCCAAGCCTTGGTCAAACCAAGCGTAGCAAAGCATATGCAGGCAAGCATAGATAAAGGTGCTCACACCTAAAGTGCGACGAAAGCGCTGCAGCGCAGGAGTTCCTGTGATTTCGCGCAAAGGTGTGATGGCAAGCACCACACACAGACCGCGCAAGGTCCAGTCGCCAGTTTGTCGGGTCAATGCCTCAGCAGGATTGGCACCCAAAAGATTGTTGAATGCAGCGTAAATCAACCAAGCGGCGGGCAGCGCCAAAAGCAACATCAGCAAAGGCTTGGCCCAAGGCGACAACAAGCGCTTGCGCACATTCATATCGGTCACCGTTAAAGTCAGAAGTTCTTACTCAAATCCATGCCGCTGTACAAAGAGGCCACCTGCGCCTCATAGCCGTTAAACATCAAGGTTTTGCGCTTTTTATTGAACAAGCCATCTTCGCCAATGCGCCGCTCGGTGGCTTGGCTCCAGCGGGGATGGTCCACATTGGGGTTCACATTGGAATAAAAACCATACTCGTTGGCGGCCGCCTTGTTCCAAGCCGTGGCAGGTTGTTTATCGGTGAAGCGAATTTTCACAATGCTTTTGGCGTTTTTAAACCCGTATTTCCAAGGCACGTTCAAGCGAATCGGTGCGCCATTTTGGTTGGGCAAGATTTCCCCGTACATGCCAAAGGTCAGCAGCGTGAGCGGGTGCATGGCTTCGTCCATGCGCAGGCCCTCGATGTACGGCCAGTCCAGCACACGCGAGCCTACGTTGGGCATGGTCTTGGGGTCAGCCAAGGTCACAAACTCGATGAATTTGGCGCTGCCCAAGGGTTCAACATGTTTGACTAGAGTGGACAAAGAAAAACCAATCCAAGGAATGACCATAGACCATCCCTCTACACAACGCATACGGTAGATACGCTCTTCCATCGCGCCCAACTTCATCACCTCTTCCAATCCCAAACGCATGGGTTTTTTCACCAAGCCCTCGATATCCAAGGTCCATGGCTTGGTCTTCAAGGTGTGGGCATTGCGCGCGGGTTCAGACTTGTCGGTGCCAAATTCGTAATAGTTGTTGTAAGTGCTGGCATAGGCGTATGCCGTGGGCACATCCACCGCCAAAGCGTTTTCAAGCGCAGAGCGCTTGCTGGGCAAGGCTGGTAATTTACCGGGTACCACGGTGGGGGTGGGGCCAGTTTGTGACCAAGCGGCGCCCACGCCCGTGAGCAAACCCAAACCCACACTGTGCTGTAGCAAGGTACGCCGGTTCAGGTAGGCGTCTTTGGGGGTGATATCGCTGGGCAAATCGGTGCTGGTAGCGTCAGGGGATAAGCGAATCAACATATTGAGGTCTCCACACAAAAAGGGCCGACATCACGTCAGCCCTTATGTGCAATTGAGTGATGCAAAAAGTTTATTTCAAACCGGCGATGTAGTCAGACAAGGCTTTGATTTCCTTGTCATTCAATTTGGCGGCGACTTGGCCCATTTGCAGGCTATTGAGACGCACGCCGTCACGGAACTGGGTAAGTTGCGAGGTGGTGTACTCCGCATGCTGGCCGGCCAAGCGGGGGTATTGCGAGGGAATCCCCGCGCCTGTGGGGCTGTGGCAACCCGAGCAAGCCGGAATTTGGCGATCGGCAATGCCACCGCGGTAGATTTTTTCACCTAACGTGGCGAGGTCTTTGTCTTTGGCAAAGCCAGGCTTGGCAGTTTTAGTTGCCAGAAAAGCACCAATATTACGGGCGTCGTCTTCACTCAAAGAAGCGGCCAAACCAGACATGATGGCGTTGGCACGTTTGCCCGATTTGTACTCGCCCAATTGTTTGGCGATGTATTCAGGGTGTTGCTGGGCAAGTTTGGGATAGATGGGTGCGCCAGAATTGCCATCAGCCCCATGGCAAGAGGTGCACACTGCACCATATAAAGCGCCGCCTTTGGCAGCGTCAGCTTTGGCTGGCGCAGCGGGTGGGTCGTTGGCAAGCGCTAGGCTGTTGGCAGCCAGCGCGAAGGTAGCAATCAGCAATCGGGCGAAGAAAGTCATGGCTTTTAGAGGTTATCAATACTGCGCGTGATTCTACAATGCAGCCCTGTTCGCCTCTTTGGGCGTTCTGGAAGAAACCCTTTGGCCTCAAGCTCACCCCCGCTGAACGACGCACAAGCGCAGCGCATCAAACAGGCCGTGGGCTGGTTGCATACGGCTCGCTTTTTGACCACCGCCGCTCAATTGCACCACCTCCCCGCCTACGAGCAACCCGAAATTGCGTTTGTAGGGCGCTCTAACGCGGGCAAATCGACCTGCATCAATGTGCTGACCCAGCAGCGGCAACTGGCCTATGCGTCTAAAACGCCAGGGCGCACCCAACACATCAACCTGTTTGCACTGGGTCGGCAAAACCTGACCGATGCGGTGCTGGCTGACTTACCAGGTTATGGCTATGCCGCTGTGCCCAAGGCTGACAAAGTGCGTTGGCAGCGTGTCATGGCCAATTACCTGATGACGCGGGACAACTTGAAAGGTGTGGTGCTGCTGTGCGACCCCCGCCTGGGTTTGACCGAGCTCGATGAAATTTTGCTGGAAGTCATTCGCCCCAAAGTAGAAGCGGGGTTGAAGTTTTTGATGCTGCTGACCAAGGCCGACAAACTCAACCGCAGCGAAGCGCAAAAAGCTTTGTCGATCGCCAAACTGCAGTCCGGTGGGGGTCAAGCGCATTTGTTTTCGTCTCTGAAAAAACAGGGTGTTGAAGAGGTGAGCATGGAGCTGTACGGCTGGACACATTCCGCAGTCTCCCCCGAGTCCACACCAGCGCCGACAATTTTTGTATGAAGCAGCAATCATTCAGCCTCTCCAATGGCATCACTTTGGACTGCCGCGTGGCTGGAGTAGAAGGCCGCCCTGTGATGCTGTTTTTGCATGGCTTCCCAGAAGCTGCCTTTGTGTGGGACGAGATGCTGGCGTTTTTTTCTGACCCAGCGCATGGCTGCCATTTATGCGTCGCACCCAATCTGCGCGGTTATGCAGGGTCTAGCGCCCCCAGCGATGTCGCGGCCTACCGCGCCAAACATTTGGTGCAAGACTTGGTCGCTTTGAAAGACCTGTTGTCGCCTCAGCAGCCCTTGGCTTGTCTTGTGGCCCATGACTGGGGCGGTGCTGTGGCTTGGAACATGGCCAACCAACACCCTGAATTGATGCGCCAATTGGCCATCATCAACTCCCCTCACCCTGGCACTTTTTTGCGCGAGCTGCAGTCCAGCCCTGAGCAACAAGCTGCCAGCGCCTATATGAATTTCCTGATTCGCCCCGATGCAGAAGTCTTGTTGGCCGAAGACGACTACCGCCGTTTATGGGCTTTTTTCACCAATATGGGTGCGGTGGACGGCCCCTACGCTTGGTTAACTGAGGACGTCAAAGCGCAGTACCGCGAGGTGTGGTCGCAGGGGCTGACCGGTGCGCTGAATTACTACCGCGCCTCCCCACTGCGTCCACCGCGTGAAGCCGATGCGGCTGCCGCAGCGATTACCTTGCCCAAGTCCATGCTGGATATTTTGGTGCCTACTTTGGTGTTGTGGGGCATGAACGACATCGCCTTGCCACCCGGCTTGGTCGATGGTTTAGAAGACTACATCCCCGACCTGAGATTGCAGCGCATCGCGGATGGCAGCCATTGGTTGGTGCATGAACAACCCACTTTGGTTGCGCAAAGCTTATGGGCTTTTTTACACAAAAATTAATCTGTGCCGGGCGGGTACAGCGAAGCTTCGTCGTTGGGCCGTGACTTGAAGCGCTTATGCACCCAGTAGTACTGTGGGGGCATGCTATCAATCCAAGTTTGTAAACGTTGGTTCATCAAGGCAGTGTCGGCTTGCACATCGTCAGTGGGGTAGTCCGTCCATGCGGCATGCACCTGCACCTCGTAGCCGTTGGCGGTCAAGCGGGTGGTGACCGGCACCACCGGCACCTGCCCCAAGCGAGACAAACGTGACAGCGTGGTGACGGTTGCAGCAGGCACACCGTAAAACGGCACAAAAATCGATTCTTCCAAGCGAAAGTTCATATCGGGCAAGAGGTAGAGCAAATCACCTTGACGCAAGGTGCTGACGATGGCTTTGAAACCATCCTCGCGGCGAAACAAGCGCAGCTGCCCAAAACGCTCTCGACCTTGCAGCACCCATTTATCGATGGCTTCTGAACGCTGGGGCGTGTAGATGGTGGTGAAGCGGCGCTGCATAAGCAAACACAGCGCGGTCCAACCTGCATCCAAGCCCACAAAATGCGGCGCAAAAATAACTGCTCCTTTGCCTTGCTGCAAAGCCTGCACCTCTCCCACCATGTGCAAGCGACTGGCCACCAAGCCAGGGCTGCCGTGCCACAGCCAAGCGCGGTCCAACCACGCTTGGGCGAACAACACCATGTGGGCCATCCCCATGCGCCGCTGATCTTTTACGCTTGCTTGAGGAAAACACAAAGCCAGATTGGTCAACACCACTTTGCGCCGTTTGCTGGCGGTCAACCAAAGTACCTTGCCCAGCACCCAACCCAAACCGCGCAACAGCGGCAAAGGCAAGAAATGCAAAACCCGCATCAACCCAAGCACCACAGCATTCATGTTCAATCGCCTGCACGCGGTTGTTTGTCCCGCGCATAGCCCCACAGGTACTGGTCGGGGCGGGACAACACCATGCGTTCGATGGCTTGGTTGACCCACAAGGCAGCTTGTTCAAGCGATGTATCGGGCTTGTTCAAGGCCTGCAAACTGGGTGGAAGGACATGAAACACATAGCGACCTGCATCTAAGCGCTCACACCATGCCAGCAACACTGTGGCGCCAGTTTGCTGCGCCAACTTGGGCAACAAGGTCATGGTGTAGACAGGTCGACCAAAAAACGCTGCCCACACACCTTGGCCTTCGGGGGGAACTTGGTCGGGCAAGATGGCAGTGAAACCACCGGCATGCAAATGCTTGACCAAGGCGCGTACCCCACGCAAAGAAGCGCTTGCGGTTTTGAAAAATTGCCGCTGTCTTGACAGTCCCACCACCTCTTGCAACCACGCTTTGCGCGGCGGCCTGTACAAAGCCAGCAAGTCGCCGTGCTGTGGGCCCAGTTTTTCTGCCAAAGCTTGGCCGCCCATTTCCCAGCAACCCAAATGGGGGGACAACAAAATCAAGCCCTTGCCTGCTTGCATCGCTTCTTCGATATGGCCAAGCCCCTCCCATTGCACACGCGGCAACACCGATTTACCCTGCGCCCTGGTCCACAGCCATGGCAGTTCTGCCACCATCTTGCCGGTGGCAGACACAGCGCCGCGGGTTTGCGCCCAAGTCAAGCCTGCTGCTTGAATTTGACGATGGAACTGATGGCGATAGGAAGCCGAAAGAAGCCACACCAACCAACCCAAGCCTGCGCCCAAGCCCTGCATCCAAGGCAAAGGTATCAAGGCCAGAAAACGGAACAAGCGGGTCATGGAAAAGACTTTGATTAGAATACCTATTGTCGCTGAGTTAATGAAGCAACTTGCAGGGCGACACACTCGAAAGAGTCGACTGTTTTTTCAGTCATCTGCTAAAGCGTTCGCCGAACTCCTTGGTAAGGCAACGCATCAACCCACCACAGGAGCATTTTTATGGCGAACGACTATCTCTTTACATCCGAATCCGTCTCTGAAGGCCATCCCGATAAAGTCGCTGACCAAGTGTCAGACGCGATTTTGGATGCGATCTTCAAGCAAGACCCCCGCAGCCGTGTGGCCGCCGAAACCCTGACCAACACCGGTTTGGTGGTGTTGGCCGGTGAAATCACCACCAACGCGCATGTGGACTACATCCAAGTAGCTCGCGACACCATCAAGCGCATCGGCTACGACAACACCGAGTACGGCATCGACTACAAGGGCTGCGCGGTCATGGTTTGCTACGACAAGCAATCCAACGACATCGCCCAAGGCGTGGACCACGCGTCTGACGACCACTTGAACACCGGTGCGGGTGACCAAGGTTTGATGTTTGGCTACGCCTGCCAAGAAACCCCAGAGTTAATGCCTGCGCCCATTTACTACGCCCACCGCCTGATGGAACGCCAAGCGCAACTGCGCCGTGATGGCCGCTTGCCTTTTTTGCGTCCTGATGCGAAAAGCCAAGTGACCATGCGCTATGTCGATGGCAAGCCCCACAGCATCGATACCGTGGTGTTGTCCACCCAGCACAGCCCCGACCAATCCGAGTCACAAACCAAGATGAAAGCGTCTTTCAATGAGGCCATCATTGAAGAAATCATCAAGCCCGTGTTACCCAAAGAGTGGCTGATTGACACCAAGTACCTGATCAACCCCACCGGCCGTTTTGTGGTGGGTGGCCCGCAGGGCGACTGTGGCCTGACCGGTCGCAAGATCATTGTGGACACCTACGGCGGCGCTTGCCCCCACGGTGGTGGCGCGTTCTCAGGCAAAGACCCCTCCAAGGTAGACCGCTCAGCCGCGTATGCCGCACGTTATGTCGCCAAAAACGTGGTGGCTGCCGGTTTGGCCACCCAGTGCCAAGTGCAAGTGGCTTATGCGATTGGCGTGGCCCGCCCCATGAACATCACCATCAACACCCACGGCACGGGCGTCATTGCTGACGACAAAATCGCCGCGTTGGTGAACGAGCATTTCGACCTGCGCCCCAAAGGCATCATCCAAATGCTGGACCTGCTGCGCCCCATCTATGAGAAGACCGCCGCTTACGGCCACTTTGGCCGCAACGAACCCGATTTCACTTGGGAAAAAACCGACCGCGCTGCAGCCCTCAAAGCTGCTGCAGGTTTGAAATAAAACTTAATCGAGGCGTAAACCGTACTGACGGCACAGCGTATCGCGCTGACCTGGCGCGAAATTGATACGCGCTGGGTCATTTTCTACGGCACGCAAAAGCCTGGGGTTCATCACCGCAAACCACACAGGCGGCACATAGGCCAGCAAGAACATGCCCGCATAACCGCTGGGCAATTGCGGCGCATCGTCAAAATGCCGCAGGGCTTGGTAGCGCCTGGCCGCATGCGCATGGTGGTCGGCATGGCGTTGTAAATGGAAGAGCATCCAGTTGGACGCAACGTGGTTGCTGTTCCATGAGTGGCGCGGCTGACAACGCTCGTAATAGCCGTCGCTTTGCAGCAAACGCAGCAAGCCGTAATGCTCCACGTAGTTGGCTGAGGTGAGCTGGAAATTGGTCCAAATGGACGCAGCCAACAAGAACAGCAACACCTGCCAACCCAGCCACAGCAGCAACATCGCCCAAAGCGCCAAGGTGATGGCCAGGCCTTGCAAGATTTGGTTTTGTAAGCTCCACACTGACAACCCCTGATCGCGC
>Ga0214917_10004858_pt1 | contig 14687 bp, 19 predicted proteins | sample LL_1208_BB_MetaG_FD_177983 | JGI IMG/M metagenome (GOLD analysis project Ga0214917, IMG submission 177983) | Freshwater microbial communities from Lake Lanier, Atlanta, Georgia, United States - LL_1208_BB | ecosystem: Environmental > Aquatic > Freshwater > Lake | place: USA: Georgia | collected... | reverse complement strand
GGGCTCGTTCCGAGCCGAGGGTGGCTGGGCATCTGGGATTTAATGGAGGTCACAAGCTGGGATCCTCCACGTCACTGTGAAGTACTCCATTACGGCAGGTGGCTACGTGGCGTTGGCCTCTTCGAACTGCAGCCAGCGGGCTCACATCAGACGCTATTTATCTGGAGCGAAGAGCTCACTGGCGCCCTGGCGACGTTAATCAAACCAGGGCTGGCGGTGGGGGTATGGCTGAGCTTGCGCCGTTTTGCCCGCCGGATCCGCACTCGCCGCTCTCAAGGATTCTCGAAGGATTCCGAGTAGCGTCAGTACCATGAACCCCACCGAGAGCCCGTTCGTGGAGTTGCTGGAGCGGTTGCCAGAAGAGGAGCGCGCAATTCTTTCTCTGGTCTACCTGCAAAAACGCTCTCTCGCGGAGATTGCCGAGCTCCTGAAAGTCCCAGAGCGTTCGGTTCATGCCGTTTTAGAGCGGGGGCGGGCTCGAATTTCCACTCTAATTTCCCAGGCTGGCGAGAGTACGAGATAATTCTCATCCCCCCGCTAGCAAGGAGCGCGAGCATGGCAGCAATGAAGCCCCGCACTGGTGATGGCCCGATGGAGGTCACCAAAGAGAATCGCAGCCTTGTTATGCGAGTACCACTTGAAGGTGGCGGACGATTAGTAGTTGAGCTCAATGCTGACGAGGCAAATCGCCTCTCCGAATGCCTCTCTGCTGCAGTGGCGCTGGTAAAAAAGTAAGCGAGCGATTGCCACGGCTAAAAAACGATTTGCTCCCTTTCGTGACTTTTTCGAACGGGAAAGTTCTTCCGGAATTCTTCTTCTTGCTGCGGCGGTTTTAGGACTTCTTGTAGCGAACTCACCTCTCTCAAAGAGATATTTCCAACTTTTAGATTTCTCTTTCTCGCTTCGCCCGATATACATCGACCTCGAACTGACCACTCTTAAAACAATTAATTACGGCCTCATGACAATTTTCTTTTTTGTCGTTGGGCTCGAAATAAAGCGCGAGCTCACATCAGGACATCTCTCTAAAGTGCGCCAGGCTTTGACACCATTTATTGCCGCGCTCGGAGGTATGGCGATTCCAGCGCTGATCTATCTGCTTATCGCGGGCAACCGTGCACCAGAAGGATGGGCGGTGCCAGTTGCCACTGATATCGCTCTTGCAGTTGGTCTTCTCACACTCGTTGGTTCACAAGCGTCGAGCGCTTTACGAGCATTCTTACTTGCATTGGCCGTTATTGATGACATTGGCGCAATTGTGATCATTGCACTCGTATATTCAACAGGAATTATCTTCTCTTGGAGCGTTGCTGCTGGGGCAGCAGTGATTGCAACTGTGATTCTTACTCGAATTGGAATTACCCGGACTTTTATTTATGTAATTGTGGGGGCGTTGCTCTGGTTTAGCCTTTATAAAGCCGGGTTACATCCCACTCTTGCCGGAGTGATAATGGGTCTACTCACGCCAGCGATGCCATTAAATGAGAGCCAAGGCATTGACATCGAAGATGGAACGTTGACGCTTGTTGAAAAACTAGAGGGAAGATTCCATACTCTCTCTGCTTTTTTCATCATCCCAATTTTTGCCTTCGCAAATTCTGGAGTTGCACTGTCATCAGAAGCGCTTTCTACATTATTTGCTTCGCCAATCGCCTGGGGAATTATCTGTGGCCTAACCCTTGGTAAGCCCTTGGGTATTTTCATCGCCGTCCGCAGCGCAGCGCGCCTCAAGCTCGCCCAATCGCCAGAAGGGGCTGACACTTCATCTTTAATTGCTGTTGGCAGCACTGCCGGCATCGGTTTCACTGTCGCAATTTTTATCGCGAAGTTAGCTTTTTCAGAGCCAGCGCAACAGGATCTTGCCGTCATGGCTGTCATCGTGGGCTCGCTCCTTAGCGGAGTAATTGGTGTCGCGCTCTTTCGCTTGATAAGGCGTTGATTGCCGCTACGGTTAGCAAGTGCCCACCCAACGTCCTCAATTAGCGCCGTTCACCGCGAGGTTTCTCAACGGCGCTGATGTTCTAGCGCTGCCAGTAATAGATGGTGTGGTCAATTTTGAAGGTGGCAGTGAAATAAAAGAGCTTCTCAAGTCAGTGAAAAGCGCAATTGGTGGCGTAAGACTCTCTGCTAAAGAGTTAACGGCTATGGCCGCTTCAAATAAGTTCGCTGGTAAAGCCGGAGAGATAATTGAAATACCCGTGACTTCACGTTCGATAAGTTCGATATTTCTCGTGGGCGTGGGGAGTAACTCAAGAAGTGACTTAGTCAAAGCGGGAAGCGCTATTGGTCGCAAACTGCGCGGAACCTCAAAGAAATGCCTCTCCCTATGTGGCGGTCGAGGTGAATTAACTCGAGCACATGCGCTGGCTTTGGCGCTCTCCGCATATCAATGGAAGATAAATGGTGTAGCCCTCGCGCCAACATTTGCACTTGCCAGAAAATATGATCACATAGCCGCTCAAGAAATTCTTGCGGGTGTGTTACTCACTCGAGATTTAATCCACACCCCTGCAAATATGAAGAGTCCGCAATGGATGGCGTCGCAAACTAAGAAGGCGCTCGCAAAATATCCGGTAGAGATAAAAGTCCATCAAGGGACAAAAGCGTTAAATAGATTTGGGGGGCTACGTGCAGTTGGCAATTCCTCACCTAAGCGTCCACCCGCGATGATTGAGATAAGTTATCGGAGTAAATCTCGTTCAAAAAAAAGTCCGCATGTAGTTCTCGTCGGCAAGGGAATCATGTTTGATACCGGCGGGGTGTCCCTGAAACGCCCTTACGAAAATATGGTTGCAATGAAGAGCGATATGGCTGGCGCTGCTGCGATTGTCGGCACGATTCGCACCGCCGCTGCGCTAGCTCTGAACTGTCGAATAACTGGCCTGCTGATGTGCGCAGAAAATTTATTATCAGCTACTTCACAACGACCCTCAGATGTCATTACCCATTTTGACGGTCAAACAGTCGAAGTTATCGACACTGATGCTGAGGGACGACTAGTGCTTGCAGATGGCCTGGGATATGCCGTTGAAAATTTAAAACCCGATTATTTAATTGATCTCGCCACTTTGACTGGTGCGGCGACTCTTGGATTAAGTCGCCATTATGCGGCGATGTATACCCGGGACAACTCATTCGCGAAAAAATTCTCGCGCGCTGGGGAGAGTTCGGGTGATCGAGTTTGGCATATGCCTTTGGTCGATGATTATGCTGAAAGCCTGCACTCGGACGTAGCGGACTTTAAGAATATCGCCGAAAAACCAAGCGTTGGCGGGGGATCAATTACCGCAGCGCTTTTTCTAGAAAAATTTGTTGGTGATTCACGATGGGTTCATTTTGATATCGCAGGCGTTGGGAGAAGCGAATCTGATTCTGGAGAAAACCCCAAAGGTGGAACTGGGTTTGGAGTCAGATTACTCATGGATTGGTTGACGAATTTATGAGCACGGAGCGCGAAAAGATAGAAGAATTCATCGAGAGCTTTATCGTTGAAGAATTGGAAATTCAAGGGGCGCGCACTCGAGGCGCCGAATTGGGAAGTGATGAACCTTCGGCGGGAAGCGGTGCCTTTCTCCAAACATTAGCGCGGGCGCTTCACGCTAAAAACGTTGTGGAGTTAGGTACTGGCACGGGCGTGGGAACGCTATGGCTAGCGGGAGGAGTTGATGAAGGTGGAACAATCACATCGATAGATAGTGAAGCCGAACATGTTCAACTTGCTCGTGAAGCGTGCGAGGAGATGGAAGTTTCCACACAACGAGTTCGTCTCATTCACGGTTCTCCTTATGACATCTTAAATAAACTGACTGATTCAGGTTACGACATGATTGTGGTCCGTGATTATTCAGGTGATTTGCTCGACTTAATTGAGCAATCACACCGCATTCTTCGTACCGGAGGCATTTGTTTGCTAGTGCATGTTCTACATGGCGGAAAAGTGGCAGATCTAGCGCAACGGGATGAAGTGACAGTTGCGCGCCGGGAATTACTTCGGAATCTAAGGGCAGATCGTGAACGTTGGATTTGCTCATTTAATGGCGTAGGTGATGGCATCTTTCTTGCCGTAAAAAGATAGGTGGCAGGCTCGTGTAAACGGGCTAAGGTTTAGGGGTACTTTCAGGACGCTCTCAGGTTTCTTTAGAGTTTCTTTGTCAGAGTAGTAATCGCTAGCCCATAAACATTTAGAGATAACAGTGGAGAAAGTTATGAGTCAACCGGAGTGGTGGTCGCCAGCAGCGCAGTATGGTCATAACCAGCAGCCTGCTAGACCGCAAAATTATTATTTACCGCCAAGTGCCCAACAACTCCCCGGGCCAACACGTAACCGCAAGGGGAGTGGGCATGGAGCAAAGGTGAGCGTGGGGCTTGCAGTTGGCATGGCGCTTATCGCCGGAGCTGTAGGTGGCGTTGCCGGCAATTTGGCCAATGGATCATCCCTCTTTGATTCACAGGCAGCATTTGTCGCCACAACTAACGTCGTTGAACGATCGCCTGAATCAGTTTCAGCAATTGCTGCGCGAGTTTTACCTTCAGTCGTCTCTATCTCAACGAGATCTTCAATGGGCGGTGGCACCGGCACCGGATTTGTGATTCGTTCTGACGGTTATATTCTTACCAATAACCATGTCGTTGAAAATGTCCTTCAAAGTGGCACGCTCAATGTTTCATTTAATGATGGAAAAGTGGTGCGTGGGAAAATTGTCGGAGTAAACCCTGCCTATGATTTAGCGGTTATAAAAGTCACTCGCACCGGAGTTCCCGCCCTCCAATTTGGAGATAGCGATAAAGTCCAAGTGGGAGACTCAGTTATTGCAATAGGTTCACCTCTGGGGCTATCCGGCACAGTCACTTCGGGAATAATTAGCGCAAAAAATCGGGCAGTCACTGCCGGCGATGGCCAGAGTGAATCTTCATTTATCAATGCGCTTCAAACGGATGCTGCAATTAATCCTGGTAATTCTGGGGGTCCGCTCGTAGATAAAACGGGAGCAGTTGTTGGCGTTAACTCTGCCATTGCCACTTTGGGCTCTTCCTTTGGTAGTCAATCGGGATCTATTGGATTGGGCTTTGCCATTCCGATTAATCAAGCGCGACGGACTGCAGAAGAGTTAATCAAAACCGGCAAATCCTCCTATCCAATTTTAGGAATATCGGTGGATACCAACTACGGTGAAGGTGGCGCGCGAGTTGCTGCAGTTTCGCCGAACGGCCCCGCCGAAGGAGCTGGAATCGAAGTCGGCGACATTATTATCGATTTGGGTGGTCGAAAGATAACCAACTCAGATGAGTTAATCGTGGCTATTCGTGACAATGCACCAGGTGATCGCGTGGCAATTACGGTAAAGCGAAACGAAGTCACAAAGGTGTTCAACGCAACTTTGGTCGCTGCGGAGAAATAACGTTACGATAGCTAGATGCTCGACATCGGCGCAGGAGAACTACTGGGGCTAGCTCTAGTAGCTCTCCTTCTCGTCGGTCCAAATAAGTTGCCAACCTTCGCGGCAGACGCGGCCCGTTTCATCCGAAAAATGCGTAGCTTTGCCCAATCGGCAACGAGTGATCTTCGCGAAAACCTCGGGCCGGGTTTTGAAGATCTCTCGGTAAGCGACCTCAATCCGAAATCATTTATCCGTAAGCAGATGCGCCAAGTGTTAGATGATGAACCAAGGCTTGATAAGAATTCCGTCCGCCAGGATCCACAATTGCCATGAGCGTAGATGAAATAAGAGATGCGCTAGCCACAGTTATTGACCCCGAACTTCGTAAACCACTTACGGAATTAGGAATGGTGAAAAATATATCTATCTCAGGTGAAACTGCGGCAATCGATATTTACTTAACTATCGCTGGTTGCCCAATGAAAGATCGCCTTACTGACGATATTTCGAAGGCAGTGATTGGAGTAGCTGGAGTCAAGAGCGTCATTGTTGATTTCGATGTGATGAGCGATGAGCAACGTAATGAGATTAAGAGGATTATTCGCGGTGGGAATGAAAAAACTATTCCCTTTGCTCACCCCGAATCCTTAACTCGAGTATTTGCAATTGCGTCAGGAAAAGGTGGTGTGGGTAAATCGTCACTCACTGCCAATCTTGCGGTGGCTCTTGCAGCTCGCGGACAACGAGTAGGAATTCTCGATGCTGATGTATACGGCCACTCAATACCGCGAATTCTTGGCATGCTTGGTGCGCGTCCTACCGCAATCGATAACACCACTTTTATACCTCCCGAAGATAGCCGCGGTATTCGCGTGGCATCAATGGAGATGTTCAAACCTCAACGCGAAGATCCAGTTGCCTATCGTGGGCCAATTTTGCATAAAGTTTTGGAGCAGCTCTTAGCTGATGCCTATTGGGGCGAGCTAGATTTTCTCCTTCTTGATCTCCCACCTGGCACGGGCGATATTGCTATCTCACTCGGACAGTTGATTCCATCCTCTGAGTTGGTAGTAGTAACTACACCTCAGATTGCGGCGGCAGAAGTGGCAGAGCGGGCTGGGCGGCTAGCTCATCAATTGAAGCAACAATTAGCTGGCGTAATTGAAAATATGTCTGCATTTCCATGCCCGCATTGCGGTGAGAGCATTTCGCTCTTTGGTTCTGGTGGTGGCGATGAAACTGTTGCCCGCTTGGAGAGATTAACAGGTGGCAGCGTTCCGCTATTAGGGCGAATTCCCTTCGATCCTGCTCTTCGACTCGCTGGAGATGAAGGAACACCTTTGGCAGTTGGAAATCCCTCAACGCAAGCCCTTTTAGAAATTGCTGATCGATTGATGAAACGTAATCTATCACTAGCAGGCAGACGACTGCCACTCTCAGCTAACTGATTCAGTTCCTGGGTTTCGATCTTCAGATTTAATTTCTTCTAATAGTTCACGAATTTCACTACGAATAAAGTCGCGCGTTGCCACATCGCCCAAGCCCTCACGTAAGGCTGCAATTTCTCGCGTGAGGTACTCAGTATCTGCGAGGTTACGCTCGTCGCGGAGACGATCTTCTGCAGATTGAATGCGATCTCGATCTGCCTGCCGATTCTGCGCGAGCAAAATCAGCGGCGCGGCATATGATGCTTGGAGCGAGAGAATCAAAGTTAAAAAGATAAATGGAAATGGGTCAAAGCGCAGGTCTGTTGGCGCAAAGGCATTCCATAAAACCCAGGTAAGTACAAACACTGACATGTACACCAAAAAGTTTGCTGTTCCTAAGAAACGAGCAAATCTCTCAGATAGTTGTCCAAATGCTTCGGAGTTATATGTAGGGCGTAACGAACGTTTTCCATGTCGCGGCAAGTCCAGTCGATTGCTCACTTCAACACCTCCCTGGTTCCATCATCATGTTGGGCTCGCCAGTTCTCTGGGAGCAAATGATCGAGTACGTCATCAACGGTGACAACGCCAATTAGTCGATCATTCTCATCAACAATCGGAACTGCGACCAAGTTATAGGCAGCAAAGTAAGAGGAGATTGTCGTGAGATTTCGATCATGAGTAAGAGATTCAGATTCGGTATCGATGATTGAACCAAGGAGAGTCGCTGGTGGTTCCCGAAGTAAGCGCTGAAAATGAGCGATTCCAAGGAATTTTCCGGTAGGAGTCTCGTGTGGAGCTCTGGTGACGAAAACCTGTGATGCGAGAGCTGGGGTAATCTCACTTGCTCGGAGAGCTGCGAGCGCTTCTGCCACAGTGTTATCCGCTGCAAGAATGATAGGTTCGGTCGTCATCATTCCACCGGCCGAGTAGTCCTCATAAACCATCAGTCGTCGAACATCTTCGGCATCCTCTGGCTCCATCAGATTAAGTAGTGACTCTGCTTTTTCACTTCCAACTTCGCGAAGTAGGTCGGCTGCATCATCAGGATCCATCTCGCCGAGAACATCGGCAGCGCGCTCACCTTCAAGTTGGGCAAGGAGTGCAACTCGCTCACCCTCCTCCATCTCTTCAAGCAAATCCGCAAGTCGCTCATCATCAAGTGCGCGTGCGATTTCAACGCGCCTTGACATTGAAAGGTCATGTAGCGCGCCAGCCAAGTCAGCAGCTTTCAAACTCGAGAGAGTTGCAAGAAGGCTTCGCGCTTCATTATCAGTTTCACTCGCTGCAAATTCCGTTAGTTGAGAGTACTCAACAGTTTTACCTGGACCTCGTCGACGTAAACCTGAACTTTTCGATGCCACATGAACTTTATTCAATAACCAATCGCCGCGGCGAGTCTGCTCCATGGCTATGTCTTCGATGATCACACGCTCGGGTGTTCCAATAAGCGTGGTTGTCCGATCGAGAAATTCTCCGAGCACGAGAAATTCGCCAGGCCGTGGTTGAAATCTCCGCACATTGAGTAAGCCGGTTATTACTACAGTTCCTGGTTCAATAGAGGTCACCCGAGTAATAGGAATGAAGATACGTCGACGTGGGGGAACTTCAACGATGATTCCCAATACGCGTGGTGGTACCTGTCCTGCGTGTAGGGTCGCGACAACATCGCGCACCTTTCCTACTTGGTCACCCGTTGGGTCAAAAACCACAGTACCAGCCAGGCGCGCTATAAAGACTCGATTCAATGTAGCGCTCATATGGATAAGGGTACCGGTTAGGGTCTTACTCATGAGGTCGGAAAGTCACGCAGTTCATGGAGGCAAGAAACCCCATCGCCTACCAATTGGTGGGCGCGATCTCACGCGATTAGCAATCGGAATTATCGGAATCGGCACCTCTGGTCCGCTTATTGCATTGGGCGCAATGGCAGTACCGGTAGCAATTTTCTGGCGAAATCTTGGCGGCTCATTAATCACTTTGCCCTTTGCTTTAGCAAAGGGGGAGTGGCGAACGCTTTCGAAAAAATCGTGGGGGTGGTCAATACTCGCAGGAGTATTTCTCGCTCTTCATTTTATTTGCTTCTTCTACTCCATGCGATTAACGAGCGTGGCAAGTGGAACAGCGTTAACAGCAACACAGCCAATCTTTGTTGCGCTCTGGCTTCGATATAAAGGTCGCGTTGTGGATTATCGCGTCTGGCTCGGCATGGCAATTTCCATGGTTGGTGTATTGATTGTCACTGGAGTGGATTGGACCCTCTCCGCCCGTTCACTTGCTGGGGATTTGATTGCCCTCTTAGGCGGTGCGCTCGCCGGTGCATACGTCACTGCCGGGTCACATGTTCAGAAAGTCGTTTCTACTACTACATATACAACTATCTGCTATTTGATTTGCGCACTCACTTGCTTGATTGTTGTCATCCCAAGCAAAGCTCCACTATTGGGATATCCAAAATTTGAGTGGTTGCTAATCCTTGGCTTAATTGTGGGTGCACAACTTTTGGGGCATACCTTATTTAACCAAGTACTTGTCCGAGTAAATCCGGCCGTTGTTTCACTCATAGTCTTCTTTGAAGTTCCGGTTGGTGCGTTGTTAGCGTTTTGGTGGATTGGGCAGGTGCCGCCAGTTGGAATTATTCCTGGGATTGCATTACTGATTTTTGGCAGCGGGCTCGTTGCATCTCGGACTTCACAATTACAAGGGGAGCCTGTCCGTGAAAATTGATTTACATTCGCATACCAATCGCAGCGATGGCCTGGAATCTCCAACAGAATTGGTGCGCTCTGCAAAAAGCGCTGGTATAGATGTATTGGCAATCACCGATCATGACACCTTGGAAGGATGGCGATCCCTCAACTCAGATTTGACCACTGGAGATTTGACCATCGTTCCTGGAGCAGAGATTTCCTGTAAAACAGTTGGTGGAATGAGCGTTCATATTTTGGGATACCTATTTAATCCTGATGACCAGCCGCTCATAAGAATGATGTCCTTGACCCGTGATGATCGCATTCCACGGATAAAAAAAATTATTGCGCTACTTAATGAGGCTGGAATTGAGGTTACCTTTGCAGATGTTGCGAAGCATTCAGAGAGCGCACTAACCGTTGGTCGTCCCCATCTTGCTGATGCGTTAGTGGAACGCGGCGTCGCAACCTCTCGCGATCAGGCTTTTGCAAAGTACCTTTATAACGGTTCCCCGTTCTATGTTGGACATTTCGCTCCCTCACCAGAGGAGGCAATTTCAGCTATTGCAAGTGCGCAAGGCGTAAGTGTTCTAGCACATGGCCTAGCAAGTTCTCGCGGTGCGATGTACACGATGTCAGAGATTGAAAGTTTGATTGAGAGGGGCCTCAGCGGTTTAGAGGTAGATCATCGAGATCATGATGAAAGCGCCCGAAAAAATTTACGGAGTCTGGCCCATCTTTACAATATCTTCGCTACTGGATCGAGTGATTATCACGGCGCCGTTGGCTCGCAACGCCTTGGAATGGAGCTCACCGCCCCGGAAGTTTGGGAGGGTATCCTCAGCAGCGGGTCAGGTTGCGAGGTATTTACCTTATGAATGGAACAGTCGGCACAGTAAGTGCCTTAACTTTTGGTATTCAGGTATTTGTCACTCTCATTGTGATTATCGATCCGCCAGGGGTGATGCCGATATTTCTCTCTCTGGTCTCTAAATATCCTCCAGAGCAACAACGCAAGCTCGCATGGAAAACGGCTAGCGTCTCACTTTTATTGATAGTCATTTTCGCTCTCTTTGGCCAGTTTATTCTCGATTACTTAAAAATTTCGTTACCGGCGCTTCAGGGTGCAGGTGGGTTGCTCCTCCTGCTCGTTGCATTGGACCTCTTAACAGGCAACCAAAAAGAACAAAATAATGAGAGTGACGTCAGCGTCGCTTTGGTCCCTCTTGGAACACCGCTACTTGCAGGACCGGGTGCAATTGTTGCGACAATTATTTTCGTGAAGCAGGCAAATTCTGCTTCTTCAAGTAGTTCGTTGTCGATGATGGCTGCTCTGTTTATCGCAATCTTTTTACTACATATTTTACTTGGATTAGTACTCGCCTTCTCAACGGGAATTATCAAAATAATCAAGAAATCTGGCGTCACGCTCATCGCTCGAATCGCCGGACTCTTACTCGCCGCAATCGCAGTACAAATGATTGCTGATTCAGTACGCGCATTTATGAACGCATGAGTGACAACGAAATTCAATCTTCTTTTGAAGGTATGCCTGAAAAACTTTTTGCATGTACGCCATACCGATTAGAAACGTGGCTTGATTGTCCAAAAAAGTATCGATACACCTATATCGATACGCCTAAACCTCCCCGTGGTGGACCGTGGGGTCACACAAGCATGGGGAGCGCGGTGCACAACGCGCTTCGAGAGTGGTTCACGTTAGCGCCAGATGATCGCACCCCAGAGAAGGGTGCAGAATTAGTCGGTAAGCATTGGCGGAACGAAGGTTTTCGAAATGAAGAGCAATCAGAGCGCTACCGCTTCCGTTCGCAACAATGGGTCCGGCAATATTTAAAGAACGTAGATCCCAACGTTGAACCACGCGGACTTGAGCGCACAGTTAGCGCCACCACGGAAAAACTCTCGCTCTCGGGGCGCGTGGATCGAATTGATGAGCGTGGTGATGAGCTAGTGATTGTTGATTACAAAACGGGAAAGCGCCCACCGGATGAGAGTGAAGCCGGCGGTTCGCTTGCACTTGCCATTTATGCAATCGGCGCAGAACGAACGTTACGGAAGAAGTGCCGGACCGTGGAGCTCCATCATCTGCCATCAGAAACTACAGCGGTGTACCACCACGATGATGCATCATTGGCGCGCCATGTGAAGCGCGCTGAGAGTATTGCCGCCGAAGCTCTTGCAGCGACTGCTGCCGGCCGCTTTCCTGCAACTCCGGGAGCGCTTTGCGGATATTGCGATTACGCTCGGATATGTAGCGATGCAGATAGAGCTCCGGCACAACCTTGGGCAGGGCTCGACGAAAATTAATTGCTAATTGGAATATGCGGGGAGTTTTACGTGAGCGAAAGTTATTTCACCAACGATTCGATCGTTGCTCGATTACACGCTGACCCCGCACTGATTGTGGGAGGGGTGCGCGCACTGATGGAGCAGGCGCTCCATCCGGGAGCAATGGCCGGAGTCGCTAAATACTCTGATTTTCGAGATGACGCGTGGGGTCGCCTTCGTCGCACTGGTGAATACGTTGCCCTTTTCACTTATGGCCCTCGCGACGAGGTGGATCGAGCGGCAGAGCGCGTACGGATGATTCATCACCGCCTTGGGCTCGACACTCAAGAAGAGTTGTTGTGGGTGCACACCTCAATGGTTGATGCATTTATCGATGTTGCTCGTCGCTCAGGAGCGCGATTGAGCGATTCAGATATTGATGAATATCTCCGGGAGATGGTCCTCTTTGCCGAACTTGTGGGAATTGATCGCGCAACAGTGCCCTCAACGTATGAAGAGCTCAAGGAATATATGAGCGCGATTCAGCCAAAATTATTGGCGACAGAAGAGGCAAAGCGAACTACTGTCTTTCTCACCTTTCCACCGATGTCCCTTCCGATTCGCTTTGCAACTCCGGCGCCAGCTTTATGGGCATCGGTGGCAACGCTTGCTGCGGCATCGCTGCCGCGCTGGGCGCGAGATATGTATGGTTGGCCAACATTCCCTGGTCAAGAGTTGGTTACGAATAGAGCATTACGAGCATTTCGTAATAGCACGTTAAAACTTCCCGCCGCTTTGAGAATGAGCCCTTATCAGCGGCAACAACAAAATTTAGTAGCGAGTAAGTAACCCCAAGCTATGTCACGAATATTTGCCTTGAGTAATACCGCCGGTGGGGTTGGTCGGACAACAAGTGCTTTATCCATGGCGGTGGCGTTTTCTGAGTATGGAAAAAAAGTTCTCCTTGTGGATTTAGACCCTCAAGGTGCGCTCACTTTCACCCTCGGTAAGGAGAATTCTAGGCGGAGCGCATATGACATATTTTCAGGGCGAGAGCGCGCATTGGGAATGATTCATCAAACGGGAGAGCGAGTAGATCTCATTCCCTCCTCACATAAATTATCGGTACTACTCAATGCTAAGGACATGAAGAATGATCAGATACTTTTTAATGCCCTGGAAAAGTTCGAATACGATGTAATAATTATCGATACCGGGGCGAGCATGTCTCGATTAAATCAACTAGTACTCTCCACAGTTGATGAGATTTTCATCCCAACTCGGTTAGATCTTATTGCCGCACGCGGAGCCCTTGAGGTTGCTAGCGCTGTTGAGAAATATCGAGGGAAGGTGCGGGCAGTTCTACCTACGATGGTTGAATCGCGCTCTAAGCATGGCCAAGAGATGCTTACGCTACTGAAAGAGAAATTTGGAAAGTTAGTGATTGAGCCGGGGATACCTAAGAGTCCACTATTTTTCGATGCAGCGGTTGCCGGAGCATCACTGTTGAATTACCGAAAAGCAAGTGAAATCAGTGGCTTATACCGAGAGATTACCTACGATTTTCTGTAACGAAACTAGAGGTATTCTCAAATAATGAGAAGCAATTAATTAGTGCCGAAGCCCACTTTACGCTCAGAGCGTGCGCTCACTTCAACGAAGCCCACTTTTGCCGCCGGCACTATTAGTCGACGCCCTCTCTCATCAGTAAATGAGATGTGAGATCCCTCATGGAGCGCGTGCGCAATAGAAGTCTCAATTTCATCCGCCGAGTTAGTGAGTTCGATTGTTAACTCTCGTGGTGAATCGCTGATGCCAATTCGGACTTCAACTTTACTGCTCGCTGCATTTGCTGCACTTGCTGATTCTGCGCTCTTCTTTGTACTCATATTCCTACCTTAGCGATTTATTTCTTTCCGCGCTCATCAAGGGTTCGTGGATAACCGGAGATGCCTCGCCATTGGAGATTGGCAACAAGTCGCGCCGCTTCCTCCCGAGGAACTCTTCCATCGCGCTCAAGCCAATACCGTGCGGTGAATTGCGCGGTACCAACGAGGCCAATTCCAAGGAGCATCGCAGCTTCATCTGGGATTCCGGTATCTGCTGCAATAACCGCGCTTACCGCCGCCGCACAATCGTATGTCATTCGCGTTAATCGTTCGCGGACTGCTGGTTCTACGCTCATATCGCTTTCGAAGAGGAGTCGATATGCCTCGCCCTCCTCTTCAATAAAGTTAAAGTATGCATCAACTGTTGCACGTACGCGGTCGGCATTTTCGTGAGTAGATGCAATTGCGCGTTGAATCGAATAGACCAATTGATCAACATGGAGATCAAGGACTGCAAGGTATAAGTCGAGCTTGCTTGGGAAATGTTGATAGAGCACAGGCTTGCTAACTCCCGCTCGATCAGCAATCTCGTCCATTGCAGCAGCGTGGTAGCCAGCAGAGGTAAAGACCTCTAGCGCAGCGGTCAGAAGTTGTGCCCGTCGCTCATCTCGTGGCAATCGCGCCTTCGAATCACTCATAGGGTCGATGGTATGCCCACAAGTGGAGCGTGAGTAAGTAAACATGGCAGAGTAGGGGTGTGAGCCATCCCATGAAACCCATTGTCGAAGCTGGGCCTGCACTTACAGTTGATCAAGTAAGGCGCTATAGCCGCCACCTCATCATCCCTGATGTGGCAATGGATGGTCAGCGACGATTAATGGCTGCAAAGGTGCTCTGCGTTGGTGCAGGAGGTCTCGGTTCGCCGGCTTTGATGTATCTCGCTGCTGCGGGAGTGGGCACGCTCGGAATTGTTGAATTCGATGTTGTTGATGAATCGAATTTGCAGCGCCAAATTATCCATGGCCAAAGTGATGTCGGAAAAAGCAAAGCGCAGAGCGCTGCTGAGAGCATTGC
>Ga0214917_10004853_pt1 | contig 14694 bp, 9 predicted proteins | sample LL_1208_BB_MetaG_FD_177983 | JGI IMG/M metagenome (GOLD analysis project Ga0214917, IMG submission 177983) | Freshwater microbial communities from Lake Lanier, Atlanta, Georgia, United States - LL_1208_BB | ecosystem: Environmental > Aquatic > Freshwater > Lake | place: USA: Georgia | collected... | reverse complement strand
CTTTGAACCTAAAAACCCTGCGAAGCTCGGCAAGCCTGCCGAGACTGAGCGAAGCAGGGCCAAAATCCACGCGTCAGCGTGTCCCGCAACCGCGGGGAAAAATCCAAAATCAAAAATCCGATTCGCGTTCTTTTTAGTTGCAAGCTGGATCATGGGCGCCGTCTTTAGAAGCGAATCGTTACCGTCCCCATGAGCGACATCGACGGAACCGACTGTCCTCCGATCGAATTTAAATACCTGAACTGGACTTCGACCATGAGGTCGGGCTCTCCAGGGTTGATCTGAATTCCTCCAAACCCTTGGTAGGCGGAAAGAGTTTGGCTGCGGGTGACATCATTCGGGGATCCCGTGATAAAAACTTGGCGAAAAATTCCGCCCATTCCGCCTCCAGCTACGAGCCGAATCCGGGTCGCTCCAAGGGGATCGGTTCGAAAGACAAAATTTCCCATCATAGGAACCTGGAAAAGTTGGACATTGGTCACTTGGGTCAGATCGGTAGCGGTAATTCCTGAAGTTTTATTTGAGTAGACGGAATTGTAGAGAAGCCCCCCTTCGATTTCGAAGGCGATGTTGTCGTGGAACTGTGTGCCCAGCATAACCCCGGTCGCAAATCCAGGGGCGAAAGCAACATCGCTGGTTATCCCGAAATCTGGATAATCCACATTTGTTACAAAACTTAACCCGATCCCAGTTCGGACATAAAAAGGGGACAGTACCTGCGAATCTGCGCTCACTGGGGCGACTCCATCGGCACTCTTTTGTCCTGGGATTGGGGCATCAGTCAGCTCCTTGGATGGGTCGCTTCCGATTGAAGAGGGGAGGGCATAGGGATTGGGAGTCATGGCGTCCTGAACCGCTGTGTCGGTTCCCTTGGCGGTGGCAATAAAGATAAGGAACCCTGCGATGCCTATTTGAAAATGCACACCCCTTGCCATTGCCGAATGCTGGTAAGCGACCGGATTGGTTCAACCAGTTGTTGCTCAGGAAATTAACAACTTGTGAAGAGTCAACGAACTGTCACCACAACTTATTGGATTCAAGTTCACAAGATATAGTATTCCAGGTGAAGTTGACCTTTGGTTCTGGCAGGAGGAATTCAGAAAAGAGTGGTGTTCATGAGAACCGCAATTCGGCGTTCCGTATGCCTTGGCTTTTTTTTGGCAGTCGGAATCAATTCACTATCTTGGGGGCAAGGATTTGGGGGCATTCGCGGTCAGGTCGTAGAGTCTGATTTCGGGCAACCTATCGCGCGCTCCTCTGTTGTCATCATAGACACGCCGTTCGGGGCCATGACGGATGATCAGGGAAACTTCACGATCAGTGGTGTTCCCCCCGGCGCTTACACTCTCAGTGTTCGAGGCGGCGGATACCTCCCCAAGCTGGTTCCTGGGATCAGCATTTCCTCGGGAACGTTCAGTGATGTTCGGGTTGAAACGATTGCTGAAGTTGAGGAGATGGAGGAGTTGGTCGTCCCGGGTGAGCTGGAAAAAACCTCAGAGGTTGGTCTCCTCGCGGAGCGACAAGGGGCCACAGCCGTTCTGGACACGATTGGGGCTGATCTGATCTCCAGACTCGGGGCCTCGACTGCGGGTGATGCGATGAAACGAATGGTCGGAACCACCGTTGTGGATGGAAAGTATGTAGTCGTTCGGGGGTTGGGGGATCGCTACGTCAATACTCTACTCAATGGAGGTCGTTTGCCATCTTCGGATCCAGACAAGCGTGCGATCAACGTGGATCTTTTCCCCGGGCCGACCTTGGAAAGCATCAACACAGCCAAAACCTTCACCCCCGACCAGCCAGGGGATTTTACAGGAGGGAGCGTCGACATCCGCACCAAGTCCTTTCCTGAAAAGCCATCTTTTGGGGCGTCGGTCGCCGTCGAATATAATAGCCAATCCACCTTTAATCCGGATTTTTTGACATATTCTGGTGGGGGAACCGGCACGTTCGGATTTCAAGGCAACTCACGGGCTTTTCCCGACTCTGTCATCAATAACCCAGCGCTCAGCTCCGCAAAGGCAAGTAACCCTTCCACGATTGTCAACACGGACTCAGCCGATGTAGCACTTGCGGAAAGTATTACAGGCTCCATGAGACAACTTTCGCCCGTGATGGCGCTCAAGACGAAAACCCCTGGACCCAACACTTCGGTAAATTTGCAGGGTGGAGATACAGTCGACCTTGGAGGAGATCAAAAACTTGGTTCATTTGGGGCGTTTAGTTACAAGAAAAAATATGCCTATCAGCCAAATACGCAGCGGGCCAACTACGAACTCGTCAATGCGGGAGGCCAAGCAAACTTGCAGGAAGTTTTGGACTTTGATGACAGGAAAGCCACCGAAGATGTCTTGTGGGGAGGGCTTCTCAATCTTGCCTATCAAGGGGATTTAGATCACCAGTTTGCCGTGAACTTTCTTTTTAACGAGCAGGCAACGGATACAAGCGATTTCCAGTATCAGGATAAAAGTCCTGAAAAGCAGTTGCAATATACCACGATGCAGTACGGGGAGCGGCAACTCGCAAATCTTCAGTTTAGTGGTAAGAACAATTTTCCTGAAGCCCGTAACATCAGTATCGATTGGGTGGGTGGGTTGGGGCAGGCGCAGTTACAAGAGCCAGATCAAAGGCTTTTTCAAGCCCAGTATAATCCGACGGATGGTGTCTACAAACCGTTAGATCCTGGCGATCCTTCCCCCTCGTTAGATCCTGCGAGCCCGGTCGTCCGCTACCAGCGCGGGCTGACAGAATCGGACTACAACGCGATCGTAAACATTAGCATTCCATTTTTTGAGGAAAAAGAGAACCCCAGCAAGTTCAAGACCGGATTTTACTTGGATAACACCCAACGCGACTACAATCAGTACCAGTTCAGCTTTCGAAATGGTGGGGCACCCGGGGTTCAAGGGCAGGACGTATCTCAATTTACCTCTACAAATCCCGATGTGAGCTGGGGAGATGTTTTTCTGTCGGAAAATCTCTCGGGGTTCACGAACCCAGATCCAGCATTGTACGGCAGCGATAAGGCGATGGCTTGGTCCATGTACAACAGCACAGTCAGTTCGGGCAGTGGCACAGGTGCCAGCGAGTATACCGCATATCAGCAAGTGATCGCGTCCTATAGCATGGCCGAACTAAAGCTCTTTCCACAACTCACCTTGACGGGGGGGGCCCGATATGAAAACACAGATATTCGAATTGTGTCCCCGGGATATGTTGATGGATCCGTTCCCTTCTTTGGCGATTTTAACGGCGTAGCAAAAATTCAGCAGTTGGATCTTCTTCCTGCTGCGGCTGCTACCTATGAGGTCCTGGAGAATGTAAATCTTCGGCTCGCCTGGTCTCAAACTATTGCACGCCCCTCTTTTAAGGAGATGGGGCCTGTCATTAGTTTGGATTTTTCCGATTCGCTGCTCTATGTAGGAAACCCAAACCTCAAGTTATCGAAAATCAACAACTATGACTTTCGTCTCGAGTGGTTTCCTCGTCCAGGCGAGGTCCTTGCGGTTAGTCTTTTTTACAAATCCATCCTTGCCCCAATCGAGCAAACGCAGGTCTCCCAAGGCGAATCGCAGCTTTATCAGTATCAAAACTTCCCCAGCGGAACTCTTTGGGGGGCGGAGTTCGAAGCACGGAAACGATTGGATCAGGTCAGCGAGGTCCTCAGGGACTTTTCTATAAACTTCAACACTACCTACATCCAATCTCAGGTGGACTTGAGTCAGGAACAGCAAGATCAGAGAACCGAATTGGGAATTGCCCCCAACCGCCCTCTCCAAGGACAGCCCCTCTACATCATCAATGCCGGTTTGGATTATAATAACGTCCAAGCGGGTTTTTATTCAGGGCTATTTTATAATGTAACTGGCCCCCTTCTGATTGCGGCGGGAGGAGAAGGGGGCGCAGGTTTGGGCTATCTTCCGGATGTCTATGAGCAACCCGCTCCCTCACTCGATTTTAATCTGACTCAGACTTTTGCCGACAACTGGAAGTTCACCTTTCGAGGAAAGAACCTGCTGAATCCCCTTTTCCAGCAAACGGTCACCTTTAACGGAGTTGAAAAAACTTATCTTTCCTACACCAAAGGTTGGGATCTTTCCCTTTCGATGGCCTACGGGTTTTAAGGATTTTTGGCTTTAAGGGGTAGGTGCCGGGATGATGAAGTCGGAATCTGGCAGAACCTTTTGGATCCAAAAAGCTTGGTTTGAGGGCAACAGGGGAAGATCCTCCAACTTGCCTCCATATCGAGCAGTTAGGCAATGCCATGAGGGTCTCGATGCTCCCTGAACGTACTGTAATACTTCCCAGCGGCCATGGTTTCGGAATCGAATTTCATCCGAGTTAGAGGAGCTTGTCCCAGCCTGAAAGCCGTACTCGCGGCTGGCCAAGATCGAGTTTAGCGACTGAGGTCTGGAGTGGCCCAGGGATATAAAATTTGCTCCGGCCTTTAGCGGCCTGCGGAAAGCATGCTTTCTGGTTTCGCCCATCAGCACAATGGGCTTTTCGGAGAAATTGGGCGCCACAATGTCAATCTGAAGACCTGTTCCAGGGGGAATCACTTCTGTGCCGGCATCGGGCCCCGTTGGCCGTTGGGCGTTCCTCCATCCCAAGGTGGGCTTGCTCTCTAGAATAAAAAAACTATCCCACTTCCCAGACAGGGTGCTTGATGGGATCTTTACAGAATCGGCGGTCATACTGCCTTTTGCCCGGCGAAGTGGAGCCTTGTCAGGTGTTCCCAAAAAGGAGGACAGAGTCCAGTGGGGATGGATTTCATAGGAGCATCCTGCCAAGCCAGTGGGAACATCGGGTCGGGTATCCCAGAGGGAGGAGACGAGACGGATTTGTCCTTTCGTGCCAAGAGGTCCGCGCGTCTCGACCACGCCCACCTCAAATCGCTCACCAACGAGCGTGGGGTCAAGGACAGAGGCCGTGATCTCAAGATACGCCGGTTCAAGGGGTAGTTGGGCAAGAACTTGAGCTGAAGATTTTGTGTCCTGATCGGTAATCACACGAACCGAACTTGAGACCGAAGCAATTTTTCCCCTCCATAAGGCAGGTCTGAGAAGTGGTATGCCAAAGGAGTTTGTCCCTTGAGTGATCCTGTAGTTGACGACCTCGAGGGGCAGCTCCTCTAGGCTCTGCGCCAGCACTCGGGAGGGAAGAGCAAGCGAAGCGCTTAAGGAAAAAAGAGTCAGAAGAATTTTATAGTTCATAGGCAATTCATTGTACCACGAATGTCATTGTACTACGTGTAAAGCCCTTGGGGTTGCTGACATAAACGGTACAAGGGTAGGTCCCTCTTGCCGTTGGAGTGCCCGTCAGAAGACCACGGCGTCTATCAGCTATACTAGCAAAAGTAACCCCTGGGGGCAGGCCCAAAATATTAACCGAGGTTATCGAGTCGGCGCCCATATCCTGCCCAGTAACAAAGAAGCCAACTGGAGGGTAGGTCTGAGCCAAGCTACTCCCAAGGAGAAATGTGCCGGGGCGGAGACCCAGCGAAGCAGCAGTAGGCGTGCTTGAAACTGCCGTAATCGTTAGGTTCTGCGTGTTGGCTTGACGAAGGTTCGCGAGAGTGGTGTTGGCAATTGTCACTGGAATGATCCATGTCCCAGCCTTAGGTGGGGCGCCTGAAATTTTTCCATTATTTGCAATTGAGAGCCAGGAGGGGGCACCGGTCAGCGAAAAACTTTCTGGTTCGTTTGCAGTCGAGAGGAAATTGTTGTTGGCATTTAAGGGAAATCCTGCGGCACAGTTTTTCTTAAGAGCCTGATTGAAAACGGGTGGATTCACATCGACTCGGATTGTGAGATCAAATTCCGGTCCCTGTCCGCCTCCAGGGACGGGGGAACCATTGGCGCTTGCATTGTTTGCCCTGAGGCCGACAACCGTAATTCCTTTTCCTGAAACAGGAGTTCCTGAGATAACCCCCGTATCAGTGTCTAGGCTCATGCCGGTTGGCAGCGACCCACGGGAGACGGAGAAAGATGACGGCGGGACCACCGCAGGGGTTAAAGTTGTCGTAATTTCATAAGGATCTGCGTTCGAATTTCTGAAAATTGTGTAAACAGGAGCACTATTGATTGTCGGTCGGAGGGTATTCACGGTGATCACTTGTCTGACAGAGGAGGTCACCCCGCTTGCGTTGACCGCTGTAATCGTACTTGTGCTGACAGTCCCCCCAATCGTCGGCGTCCCTTGAATCACGCCATTGGAGTTTATGGAGAGGCCGGTTGGAAGGTTGGATGCAGCGAAGCTGGTGGGTTGATATCCTGAGGTAATTGTCGGAAAAGGGGAACTGGAGGACGAACCTGCGGTGAAGGTCAAGGTAGGATAGGTAAGAGTGGGAGAGTTGATCGTGAGAGTGAACTGTCCGTAACCAGTCGCACCATTGTAAGCGGAGATCGGAATTATCGTGTTCGTAATTAGCTGGGTCGGCATCCCTGAAATGACCCCCGTGTTGGTGTTGACAGAAAGCCCTGTGGGCAAATTGGAGGCACCGTAAGAGGTAATGGGAGGGTTGGTTGCCGCGTTAGTGGCAACAATGGTGTATGCATTTGTATAAGAAACTCCGGCAAAGAGGCTCACTACGTTTGTTGTCGTTACTACGACCGGGGGACTTCCAGCAGCAGCGGATAGCGTCAATGTGAGGGTTTTACTGCTTGTAACAGTGCCCCCAACTGATTCCAAGACGATCGAATAGGTTCTTGCCGTATCGTTCGGGATCCCAGAGATCAGGCCAGTGGCGGTGTTGATCTGTAACCCATTCGGCATGCCGGTTGCTGCATAGGAGATAGGCCCGTTGTTAGCCAGAATCTGGTAACTAAAAGGGGAGCCGTTCGTCGCACTGGCTGTGGAGGAACTGGTGACACCAAAGACTTGATTCATTCCGACGGTATTAAAGGCCCCCCGCAAGCCGTCGCTGTCTGTTATTCCGTCATCACTCCAAGTGCCGAAGAAAAGCTCAGGGAGCAATCCCGTGGGGGGTGCTTCAAGCGAAAAGGTGAAGTTGCCCTGATCACCCTCTGGAATGCTCGAGCGTAGTCCACTCTCCGAGTCAAGGTACGGCCGGAAAATCATCATTTCCGATGAGGTTCCGATCGTGGATTGGTTAAAAACTAAAAGAAATAAACTCTGATTCTCTAGGCTGGTAGCCACAGAGTCTGTCCGAACAAAATTCACAAAAGAATCGGTCGGGGTCGTGACAGGAGTGGTTGTGTAATCTCTTCCTACAAACTGGACTCCGCCTTGAAGAACTGAACCCTCCCCAAAAATCGAAAAATATGAGCCAGAGGTTAGGTTGGCTCGTGTTGTGGCAAGATTTCCTGTGAAAAGAGTGCTTATCGCAGTTGCGCCACCAGTATCAGGCCGGGCCAGAAAGCTTCCAACTAGGACCAATCCATTGTTTAGGTCGTTTCCAGAAGAATCTTTTAAACGACTTAAAGTCTCCACAGAGATGGTTGCGCCAATTGTTGGTGTTGCTAGCAGCACAAAAAGGCCTGTGAATACAAGATATGGTAAAAAAAAGGATTTCCGAATTGGAAAACCTACTTTGGTGGAGAATAGAAACGCGTAATGGCCAAAAATCATCTTAATAATAGAAGATACTTCTCCACCACAGGAAAATCCACTGCTTTTGCTGTTGTCATCATATTGTCACATGCAATTTCGCCTAATCCCAATCTCTGAATTGGTAAAGCAACTTGGGGCCAGGGGGATCGAATACAAAGTTTCTTTCCAGATAGAACGGGCTCTGCGTCTTAATATTCGATTTAATTTAAAAAAATCAGAAAATTCGAAAATCCTAAATATGGCATTCTCGTGCCAAAATAGACGAAAAATCTGTAAGATTCTAATAATCAATGAAAACATATCAATTCTGTCACCAAATTGTCACAATAAACCGGTTGAGAAAAAAAAAGGCTGCACTAGTAATTTTATATGCAGTTAGTCAACTTTCAGAAAAACCCAACCAAAGGAGAAGTCAGACACATGAAAAACATACTCGCTCACTCAACCAACCGCGCCGTGGTTGCCCTCGCCATCGTCCTCGGTGGTCTTACCACCTTCACTCACGCCGCCGATATCGGCACAGTTAACCTTCAGCTGCCAGTGGCGGTTCAAACTGGAAAACCGAAAGTGATCGGCGCCGTATTGGCACGGCCTGTGCTCGCAAAAGGGGATGTTTTAACAACCGTAACTGGAGTAAACCAGTTCACTGCGACAGCTACTTCTACCGCTTTAACCGCATATGTTCCGGTATCTACCGCGATTGCGGGTTGGACGGGAGATTGGAATCTGGCTCCTGCGTCAGATGATCATTATATCGTCGAATTCACCTCCGGACCTAACACTGGCTTGATCAAAAGAGTGACAGCCTTTAGTGCGCTTGCGACACCTTCCTCCAGCTCCTGCGTCGTTACCGTAGATGGCAATCTTCCGACGATTGACGCCGGAACCCGTTTCGTTATGCGTAAGGATCATACCCTGGCGAGCCTATTTGGAGATCAGACAAGCGCAACCGCATCAGGCATCATTTCAGGAAGTTCGGCGGGATCCTCCGACCAGTTCGGAATCTTCGATTCCACCGGCAAAATTATCCGCTTCTTCCTTCGTTCTGCTACAGGCTGGAAAGACATCGCAGATCGTACGGGCGTGAATCGGAATTTTGTCCGTGTCTCAATGGGAACGGGAGTTTTGATGACTCCGATCACCACAAAAAACATTTACCTCAATGGAGAGTATCGTGGGACCCGTTCGAAGATCACTGTATCTGCGGTAAACTCCTTCTTGGCCAATCCTTATCCTGTCGCAGTTACACTGGATAACTCTGGTTTGGCTGATTACGTCACCAAAGCCAGTTCGGCTGGGTCGGCTGACGAGGTTCGCTTTATGGAGAGCGGAAAGTTTGTTAACTACTTCTCGAACAGCAGCAAGGAATGGAAATTATCAACAGCAAGAACAGGTCCCTCGCAGGGCACCAAAGAGATCCCTGCAGGGGAAGGCTTTGCCTTTAAAAAGGTGGGTTCTGCTGCTCTGACTCGTGACGTTGCGTGGGCGCCTCAGTACTTGGCCCAGTAAGGAACTCAGTACGAATATAAACTAAACAAAAGGATAAACTAAACAAAAGGAAGTCCACCCTATGAAAAACACCAAAAAATTGTTCTACGCTGTGATTGTCTCCTCACTGTTTGGGGTTGCTAGCGGAAGAGCTGTCACTGTTGATATTGGCATCGATCAGTTGGCCCTGACTTATACAGCCAATAATTATCTGAATGAAATCATCGGTGGCTCGATCAGAATCGGCAGGTTGGGGGTTGCGGAGAACGCTCTCGCAATCTCAGACAAAACATCCTTTGATGCGTTCCTTGCTGATGGTGCGAAGTGGGCTCAGTATGGAGCCACTACAAACTATTTGCCGGGGAATTTGGAGGCAACGTACACATTCAGCAATAACTTTGAGGCCTTTGTTGCAAATTATGGTTCGACAACACTTGCCGAGCAACCTTACCAGTTGTACGTTGCGGTGACATCTGGATCGAATCTGTTTGGTCTGTTTACCTGGCGCGGCAATACCGGCGATGTGTCTCGTTTTGCCCTCACCTCGGATGAGAATCCCGTTTTTTCATTTTCAAATGAGGGATTTGATGATGGCCGTCTGAATCTGGAGGCAGTTGCAGGATACGGGGCAGTGAGAACTATGAGTGGTTCTCTTGACTCAGCAGTTGCGCTGATACCTGAACCCTCCTCGGCATCCTTACTGGTGCTCGGATCCGTTCTGCTGCTTGGCGTTTCATCGATCCGCCGGGCGACTTCGAAGAATATTCAGAATAAAATTTCGTAATCTATAAACCACCAAGAAAGGCAAATAATAAAATGAATCAAATCAAATCCGCAACACTTGCGCTGATGCTTGTTGTATCAGCATCGTTCGCTGCTGATAGCGATTACATCCTCACTAACGATTGGCCCATTAAGAACGCCCAAAACACTGTTGGAATCGACGGCCGTCTTTGGGTTGGGAACTTTGGAACCAATGGGGGAAGTCTTTTGAGCAAATCCGAAGTTCTTTCTTCCGACTGGTTTACCCTGTTTTCGAAATTCCGCCCTAACACCAGCTTTGGCTTAACAGGCGGGCTTCTCGATGGTCTGGTTGCTGGTGAAAAGATGGGGACTTTCAGCGTTGGTACCGGCATCAACTACACAGATGAAGGTGGTGTCCAAGGCTATACCCCCGATAACGCCACTCAATTTGCCGGGCAGGATTTGTATCTGTTCGCAATCAACAGTGCCGCCACTTCTTGGAACTCAACTCTACTTGGAAGTGAGTATCAGGTGCTGTTGCTCGGGATGAGCTCTGGCTTCGGCGACGGAGACCCAGCCACTGGGCTTCTCGCCTATGACATCAGCGGTGCGGTCAACGATGTTGTGATTGGAACTGGTGGTTCCGATTATGTTAACACCGCTTCCGTACCAGAGCCGGCCACCGGTTCTCTTCTGTTGCTTGCGATTGGCACTGCTCTCGCAGTCCGCCACAGAAAATCCTGAATAACTTAACAATTAATAAGGAAATCAATACAATGAATAAACAAATCCTCTCAATCCTCACAGCCGGACTGGCTTTGGTGTCCGGTTTGAACGCTGCACCTAGTTTTGTAAATATCGGGACAATCCCTGGTAACACGACGGTGAATGGCACGAAGGTGACCTTGATCCGCACCAGCCAACGCTGGACTGCGAACAATGTGTACATCCTGCCGAACCTCGTCTTCGTTGAGGCCCCTGCTGTTCTGACCATCGAACCAGGAACCATCATCCGGATGGAAGAGAAGCTCAACGGTGGTACCTCGATCACTGATCCTGCCGATCCCGGCACCCTCATCATCTGCCGTGGCGCGAAGATCGTGGCCAACGGCACTGCTGAATCCCCGATCGTGTTTACCTCGATCGACGATCCTTATGTTGCGGGCGGTGCAGCTACCATCCCGACAACTCACAACGGATCAACACTCACAGTTAAGGATTATACAGGTAATGGTCGTTTCAGCCGTGATTCACTTTGCGGTGGGTTGATCATTCTTGGCAGGTCGAACCTTGGGTTTGGTAACCCTGGGGTCGGTGGTGGAATCAGCGTCTCGCTCACTGCAGCGGGCACGGGGTATACTTCACGTCCGGGGGTGACTATTAGTGGTGGCGGGGGAACTGGAGCATCATTTACAGCAATCCTAAGCCCTACAACTGTTGCAACAGGAATATCTAACGTCACTGTAACGACTAAGGGTGTTTATCCGACTTCAACCGGTCCGAGCATTTCCATCGCAAAGGATGCGGGCAACCAGGCCGCAGCATCTGTTGCGATGGCTCTAATTAACGGCGGTGCTGGCGTAGATAACATCTCTGGAAATTCTGACGACGGAACGTATGAAATTAGTGCTGTCAATGTGACGAGTGGTGGGTCTGCCTATACAACGGCACCTGCAGTTACGCTCACCCAGCCTACTGGTGGGAATGCACCGACCACGGCGGGTGTAGTTGCCTCAACGGCTAAACTAGTGGGTACTAGTGTGGCAGTAATCACTGTATCCAATCCTGGAACCGGGTTTACATCCATTCCTACGGTAGCTCTTTCAACCAGTGCTGGCGGTTCTGGTGCTACTGCAGTGGCCAATTTGGGTGGTACATTCTCTGATCCCGATGCAGATCCGTTAACTTCAGGTGTAGGAGCCAACTTTATTGAAGGCTTCCAAACGATCGACGGCCAAACGCTCGGTCAAGGAAGTGGTTCGATCTATGGTGGTTCGGATGATAACGACAACTCTGGTCTCATCCGCTTCGCTTCGATCCGTTATGGTGGTTTTATTCTGTCACCTAACAACGAAATCAACGGCTTGACCACAGGTGCCACCGGTCGCGGCACCTACTTCGAATTCATCGAAGTGGTCAACAATGCAGACGACGACTTCGAGCACTTCGGCGGCCTCTGCAATATGAAGTATGTTGCCGGGTTATTCGGTGGTGACGACGGAATCGACATCGATCAAGGATATCGCGGTAAAATCCAGTTCGCCCTGCAAGTTCAGAATAATCAATATGGTTTGAATGGCACTTCAAGCCCGACGGGCCGAAATAGCAGCAATGCAGGTGATAATCTAGGTGAGTTTGACGGTTCCGAATCTCCTAACACCAGCAAACCCTACTCGGTTTGGACGATGTTCAACTTCACTGGTATTGGGGTTGGATATGGAACAGCTAGTCAGACCGATAGATCTGGTCCCAACTTCAAGGACAACGCAGGTGGTAAGGTGTTTAATTCCTTGTATGTGAACGCGCCTAAGGGTGCTGTTCAGATTCAAGGGACCACAGGTTCGCAATCTGGTGCCAATGCAATTGCTAGGTTCCAAGAAATTAGGACCAACGGCGGGGAGTTCAATGAACTTGGTGCAGAGCTTGTTGCTGCTACTGAGCCTGATGCCATCCTAAACTATGTCACTTGGATGCGTTGTGGTGCGAACACCGATGCTGTAGCAAGTGATGCCTTGCTTTTCCCAAGCACTAGCGGACGCACTAGCAGCGGTGGTTCAAATATCAACGATTCTAACATTGTTGCTAAGATCAAAACGAACAACGCTAACAATATTTTCCAAGGAACCATCGACTTGGTTAATATTGATGTGTTCAATTTGGATCCTCGGCTGAAGGCCAGCGTTGCGAGCCGTAACAACGGTGTAAGCCCTCGTACAGGTGCCAGCTCGGTTGGCTCACTGACAACGGGTGGAGTTGCCACTGTAGTAGATCGTGGCACTTTCTTCACGGATAATACCTTCCGTGGTGCTATGAAGGATTGTAACTGGCTCAACGGCTGGTCTCTCTTGAACGAGTGGGGCACCATGAGTGAGGCATTCAATACCCTCATCCCGGATGTCACTCTCAATCGGACGAGTGGGAAGCTAATGGTTAACTTCCCCACAGTTCTGAATGTTCAGTACTCCGTGGAGACGTCCACGGATAACAAGACATTCACACCTAGACAGACAGTTACGGGGACAGGATCTGTTCTCCCTGTGGATCTGGGTGCATCGACTGCACTCACATTCGTCCGCGTGTTGCCTCTCTAATTTAGATTCTAGAGCACTGAGAAGGGGGGCTGGTCATCCAGCCCCCCTTTTCTTTATTATCCGATGATGAATTTTGCCTATCTAATCCTAACTACCGCCCTCTTGGTAGGCTGTGGACCCGCGCATCAGGATCCAATTGCCAAACTCTCCCCCTCAGTTGATGCATCTGTTCATCTGCTTCCAAAAATCACCGAAGATATCGATAGAAGGGGCTTCTACACGGAGAAGATCGCAGAAACAGTTGCTTCAGAGGGATATCTGAATAAAGCAGTCGAAGTGGTAGCCTTCGACCCTTCTGCTCACGGCCCGTACACGCTCTACTCACTTGCCATTCAAATGGCTCATAAGGGGGATATGTCGGCGGCGCGTGATATTGACCGTAAGGCTCAAGCTCTAGCCAAAGACAAGGGACACACAGATTCTCGTATGGTGATGATCCAAGCCGCCATTGCTCGCTCTGCGTTGAAAGATGACTCGGGCGCTGAGCGTGCGTTGCAGGCAATTACTACACCCTATGACCAAAAAGAGGCCGAGACAGGGGTGATTGCCGAAAAGATTCGTTCCGGACGTCTCACTACTGGAGTTACCACTCCTTTAGCTACACCTGCGATAACTGAGGCTTGGTGTGACCGGGCGTTGCAGGCTGCGCCATCGGACAGAAAACAATTTTTGGATAATGCTGTTTCGAATGCGCGGACCACATTCCCTGTTCAAAGACCGAGGCTGCTTGCTCTTTGTGCTGAAACCGCACGTACACTTTGCATCCAAGAAGAGGCCTCTCGCTATTTGGCAGAAGCAATTGCTGCAAGTGCACTGCTATCCGATCTGATCGAGGATGGTCCTATTGAAAAAGCAAAAATTGCCGGTATTGCGGCAGATTTTGGTGAAAAAGATAAAGCCAGAGATATGCTCGAAAAGGCGAGAGTTTCCAGTCGGCTCCCGGCATCGTTTTTTCAACCACTAGGTTTGGTGAGAGTAGCGGAGGGTTATGTAAAATTAGGGGATCGTGCCAAAGCCGATGAGGTGTGGCTGGAAGCAGCTAAAAACGCCAAGGGCCACGTACATCCAAACGCGAGGGTGATTAACTCGATCGAGATATACCTCAGTCACGTGCGGGCTGGAGTCGAGCCATCCGCTGACGTGGTGGCTGTGTTAGAGGCCATTGAGCGTGGCGAAGGAGGGGATGGAGTTATGACTATTTCACCTGAAATTGAGCAGGTAAGGAAACGCTATATAAAGCAGACAACTGATGAGTCTAAGAAAAAGTTATCCACTCCAGACAAATCTTCATCAACCGGAAAAAGCAAATAGTTATACTTCGAAAAGTAAATTTTGCCTCTGACCCCCAATTCAAAAAACACCCTTCCAAGCAGTTGGCTTTCAATGGATTACATAACCTCTGACCCCGCATAAACCTTTGCAAGTCATAATCTTACAAACCTGGTTTTTGGGATAGACCTCTGACCCCACATTTCAAAAATGGCCTTCTAAGTCATTGAAAATTAAAAATTTACAAGACCTCTGACCCCATATAAGTGGTTGGTGGAAAGTAATTTAGGGGGCTGTTTTTTGAGGGTGG
>Ga0214917_10004851_pt1 | contig 14697 bp, 13 predicted proteins | sample LL_1208_BB_MetaG_FD_177983 | JGI IMG/M metagenome (GOLD analysis project Ga0214917, IMG submission 177983) | Freshwater microbial communities from Lake Lanier, Atlanta, Georgia, United States - LL_1208_BB | ecosystem: Environmental > Aquatic > Freshwater > Lake | place: USA: Georgia | collected... | reverse complement strand
CGATGAGGGTCAAACTTAAGGTTCGGAGGGTCGTTTAGGATTAGGATTAAGATGAAGATGAAGGAACTTGTACTGCAGCACGGGCGGCGGAAACGATGGTGGCAAGGGAGAGCCCGGTGGAGGCGGCGAGGCGGCGGCAGTCATCGTCCTCGGGGTGGATTTGGACAAGTTGGTCCCCGAGATAGCCGAGCTTCACCCGAACGAGGCCATGGGGGGTCGGGACGTTTTTTTCCTCGCGACGCAAGGTACGGCGTTCGACCCGTTCCATTCGCAGGCCGAAGGCGCTGGTCTCGCGAAGGACGGTGGCGGCCAGTTTTTCGGCGTCGGCCGGATCGGCGATGACCGTCAAAAGATGGCCGGGCCGCCCCTTTTTCATGACGAGGGGAGAAACGGCGGCATCGAGGGCGCCTACGGCCATCAGCCGGTCGATGGCATGGGCTAAATGCTCTCCGGTGATGTCATCGAGGTGAGTGCGGATTTCGAAAACGGTTTCGGTGGCTTCCGGGGAAACGGGGGAGAGGTGCCCCAGGAAGGCCCGAAGGACGTTGGGGCGTCCGGGCAGATCGCGGCTCCCGAGGCCATAGCCGATCAAATCGGCTGAGAAAGATTCAAGAAGTCCAAACTTCCTGACGAACTGAGCCAGGATGGCGGCGCCGGTGGGGGTGGTGAGTTCGTGGGGGACGTCGATTTGCCGGAGGGGGATGCCGCGGAGAATTTCCGCGGTGGCCGGGGCGGGGAGAGGGAAGTGTCCGTGGGCGCAGTGAATGGAGCCGGTGCCTTCGACGGGGACGGAGGCGGTGACCTCCCTGATGCCGAGATGGTGGAGGCCTGCCGCGGCCACCACGATATCGACAATGGAGTCCACGGCGCCGACCTCGTGGAAATGAACCTCCTCGACGAGCTTGCCGTGGATGCGGGCTTCGGCCTCGGCGACACGATGGAAGATCTTGAGAGCGGTGTCCCGGACAGTGGGTGGCAGGGGGGACTTTTGCAGGAGCTCGCGGATCTGCGCCCAGGAACGGCCGTGCTCATGATCATGATCCCCGTGGGGATGAGGGTGGTGGGCGTGTTCGTGCGGGGTTTCGACGATGAAACGGGTGCCGGCAATCCCGCCGCGAATTCCGCGCTCGGACCGGAGGGTGATTTTTTCCGGCAACCCCAGAGTGCGGACGGCCTCCTGAAAAACGGAGAGGGGGACTCCCAGATCGAGGAGGGCGGCGGCGAACATGTCGCCGCTGATTCCGGAGGGGCAATCGAGATGCAGATGGGTTGGCGGCATGACTCAGAGGATAGATTGACGCAATCGAGGCGGATTTACAGAAAAGAAGATATGACCGACAAGGAGGCGCAAAAAAGAGCGGCGGCGCAGGTGGCGGTCGGAATGGTGCCCAGGGGCTGTTGGCTAGGGGTGGGGACGGGATCGACCATAGGATACTTCATCCAAGCCCTAAAGAAGGGCTGGGTGAAAGGTGCAGTGCCGAGTTCAGTGGCGACGGAAAAGGCCCTGCGGAGGCGAGGGATCCGGGTTTTGCCCCTCCGCCAAGCCAAGAAGGTGTCCCTGTATGTCGACGGAGCGGATGAGGTGGATCCCCGATTGCGTCTGATCAAAGGGGGAGGCGGGGCGCTGACCCGGGAAAAAATTGTGGCCACGGCGGCAAAAAAGTTCATCTGCATTGCGGACGAAGCCAAGCTGGTGAAGCGGTTGGGCCAGTTTCCTCTGCCGGTGGAGATTGTTCCGTTGGCCCGCTCTCAAGTGGCCCAGCAGCTGAAAAAGCTGGGAGGTCGTCCGGTGTGGAGGAAAGGATGCGTCACGGACAACGGCGGGGAGATTCTGGACGTGCACGGGTTGAGGATCCGCGATCCCCTGGGGCTAGAAAAAAAGATTGAGGCGATTCCCGGGGTAATCTGCGCCGGCATTTTTGCCCGGCGGCGAGCTGATCTATTGCTCTTGGCAACCCCGAGAGGGGTCCGGCGAATCAAAGCCGGCTAAGAAACTCGGTCGTGAGTTGTCGGTAACTGGCGGCGGCGGCGCCGGAGTTGTCGTATTCGTAAATGGTTTTTCCGTGGCTGGGGGCCTCGGCCAAGCGGACGGAGCGTGGAACGATGGTTTGGAAAACCTGATCCTTGAGGTGGGTGCGAAGATCCTCGCTGACCTGTTGGCTTAGGCGGGTGCGGGCATCATACATGGTCAGCACGATGCCGAGAATGGAAAGGGTGGGATTCAGGCCGCCTTGTTTGATCCTTTCGATCAGGCTGAGAATTTTTCCGACCCCTTCCAGGGCAAAATATTCGCACTGGACGGGAACGAGGACTTTTTCCGCCGCGACGAGGGCGCTGGTCATGAGCAGGCCAACGCTGGGGGGGCAGTCGAGAATCACGAGATCGAAAGCGGGGTCGTGGCGGAGGGGTTCCAGCGCCTCGCGGACGCGCAGCAGGGGATTTTCCAGTCCGGCAAGTTCGATTTCCGCGCCGGCGAGATCCAGTTCCGAGGCCAGAATCTGCAGGTTGGCCTGGCGGGCCGGTTGGAGGAGGTCGAGGGCCCGGGCTTGCCCCAGAAGGACGGGATAAAGGCTTTTTCCCGGGGCATGTTCCAAGCCCAGGCCGCTGGTGGCGTTGGACTGGGGATCGAGGTCGACCAAAAGCACCCGCCGGCCGGATTCGGCGGCTCCAGCGGCCAGATGGATGGCGGTGGTGGTTTTGCCCACCCCTCCCTTCTGATTGACGACGGCCACAATGCGCACAGGAAATGGAAACGGCGGAGGGGGTGGGTTGTCGAGGTCATTCGTTGGATTGGTTCACTTGACCTTTGGTGGGGTCTTCCTATTTTTTAGGATTCGCCATGATCCAAGTTGAAAATTTAACCAAGCGGTACGCGGGAGGAGAGGCGGTGCGGGGGATCTCCTTTTCGGTGGAAAAAGGGGAGGTGGTGGGGTTTCTTGGCCCAAACGGGGCGGGCAAATCCACCACCATGCGGATGCTGACGGGTTACCTGCCGGCCACGGATGGCAAAATCGAAATCGCCGGAGCGAAGCTTCCCGGGGAGAGCCTGCTGGTCAGGCAACGGATCGGCTACATGCCGGAGAACGTGCCCCTTTATCCCGAGATGCGGGTGGAGGAATTCCTGGAGTACCGGGGGAGACTAAAAAGGGTCCCGGGACGGGAGATCGGGCACCGGGTGGGACTGGTTCTCGACCAGTGCGGTTTGACGGACGTGCGCGGGAAGATCATTGGAACCCTTTCCAAGGGCTACCGGCAACGCGTGGGCCTGGCGGATGCCCTGATTCACAATCCCGTGCTACTGATCCTCGATGAGCCGACGGCGGGTTTGGATCCGCACCAGATCCGGTCTTTTCGTGAACTCATCAAGGAACTGGGCAAAGACCGAACGATTCTGCTCTCCACCCACATTCTTTCCGAGGTGGAGATGGTTTGCCGCCGGGCGATCATCATCAACCGGGGAAAGATTGAGGCCTCCGATACCCTGGCCAATCTGGAGAAGCGGGTGCAGGCCGGGGCGTTGCAGATCGAGGTGAAGGCGGATCCCGCCAAAGCCAAAGAGAAACTGTTGCAACTTCCCGATGTGGCGGTGGTCCACGAACTGGCCCAAGCGGGCGATTGGGTTTTCTTTGAGGTGACAGCTTCCCCGGGCAAGGACATCCGCGGGGAGGTGGATACCCTGATCAAAAAGGAGAACTGGCCGTTGCGGGAGTTCCGCCGGGAGAAGGCCCGGCTAGAAGATGTCTTTGTGGAACTCACCCAGGAGTAAACCATGACCCGTGCTTTTTGGATTTTATGGAAGAGGGAGGCCGGAGCGATCCTGCTGTCGCCGATCGCCTGGGTTCTGCTGACCTGCATGGCCCTGATCAACGGGTTCAGTTTCAGCCAGTGCGTGGCGTATCTGGGGCAGGGGGTGCGGGAGTTCACCGTGATGCAGATCTACTTCTATATTTTCCATTTCTGGTTTCTGCTGATCATCCTGGTTCCCGTTCTGACGATGCGGCTTTTTTCCGAGGAATATAAGACCGGAACGATCGAGATGCTGCTGACCGCCCCGGTCCGAGACGGAGATGTGATCCTGGCAAAGTTCGCGGGGGCGCTCTCCTTTTATATCCTGCTTTGGCTGCCGTCATTGGCCGGGCTGGTCATTTTCCAGTTGGTCACCCGAAACGCCGTCCCGGTGGCATGGATGCCCTTGGGGCTTTCCTACCTGATGGTGATCCTGGTGGGGATGCTGTATCTCTCGATCGGACTTTTCAGTTCCGTGCTGACCAAAAACCAGGCAGTGGCGGCCATGATCTCCTTCACGATCATTGCGCTTCTCTTTTTCGCCGGCTTTCTCAGTTATCTGGTGCGCGATCCCGGTTGGCGCGATGCCTTGACCTATATTTTCACCCTGGAGCAGATGCGCTCCTTCAGCGCCGGACTCTTTGATTCACGAGCCGTGGTTTTTTACCTGAGTGGAACGGCCTTTTTCCTGATCCTCACCCAGAGGGTGATGGCGGGTCGCCGGCTGAATGGATGAGGAGGAGACCATGAGTTCACGCCCCCTTCCGCCGCCACTTTCCGAACTCCGCAAGGAGAGGAGAGCCCAGACCTTCAATCATTGGCTGTTCCTGCCGATTCTTTTCTTCCTGTTGTTGGGGGTGAATTACATTGGGTGGAGGCATTATTACCGGGCGGACTTCACGCTAAACAAGTTCCAGCAGCTTTCCGGGCAGACCGTGAACCTGCTGAAGAACCTTCCGGGGGAGATCGTGTTGACAGCTTTTCTGGCCCCGGAACAGGACACCACGGGAAGCCTGATTCAGGACGACGTGCAAAAGTTGTTGGATGAGTACCGCTACCGGTCCGGGGGGAAGATCAAGGTGGAGATTGTGCAGCCTTTTCTGGATTTCCAAACGGCGCAAAAGCTGGCGGAGAAGTTCAAGCTAACGAGCAACGAGAACGTCGTGATCGTGCAGTATGGCGACCGCTCCCGGATTCTCAAAGTGGCCGAGATGGCGGAGGTCGATCCCGGCATGATGATGCAGGGCGGGGCAGCCCGGGTGAAATCCTTCCGGGCGGAGGAAAAGATCTCCTCGGCCCTCAGCTCCCTGGTCCAGGGCAAGCCGGCCAAAATCTACGTCACCGAGGGATCCGGGGAGTACAATCTCAACACCACCGACCGTGATCCCGGGGGATATTCCCTCCTTTCCGCAAGGTTGGGCTCGCAGAATCTTGAGCTCGTTCCATTGAAGCTGGCGGAGCAGGAGGGAGTGCCGGCGGATGCGGACGCCGTTTTGGTGGCGGGGCCAAGGTTCCAGGTGCCGACGGCATCGGTGGCCGCCCTGCAGGCTTACGTCGGCAAGCCGGGGAAGATTCTGTTGCTGCTCGATCCGGGAGTTCCAACCGGCCTTGAGAATCTTTTGGCTGAGCATGGGGTAAGCGTGAACGGGGATAAAATATTCCGGAAAGTGGCCGTTTTGAGCACAGCGGGTTTGACCCAAGGGTTGAACGATGAGGTCGTCGGAACGCGTTTTTCCGACCACCCGGCCATCCGGTGGATCGACAATATCGGAGGATCCCTGCGCTTGGGGCCCAGTCGTTCCTTGTCGATGAAACCGGTCGGTCCGGCCTCCACGGTAAGGGCGGAGATGCTCGTCGAAACCTCTGATCGTTACTGGGCCAAGAACTGGCCTTTGGCCGGAGGAAAAAAGAGCGATTTCGTGGAGAACGAGGATCGTAAAGGACCCTTCACCGTGGCAGCGGCTCTGGATGGCTCGGCTCCAGGAGACAAGGGGAAGGAATCTGTTTCCTTGCGGGCGGTGGTGGTGGGTTCCGCTTCCGCCTTCTCCAATCAGAATATTTCCCCGATGGAGGTGGATTTTATCGTCAACGCCCTGAACTGGATCCTGGGGCGGCAGGAGTCACTGGGAATTTCCCCAAAAACTCCCAAGGACTTTGCCCTTTCGATGGATGAGTCCCAAGAGCGGGTGATCATGATAGCGGTTTTGGGAGGAATCCCGTTGTTGACCGGAGCCTTGGGCGTTCTGGTCTGGTGGCGGCGCCGGAGTTGATCCTGATCCCCTTCCCAGCATGAAGACCCGGTCTCTTCTGGTCGCCACCGGATTGCTTCTCCTCATGCTGGGGGCCCTTAGCTTGTTGCAGAAGAAGGTTCCAGGGACCGAAAGAATGGAAAGGGAGTCGCGGCGTTTGACCGATTTGCCCTTGCGGGAGGCAACCCGGGTAGAGTTGACCGGGCCCAAGGGGAATTTTGTTTTTGAGAAAAAAGGGGAAGGGGATTGGCGGATCGAGAAACCGTTACCGACCCAGGCAGACTCGGCGGTGGTGGGGAAGTTGCTCTCGGATGTGCAATTCATGGAGCGTTTGCAGACCGTGCCTCGAAACCGAATCAACGACGGGATGATCCAAACATTCGGCCTGGGTCAACCCACGTGTACCTTGTCTGTCCGGACGAAGGAAGGTGATATGAAGCTCGAAGTGGGTCGGGAGACGCCGGTTTCGGGGGGGGTCTATAGCCGGATTCGAAGCGGAAGAAGTGACGAGGAGGTGGCCGTGGTGGAAAAGCATCTGGGGGAAGTTTTGGACCGGGATCTGTCGGCATGGCGGGAGAAGCGGGTTTTGCCCCTAAGCGTGTCGGATGTGCAGGAGTTGTTGTTGCATCAAGGAACGCTGGAGGTGGAGGTCAGAAGAAAAGATGGAGAGTGGACGATGCTCAAGCCAGTGGAGGCCCCGGCTGATCCGACGGCGGTGGCGGGGGTTCTGGGGGAAATTTCCGCCTTGAAAGCGACCTCTTTCGTTTCGGATACCGGGGGGGATTTGGCGCTTTTTGGTTTGAACGCGCCCTCCCTGGCTTTGGAGGTCAAAATGGCTGCCACCAACCGGGTGCTGCAAATCGGGCAGAGCGATCCCAAGGAGACGAATCAAGTCTTCGCCCGGGTGGCGGATCAGAACTCGGTTTTTCTTTTGCCCCGGGCCTCCGTGGATTTGCTGGCAAAACTTTCCGACCGGATCCGCGACAAACGGGTGGTTACCTTCCCATCTCCCGAGGTCGTGCAATCGGTTGATTTCAGCGGGAAGGGCGGGGATTTTCGAATCGAGAGGGACGGAGAGTCACGGCGGTGGAGTTTGAGGTGGGGTGGAACAAATCGTCCGGCTGATGCGGAGGCGATCGATGGATGGATCAAGGCGTTGTACGGGGCCCGAGCGAACCGTTTTCTTACCACGGAGGATCCGGCCAAGTTGGGCTTTACCAAACCGCGCCAGACCTTGACCTTCACCTGGAAGGTCAAGGCAGCCCAGGGATCCACCAATCGCACGGAGACTTTGAGGATCGGGGATGAGTCGAAAGAGGAGGCTTTTGTCCAGGTCTCCAGCATATCGGGAGGGATGGCGCTTCCGGCGGAGTTGGTCCGGGGAATTCCGGAGAGTCCTTTGCCCATGCTATCCAAGAATATTCTACCGGAGGGTTTGGGTGCGGTGAGGGGATTGGTCTGGGTTTCTGGGGGGAAGAGAAATGAGTTTCGTTTGGAGGGGGGTGCGACATGGAAGATGCAGGGTTCCGGAAAGGATTGCCCTGAAGTCTCCGGTTATGTGAAGCGACTTGAGGGATTGCGGGTGGCCAAATGGGTCAGTTCGCTCGGGAAAGCGGATTTTCTCAAGCCCGATGCAGAAATCCTGGTGGAGGGTTCCGGGGGAGCAAAGGTCAAGATGGTGCTGGGAAAATCTGGTTCGGACGGAACCGCCCCCCTGAAAATCGAGGGAAACGAACCGGTCGGTATTTTGGGAAGAGATGGGGTTTTGCAGTTGAGAAATTCCCCCGAGTTGCCCTCAGGGGGAGAGCGATCCCCGGCAACCCAGAGGTGACGATCGGGTAGGTTGGGTTAGGTTACCTGTATGAGCCAACCTAGTCCCGAATCACGAGCCCGCTTGCGCCCTCGTTTATACGGGGTGGCTCTCTACCTCGTGGCGGGGATTTTGCTTTTGCAACTGATGTTCTGCCTGTCGGTGTTTTTTCTTCGCCCTTATGCGAACTCCAAGACCCCGGAGGGTATCATCCAAAGTGAGCGGGAAAAGGCCGGGCAATGGTGGAGCGGTTGGATGAAGTTTCTGCAGTCCCGGGGTCATAAGGATGCGGTGGAGCCAAGACTGCAGAACAGCGCCCCGGCCAAAGAAGAGTCCAAGTGATGGGCAGGAAGGTTTTAGGAACATGGGTTTGGGCCGCGGTCGCCTTGGTGGTGATCCAGCTTTTGGTTTTGGCAGGCCTCCTCAATTTTCGGCAGCAAGAGATGGATGATTCCCATGAATGGTCCCTGGATCCCAAGGCGGTGGCGGCGGAGGCAGTGCAGGAACGTGAGTCCCGGGAGGCCTTGAAGAATCTGCCCGTCCCTCAAGGAACGGTTCGGTTATCAGTTTCCGCGGCCCAAGCTGCCGCGCCTCAGGCGGAGGATCTGTTGGAGCAGGCCCGGGATTTGCAGAACCGGGGTCAATTCGAACTGGCGGAGAAGATTCTGGGTCAAGCGCTGGGCAAGGACCCTGCGAATTCGAGAATTCGGGTTGCCTCGGCCCTATTGGCCGAGGCCCGCCAGGATTCGTCCACGGCCCTGCAACGTTGGAGGGACCTGATTCGAATGAGTGAGGAGGGGGGATCGATCCGGCGACTGGCCCTTGCGCGGTCCCGGGTGATGGAGGAGCGGGTCCGTTTGGAACAGGTGTCCAAAGCCCGGGAGGAAAACCTGGCCAAGAGCCCTCGCAAGCTGGCCCTGGCGGGAGTGGAAGAGAAAAACAACGAGGCCGGTGGCCGTGCCGTGAGTTGGAGGGTTCGGGCGGTGGGCGGCACGGTAAATCTGGATCCCCGGCAAGTGCAGGTGCGGGTGGTTTTTTTTGAGCGCGGTCCTGAAGGCGTTTTAAAAAAGAGCGATCCCGTTCTCCCGCGCTGGGAGCAGGGGCCGCCCCGAAGCGAGAAGGATGGAGTGCGGACGGTGATGGCGGAGATTCGGCCGGTTGCCGGATCCAGTTATGCCGGATATTCCTGGCAGCTTTTCTATCAAGGGGAGTTGCAGGATGAGAGAATCCAGCCGTCTTCCCTGCGCGGAGTTTTACGTGAAATTCCGCGGAGCTGACGGGGCTCGAACCCGCAACCCCCGCCGTGACAGGGCGGTGCTCTGACCAATTGAGCTACAGCTCCAGCAGGGGAAAAACATACCAGTGAAGCGGACAAGACCAAGTCAGGAATTCACGGCCGAAGTGGTTGTGGTGGGTAGTGGAATCGGGGGGTTGAGCTTTGCCTTAAAGGCCTCCCGCCAAGCCCGGGTGCTGTTGCTCACCAAGAAAAACGCCGCTGAATCCAACACCAACTATGCCCAGGGGGGGATTGCGTGTGTGACCTCGGAGGAGGACTCGGTGGAGCTCCATGTCCGGGATACCCTGGCGGCGGGTGCCGGGTTATGCCGGGAGGAGGTGGTCCGGCAGGTGGTGCGGGACGGGCCGGCGCGGGTGGCGGAGTTGGTGGAGCTGGGGGTAAGATTTACCGAGCGGGAAAACGGAGGTGGGAACCTTCCGGACCTGGGAAAAGAGGCGGGGCACAGCAAGCGTCGGGTGCTTCACGCAGGGGATATCACCGGCAAGGAACTGGAGCGCGCCCTGCTTTCGGCGGTTCGGGCTTCCCCCAACATCCGGGTGCGGGAAGACATGGTGGCCATCGATCTCATCACTTCCAAAAAACTGAAAAAGAAAGGACCGGACCGGGTTTTGGGTCTCTATGCCTTGGATGGGGCCACCCACCGGGTGGAAGCGATTCCGGCACCCATGGTGGTTTTGGCCACGGGGGGATGCGGAAAGTGTTACCTTTATACCACCAACCCAGCCATCGCCACCGGGGACGGAGTCGCCATGGCGTATCGTGCCGGAGTATCCATCGCGAACATGGAGTTCGTGCAGTTTCACCCCACGTGCCTTTTCCATCCGGCGGCCCCCACCTTTTTGATTTCCGAAGCCCTTCGGGGGGAGGGGGGGGTGGTGGTGGATGGGCAAGGGCGGGATTTCACCCGTAAAACCGATCCACGGGGATCCCTGGCTCCCCGGGATATCCTCGCGCGGGCCATCGACGAGGAGATGAAGGAGAGCGGGGCCGCCTGTGTCTTTTTGGACATCCGTTCGCGGGGAACGGAATTTTTGGAAAGGCGGTTTCCGGCGATCACCTCCACCTTGCGTGGTTTGGGGATCGATCCGGCCCATCAACCGATTCCGGTGGTTCCGGCGGCGCACTATCAATGCGGGGGAATTCCAGCTGCCTTGGATGGAACCACCCAGCTGGCAGGTTTGTTGGCTTTGGGGGAGGTGTCCTGCACCGGATTGCATGGAGCCAACCGGTTGGCGAGCAACTCCCTCCTGGAGGCGCTGGTGATGGCCCACCGGGCAGCAGAAAGTCTTCCCGCAAAATTGGCCCGTCTTCCCAAGCCCATGACCGTGCCCAAGTGGAAGGAAGGAAAAGCCCACGATGCGGACGAACTGGTGGTCATCACGCATAACTGGAAAGAGATCCGGCAGTTGATGTGGGATTATGTGGGAATTGCCCGCACCCAAAAGCGGCTCCTGCGTGCCCAGTCCCGCCTCCGCCTTTTGCAACAGGAGGTGCAGGAGTTTTACTGGGATTTCCGGGTCACCGCCGATCTGCTGGAGTTGCGTAATCTCGCGCTCTGTGCCGCGTTGATCGTCGAGTCGGCCTTGAGGAGGCATGAAAGCCGGGGACTGAATGCCAATGCAGATTACCCCAGACTGCAGAGGCGGGCGGAGGATACGTTGCTTCGGCCAGGCGAGATCTAGGCGTTTTTCGCCTCTCTCCACCAAGCGAGGAAGGCGAGAACGGACCAGAGGGAGCGACGGTGATCGGCCCGTTGGTTCAGGTGTTCTTCGGTCATTCTTTTCACGGCGGCAGGATCGAGCACTCCGGTGGATTGAACCAAGGAGGTGTCCGTCAGATCCTGGGCCCACGATTTGAGATCTTGTTGAAGCCAAGCCGCGACGGGCATGGCAAAACCGGCCTTTTTCCTTTGCAGAATGTCGGGAGGAAGATCGTTCTTCAGCGCCTGTTTGAGAATCAGCTTGGTCTGACGACCGCGAAGTTTGTAGTCGGCACGAAGGGAGAAAGCATGGGTGACCAGGTCAATATCGAGGAAGGGCACGCGGACCTCCAAGGAGTGGGCCATGCTGGCGCGGTCCACCTTCATGAGAACGCATTCCTGAAGGTAGAGTTTGGTGCAAAGATAGAAGATCCGTTCCAACCCGCCGGAGAGGCCGCTGCGGTAGGCCAATCGGGTGACATCCTCAAAGGCGTTGTGGCGGTGCAGTTCGTTGCGGACTTCGGGGGCTAGGAGATCGCGGCGTTCGGCATTGCCGCAGGCGCCCATCCAAAGCAGGAATCGGATTTCCGCCGGGAGGCCCAAACCCTTGAGGAACTGGGCGAGAAGGAACGGGATGCTCTTGTAGTTGTGCGAGACGGGCATCCGTTGGATGAGATGGTTGATGGCATCGCGAACTCCCACCGGAAGAAAGGAGAGGCGCTCCATCAGGAGATGGGCCTGAAACGTGGGGTAGCCGGCAAAGAGTTCGTCGCCCCCGTCGCCCCCCAGAACGGTTTTCACCTTGGAGGCGGCAAGCCGGGAAAGAAACCACGTGGGCACCAGGGAGGCATCTCCCAGGGGTTCATCCAATCCCCGGTAAATCTGGGGAAGGGCGCCGACCACATCGGTCGGAGTCAGGGTCTGATGGTGATGCTCGGTGCCGACTTTTCGGGCGACCATTTCAGCATAGGGAAGTTCGTTGTAGGAGGCTTCCTGAAAACCGATGGAAAAGGAGTGGAGTTTTTTCCCCGCCAAGGGGGCGGCCAAAGCGGCCACGGCGCTGGAATCAATGCCGCCGCTGAGAAGGATGCCGACCTCGACATCGCTCCGAAGTTGGTAGCGAACGGCCTCCTGCAGAAGGTCGCGGGTGGCCTCCGCAGATTCATCGAAGGTGCCCGCGCCAACCGGATTGTCCTCAATCGGCAGATCCCAAAAATATTCGGTACGCCGACCGGCGGGGGACCAGATAACCATCTGACCGGGCTCCAGCTTGCGCACTCCGGCATAAGCGGTGGAGGGTGCGGGGATGTAGCCAAAGGCGAGATACTTGTTGATGGAGGCGGGATCGAGGCCGGGCTTGAAACCCGGATAGCGGAGAAGGGAGCGAAGCTCCGAGGCGAAAAGGAACTCCCCCCGATGGTTGGCGTAGTAAAGGGGTTTGATGCCCAAGGGATCGCGGGCAAGGGTGAGACGTTTTTCCCGGGCGTCCCAGATGGCAAAGGCGAACATACCGTTGAGGCGGGGGAGGCAATCTGCACCGTCCTCTGCCCAGGCTTGGAGAAGGACCTCCGTGTCGGATTGGGTTTGGAATACCACCCCACGGGCCTCCAGATCCCGCCGAAGTTCCACATAGTTATAAATTTCCCCGTTAAAAACGATGTGCCACCGGCCATCGGCGGAGGACATGGGCTGCGCACCACCGGCGAGGTCGAGAATACTGAGGCGCCGGTGTCCCAACCGGACGGCGGAATCGCTATAGGCGCCTTCCGCATCCGGCCCACGGTGGGAGAGTGCACGGGTCATACCGGCGAGGGCCATTTCCGGTTTCTCCGGTTGATGGCGATGGGTGGTGAATCCGGCAATGCCGCACATAAGTCCCAACACTCGAGCACATGGCACGTAGTTTCAAGCTAGGAGGAGGGGCAGGTTAGAGATCAAGATTAAGGTTAAGTTTAAGGGGAGGTGGCGTATGATCTCCGAATGGGACAAGAGGCCACAAAGAAAGATCGTTGGGGGTTGTTGTTGTTTGCCGCCCTGGTGGCGTTTCCGTTTCTTGGGTCCTTTGGATTATTGGAGCCGGACGAGGGACGATTTGCCCAGGTCGGCCGGGAGATGATGGCGGGTGGAGACTTTCTGGTGCCGCGACTGAACGGGATTGAGCAATTTTACAAGCCCCCGCTGGTCTACTGGATCAATGCCGTTGGTTATCGGGTCTTGGGAATCACGGAATGGACCGCCCGGTTGCCCTCGGCCCTAGCTTTCTTCGGCACCATCGGGTTGACGGGATGGATGGGGTGGAGATTGGGGGGGCGAAAGCTGGGATGGGTGGCCGCCCTGATCTTGGCCTCCATGCTCGAGCCCTACGCGCTCGGTCGACAGATCACTTTGGACACCACCCTGACTTTTTGGGTGACGGCGGCTCTTGCCTGTTTGGTTCGTGTGGCGACCGGAGATCAGGCCAAGAAATCAGGTTTTCTTTTTTTCCTTTGTCTGGGGCTTGGTTTTTTAGCAAAAGGCCCGATGGCTTGGGTGGTTCCGATGACCGCCGCGTTGACTTGGACCATGGCCTTGCGGGCCGAGGGTCAAAGACTGGGACTTCCGTGGATGAAGGGACTGCTCTTGATGTCGGGGGTTTCCCTCAGCTGGTTTCTGGCCGTTTGCTGGAAATACCCCGAACTCTGGAAATATTTTCTCGGCTATGAGTTGGTGGAGAGGTTTGCCAGCACCACCCACGGCCGATCCAAGCCGTTCTGGTTTTTCTTCCCGATTCTGGCTGTGGGGACGATTCCCTGGACCGGGTTTTTGCCTGGCTTGACCTGGGCGGCATGGCGCAAGGTTCGGAATCGGTCTCTTTCTCCCGCCCAATGGGCTTTGGGTGCGGCGGTGGTGATTCCGTTTGTCATTGTATCTTGCAGCGGATCCAAGCTCCTGACTTACATTCTTCCCATCTATCCTTCCTTGGCTCTGGCCTTGGCTTTCTGGCTGGAAAAGGGGGAGATGGGAATCTGGGGAAAAATCGGCTGGGGAACCGCTTGGGGCATCCTGCTTGTTTTTAGTCCCTTGCTTTGGGGCGTCCAATTCTTCTGGTCTGAGGCCGTAGGGATTTCCCCCTCCTCCCCGTACTTGATCGGGGTGCTTATCGCGGTGGTTGTCACGGGGTTGGTGGTATGGAAAAAGAGAAAAAAACCTTTTGCCGCTGTGGGGGGATTGGCCTTGGTCGCCATCTTGGTGTGGCATGGGGCGTGCCTGGAAATAGAAGGAATCAACGATCTGCTTGGAAGACAAGCGAGCGTTCGACCCCTGGCCCGGTTGGTGGAGAAGCATCAGCCGGAGAGGCTTTTTATTTACCGGGCCCGGGCAGCCGGGCTTCTCTTCATCACCGACCGAACCGTCTGGATCAACCGGGCGGATGCGGATGTCGTGATCGAGCCCTCGGCGGAGGCCAAGGGAAGATTCTTTGAGAAGCCAGAGGACTTAAGGCAAGGTTTGAGTCAGGGGCAGCGGGTGGAGGGAATCACCCTGCGGCATGTTTTTCATGAGGAGTTTGATCCGTCGCGGTGGGAGGTGGTGGGAAGGTCGGGGGAGTTTCTGTTGGTCCGGGCATACGGGGCGGGGATCTAGAGCTACCGGCGGAGGGGGTCGAACCCACACGCCCTTGCGGGCAACGGATTTTGAGTCCGTCGCGTCTGCCAGTTCCGCCACGCCGGCTTAAGTGGGAAATCATCGTCGATCAGGAGGGGGTGTGACAAGGGGTTTTCCAGATGGAGAACCGGAGGTAGCCTGAATGAGTGAAGGTCAAACCTTATGCCATCGGGGCAGGAATTTTGCTTCTGCTTTTGCTTGGGTTCATGCTGGA
>Ga0214917_10004850_pt1 | contig 14699 bp, 11 predicted proteins | sample LL_1208_BB_MetaG_FD_177983 | JGI IMG/M metagenome (GOLD analysis project Ga0214917, IMG submission 177983) | Freshwater microbial communities from Lake Lanier, Atlanta, Georgia, United States - LL_1208_BB | ecosystem: Environmental > Aquatic > Freshwater > Lake | place: USA: Georgia | collected... | reverse complement strand
AAAAAATGGTGATATTATCTATGAAGAAGCTTTTGGATATCAAGATTATACCCAAAAGAAGCCAGTAGAAACAGACGATATTTACGATTTAGCTTCCATTACAAAAGTAGCTGCTACTACACTGGCTATCATGCGCTTAGAAGAACAAGGGATCATTTCAATAGATAAACCTTTGAGTCATTATCTGCCCGCCTTGTTGGAAACCAATAAAAAAGATATCACCATAGCCGACATAATGGCGCATAGGGCTGGGCTACAAAACTGGATACCATTTTTCGAAAAAACACTGACTGCTAAAAAGCCACCAGTTTTAAACGAAAAATATTATCAAGCTACTCCCTCCCCTGAATTCTCTATTCCTGTCACCGAAAGTATATATTTACGGACAGATTACAGAGATTCGGTGTTAAATGAGATTTACCACTCTCCACTTGAAAAACCAAACAGATATCAATACAGCGATCTGGGATTTTATTTACTGGCTGAAATGGTAAAATTAAAAACTGGACAGCCTTTAGATGAATATGTACGGGATCAGTTTTATATTCCTTTAGGATTAAATGCTACCGGATTTAATCCATGGAAATGGGTCAATTTAGAAAAAGTAGCACCCAGTGAAGTTGATAATTACTTTAGAGGACAAAAATTGCATGGTTATGTCCATGATATGGGTTCAGCTATGTTAGGAGGAGTAAGCGGTCATGCGGGCTTATTTTCAAATGTTCATGATTTAGCTATTATCATGCAGGTTATTTTATACCAAGGAGAGTATGGAGGAATCACTTTTTTTAAGCCAGAAACGATTCAGAAATTTACAAGTCACCACCCTAAAAGTATCCGTCGGGGTATAGGATGGGACATGCAACAACCCAATACCCCAACCACCCACATGTCGTCGAAAGCTTCCTATCAAACGTTTGGTCATACAGGCTTTACCGGCCCAGTGGTCTGGGGCGATCCAAAAGAAAATCTAATTTTTGTATTTTTAAGCAACCGTACTTTTCCGACCATGCGAAATGGGTTACTAACCCGACTATATACCAGAAGATTACTCCACGGAATGGTTTACAAATCGATGCAGCTACCTGAAGAAGATTTGGAATTTCCATCCCTGCAAATATCCGCCATAGGCAACTAATCACCTTTTAAAATGAAATTTTTACCCTGCTTTTACCTTATCTTCCTTTTTTTAATTGCTTCCTGCACGTCGGAACCCCTACAAGAAAATGAAGTATATAAAGCGAATGCTGATGATTTTGAAAGCGAACTGACAACTGTTTCTCCCTCGACTGACTCCTCAATATCTTTAAAATTGTGGGCGCCAGGCCCTTTACTCGCCAATGCAGTAGGAATTAGTATCGATGATCAGGGAAATGCCTATGTTTCTCAAACTTCGAGAAGAAAAAGTTCTTATCTGGATATCAGGGAACACTGGGACTGGATGACAGAAGATCTTGCAATGCAGTCGGCAGATGATAAAGCCCGGTTTTATCAAAAAATACTTTCTCCAAAGTTTTCTCAAGAAAATGAATGGCTGGAAGATTTCAATGAGGATGGCAGCCATGATTTCAAGGATATGATAGTACAAAAAGAAACCGTAAGACGTATCTGGGATAAAGATAATGACGGCAAGGCTGATCATTCTCAGAACTTTGCAGAGGGATTCAATGACCTTTTAGGGGGTGTTGCAGGTGGTATTTTGGCACATAATGGCAAAATATACGTTACGGCAAACCCAAGTTTATGGGAGGTTTCCGACGAAAATAAGGACTATAAAGGAGATAAAATAAAGTCCATCGTTAAAGGTTTTGGCACCCATATTGGCTTTGCCGGACATGATATGTCAGGATTAACGGTTGGTGTGGATGGCAAAATATACTGGTCTCTTGGCGATCATGGTTTAGATGTTACAGGCCCCGATGAAAAGCGATGGCACTATCCCAACGAAGGAGCAATAATGCGCTGTAATCCAGATGGTTCTGAATTTGAAGTTTTTGCCCATGGACTTAGAAACACCCATGAAATTGCTTTTGATGCATTTGGAAATCTATTCAGCGTCGATAATGATGGCGACCATGCTGGTGAAAATGAGCGATATGTGCATATCCTGGAAGGTTCCGATTCAGGATGGAGGATAAACTGGCAATATGGAAAATACGTTCAGCCAAATGAAAAATATAAAGTCTGGATGGACGAAAAATTGAATTTGCCTCATTTCCCAGGCCAGGCAGCCTATATACTTCCTCCCATTGCGTTGGCTTATGATGGCCCAGCAGGACTCAAATTCAATCCTGGTACCGCTTTGAATGAAAAATGGGAAAATCATTTTTTTGCCTCCTATTTTACCGGCTCCTCAGCAAATTCCAAAATTCAGGCCTTTACCTTGATACCTAAAGGTTCTTCTTTCTCACTGGAAAAGGAGGTGGATCTGGTTGGTGGCATTGTGCCCACAGGACTCGCTTTCGCTCCTGATGGTTCTCTTTTTGTAAATGACTGGAAAGACAGTTATGATAAAAAAACAGAGGGCAGAATCTGGGTGTTGGATATAAAAGGTAAAAAGCATCCTTTGCGAGAAAAAACGCATCAGATTCTCACTCAGGGATTTAAAGGTAAAAAAGTTTCGCAACTAATGGAATGGTTGAGCTATCCTGACCAAAGAATACGTCTGGCCGCCCAGTTTGAACTTGTTAGCCGAAAAAAATCAGATGAATTATTGCTGCTTGCTGGTAATGAAAAAGCAAGCCTTTTTGGACGTTTGCACAGCATCTGGGGACTCGGTCAGCTAGGTCGCAAAGATTTTTATTTAATGAAAAAAGTTCTCCCCTTGTTAAAAGACCCAAATCCTCACCTTAGAGCACAAACGGCAAAAATTTTGGGGGAAGCTGCCTTTAAACCTGCTTTGGAAGCATTAAAACCCTTGATTTTCGACAAAGAACCTTTTGTGCAGTCAAGAGCCGTAGAAGCACTGGGTAAGATAGGAACCCCAAGGGAATTACCTTTATTAGTAAAACGCATAGCTAAAATTGGGGATAGAGACCCGCATTTAAGACATACACTAATTTACGCTATGTCGAGAATTCATGCAGAAAAAGAAATAGAAAAACTGTCCCTTCACCCCTCCAAAGAGGTACGCATTGCAGCAGTTGTTGCCCTAAGAAGGTTGAAAAGTCCTGGAGTAAGTTCATTTTTAATGGATAAAAATGATTTAGTGCTGGCGGAAGCAGCCAGAGCCATAAACGACGATTTATCCATTCCGGCCGCTATACCCACTTTGGCAGCTACTTTAAATAATACAACTGCTAAAAGTGAGGTTTATTTGCGCAGAGCCATAAATGCTAACTTAAGAACGGGCAAACAAGCAGATGCCTTACGATTGAGCACGTTTATTTTAAATGAAGCAAACAGCATGGAAATGCGTCTTGATGCCTTGTGGGCTCTTGGTTATTGGGCTAATCCACCCGTTTTAGACCGGGTAGATAATTATTATCGGCCAAAAACAAACCAGCATCATCGGTTGACTGATGCACAAATTGCCTTTGAACCCCTTTTTAACGCATTTAAAAACAATGAAAATCATGCTTTTAGGGCGTCAATAATAAAAGCAGCGGGCAGATTAAAATATTATAAAGGAGAAGAAGAAATATTTACCTTGCTTAGAAAAGTTTCGGCAAACCAATACGTCAGACAAGAAGCTTTATATGCATTACTGGCAATGAACAGTAAATATTTGCCGCAGGCTATTACCCTGTCCTTAACAGATAAATTGTCTTCCTTAAGGCGAATCGGATTGGCAAACCTAAGCAGAGTAAATCTAAATCCTAAAAAGCAGGCTCAAATGCTCGCTAATCTAATCGAGGGTGACACAGAACTTCCCGAGAAACAAAAGGCAATGATTGCTTTAGGTAGCATGACCCAGCCTGAAAGCGAAGCGTTTTTATCAAAATATCTGAAGCTGGCCTTTGGTCAATCGATAGATCCAGGGCTTCATTTAGATATTTATAGTGCCGTTGAAAACAGTCCTTTTTCAAAGTTAAAAAATCAGTTAAAGAGCCAGCAAAAGAAGTGGGCAAATAATGATTTTATGGCTTACCAGGCTGCTTTGTTTGGTGGAAATGCAGAAAAAGGAAAAGAAATTTTTATCAGGAATGAGGCTGCTCAGTGTCTTCGCTGTCATGCCGTTTATGGCAGAGGAGGTGTGGTAGGACCTCCTTTGGAATACGTAGCCGATCGTTTGAGCAGAGAAGATTTATTAAGTTCCTTGATAAACCCCAATGAAAATATAGCTTTGGGTTATGGGGTTATCATACTGACCTTAACCGATGGAGAGGAATTATCTGGAATTTTAATTTCTGAAAATAAAACATCCCTGACCTTAAAAATTGGAAATAAGGCGCCTCGCGAGATTCCGAAATCAGCCATAAAAGAGATGGAAATGCTTCCTTCAGGTATGATGAGTATGAAAGAGGCCCTGGATAAATACCAAATAAGAGACTTAATTGCATTTTTAGTAACCTTAAAAAAAGAAAATGAGGGAAAGCTATTTTAAAGAAATTTTTACACCCACTGAAATAGATGGCGTAAAAATTCAAGGTAATCATTTTGAACTATGTCAATTTGAAAATTGCGACCTCTCAGCGTTTTTTTTCGAAAAAACAATGCTTGTTGATTGTGTCTTTAATCAATGTGATTTAAACAATATCGAAGTGGAATCGACTTTATTTCGAAATGTCACCTTCAAAACGTGTAAATTGAATGGAATTCATTTTGACTTGGATTCCCATTTTCTTTTGGAAATGCATTTTATAAATTGTCAGATGCACAATACCTTTTTTGCCAATTTAGATTTAGATAAAATCAGCTTTGAAGATTGTGATTTAAATGAAGCTACCTTTTACGATGTAAACGCAAAAAAATCAGTTTTTAAAAATTGCGACTTCGATTTATGCGAATTTGAAAATGTAAATTTCATAGATGCAGATCTTTCTACTTCTATCAACTACTTCATTGACCCCTTTAAAAATAAAATAAAGAATGCCCTTTTTTCCTTGGAAGGAGCTGTAAACTTAGCAACACATTTGGGAATAAGAGTTGATTTTGGGAATAAGAGTTGATTCTGGAAATCATCATCCCTGATCCATCAAGTATTTGAAGCCCAGTTTTCCTTTTTTGGCATAAAATTCATTGATTATATGCATGATTTCATCGGGCTCGTCCACGATAGGAATAAGATCAAGGTCAGCAGCATTAATGTTATTTGCCTTTTCAAGCATCACAGAACTTATCCAGTCTTTTAAACCCGTCCAGTAGGAGCGCCCTACCAGAATTACGGGGACTGAAGCGATTTTCTTTGTCTGGACAAGGGTAAGTACCTCAAATAACTCATCCAGGGTTCCAAATCCACCTGGAAGCACAACAAATGCCTGGGCATATTTAACGAACATCACTTTTCTTACAAAGAAAAAGCGAAAATCTATATTTTTGTCACGGTCGATGTATGGATTGTTGTTTTGCTCGAAAGGAAGGTCAATATTTAAACCCACTGAAATGCCCCCATTTTCATAAGCCCCTTTATTTCCTGCTTCCATAATACCCGGTCCACCACCCGTTATCACACCATAACCCTCATTGGTCAGTCTTTTTGCTATTATTTCTGCCAGTTTATAATTCGGATTATCGGGTTTTGTTCTGGCAGAACCGAAAATGGAAACACAAGGCCCAACTTTATTTAGTCTGTCAAAACCTTCCACAAATTCCGATAAAACCTTGAACATGGTCCAGGAATTTTCTGCTTTTATGGTCTCTTTCCACTCTTTCAACAGTGGATTTTCATTCTCATCCTGTGATATTGTCATAAAAAATATTTTTTAACCTGATTAAATAAACAACATCAAAGCGAGCTAAGTTTAAGCAGAATATTCTTTTATATTCCATTGAAAGTGTTTGTCAATATACCTGTGTGCTTCCTCTGCCGAGGCAAAAGAATTTAACCATGACTGACTCCTTATTTTTGTGAATGAAACAGGAACCACGTATTTATCTACCTCATTCTGAGTTATTTTTTGCTGACTTAAAATGATTAACCTTTCCACGACGTTGCGGAGTTCCCGAATATTACCGGTCCATGGTAGATTCGACAAGGATTTCACTGCGTCTTTATCAATTTTTTTACATGGAATACCGTACTCCCTGCAGATAATCTTTATAAAATGATCAATTAAGGAAGGAATATCCTCTCTCCTTTCACAAAGGCCCGGCACAGGCAGAACAATCACAGCTAAACGATGGTATAAATCTTCTCTGAATCGCCCTGCGGCAATTTCTTCTGGCAGATCCTTATTGGTTGCGGCAATAACCCTGACATCTACCTTAATATCTTTTTCACCACCCACTCGGGTAAGCGTGTGTTCTTGTAAAACCCTTAATACTTTAGCCTGAGCAGATAAACTCATATCGCCAATTTCATCGAGAAAAAGAGTACCCCCATTTGCTTGTTCAAATTTTCCAAGCTTTTGTTTATGTGCCGAAGTAAAAGAGCCCTTTTCATGACCAAACAATTCACTTTCAATTAATTCTGAAGGGATTGCCGCACAATTTACCTCAACTAATGCTGCATTATTCCTTTGACTACCCTCATGAATCCATTTAGCCACCAATTCTTTACCGGAACCATTTGGTCCCGTAATGAGAACCCTTGCTTCAGAAGGGGCTATTTGCTGAATAGTTTCTTTTACAGCCATGATCTGAGGGCAATCACCTATTATTTCCTGTAATCCTGCTCTAGAAATTTTTCGCTTTAATGATTTCGTCTCTGTGACCAAAGAATGCCTTTCCTGAGCATTTCTTAGGGTAATTAATAATCTATTCAAATCAGGTGGTTTGGAAATATAGTCATAAGCCCCTTTTTTAACGGCTTCTACAGCGGTATCAATGGTACCATGACCTGAAATCATAATGACGGGAATTTCCGGATTTATTTCCTGAAGGAAATCCAATACCTCCAGGCCGTCCATTTTAGGCATTTTAATATCTAAAAGAACTACATCTATGGCAGATTTCTTAAAAATTTCCAGTGCAACAAATCCGTCGGGGGCTTCCAGAACCTCATATTTTTCAAACGCTAAAATTTCTTTAAGCGTTCTTCGAATGCTTACTTCATCGTCAATTAGTAAGATAGTTGCCATAGCTGTCCTTGTTAAAAGATTAATTATTCATATTACAAAAATATATAATATGATTAACATATTATAATTTTTTTAAATATGTAATTAAAAATTTTATCAGCTATTTAAATAATAATAAAAAGCCAATCAAATACCTTGATTTCCTAGATTTTTTAATGCAATCCATGCAAATAATCCTACCCCAGTTTCAAGGGCATTCTGGTCTACATCAAAATAAGGGGTATGAACAGGATGTTTAAAATTCCCATCGGGAGATGCGGTTCCAAGCCGATAAAAACAACTTGGAATGACCTGACTGTAGTACGAAAAATCTTCGGCGGTCATACGAACGGGTAAATCGACTACATTCTCAGCTCCTAAAAATTCCATTGCGGCTTGTTTTGCCGAGGCTGTGGCCTTTTCCTCATTTATTAAAGCGGGATAACCAACATCAATTTTCAGATCTAGTTCTCCACCCATTCCCTCCACGATAGAAAAAGCTATTTTTTTAATCTTTTCATGCGCAGAAAATCGTTCTGATTCATCCAAGGTACGGAAAGTCCCCTGAAGAAAAACCTGATCGGGAATAATATTTGTGGCACCACCATCGGAACTTATTTTGCCTATAGACAAAACAGCTGGGATAATGGGATTAACGCCTCGGCTAACGACCTGTTGAAGGGCTATGATCAGATGAGCACTGATTAGAATAGGATCCACGCAGCGATGAGGCATGGCACCGTGCCCTCCTGATCCCCTGACCGTCATGTAAATCTCGTCGCAGGAAGCCATATACTGACCCTGTTTAAATCCAGCTTTACCAACGGGTAGATCAGGAAAGACATGTTGACCGAAAATGACATTTACATCCGGATTTTTTAATGCTCCGTCTGCTATCATCATAGAAGCCCCCCCTGGAAGCAGTTCTTCACCGGGCTGAAAGACAGCTTTGACTGTCCCCTCGAATTTATGTTTGAGTTCATTTAGTACTTTAACTGCACCCAGTAAACAAGCGGTATGTACATCATGGCCACAAGCGTGCATAAAACCTTCATTTACTGATTTATATGGCACATCGCTTAATTCCTGTATAGGCAACGCATCCATATCAGCCCTTAAAGCTACGGTGTGGGAAGAAGGATTTTTTCCTTCAATCAACACCAAAAGCCCGGTACCAGCAATCCCAGTAAGGGGAGAAAGACCCCAGGATATTAATTTATCTCTCACATAGTCAGCCGTGTTAAACTCTTTAAAAGAAGGTTCAGGATGTTGATGCAAATAGAATCTAACCGATTGAATTTCAGTTATTATTTCCTTAACGATACCTTTAATTTCCGATGAGGAAATATTCATATTACTATCTTTAGGTTCCAAGAACAAGGGGAAAAAGAAATTTCACCAGCAGAGCAATGACAACGATGGTTATCAGATTCAAAATAAAGCCTGCTTTTGCCATTTGTCCAATGGTGATGCGTCCGCTGGCAAAAACAATAGCATTGGGTGGGGTTGACATGGGAAACATAAAAGCACAACTGGCTGCAATAGTCACTGGAATGCACAATTGAATGGGAGGAATTCCCGCTCCAACCGCAATGGCCCCAACAACAGGAAGAAAAATAGTCACTAAAGCCACATTAGACATCACCTCAGTTAAAAAAAGAGATACTGTTGTCAGACCCAGAATAAACACCCAACCAGCTGTATCTAAGTCTTTAAACTGGTCACCAATGATATTAATGATACCGGTATTTGCCAGAGAATCGGCTAAGCTGAGTCCACCACCAAAAAGGAGAAGGATTCCCCAGGGTAATTTTTCTGTATCAGACCAGTTCAGTAGAAACTCCTTTTTATGCAAACTCACAGGAATAATAAAAAGCAACATCGCAGCAACCAGGGCAATGGTGGTGTCTGAGATCTTGATAGCAGGAAAAAGAGTATCAATCTGCAATCTGAATATCCATGATAAGGCAGTAGAGATAAAAACAAACAAGGTTAATTTTTCCCCTGTAGTCATAGGACCTAAATTCTCCTTTTCCCCTTTAATAATTTCTCTGGCACCAACAAAGTTTCCAAGATTATTAGGAAAAAGAAGTTTTACGATAAGGAAATAAGTGCAAATCAATAATATAATGGCAAAAGGAGTACCTATCATCATCCAGGTTATAAAAGTAACCTCAATATTAAAATTTTCTCTCATATAGCCAGCAAAAACGACATTGGGTGGCGTTCCTATAATGGTAGCCGTACCGCCAATATTTGCACCAACAGCTATAGCCAGCATCATGCAAATGGAAAAATTCCGAAGTCCCTTTTCATTTTCAATGTTTGCAGAAATTTGATTTTGCAGCAATGATATAATTGACAAACCGATAGGGAGCATCATGATTGCGGTAGCGGTATTACTGATCCACATACTAATAAAAGCAGTCGCCAGCATAAATCCACCAATAATACCATTGGCATTTGTCCCTGTCAGGTTAATGATATATAAGGCAATTCGTTTATGTAAGGCCCATTTTTCCATAGCCAGTGCGATAACGAATCCTCCCATAAAAAGATAAACCACTGGATTAGCATAAGGAGCGGCAGCAGCATCCAGTTTTGCCACTCCCATAGAAGGAAGCAAAACTAATGGTAACAAGGAAGTCACTGCGATAGGTACGGCCTCTGAAATCCACCATATTAACATGAAGGAAGCCATAGCCAAAACCTTCCATGCCTCCGGAGAAAAAACTCCGGGTGCAGGAATCCAATGCATGATGACAAAACAAAGTGGGCCAAGAAGCACCCATAAGTATTTTTTTATCAGTGTCATTATTTTCGGGTTCTTAAATTTTGTACAATATAAGAACCTAGCTTTTTGCCTTGATCTGAGCCATTTAAAATAGCCGGCATGTAATGAATACCTCCCCATAATCGACTTATGGCAGCCTCCGAAGCAGCATGTTTGAACGATTTAAACTTTCTGCTGGGTAACCCAAATTCAATTTCAACAGTATCTTCGAATGCAAAATGCTCTCCAAATAAATGAGTTAATATTTGAGCCGAAGTCCATGAGGCCACACTATGTCCACTGGTATATTCAGGAAATGGGGGCGTCTGAAGTTTTGGCATCCATTTATCATCAATATATTTGTTGATATAAGTTTCTGGCCTTATCAATTCAGACCTATATTTTTCATCCCAGCAGGAAATAAATGCATCTGCCAGACCAATGGAAACCCATGCATAAGCTTCGGTTGTCTGTATGAAATTCAATTTTGCTTTCAACGCCGCCAATTTGGTAATACCTATCCAGTGTCCTCCAGGAGAAATTTTCTTGGTAGCAAACATGACATGCCCGGAAAAATGACTTACGAATGGATTACAATCCCAGAAACTGGCAATATTTATTTTTTCTTCAAGCGTAACAGAATCACTGGCAAGTTTATAAACCTGATAGGCTTCCTTATAAAACTGACTATTTGTATCCGTGCTAAAAGGAGTGGGTGGAGGTGGTGCAAACTGGCTGGCTTTCTCCATTAAAAAAGGTCGAATTTTATTCCAGCTAGGCTCTACGGCATCCATATAAGCAGGCGGAGTAGGTTGCCATCTTTTAGGATCTTCATCGATAGCGTATTTAGGAAAAGTACGGGTTTGCTTATAATTATCTTTATCGGCCCAGGCTATAATATGGTCAGCCACATTATCTCCATATTTTTTTGATTGATTTAAAACGACTCGTGGAACACCAGCTTCTGTGTAGATCTTATGCATTTCTGTCATAAAATCATTCATCTTCTCCTCAGAAAAAATAAGTCTTGTACCTACTTTTACATAAGCATGAACTGCAGCAATGGGAAAACATATCTGGCTTGCATCCTTAGGAACAGGTATTTTATCAAGTCCGGTTAATTGACCTGCGAGAGATTGATAATCGGGATTCCCTGAAACCATCGTTTCAAAAGCAGCAATACTTGCATAAACATAAATCCTGCTGGCGACGGGAGGTGAAAAAATATCATGAACCATTACATCTGTGAGCATTTTTTGAGCTCTGTGCAAATGAACAGGATCCGCTACCTTATCCAGATAAATGGATTCATCAACCTCGCAGGAAATCAGGCAGCTAATGGAAATTAGTATAAAAATAATTCCTCTAAATGTTTTCATTTTATCTGACTTGTACTAAATAACAGATACAAATCTACAAAAAGGGTGCTGAATTGATAACAAGTTTCTTAACTTTAGGTATCATCTTCGGATTGCATAAATTAAATATTATTTTATCATCTTTTTTATGTTAAAAGTGTTAAAACAATCAAATAGTGTTTATGCTTTTAAGCGAACTTAAAAAAATTTCTTTACCCCGGCATATTTTTTTTGTTTCATGCATATTTTTTTTCAGTATCTTTTCTGCACAAGGACAAATATTTGATTTAGTTGAACACAGAAATTTTACCAAAGAAGAAGTACCTTTTCGCTTTGAAGGAAATTTCATATTGGTTTCGGTACTTTTTAACAATCTGTTGCCGCTTACTTTTATTCTTGATACAGGGGCTGAATACTCCTTGTTAACAAAGAAGGAGATAGCCGATTTTTTAAATATTGACTATCAGCGGAGGTTCACCCTTTATGGTGCCGACATGAAAGAGGAACTTTACGCCTATCTGACAAAGAATATTTCTTTACAGATGGGCGATTTACATGCTACACACAGATCTGTTTTGGTATTAGAAGAGGATTATTTCCGTTTCGAAGAATATAGTGGGATACAGATTCATGGAATTCTGGGTGCCGATTTTTTAAAAAGATTTACCTTACAGATAGATTATGAAAAGCAGGTCATTACCTTTTTTAATCCGTCTTATTATCAAAATAAAATAAAAATTCGAAAAGAAAAAGGAGAAATACTACCCTTTACGCTAGTTAAGGGTAAGCCTTACATCCGTTGTACTACCCATCTTTATAACCAGGAAATAAAATCTTTGAACTATCTGGTTGATACTGGAGCAGGCTTATCCTTATTACTCTATACTGCCATTGATTCCCTTAAGGCTGCCCAGGTAAAAATGCTCAACAGTCCCATTGGTCTGGGGCTGGGAGGGAAACTGGAAGGATATGTGGGACGTATAAAGAACATACAATTTGCCTCTAAAAATTTCCCCGAATTAATCACAAAGTTCCAGGAAAAGCCTGATTTTTCGAATACGATTTTTATTACCCCCAGAGATGGCATCATAGGAAACAATATGCTCTCTGCCTTTTCAAGAATCATCTTTGACTATAACAGATCTGAAATGATTGTGATCAGTAATAAAAAAAAGGTTAAACAAATGCCCTACGACAGAAGTGGATTGATCATAGGAGCATCGGGGGATAATTTAAATCATTTTACCATTTTAAAAATCATTGAAAATACGCCTGCAGCGGCTACAGGAATCCAGGTTGGTGATAAGATAAGAAAGATTAATGGCTTATCGGTTTCCATTTTATCTCTGGAAGGGGTGAATAATAAATTTAGAGGCTCCGTTGGAAAAAAAATAATTTTACATGTACAACGAGAGCAAAAAATTTTAGTCTATGAATTTAAACTGGCAGATATCATTTAATCCTTAAATCTGGAGATCAAAATGTTAAAAAAATATTACAATTCTAGAATAATTAAATTATCTTTGCGCTTCAATAATAAAAAAACGAAATATCATGTTCGCAATTGTAACCATAGCTGGTCAACAATTCAAAGTCGAGGTAGGTCAAAAGATCTATGTCCACCAGCTAAGTAACGACAATGGTGATGTTGTAAACTTTGATCAGGTTCACCTGATCGACAACGACGGAACTGTAACTTTGGGTAAACCTACCCTTCCTGGGGCATCTGTAAGTGCTACGGTATTAAACAGACAAAAAGGAGAAAAGGTAATCGTATTTCGCAAGAAAAGAAGAAAGGGTTTCAAGGTGAAAAATGGTCATCGCCAAAGTTTCACAAAAATTGAAATTACCGGCATTTCTGCAAACTAATTATTCATCCTTTAATTTTCTGAAAAATGGCACATAAAAAAGGTGCGGGTAGTTCCGATAATGGACGGGATAGCAAAAGTAAAAGATTAGGCGTAAAATTATTCGGTGGTGAATATGCCAGAGCGGGTAATATTTTAGTAAGACAGCGTGGCACTCGTTTCCACCCAGGTGCAAATGTATATTTAGCTAAAGACTATACTTTGCACGCTGATATTGACGGAACCGTTGTTTTTCGTCGTAAAAAAGATAATAGAACTTACGTAAGCATTCTGGATGCAAATGCACCTGTATTGGTTGTACCTCAGGGTAAAAGTAAGTCAACTGCTCCCAAGGCAGAAACTGTTGTTGTGGAAGAAAAGCCAAAGGCGGTAAGAAAACCAAAGGCAAAAAAAGAGGATTAATTTCACTAGATTTTGGCAGAAAGGTGTCTCTCATTTATCCACCCTATCTGTCCGTTAGCAAGCCTGATTTTTATCCAACTTCCTATGTTATCTTCAAACAGTACAGGCAAACCAGCGTGTACTGTTTGAATTACAGGGCTTAGCTCATCAGCTCCCTGCAAGACTTTTGCTTCCTCAGAAATAATAATGGCTTCATTTCTGTGCTGGAAATGATAAATTCTTATACTTTGGACAAGAAAAAAGCCCATTGCAAACAACAGGATCACTTGTAGTTGTTTAAAAAAGTATTTGGTTCTGGGAATAGCCATAAAATGATAAACCATATTGTATATAAAAACTATCCAGATACTTATCAATAGAAAAAAACCTGCCTTTTGAATCGTCCAATATTGCCATGGATAAGTAATCAAATGGAAAGAACTTTTATTTTCAACAGGAAGAATAAATCTATCTTTAATCTTTTCTTTTAACAAATCTATTCCTTCTCTGATATAAGGATCATCTGGGGCTAATTTTTCGGCCTTTTTAAGGTATAACATTGCCAGGCCTTTGTTTCCTTTTCTGTCATATAGTAATCCCAGATTATAAAATAATGCTTTACTTTGAAATCCGTTCCTGACCCATTGCAGGTAAACTTTCATTGCCTCATCCCATTTTTTATTAGAAATGAGTTGATTGACTTGATTAATCTCCTGGTTAGAAGGTATTTTATTAGCCAATAAAAAAGACCCGGAAAGGAGATTTAAGAATAAAACAAGGTAAATCGAGTTTAAAAATTTAATTTTCATTTAGTTTAACATTTTGAACTTCTGCCTCAGGTTGAAAATTATTACTTATCATAACCTTACGAACATTTAAAACATCTTTGGGGAATTTAGGTTTTGCCTCTTCATTCCAACGAAAACCACTCAGTCTCATTTTTAAGTGATCAGCTTTAAGCATTGGCACTACCTGCGTTTTAGGTTTCACATAAAAGACTATTTTTTCAACCTCATTATCACCAAAATAAATATTCATATAGCCACAAGAAGTTTTATCGACCCCTACATAGGCATTTTCCTCATCTTTGATATAATAAACCACCTCTGCATTTCCCTTTGCAGTCATCTGATTTAAATTTTTCTCAATGAAAAAAGCA
>Ga0214917_10004848_pt1 | contig 14704 bp, 8 predicted proteins | sample LL_1208_BB_MetaG_FD_177983 | JGI IMG/M metagenome (GOLD analysis project Ga0214917, IMG submission 177983) | Freshwater microbial communities from Lake Lanier, Atlanta, Georgia, United States - LL_1208_BB | ecosystem: Environmental > Aquatic > Freshwater > Lake | place: USA: Georgia | collected... | reverse complement strand
ATTCGAGGTATTCGTCGAGTTTGTCGGTGTCGTCGCGACTGAGCCCCTTGGAGACGAACCTGGCCTCGTCCATCACGAGGTCGAGCACGCTCTTCTGTTCCTGCAGATCCCGCCGGCGCACCTCGATCGGCGTCTTGTCATCGGAAAACAACTTGTGAAAGGCGGCCACGGGGTTGTCGATCACGGCCAGCGGTTTGCCCTGCCGATTCCACTGCATGGACCCATGGCCGCCTTCGCCGCTCCGCACCCCGGACAGCGCGAGCGAGGCAAAGCGGGTGTCTTTGCCGAACTGCTCGGCTGCCACCTGATCGACGGAGATGGTGTTGGAAAAGCTGCGGCCCGGCACACCGTAGCGATTGGCGCCGGTGAGCCAGAAGGTGCTGGGGGCATGGCCGTCGCTGGAAAACTTGTGATAGCAGTTTTGAACGACCGTGATGTCACTCTTGTGCTTTTCGAGCGGCGCAAGTCCAGCGGGCAGTGGCCACGACGCGCCGGTCTGCGTTGGGTCGGGATACCACGTTTCATACGTGACGCCCCAGCCGATTGCCAAAAACAGCATTCGCTTGGGACGCGGCGGCACGTCGGCCGCGGCCGACGCAAACCGGTTCCTCACCAGCGAGGGCAGGGCAGGCAGGGCGATCACGGAACCCGCTCCCTTGAGAAAGCGGCGTCGATCAATCGGCATGGCGATCTCCTTTCATCCTCGTGCTGGACGCCGCGGCGTCACTTTGACTGAAATTCCTGGCTGGCGACGATCTCCTCGATGATCGCCCGCGGCGTGTGGCCCTTCGACTTCGTCTTGTGCAAGATGCTGGCGACGAGTTCCTCGTCGGAAAAGCTGATCGGTCGTCCCAACGCGTACTCGAGCAGGTGCTCCGTGAACCCGCGGGCGAAATCGGCCTCGTGCTTCGCCACCGCGTCACGCAGCCCCTCGAACCCATCGAACTCGGTGCCATCGGGCAGCTGTCCGCGGGCGTCGATCGGGAACGTGGCTTTGTTCTTGATCGATTTCCAAAACGTGTAGTAATCCGTGTATTCCTCGTCGCGCCAGTTGCCGGCGGCGTCAAAGTGCTCCATGGCAAAGCCAATCGGATCGATCTTGCGGTGGCACTGAGCGCACTGCGGCTGCTCCTGGTGCGCCGTCATCAATTGACGGGCCGGCATCAGTTTGCCGGCGAACCGCGACAGCATCGGCACGTTGGCCGGCGCCGGCGGCGGCGGATCGTGCAGGAGTTTCCGCAGCACCCAGGCCCCACGCTCGACCGGCGAACTGCGTTCGCCGTCGCTGCCCATCGCAAGAACCGCGGCCATGCCGAGCATGCCACCGCGGGGCATGCCCTCGGGCACCTTGACCGGTCGGTACGTGCCGCCGTTCGCGCCGGGGATGCCGTAGTAGTCGGCCATCACGTCGTTGACCACCACCGTGTCGCTCTTGAGCAGCGTGCCCAGCGGCAGAGCCTTGCGCATCACGTGATCGATCGTCTCGTAGACCTCCCGCCGGGCGGCGCTCCTTGCGCTGGCGTCGAACTTCGGATAGAGCCGCGGGTTGAACTGGAAAAAGTCGAGTCGCACCATGTGCAGCCACTGGTGGGCGAAGCCCGAGATGAACCGCATCGACTTCTCATCTGTGAGGAGGCGGTCAACTTCCTTGGAAAGCTTTTGCCGCAGGTCACCGGCGGCGGAATAACTTAAAAGCACGTCGTCCGGTGGGCCGCTCCACAGGAAGTAGGCCAGCCGGTTGGCGAGTTCCGAGTCGGTCAAAGGCACCCGCTCGGCGGGGGTCGCTGCATCCGGCGTGACCTCCTGAGCGATGGGCTCGACGATGTAGAGAAACGCCGGGGAGGCCAAGACGATCGCCAGCGGGGTCTTGATCGCCGCCGCAAACGGCTCACCTTTTTCCCGTCGCTTCGTGTACTGCGCCATCAAGCCATCGACGAACTCCTTTCGCACGGGCCGGCCACGGAAGGCCCGCTCCGCGAACCGCTCGATCACCGCGCGGGTCGGCTCATCACCCGGATCGGTTTCGAGGTTCACGCCGCCGAGCACACGACCGAGCGAATCAGGCGGCCATTCATCGACATACGGCCCCTCCCATTCCACCCAGTCGACCCACAGCCCGCGCCAGAAACCTCCTTCGCCGGTCTGATATTTCTTGCCCCACCAGTTCTGAATTTCCACGCCCTCCGTGCTGTTGTGCTGACGGTCGCGGATGCCGAACGCGCGGCTGCTCGTTTTACTGACCACGATGGGCAGTTCGAGCACTTCGGGATTCTCGATCGTGCCCTTCACTTCCCGGCAGCCGATGAGGTCGAGTTCCGACCAGCCTCGGCCGCTCTGCCGGCCCCATTCGATGAACTTCCGCTCGTTCATCGTTTCGTCGGGATAGCCGAGCCTCACCCGCAGGACATACCGGCCCGCCGCCGCCTTGCCGGGAACCTCGACCCTCACCGGATAGGGCCACGGCGTAACAAACCAGCCCGTCGCCGTGGCAGGATCCTTGAGATAGGCGTCGTTGCGGATCACGGCGCTCCGCGTCAGCCCCTCGGTGGCTCGCGCTTCCTCCGCGTCTGCGAATCGAAAGCCGAATTCCTCGGGCGGCTTCCCCGATCGCCGCCATGATGCGATCGCGTTCATCTTTTCCACGTCTCGCGCATACTCGATACGCTTCGACTTGTTCACCGCCTCTTCCACTTCGATGCGAACCGTCTGCTTTTCCGGCCGCGCGGCCGTCACCAGGGCCGCATCGAGCGCGGTTCGCGCCAGCTTGAGATACTGCTCGAACTGATCGCTCGAGAAGAAAAGCCCCGATCCGATCGTGTCGAACGCACCGCCGTTGTCATCGGCGGGAAGATCACCCGGGTCGATATCGACGGCGAGCAGATCCCGGATCGTGTTGACGTATTCCCTGCGATTGAGCCGCCGCATCGTGATCACGCCGCCGGTGTCCGCGAGGGCTTTCCGGGCGATCACCATCTGCTTCGAGAGCGCCTCCAAAAATTTTTCCTTGGCGTCGGCGGTCGGCTGCGGCTCCTCATCCGGCGGCATCTCCCCGGAGTTCAAGACGCCGAGCACCTTGTGCCACCGCTCGGCGGTACCGACATCGACCATCTCGAGCGGAAGATCGTCGAGCCGCACGCCTCCGTTGGCGTCGTTCGCGTCGTGACACCGGATGCAGTGCGTAGCGAGAAACTCCTTGTGGCCAGCCTCCATTCGGGCTCGCACCGCAACACTGTCAGCATGTGCCAGCGCAGCCATCAGGGCCTGGGTCGCCATCACGGCGACCAGCGACAGCTTGCTGCCGCGTTGATCTGAAAAAAAAACGCTCATGCCATTCATTTCTTGGGCGACTCGGTGCGCGCGGGCGCGTTCCGCAGGCTCATCTGCAGCTTGCCGAGCTCACGGTCGGCAGCCTCGGCTGGACTCCGCTCATACTCGACCAACTCCCCGGTGATCCGATCGAACCGACGCATCACGAACTCCCGCTCGGCGCGGAGGGCTTGGGCACGAAGCTCTAATCGCTCCTTGACCATCGACCGCAGCTCTTCATCGCTCGCAGGATCGTCGCCGGGCGCCATGCGGGCGAGCCTGAGCCGTATCCGCGACATGAGCTTCCAGTCGCGCAAACCCAGGTCGTATTCGTCGTTGTCGCGAATCCGCAGCGACTCCAGATGCCGCCGCGCTGCGTCTAGTTCTCTTATCGCGTCTGCAAATTCGGCAGGTGCGGTCCTCTCCAATTGGTCGAGCAGCGCCGCGAGTTCGGGGTGGTGCTCGGCAGCAAATTGTCGCGCTGCCTGCTCCGGCTCCCCCGCCCCCAGGGCGGGACACTGGCACGCCAAAACGATGGCCAAGACGACAGCCATGACGCCCTCGCTTTTGCAGCCTGGATGCCACGTTGCCTTCATGATTTAGTTGCTCTCCTCAGCCACGATCGATTCACCGGCGAGCGCGACCGCGGCTACCAGCCACCGCGGCAGCCGCTCCACGACAGGCGGCTCGATGTCGGCAACCATCGACGGACGGATCGTTTCGCCCAGTTCGAGCCCCTGCCACCGCGACACGAGTTCAGCTGGCTCGACGGGCCGGTGTCCTCGTTGAACGGCGTTCAGGGCCGGCACGATCGCCAGGGCAACGCACACGGCCATTGCCGCCACGGTGAACTGAACCCAACGGCCGCCCAGGCTGCTCGTTTCGCGCGGCCGAACGACAGCCGAATCAATCCCGGCGGCGGGAGTCGTCTGCTCGAGCGCCGCCAGCAGCCAGACCGCGTCGGCCACAGCCACCGCAGCTGCTTCATCGCCAAGCTGCATTTCGAAATCGGCGGCTTCGGTGGCGGTCATCGCGCCAAGCACATATTTCTGCGCCAGCCACGTCACATCATCGCCCAGGCCTTGCACAGTGGTCACCTCTGCCGTGAATTCAAGAATCGCTCAAGAACCGCTGGAGTTTCGCGAGCGCCAGCCGCATCCGCGTGAGAACCGTTCCCAGCGGCACGCCCTCCTCCTGCGCAATCTCGGCAAAGGTTCGGTTGCCGTCGATCCGCTGTTCGACCACGCGCCGCTGTTCCGCCGGCAGTGCGGCCAACGCCCGACGCACCCTGGCCGCGTCCTCGCGGCATGCAAGACGTTGCCACGGCTCCGGCTCGCTCCGCATGGCAGCTTGTCGCGCTGCCTTTTCGAGCCCCCTGGATTGGACGCCATTGCGACGCCGCCATTGACCGACTTCGTTGTGCGCCACCCGAAAAAGCCAGGCCCGCTCGGCCCCCTCGCGCACGCCAGCACCAGCCTCGACCAATCTGCTGAAGGTCGCCTGAAGCAGCTCTTCGGCCAATTCCGGCTCGCGGGTCAGGGCCCAGAGGAATCGACGCACTTCCGGTGACCATCGTTCGTATACCTCCGCGATCCGCGAGGCGGGGAGCCGATCCGAGTCCGTCACGGGCGACTCCTACCCGATGTCTGCTAGTTCGGGCTGCATGAACAAGATGCTTTTAGGCCCTCGATTATTTCTCGACGGACCACGAGCCGATGCCAGAGGGCAGTCGTCTCAGGAAATACCGCCAAAACCCGGGGAGTCCGAGGGGCGTCACGATTTGGAGGACAGCTCCAGAACGACCGGCCCCATCCCCCTTTCGACCGTCACCGACAGGCCGCTCGTGGCCCGATCGCCGTATTTCTGGGGCACGATGTACTTCTCGATTGGCCGATCGCCAAAAAAAACGTCAATCAGCGGGGTTTGCTCGCCGTCCTTATGGGGGCCCGGAGCAGCTATCTTCTCAGACCGCGCTGGACCCAACTTGACCTTCACGACCACCACGTCATAGCGGCCCGGAGAAAGGCCCGAGGCCATCCCACCTTCTTGAACGACGAATCGGCCCTTCGCATCGGTGGCCGCCAAGCCCGGGCGTCCGCCTGCAGTCGGAATGAATGTGACATACGCCGCGTCGACGGAAATGCCATCCAGCGTGACCATGCCGTCCACAGGAACCCGTCGACTACCGTCACACCCAGTTGCCGCCATCAAAGCGAAGACCGCGCTACTGACGCATGTGAGACGGGCGCAGCCGCCACAACTACGTGTCATCAATACAAACCTTCGTTCAGAACCAAGCCATCGGCCTTTGCCCCTAAACGCTGGAGCGTCTCATGATCCACCGTTTCCGACAGGAAGACGACCCGCCCGTCACACAGCAGAAAGTTGACCCCGCCAGGGTGAAGCGAGCGAAAGGCATTCCCATGCCAAGTCGGGGTCGTGTTACTGCCATTAACTGACGGCCCTGGACGATTGCATACCGATGCGGAAGGCTGCAACTGGCATGTGTCAAAATTGAGCGGCAACAGCGTCGTCGCGCCGCCGCAACCATTCCCGGTCGATCCCCACCCGTTCAACAAACCGTCAGCACAGTCGGGCCGCGACTCGCCGAAAGCGATCGTGGAGGAAAGCCCATCGCGAATGGCGGCAATGGAACAATAGATGCTCGAGATATCAAGCCGCGTGTAAGGAGGAAACCGCGCCATATTGGCATAATCACCGAATACCCCAGGTGTTCGATTTGATCCGGTACGTGGCTTCGCAAATGTGGCAAGTGAATTGAGATAGGCGCATTCGGGGGCACTAGACTCCCACATAACGGGGCCGGTACTGGCGACATAGTTGTATGGGGCCACGTTGTACGGCGTCCGATAGATCCAGTAAGTAGGCCGGCCAATCACATCGGATGGGCAAATGTAAGTCGGAATCCGAACGGATCGCACCGCTGTGGTCGTTCCTGGCACCATGGCGGATGGATTTTGTCGCTCGCCGGCGCCCCCAACGGCAGTATCATGAAAAATCCACTTACCGGTGGCGGAGTTATACAGTTGTGAGAGACGGGGCTCTGACATGTCATATGCGGAATAGAGGCTCGTATAGTCCCCGATGTACGGCAGCAGGTACATCGTGGTCGATCCAACGTTGAAATATGTGTACGGCGAGGTGTCCCAGTTCCCCACGCTGACGTTGCCTGGCGGAAATCTACCGCCGTTTATTTCGGCAAACCTTTGCAGGGCGAGGCCAACCTGCTTCAGGTTATTCGTACACTGCGTACGCCGGCTCGATTCCCGCACCGTCTGGACCGCCGGCAGAAGCAGAGCAGCCAGCATGCCTATTATCGCCACAACTGCCAACAGTTCGACGAGCGTCAACCCACGGCGGCTTCCAGGTCGCATGTCGTTCACGACGTCCGACGAAGCCTCCGCCTCGCCGCCCACGCGGTCAGGCCAAGCCCGATACCGGCGAGGGCGATAGCGGCCGGCTCGGGTACGATCACAAGCTGCCCATTGGCTGCATTGAATTCAAGCGACTGCCCACCAGCGGTATTCGACGACTTCCAAACCGAGCCATTCTGGCTCCAGGAGAGCCCTGTATAGAAGCCTCCCGCGACGGTCACGCTCGCGAAATTGCCCGAGAGAAACGAGCCGCTCTCTGGCGTGAAGAGACTGAACGTCGAGTTGTTGTCGAACAGGCTCGAGAACTCGAATGTCAGGTTGCCACCGAACTGCAGCGTGCCATTGTCAACGATGTTCACTGCGTCGTAGAACCCGGTGCCGTGCGACGGCGACGTGGCCCGGCTCGTGCCGAAAATTTCCATGAAGGTCGTACCCGAAAGCACGGTCGTGCCGCCGTCGAAGGTGAAGAGCCCCGGACTGTTGCCGGGCGAGAACGTGCCCTGCACGAGGAACTGCTGACTCGGTGCCACGAGCACCGTGCCGCCGCCGGAGAGCATTTGGCCCGCGCCGATCGCGAACGAGGCGGTCTTCGCCGTGAGGTCGAGCACTGCGTTCGTCGAGCCCACGTCGCCCACCTTGATCGACGTCGAATTGGCGAACGACCCATTCACGCCGAGAGCAAGCACGCCGGCGGAAATCGTCGTCTGGCCGGAGTAGATATTGGCACCGGCAAGCGTGACCGTGCCGGCCGTCGTCTTCGTGAGTCCGGCGCTCCCGCCGAGGCTCGCCTGCACACCGCCGGCTCGAACGTCGAAGCCAGAGCTGCTCGTCAGCGTGCCACTGCCACCGAGCAAACCACCCGACTGGATGAAACTGGCCACCGTTTCATTTCCACCGAGCGTCAATTGGCCGCTGGAGATCGTCAGTCCGGAACCGGAGTTGAACCGACCAGCGGAACCAAGCGTCGTGGTGCCAGTCGATACCGTGATTCCGCCCGCGCCGAGGATCGCGTTCACCGCTCCCCCCCCGAGCGAGTAGCCATTCGTGGCGGTCATGGTTCCGGAACCGATAAGCGATCCACTGGCGATCGTGAAGCCCGCCACTGAAGGAGCGAACGTGGAAATGTTGAGCACGCCGCCGCCGACGCTGGCGGTCCCCGTGCCCAACGCAGTTACATGCCCAAGCGTTAGCTGCCCTCCGTTGACGAACACCCCGCCTGAATAGGTGTTGTTTCCCTGCAGCGTGAGCGTGCCGCCGCCAAGTTTGGTCAGCGATCCACCGCTGCTGGTGAGGGCAGTCGCCCAGGTCACGTCCCGGCCATTGGTGTCGACGTTATACCGCTGGCCCGCGGCCGTGCTGAACCGCCCGGAGTAGTCCCTGTTGTTCGCCGCCGAGTATTGCAGAGTGCCACCAGCCAGCACGATGCTCCCGGCGTTGGCGGCGACCGACTTGCCAAGAGGCCCGGACGTTCCGACGGTCTCCGCCGACTCGAGGTTGACGACGCCAGCGGACAAGGTTGTGGTGCCGGTATATGTATTGACGCCAGTGAGCACGAGCGTGCCACTGCCCGACTTCGCGAGTGAACCGCCGCTACTCGTCAGGGCGGTCGCCCACGTCACGGTCTGGCCATTGGTATCGACATTGTACAGCTGATTATTCGCAGTGCTGAAGCGGCTGGAGTAATCGAACTGATTGGCCGCCGTGTACTGCAGCGTGCCGCCCGAGAGCACGATCGTGCCACCGCGGCCCATTGGACCGGACACGCCTGCGTTCTCGGCCCCCTGCAATGAGATGACACCCGTGTTTAGATTCGTGTTACCCGTGTAGACGCTCTGACCCGACATCACGAGCACGCCACTACCGTTTTTCGTGACATTGCTTGCCGTAGGTGATGCAGATGTTCCATTCACGATAACACCAGACACTTCGGTTCGCCCATTGCCGGCGAATGCCATCGTCTGCCCGCCGCTGGGACCAGGACTCAACGTGCCCGAAAGCGTCAGCGTCCCGCTCGCGAGGTTATTGGTGAAGGTCGTGCCTCCGTAGAGGCTGTTCATCAACCCGGTAAACTCCAGGGAGGCATCGTTGACGCCATCGCCGTAGTTGAACGTGCCAAAATCAAAATTGAACCGATTCGCGACCGTGCGCTTCGTGGACGAGTCGTCACCGGAAATGGTCACCACGACACCTGAGCCTCCCGCGCCTACCGTGCCAACGCCCAACGGGCCCGATGCGATCGATCCCGATTGAACAATGCTGGAAGAGCCGAGCCGCACCGTCGCCGTGCCGCTCAAGGAGGTGTTGGGATATGTGTTTTGACCGGCCAGGGTCACGGCTCCTGGCCCCGTCAGCCTGAGCCCGCCCGTAAAGCCACTCGCCGCATTCGAGATGACCCCTGTAATCACCGTACGGCCCGCACCGCCGATCGTCAGGTTCCGGTTCCCGTTATCGACGTTATTCACCGGGCCCGAGATCGTGAGCACGCCAGACCCTGCCAAACTGTTTGTAATCCCCTGCGTAAAAAAGAATGAATATCCTCCCGCCAGCACGATTGATGCGTTGTTCACGCCGTCGCCGAACGTAAGGTTGCCGCCAAAATTACTCGCCACGATTGGGTTGAGGATCGTGCGCGCGGTTGTTGAGTCATTGCCAGCGATCGTCACGGAGCCACCCCCGGTAACCGAGATGGTGCCGGTGCCGAACGCACTTGACGTGATCGCCCCAACCGACCCAACGCTGCCCACGCCGATCAACACCGTGCCGTTGCTACTCGCCGTCGGAATCAGATTGGCTTGACCAGAAAAGGTATTGGCTCCGTTGAGCGTGAGGGTTCCCGTTCCGGACTTGAACACTTCGAGCGTGCCGGACCCGCCACCGTTCGCAAGCACGCCATTCATCACCGTGTTACCGGACCCGCCGAATGTGATCCGACGAGTCGTCGTGTCACCCGCGCTGCGGGAAATATTGCCATTGACCGTGACGAGGCTCGACGAATTGTTGTTGATGCTGCCCGTCACCGACACGGCCATGTTGAGCGGATTGGATCCGGCACCGATCGTGACGGCTCCGGCACCCGCATTCACCACGATGCCATCTGCCCCGAGCGTCAGAAGTCGCGCTGCCGTCGAATCGCTTTGCAGCGCTGTGGACCCGGTGTTGGCAATCACGATGCCCCGGATGGAACGATCGGCATTCAACTGCACGATCGTGTCGCCATTCACGCTCGACTGATTGAAGACGACGTTGTCGGTCGTGGTGTTGTTCGTCGGCACCGTGCCAGTCGTGCCGCCCGACGTGGCGTTGTTGGACCAATTCGCACCGTTGGTCCACAGACCGGTCGTCGTCGTATCCCACCACCACGTCGCCGCGTCAGCGACGCCCGGAAGGGAGGCCATCGCCAAAACCAACACGGTTGCACCGAACCGTCGTTCCCATTCAGTATTGAAGCGATTCACAGGTTTGGCTCCCCTTCGAAAACCAGTTCCACTTGACGTCTTCTGTTCGATCGTTTGGAGACGTGCCAGCTGGAACTTCGGCTCACCCTCCGTTGGGGGCTAGCATAGCCTAGCGACTTCGTCGCTGTCAAGCGGCCGGAAGACACGGCCGCAGGTTCACAACCCCGCGGCTTTTTGGGCCTTTTTTTGCGCTGGTGGCGAGATCCTTCGGTTCACTCGTGAAGGAACCACGCTGCACGGTGAGCTACACCCTTTTCGCCGATGACCGTCAAGCCAAATTGGGGTCCACTGGAAAACTCGAGGATCGTGCCGCCCGAATACCGCATGCGACCCTTCGGCGTCTTCGGCCCCTGCTGCCATCCGGGGGGAAGGCAGGTGAAACATAGAGCCAATGAGTAGCAGAACGGCCGCCCACGCGGCAATCAGGTCGAGAGGAACGCACCGCGGTCGGTAATCAGGTTGGATGACGGGCGGTCGCCGAGCCGATGGGTGCAGGTCAGATCCTGCCGGTGTTCTTTGGTTCGCGGGCCGTCTCAACGGAGATGTCAGGGCGAACGCTTTCTTCGCGGCGTCGCTATCCGGCAGTTTGGCCCTGATCTCCCTCAGATCGAGATCTGCTGAAGACCGGCGTTGCCTCGGGCGTTCAATTCAGCGAACTACGAACCATCGCATGCTATTATATCCTAGCGGCCTGTCGCCTCCACCTCAGGAATTTTAGCCATGCGATCCGTCGCAGCGGCCCTTGTCATGATCGGTGTCGGCTTCAACGCCGCCGTAGTATCTGCCGCCGATTTCGCCTCGTCGCAGTGGATATGGACCGGGTCTCCAGCGTCTCGCGAGCCCGTTGACACTCCAATCTTCGTCCGGCGGGTGTTCGAACTCGACAGCGCCCCGGTCCGGGCAACGCTCGCCGTCACGGCCGACAACAGCCATGAAACCTTCGTCAATGGCACGCAGGTCGGGAGGGGGGACACGTGGAATGCCCCGCACCTCTCCGACGTCACGCAGCTGCTGGTTAAAGGCAGGAACGTGATCGCCATCAAGGCGTCCAATAGCGGTGGGGCGGCTGGGCTGATCGCAAAGCTGCAGGCGCGGCTCCCGACCGGGCCGAGAGTGGTGATCGCGACTAGCGCCGACTGGAAGGCGGCTCTGACGGCGAGCGAAGGCTGGAACAGCGCTGCCTTCGACGACTCGGCGTGGGCTGCCGTCGCCGTGCTCGGCCCCGTCGGCATCGCTCCGTGGGGCCAGTTCGACACAAGCAGTTCCGTCGGCGTCGACGCCACGATCACGGAGTATCGTTCGGCGACAGAAGAGATCACCCGGTTCGAGCTGCCGGAAGGTTTTCAGATCGAACTCGTCGCTGCGGAGCCGTTGATCATCAACCCCGTCTGCATCGCCCTCGACGACAGGAACCACCTCTACGTTGCCGAAAGCCACACCTATCGGTTTGGGCCGGCAGGCTCGCCGGTGAAACCCGCCGGCAACCCGATCGTGCGGCTCGACCCGCTCCCTGACGGCAAGGGGTTCTGCCGCACGGTCATCGCCGACGGATTCGAGGATCCGGTGATGGGCATGGCAATCCGCGACGGACGGCTGTGGGCCGCGGCCAACAACGTTCTCTTCCGATTCGATCTCGCGGCGGATGGCCCGGCCACCAACAAGACCAAGATCCTCGTGGACAAGAACAAGGCGTGGAACCCATTCGGCATGTTCGTGCTGGAATGGAGCCTCGATGGCGACCTGCTCATGAGCGTGGGAAACCATGAGATCGACATCGGCCCGGCGGGCCAGCCGAAAGGACAGGGAATTAGCGGCCGTGGCGGCTCCGGGATCGTGGTGCGAATGAAGCCGGACGGAAGCCAGCTCGAGCGGCTGGTTCACGGCCTGCGAGTGCCATACGCCTTCGAGATCGACCCCTTCGGCCAGCACTGGCAGCTGAGCAACGGTGAGGGAAATCCAAATCGTTTCGTCCGTGTGATCGAGGGCGTCGACTACCACTGCTACAGCCGCCCTAACGTGCTGGGAAATTGGCTCACCGGCGGTCATCCGCTGGCGCCGCCATGCTTCGAGTTGCCGCGCGGCGCGACCACGCAGCTGCTGCGGTACTACGGGGCCAACTTTCCGGCGAGCTACCAAGGGTCGCTGTTTCTCGACAACTGGGGAGCCCACGGCTTCGGTGGGCCCAACCGCACGATCTTCCGCTACGTGCCGGACGAGCGCAATGCGATTGGCGAGAAGGAAGCGTTTCTCGTTTGCGGCGACCCGCACTTTCGCTGCAGCCACGTGCTTACAGCGCCCGACGGGAGCCTCTACATCGCCGACTGGTATGGCCGCGACGACGAGAGCGATCTGACCGGCCGAATCTGGCGAGTGAGCTATACGGGCGACGACAAGCCACCCGTCGCACACACGCTTTCCGCAGCCGCATGGACGGACGACGGCTATGCCGTGGCCGCACTCGGGTCGCCGGATCACACGATCCGGGCGAAGGCAATCGCAACGCTCGCGGCGCGGGGCAACGCGGCGCTGCCTGCCGTCGCGGCTGCCGCCCAGACGGGTGACGCGGTCGCTGCCGCGCACGCGCTCTGGACGCTCATGCGGATGGCCTCGCCGGAGGCGACCGCGGCGCTCGGTGCCGGCGCGAAGCATCCCGATTGGCGGGTGCGGCGACTGGCGCTCGACCTTCTCGACCGCCGCAAGGCCGAGACGCTTGCAGAGACCGCCAAGGCGCTCGTCTCCGATGCCGATCCCGCGGTGCGGGTTCGCGCTGCGAGCATGCTGAAAGACGCTGGCGAAAAGCGAACCGCGCTCGTCGCGGCCCTGCTTGCCGGGGCAGCGGCCGACGAGCATCTGCGATACGAGGCGGCGTGGCACCTCGCCGACGTGGCCGACGCCGCGACCCTCGAGGCGGTTCTCACGAACAGCGACGAGAAGGTGAACCTGTCCGGCCTGATCGCGATCGACGTGGCGGGCTACGAGCGTCGGGCGAGCCACGACGTGGCCATGAACGCTCTCGGAAAAGCACTCGTCGAACCCGGCAGGCTCGATCGCACGCTGCTCTTCGATCTGGCAGCCCTGCACGACGCCGCTGCGGTGGTCGATGCGCTGCGGAACATCGTCGCCAAGGTCGATGAGGAGCCCGGAATCACGGCCAGGGCCATTCTCCTTCTGCGGTCGAAGTCGGCCGGCGAGGCACTCGACCCGCGGAGCGTGGACCGCTTCCTTGCGGCAATCAAGAGCGGCAAGGTGCACGCCCACTCGATTGCCGACCAGATGACGGTGCTGGAACTGCTCGAGTCTGAGGGGCCGACACCGTTCACGATCAGCCGCATCGACGCCGGCACGCAATCCGGCGACAAGCTCTTGCGCGAGAAGGCGCATCGCATGGCACGGTCGTTCGGGCACGCGGCGTCGGCACTCGCGCCGTCTCTCTGGAAGCGTCTCACCGATCCGAATGCGACCGACCTCGACCGGAAGCTCGAGGTGCTGACCACGCTGCTCGCCGTGGAGAACGAGCCGGACGTCACCCAATGGTCGCAGTTGCTCCGGACGGCCCAGGGGCCATTGCTCGTCGATATCGTGCGGTCGTGGCGGCAGCTGGGCGCGACAACGCCACTCGCAACGGTCCTCCTGGACAGAGCCCCCGAAATGATCGCTGCCAAGCCCGAGGCGAAGGGAGATTTCGCCGCGGTCGTCGCCGCCTGGCCTTCCGCGGCTGGTGCGGTGCAAAGGCTGTCTCTGGATCCGCTGCCCGATTCGGCTGATCCATACACGGCGGCCGCCTCAGCGGCCGCGCGGACTCCCGAGTCGGAGCTTCTCGGCCGGCGGGTGTTCGAGCGCACCGGCTGCGTGAAGTGCCACAGCGTCTTCGGCGGGAATACGGAGCGGGCCCCCGCGCTCGCTGGTCTAGGCAAGGCGCAGAAGCCCGCCTACCTGATCGAGTCGATCCTCGATCCGTCGGCCGTCATCAAGACGGGCTATGAAACGGAGACGATTCTCATGCACGACGGCACCGTGCACGTGGGCCTCGTGAAGGAGGTTGGCGACACCCTGCGGGTGCTGCTGCCTGACAGCGAGGTGAAGGTCGCAAAGTCGGACATCGACGAGCGGTCGGTGCAGAAGAAATCGCTCATGCCCGACGGCCAACACAAGACCATGAGCCCGGCCGAGTTCGCCGACCTGATCCACTATCTCAAGTCGCTCTGAAATAAGGTGACGCAGCCAATCCTGTTCGGCACGCCGCCTGCGTGCCAAGGGGTTCTGTGTTTCAGATCGGGGCGATTCACCGCTTTCCCCTCTGGGAGAGGCCGACTGCAGTCCGGGGGAGGGTACCTTGAGCAGCGCGGAGTTGTCGCGGATACGACAGCAGTAGCTGCTGCCCTTGGCAACGATGGCATTCCACAATGCGAACTGTGCTGAGCCACGATCGGTGATGTACATGCTGCCGGAATCGAGCGTGCGGGCCAGGACCGCCCGCTCATCGTCTTCCCCCTTCGGCTTGGCGGGGGTCACGTCGATCCGGGATGGCACGCCACGCAAAACCTCGAA
>Ga0214917_10004846_pt1 | contig 14715 bp, 12 predicted proteins | sample LL_1208_BB_MetaG_FD_177983 | JGI IMG/M metagenome (GOLD analysis project Ga0214917, IMG submission 177983) | Freshwater microbial communities from Lake Lanier, Atlanta, Georgia, United States - LL_1208_BB | ecosystem: Environmental > Aquatic > Freshwater > Lake | place: USA: Georgia | collected... | reverse complement strand
TACTCATGGGAGTTAAGGATGCCGATTGGACCAAAATTCAAGCAGCCGTCATTGAAGTACACGATATCGATGGACGTCTTGCAAAGGTTGAAAATCTGATGAAAGCAAAAGGCTTTAATGCTATTTACTCCGAGCAAGAAGACGGCTTGGAGAACTCTCATATGTACAACGTTTTTGCCCTTAAATCATGACCGCAATTTATTTTTCTTGCTGCATTGTTGGTCTATTGTTAATTACGAACAGTATTGGATTTGTGTACTCCATGCTGGTAATTTATACCCCCTGGTTCAATCGTTTTAAGATACAGGCAAAAGCATACCGAAAAGGCATTTTTTGGAAACGGATGCCCTTGTACCTGTCAAATTTTTTGATGTTGTTGGTTTTTTCCGGAGTAGGTTCTTACCTTGTTTTTCCTTATTTGGAATCTACTTGGATAAACCCGGGGTGGATTGCCTTGCAAGTGCTCGTTGCGTTTGTGGTCGATGATGTATTCTTCTATTTCTACCATCGATGGCTTCATCAAAATAAATATATGCTCGGCAAAGTGCACAGCATCCACCATCGCGCAAGCCCTCCCTTTCCCTTGGAATATCTTTATGCACATCCCTTGGAATGGATGCTTGGAATGCTTGGTGCCGTGCTAGGATTTGCGGTTGCTGCGCTGGTTATGCCGTTGAATGTATATGCTGTCTTGGTTTTTGGGGTTTTGAGGAATTTACATGAAATTCATATTCACTCTGACTTGAATGTCCCGGTGTTGAGCCAAATACCCTTGTTGTCAAAAACAAAACATCATGACGATCACCACAGTTTTTTGGAGGGGAACTATGCGTCAACGTTTATTTGGTGGGACCGCTTGTTTAAGACTGAAATCAAGGAAAAATCATGAAATTCGCTCTGGTGGTTCTAAGTGTTGCTTCTTTGTTGATGACATCTTTCTGTCCGAAGGTCATGAAAAAAACCTTTCAAATAACGGTGAAAGCAACCGGAATAGACCCGGTAGAAGGCATCATGGAATACGCACTCTACAACAACTCAAAGGTTTACGCAAAGGTCGGTAAGACCTATAAACTTATTCGAAAGACCATAACAGCCAATGAAATGTCGGCAACGTTTACGGAGGTGCCCGAGGGCAGGTACGCCATGTGCATTTATCACGATGCAAATAGCAACAATACGTGCGACAAGAATTTTTTTGGAATACCCACGGAAGGCTACGGTTTTTCGAATAATATGCGACCGATTCTTTCGGTTCCCTCCTTTGAAGATTGCTCCATATATGTAAAAACAGACCGCGCAATCAGCATTAAATTGATTTATTAAATCCTAAAAACGCAAGATGCGTTTTACCCGTGCATGGTTTCGGTTTTACCGTATTGGTTCATTAACGATGCCTCAAATTCCAAAAACGCATTCCAACAGCGATCCACATCCACCCCTTGTCCATACTTTCGAGCAAAACCAAGAAAGGTGGTGTAATGGCGGGCTTCACTCTCCATCAACGAGCGGTAAAAGGAGCGTAATTCTTCCACGGCTAATTGCTCCGAAAGCAGTTTGAATCGCTCGCAACTTCGCGCTTCCACCATAGCCGCGAATAGCATTTTATTCACAAATTGACCCTGCGGTGTGCTATGCGTTTTATTTCTTCGCAAGTGCTCCGATAAATCATTTACATAAGGATCTTTTCGCTCAAACCCAAGGGTAAACCCCATGGCAATTATTTTTTCATGCACTAAGGCAAAATGTTCCATTTCTTCACGACAAATTTCCGTCATGGCTTGCACTAAATCAGGATACATGGGGTATTGGACGATCATGGAAATGGCATTGCTCGCCGCTTTTTGTTCGCAATACGCATGGTCAGTAAGAATTTCCTGCAGGTTCATTTCAACCAGGTTCACCCATCGGGGATCAGTCGCCATTTTCAACCCTAACATATCCTTTTTTTTAAGCAAATTTAGGGATTTAACCTCCGAAAAAGGCAACTTGTTGTATTTTTGAAGTATGCCAAATCGAAGAGATTTCATCCGTTGGAGCGCTTTAGGAACAGCCATGTTAAGCGTTCCACGATTTAATTCCATGCCTAAACCACTGCCAAACGAGCCGAAAAAAGCTCCCTTAATTCCTGATCGCCTGAAACCCGGTGATACCGTAGCGGTGCTTGGTTTAGCAGGAGTGGTTAGGGATTCTAAAGTGGTTGACGAATTTAAGAATACCTTGACCAATCTTGGATTAGTTCCTTGGTTGGCGCCATCCGTTGCATATCACTATGGGTACCTCTCAGGGACCGATGATCAACGGTTAGAAGATTTAAAGCAAGCCTTATTAAACCCTGAAGTTAAAGCAATAATGTGCATTCGTGGAGGTTGGGGAACCGCTCGATTGATGGAAAAAATCGATTGGAATTGGTTCATTCAATACCCTAAGATTTTGGTTGGATTTAGCGATATAACCTATCTCCTGAATGCCATCACCCATCGAACCGGACTAGTTACTTTTCATGGCCCGGTGGGTAATTCAGGATGGGGGCCTTTCACCACTGAGTATTTCAAAAAAGGGGTTTTTAATTCCTCCCTCCTTGAAATTGAGTTGCCGAAAACCCCAAATACAAAAAGGCTGTTCTCTAAACCCGGAATCACTCAAGGGTCAATTATTGGAGGAAATCTTAGCGTTTTTGCATCCATGCTCGGTAGTCCATATTTTCCAGATTGTAACAACAAAATTCTAATCCTCGAGGAAATTGGAGAAGATCCTTACAGAATCGATCGTATGCTTACTTCGCTGCGCTTGGCAGGGGTGTTTAAGCAGATTAATGGATTAATCCTCGGGCAATTCACCGATTGTAATCCCGAATCCCTCCATCATTCATTTTCGTTAGATGAAGTCCTAAAAATGCACTTTAAAGAAGTTTCTTTTCCTGTGCTTTCCAATGGACCATTCGGTCATACAAAAGATCATTGCACCTTACCCCTCGGCATGGAGCTAGAATTAAATGCGGATTTAGGAACGATTAGATATTTAAATCCCGTAGTGAAATAGCCTCAACCGTTGTATATTTGTCCGACATTTTCAAACATGCTTCATGAATCATTCATCTACGCTTTTGCGAGCCTTTTCCCTTATGTGTGATGCAAAAAACATCACTGAACTTCTCGAAGCTAACCGCGAAATTACGTCCAAATACGTGCATGCCACCTCCCGCGGACATGAAGCAGTCCAGTTGGCGCTGGCACTGCAATTAACCCCGAAAGATTGGGTGTCTCCGTATTACCGAGATGATAGCATCCTGTTAGGAATTGGGGTAACTCCCGAGGAACTCTTCCTTCAGGTATTAGCAAAAAAAAACGACCCTTTTTCCGGAGGTCGGACTTATTATTCTCATCCATCCTTGAATGAGCCTGACAAGCCAAAAATAATTCATCAGTCTTCAGCGACTGGTATGCAGGCTATTCCCACCACGGGTATCGCTTTGGGTTTGCAATACAAAGAAAAAATGAACCTCGTTCCTGAGGAGGAACAGCAAGCAATCGTTATTTGCTCTTTAGGGGATGCCTCGTGCACAGAAGGAGAAGTTTCAGAAGCCTTCCAGATGGCGGTACTGAAACAATTACCCATTTTATATTTTGTCCAAGACAATGGATGGGATATTTCAGCAAATGCTCAAGAAACACGGGCTCAAAACATTTCAGAATTCGCAGCCGGGTTTAAAGGAATGGGTATTGTTTCCGTGGATGGATCAGATTTCGAAGCATGTTACGAAGCGCTTAACGCCACCCTTTCCATCATCCGTAAAGAACGTCGGCCGTTCATCCTTCATGCTACCGTTCCTTTACTCAACCATCATACGTCAGGCGTACGAATGGAATGGTATCGCGACGATCTCGAAAGTGCTGCCAAAAAAGACCCGTTTCCTAAATTGAAAAATGCGTGCATCCTGGCCAACATAGCGCATTCGACCCTCGATCAACTGGCAAATGAATCGGTGCAGCGTGTACAAGAGGCCTACGAAAGGGCCTTAGCCTCACCCGATCCCGATCCTTCCACGGTCCAAGATTTTATTTTTGCTCCAACTTCGATTCTGGAAGAGGTAGGCGTGCGGACCCCGAAAGGAAAGAAAAAAACCGTTATGGTCGATGCCGCGTTATTTGCCGTACGCGAAATTATGCAGCAACACCCTGAAGCGCTTTTGTACGGTCAAGATGTTGGGCGCAGGTTGGGCGGAGTGTTTCGAGAAGCTGCAACCCTTGCAGAAACCTTTGGTGATCATCGTGTTTTCAACACGCCCATTCAAGAAGCCTTCATCATTGGTTCAACGGTCGGTATGTCGGCCGTAGGACTAAAACCCATCGTAGAGGTGCAATTTGCGGATTATATTTGGCCGGGATTAAACCAACTCTTTACGGAAGTGTCTCGCAGTTACTATCTTTCCAACGGTAAATGGCCGGTGAGCGCCGTAATCCGTGTTCCGATCGGGGCTTATGGCTCAGGAGGGCCATACCATTCCTCCAGCGTGGAATCCGTACTGGTGAATATTCGAGGAATTAAAGTGGTATATCCTTCCAACGGAGCGGACCTGAAAGGTCTTTTGAAAGCGGCTTATTATGACCCCAATCCAGTAGTCATTCTGGAACACAAAGGGTTGTATTGGTCAAAAATTCCGGGAACCGAAGAAGCCATGTCGGTGGAACCGGATGAGGATTATCGGGTTCCTTTGGGTAAATCAAGAATGGTTCTTGAGGCCGAAGAACCGAGGGTGAACGAAGGTAAGAGCCTAGGCGTGGTTACCTATGGACGAGGGGTATATTGGGCGCTCGAAGCAGCAAAAGCGTTTGGGGGTCAAGTGGAAATCCTTGACCTTAGATCCCTAAATCCTTTGGATTTTGAGGCAATGGAGGCCCTCGCCAAACGCCATGCGAAAATTTTGGTGGTTTCTGAAGAATCAAAGGAATGCACGTTTGGGTTAAGCCTGCTTGGAAGAATTCAACAACATTGTTTTCAGTACCTTGATGCTCCTGTACAATTGGTTGGCTCGATAGATACTCCGGCAATCCCGCTAAATGCGGACCTGGAAGCAGCCTTGTTACCGAATGCTAACAAGGTTCAAGAAGCCATGCTCCATTTATTAAATTACTAACCCATGGAATTGAAAGAAGTTATCCAACAAGTAAAGGTTTTTCATGAAGCGTTTGGAATTGAAAACAATACCCAACCTTCGCTCCTTGATGAATCCGGGGCAGTTCTTCGCTACAATCTGATGAAAGAAGAAAACGAAGAATACCTGGAAGCAGCAAAAAAAGGGGATATCGTTGAAATTGCAGATGCACTTGGCGATCAATTGTACATTTTGTGTGGAACCCTGCTACGGCATGGATTGCAGGATAAAATTGAAGCGGTTTTCCTCGAAATTCAACGCTCCAATATGAGTAAATTGGATGCGAATGGAAACCCTATTTTCCGCGAAGACGGAAAGGTGTTGAAATCCGATCAGTACTTTCGACCAAACATTCAACAATTTTTTGATAGGTAAGTTATTCACGTTGGGATATGGAATAAATTTTTGCATATCCAGGGATTAACTATATTAGCATGTATACCTTCGTCCTTTAAGCAGAAGTACATGTTGGATTTTTCATTGTTCTTGGTTCCGGTTGAAAAAAAGGAATACTCGGAAAGTCAATTAGGAAATAAAGTAACCTTTTCGGCAGCATCTACGGCGGAAATTGAGCGTAATTCCCTTTGTTTGGTCCACGTGAAAGAATTTCGAAATCATTCCACCTCCTATCAAGAAAGCCTTGAGTTTAGGGAGCATTTGTACACGCTTTACAGCCAAACTTCATGGAAGTCAAAAATTTACGACTTAGGTGATCTTAATCCCGGGGAGCGAATCGAAGACACTTATTTTGCTCTCCAGACCTTGGTATCAGAATTGGTGAAAATTAGTTGCATCCCGGTCGTGGTAGGGGGAAGTATAGATCTAGTGCAAGCGGTATTTGTGGGGCTCGAAATTTCGGAACAGTTGATCAATGTTTGTGCGGTAGATGAACGCCTAAACTTGGGGCAACCAGAGACTCCCATTTCAAGTCGCGGATATTTAAGTGGGTTGTTAATGCGCAGGCCTTGTTATCTATTCAACCATGCTACGGTGGGTGTTCAACCCAACCGAAACGACCCCCAAGAATTAGTGCTTTATGACAAACTCTATTTCGACCAATGCAAGCTTGGCACTTTTAATAGCGATTTTCGATTGGCTGAACCTCATTTACGGAATGCGGATATCGTTGCGATGAATATGGATTCGGTGAAAGCTGCTGAACGCCAAGTGCAACAAGGCAATCCCAATGGATTCACTGTAGAACAGTTTTGTAGAATTGCCAAGTATGCAGGTGTGTCGGATAAGCTATCGTGTTTCGGAATTTTTAATACACTCCCCGATCCCTCCTATGACGCCGCGTTGGTGGCCCATACGCTTTGGTATTTTATGGAAGGTATTGAAGAACGAAAGGGAGATTTTCCAATAGGTAGTAAAAAGGAGTATCTTCGGTTTTCAGTGCTTATGGAAAACGAATTCAAAGAGTTGGTGTTCTATAAAAGCAATAAAACCGACCGATGGTGGATGGAAGTTCCCTACCCTCCCACAGAATTCACAAAATTTGAACGCCATCATCTTGTTCCCTGCGATAAAATGGATTACGAAAACGCCATGAACAATGAACTTCCCGATCTTTGGTGGCGAACCTACCAGAAACTGGGATAGAGTACATTTTTTATGATTTTTTTTGATTTTCATTTTTTTGCTTAACTTAGCAAGCATTTTGAGGGGAATATTTCCTTCAAAAAGCAAAAAATTAATTTGCAAGTTAATTAGTATGAAATTGAAAATTACCCTTTTAGGTGTTTTTTTAGTGGTCTTTGTTGCCTCTTATGTTGCCCAACAAGACAAACTCCTAACCCACTTCATGTACGATAAAATGTCGGTGAATCCCGGTGAAACAGCAATTGATGAAGGAATTTGTGCAACCAGCATTTATCGAAACCAATGGGATAAAGTGAACGGAGCGCCAAATTCTGTAGTTCTGAATGTTGCTGCCAATATGAACCGTTTTTTTCCTGGGGGTCTTGGTTTGTGTTTTTACAATGATGCTATTGGATTCTCTCGACAGAACAATCTGTTGTTGAATTATTCCTACCCTATTTACCTAGGAAATGCAGGAATTTTAGGAGTTGGAATCGGAGCAGGAATCATTTCGTATGGAATGAACCCGAATTGGATCCCACCGCAAACCATGAATGACCCTACACTTCCCGCTACAAATTTTAACGCCATAAGTCTTGATTTAAACTTTGGGGTTTTCATGAAAGGAAATAATTATTATGCGGGTATTTCTTCAACCCATTTGAGTGAGTCTCAATTGTTAGGTTCATCCTCTGTAATTGGAACGGTAGGTTATAATACCGCAAGACATTATTACCTCATGGGAGGTTATAAAATTATTAATGTTGGACCTGGAAATTTAGATTTCAATGTAATGGGTCGTACCGATTTGGTGAAATACTCCTTTGATATCAATAGCCGATATTTTATTAAAAAAGACGGATCAGAATTGGGCTACCTAGGCCTAACATACCGAACCTCAGATGCCTTGGGTGTAATGATAGGGTACAACGCTTTCAAAAATTTCACGCTTGGATATTCCTATGATCTTACCCTTAATAAATTATCCAGTATTTCGAGAGGATCGCATGAAATGTTTGTCAAATACTGCTTTTATTTGCCACCGCCTCCGAAAACGTATTCAACGCACCCTCGATGGCTTGGTAATTAATGTAACTATTTTGAATGTTCTCGCGTTATAGCCGAACTATAAAACCTGTAGCAAGTGAAGTTTGGAAATTAGCTAAGAACCAAAAAAGGATAAAATGAGAAAAGTTGTAGTATTTATTTTAGCTGTTGTTTTATTCGCTGCATGCGACCCAGTAGATGGTAACCTTGTTGGTGTTAAAAGCCGCACCAATTGGTATCCTGACGTTCTTGGTCCAGGCAAGGTTCCTTATGGCATGGTATATATTCCATCAGGAGCTTTTCAAGCCGGTCAAAACGACAAAGATATCATGGGGCTTTACACTACAAGAACTCGTACGGTTTCCATTCAAGCTTATTACATGGACGCCTCCGAAATTTCCAATAATGAATATCGTCAGTTCGTATATTGGGTGAGGGATTCAATTGCCAGAGAAAAATTATATCGCAGACAATCGGGAGATGACGCTGAAAATTGGGTAAATGTTCCTGAAGATTTTTTTCGAGATCCTTATCGTAGTATAATGGACGCAGGAACAGATGTCCTTGGGGGAAATAATGCCTTTGAACCTTTAAATTCAGAAGGTGTTGAGGATTTAGATAAGGCCTTTTTAGCTATCCTAGGATACAAAGGTGCGGATGGTAAAACCGATAAATTTGGCTTGGATAATAAAAAGTTCGCCACGGTTGGTAAGAAAAGAGATGAGATAGATATTACCATGAATACCAACGAAATTTCAATAATTTTGGGCAGATATAAAGGAGTTAAGGCCGACGACAAAGAGGCCAAAAAACCTGACGCAGAACTCGAAAAAAAGACGAAATCAGAAGGAGGAAGGATTGAAAATCGCAAGTATTTTCAGTTGAATTGGGATACTCCGATTGATTACACTGATCCCGAAACCCAGCTACTATTATCGGACATGTACGTTTCGAATCAAGAACGTTTTTACAACAACAAACAAATTGATACACGTTTGTTGTTCTATGACTATTATTGGGTAGATTACAAAGAAGCCGCAAAACGCGGAAAAGTAATGACAGCGAAAGGTGGGTTTTCCAAATCCTTGAATTCTATGGACCCTGCTGCCCGTCGCAATCCCCTTTCTGCGAATGAAAAATCCAACGGTCTTCACAGAGCCACGCTTACGAATGACGGTTCCATGGTAATGTATGATGGTACCGTAAAACCTTTTGAAGATAATGGAGACACCGTGGTGATCCCAAGATCCAAAGGCGGCGAGCCGTTAGTTGACCAGTCATTTTTGGAAAATCCTGGACAAGACTTGGACTTAGGATTCACCAACAGTAAAGGCCAACACAATGCCATAAGAGGGCATACAGACCGAAGCCGCTATATCATTAAAGAAAGAATCAATGTTTATCCGGATACGTTATGCTGGGTGCGTGATTTTACCTATTCCTATCATGATCCTATGGCAGAAAACTATTTCTGGCACACGGCTTACGACAATTATCCTGTTGTGGGGGTAACATGGTGTCAAGCGAAAGCGTTTTCTGTATGGAGAACTCAATTATACCACAGTTGGTTATTAGCAGGTGGAGACCTGTATGTGAATGATTTTCGATTACCTTCTGAAATGGAATGGGAACGCGCAGCACGTGGCGATCTTGAGTTATCTCAGTATCCTTGGGGAGGCCCGTACATTAGAAACGCTAACGGTTGTTTCTTAGCCAACTTTAAGCCGATGCGCGGTAGATATTTCGAGGATGGAGGTTTCCATACCGTGAAAGTATATTCGTACAACCCGAATGCCTATGGATTGTATTGCATGGCGGGTAATGTGGCCGAATGGTGTAATAGCGCCTTTGATGAGTCAGCTTACGAGTTTACCCACGACCTAAATACGGAATATGTATACGATGCCTTGGATGACGATCATCCGGTGAAAAAGCGAAAAGTGATTCGCGGTGGATCTTGGAAGGATGTGGGATACTATTTGCAAAATGCAACGCGTACCTATGAATATCAGGATACGGCCAAATGCTATATTGGCTTTAGAAATGTAATGACACACCTAGGAAGAGGTGGAAAAGATTTGGATGCTGAAAACGGCGAGGAAATCCAAATGGATATTCAATTGAAATAAAATCTGTAACAAGTAAATTAATCTAAGTTAAACGTTTAAAAATAAAAATCATGGGAGCTAAAAAAGGAGGAATTGGTGCTTGGATGGCAAAACCAACCGGAAGGAAAGTAATGGGTTATGCATTTGGTATAGGTGCAGCAGTAGTAATTCTTGGAGCCTTGTTTAAAATCATGCACTGGAAAGGTTGTAATGAAATGTTAATCGCAGGATTAGGAACGGAGGCGGTTCTATTTACGTTAAGTTCCTTTCAACTTACCCACCCTGAGCCAGATTGGTCTGTATATTATCCATATGCCTATCCTCTGAACGAACGCCATCGTGGTTACGACGAAAAAGGTGGAAATGTAGTAAAATGGGATTCAGATGATGTTAATCCGTTGGCTATTAGTGGTGGTGGATCGGGTGCCGGACAAGATTACGGTGCTAAAATAGACGCCATGATGGAAAAAGCAGGGGTTAATCAAGCCTTGTTCGATAAATTAGGAAACGGAATTGCTCAGTTGCATACTACAGCTGAATCCCTGTCAGGCGTTGCCAATGCCGCAGGCGCATCGGATGCTTACATTGCTGCTTTGAACGATGCAGCGGCTAATATTTCTAAATTGTCCGATTCGTACGAAGAAGCATCGAAACATGTTGCTGGAATTACGGTAGATGCTACTGGAGTTCAGGATTTTGGATTGCAAATTTCGAATGCAGCAACAAATTTGAAAGAACTAAATGCTAGCCTTGCTGGAATGGGAGCGCTTAACGCTGTGATGAACAGTTTATCGGAGTCGGCAGATGATACTAAGGCATATGCAACTAATATGAAAGTTCTTGCTAAAAATCTAGAGGACTTGAATAGCGTTTATGGAAACATGCTACGTGCAATGGGTAAGTAATTTTAGGTTAAATAACAATACGTAAAAAAGAAAGAAATGGGAGGAGCTAAGGAAACCCCTAGGCAGAAGATGATCTCAATGATGTACATCGTACTCACGGCACTTTTGGCCTTGAACGTATCGAAACAAATCTTAGAGGCGTACATTGCAATCGAGGAAAATATTCAGTTGGCAAATATTAGCGAGTCTTCTCGAGGTAATGAAAAATGGAGTACCATTGAAGAAAAAGCGAATTCAAAAGAAGAAAAAAATCTAAAAGCGATTGAAATTTTCAAATTGGCTCAGGAGTTGGATAAAGTAACTGCTGAGCAAATTCAATTGTTGGACGAGGCCAAATTGGCAACGTTAAAAGAATTAGCAGAACCGCAAATCGAGCCTTTGAAGGATGGTAAAAAAGAGGTTGGTGTTATCGTTGATGAGCGCGTGGTTAAAAAATTGATTGTAATCAATTTAGCAGGGGAAAAACCCGTCGTTACGTATACTGCCGGAAAAAGCAGGGAACCTTTGATGCAAATATTGCCAATTCGGATGAATCTTAGAAACGTGAAAGGAGCTGACAAATACGATGAAGGGATGCGCGTTATGGGGTTGAACGGTAACGGAACCTTAAAAGATCCAGACCCCAACAAATATGGTATGAAAATTTGGGACGGATTAATTTCGTATCGTGGAAAAATCATCGATATTGTCTGTAAATCTGCGTCGATTGTTTCAAAATTCGCGGCAGATTCGGGTAAAGCAGGAGTAACCTACAAGTTTAAAGATCCAATGATAGGATCCGCAAAATTGAAAACCTTATTTGATTCGCCCCTTGAAATTCCCGAGATGCTTGAGAAAAAGGGGGCCTTGGGTAACCTAACTGCCTCGGATGCTGCTTTTGTTAGTCAGTTGTATGCTTCGTTGTGCAAAAACGATATGTCCGTAGATGAAGAGACCAAAGAAGAGTTTCATTGGATTGGAAGAACCTTTGACCATGCTCCAGGGGTAGCCGTATTGGCAGCTATCTCAAGCTTACAAAAAGAGGTACTAAAAGCACGTTCCGAAGTGATGATTTACCTTCAAGATAAGGTAGGAGGTTCCGATTATTCTTTTGACAAGGTTAAAGGATTAGCAAGACCGCTAAGCCCAATTGTTGCAGGAGGCTCGGAATTTTTAGTTGAAATCCAAGCGGCAGCTTATGACTCGCAGCGTGAACCGGAGGTAGACACCAAAGGTCAAGGTCAAGTAGTGTCAATTAAAGAAGGTGTTGCTTTGGTAAAGTTTAGAGCACCAACGAGCGGCGAGATGAAGATTGCAGGGACTGTTACCATAAAAACCAAATCTGATGTAAAGAAACCTTTAGAATATAGTACTGTTGTTGCTGTGGCTCCTAAGAGTGGCGCTCTAGAACTTCCAGAATGTAATATTCTTTACAAGAATTATGATAACATCGTGGTACCAGCTGCCCCAGGGGTAACTGATTTATCGATTTCAGGTGGAAGAAAAACGACGTATGAAGGTAAAACGGCCTTTTTAGTTAAACCAACGGCTCCAGGAAAGCAAATTCTCACCCTAACTGGAAAAGGGTCCGATGGAAAAAGCGTAAATATAGGCTCGTGGACCTATAAAGTAAAAGACATGCCGCCAGCAGTGGTAACAACAAAATCTATTTCAAAAGCAGGGGGAAGAGTATCGGTCGCCATGGCAGGGGGTGTATTAAATGTAACTTACACGATTCAAGGCGGAAAGTGTGAAGACACCCAGTTTACAGGAAGTATGATTCCGGCAATCGCTGTAGCAAAAATTAGAGCTGGTAAAGAGGCAAAAGTTATCTTGAATGTTGTCAATAATAAGACAGGTAAGCAAGAGCCTCCTGTAAAGGGTATCATAATAGTGCAATAATATTAATTCATTATGTTGAAATTACATTTCGTTGTTTGTGTTTTTTTGATGCAAAGCTGCTTATTTTGGTCACAAAATCAAGGCGCTAATTCGAATAGTACGGATGTCCTTCGAGGACCTCAGAATGCCTTGCCGAATGGTGTTGTTGACGGCGTTGTGGTAAAAGATGAGTTGCCGGTAAGATCAAAAGTGGAATACGAGCATGTGCGGTTGGCGGATTACGTTTGGTCGAAAAGAATATTTTCAAGGATTGATTCCCGTGAAAAGGTGAACCACCCGCTGTTCTTTCCTTTCGACAAAATGGATAACGATTATTTTACCTTCCCTACCAACGATAATGAATTGAATGACCGGAGCAAATGGATTCGTCAACAGGATCGCTATTCGCTTTGGACGATCATCGAAATGCATTTGATGAAAGGGGACTTAAGGTTGTATCGTGTGAATTCAACCGAAGAAGGAGTGGGTGTTATGGAAGATGGATATCAACTAAAGTACCCAATAGCTAGAACAGATAAAACGGACTTTTATACTAACAAGAATAATTATCGTACAGATGTTGGAAAATTCCTTACGGTGGGAGGAAAGAAAACGGAGTATGAATTAGAATTGACCACGGATGCAGGTGGTAAGGAAATTTTAAGAAAAGGTAAAAATCAAACGTTCTCACAGTGGGTGGCATCTTTATTAGATGTTACTAACGTTGATAATGTGAGTGATTTAGATGATCCTGATAATCCAGGAAAATTACTTTCGAAATACGACCAGTTGAATGCTATAAAATCTGATCCTAAATTATATAAAGAGTTAGAGGATTGTTGGAATAGCGCACCAGATGGGGGTATTATAGAAAAGCCAGCAAAGGTCGCATACATCAATTCAAGGTCCATTACCGCGTATAACATCAAGGAGGATTGGTTCTTTGATAAAGAACGCTCCATGCTTGATAAACGAATTATTGCCATTGCTCCCGTTGGATATTATTCTGTCCCAATTCCAAAGGATCGCAAAGAAATACCTGAACCTTTAGACCGGTATACACGTTTTTTATTAATGGGGGAAAATGGATCATTACAAGCATTTACCGATAAAGGGCTTGAAGATGTTGTCCCGAATCCAGACGAAAGCATCGAACAACGAGAAATGTTCTGGCTCTATTTCCCGGAATTGCGCAATGTGATGGTAAATTACTACGTGTACAATAACCAAAGCGATGCGCAGTGGATGTCTTTTGATGATTTCTTTTGGAAGCGCTCGTTCTCAGCCCAAATCTACAAGGCCACAGATCAATTCGATCGCGACATCGAAGACTATCGCTACGGCGTGGATGCCCTGTATGAGGCCCAGAAAATCAAGGAAAGTATGCGTACTTGGGAAACCGATCTATGGCATTATTAAATAAAAAGTAAGATTTTGATACCCCGGCGTTCGTCGGGGTTTTTTTTTGCATTTCTTCCTCCGTTTAAGTATTTTTAGCAAAAAATCTGTAGCATGAAACATTTTACCCTGATCCTTCTGTCGATATTCTTTGTCGGCTATTCCTTTTCTCAGAATATGGCTCTTCCGCAATTCCATCCCGGGGTGTTGATGTTTCAATTGAAAGGGGATATCCGTCCAAATTCCCAGAATCTTAAGCAAAAAGATCCCAACATGTTTGACCTGGAAGAAGACCTGCAAGATTACCCCTTTTTAGCGAGTATTTTTCAGAACGCCCATGTTACGCGCCTTGAACGTCCTTCTTACTTTACCTACAAGTCTTCGTTAATGAATATTTACCGTATCTATTTCACGGATGACGCTCACATCAACGAATACATGAGCCAACTGGCAAAAGTGGCCGAAGTAATGTATGCCGAGAAAGAACCCATTTACTCCACCGGGTTTATTCCGAACGATCCCAACCATACAGGAACTGATAAATGGTATCATACCTTAGTGGGATCTGAAAACGCATGGAATATTACCCAAGGAAGTAATCAAGTAAAAGTGGCAATCGTTGATAATGCGGTTTTTGCCACGCACAGCGATTTAACCACCTTTA
>Ga0214917_10004845_pt1 | contig 14716 bp, 11 predicted proteins | sample LL_1208_BB_MetaG_FD_177983 | JGI IMG/M metagenome (GOLD analysis project Ga0214917, IMG submission 177983) | Freshwater microbial communities from Lake Lanier, Atlanta, Georgia, United States - LL_1208_BB | ecosystem: Environmental > Aquatic > Freshwater > Lake | place: USA: Georgia | collected... | reverse complement strand
TCGGTATGCATCTTCGAGAAAAACGAGCTCTCATGCGCCTTGCAGCCGAATGCCTACACAATGAAAATCCAAGATAATCCTAACCAATTGATTTTATTCGATTATTAACCGGACACTAGTGAAGATGAGATTAAACCAAGGGCGACTAACTAAGGGTCTGCTCCGCCACTCAATAATTAGCCTTAAGGGCTGCGTGATTGCTCGTTCCGAGGTTAATTAGCAGTTGAGCGTAGCCACAGTTCCAAGTTTGACAGTTGCCAGAGAAACATCATGTGGTTGTCTCTCGGCATTGGATCTGCGATGAAGGATCGGTGTTCATTAATGAGGCGCATCACCTCAGGTACGTTATAGATTCCACGCTCTCGGAAGGCTCTCGAGTGCAAAATATCCTCCAATATTTCAAGTGCGGTTCCAGAAAACCAAACATGAGCAGGCGCATTCCAGCCGGTTTTCTTGACGCGGGTACGGGTGGCCTCGGGCAGCAGTCCTTTAGTTGCTTCGCGCAGCAAGATCTTGGTTACTCCGTCCCTGATTTTCAGGCTGCCCGGCACCCGAAACATGAATTCCAGTAACCGATAGTCAAAAAATGGATCAAAGTGCTGAAGGCCGAAAGCCGTGGTCTGTCGATCTTCGGCGCGCAAGCAGCATGGTGCTGTCTCTCGGAAGATATCGTGGAACGCCCGGTTTTTCAGATACGAACGGAAAGGCCGGTCCATGACGGGCGTGAAACCTCGCACATCAAAAAAGTCTGGATTCACAGCGTCCGCATAGCGATCAATGCGCCCACGATCGGCGAGACAAAGTCCCGGGTTTCCAAGATCTACGACCGAACGAAGCGACGCATTTACCACCGCCATATTCTTGCGGTAAACGGGGTGGTCGTGATGGCGCTTCCAGTGCTCAACCTCCCGCTGCAGGATCTCTTCTTCACCTGCCTGACGAAGATCAGCGAAGTGGAAAAAGAAGTGCTCGTACTCACCCGCGTTTAACTCGTCGCCGCCAAGACCCCCGAAGATGGTCCGAAATCCCATCCTTTCTGCCCGCTCGCACACGGTGTAATGAGATAGCCAGGTTGCAGTCGCCACAGGCTCCCCATGCACACGCACCATACGGTCTATGACTGCAAAGATGTCCGGGTTGTCAACGGGTACCGGATGCCAAGCCTCGACGCTGCTGTCGAGCATGGTACGGATTTCGTCAGACTCATCGTATGTCCGATCCTCGTAAACTGACGAGAAAGCATGCTGTTTTTTTCCAGACACTTTGACCGCACTTGCGATTACTGAGGACGAGTCCATCCCGCCCGAGAGTAAGAATGCCGGTGCGTCAGCGCCTTTGAGTCGGATGCGTACAGAGTCAATGAGTAGCTCTCGATATTGCTCAGCTAGCGCTTCTTCCGGCGAATCAAAGTCGGGCTGCTCTTCCAAAGTCCAATAATCCGATAAGCGCGGCGCGGCACCCGCCCGGATTTCGGCAATGTGTCCGGCCGGCAGTTGCCGAATGTCTTCAAACGGTGATTCGTTGGGCGCGTTATCGAAGGTGCGGTAGTGGGATCCCGCGAACAAACCGACGAAGCGACGGTTCACCCTCCCCGAGACTCTAGGCAGCCGCAGCAGCGCACTGGGTTGTGATGCCCAGGCAAAAAAATCACGGCCTTCGGTGAAATAGAGCGGACGTACCCCAACCCTGTCGCGACCCAGCCAGAGCGTGTCTGTCGTTGCATCATGCAGCGCAACGGCAAAGTCGCCGTTGATCCGTGACAGAGCTTTGTGAAAGCCATGACGCTCATACAGCTCAAGGAAAACTTCCGCAGCCGAACGGCCGACCGTGCGGAAATCATCGGTATCAAATAGACTGGCGTCGACAGCTACAGTAAACGGGCCGCGATTCACCACCTGGGCCGCGCTGCCTGCGACAGTAGCGGCGCCCAATACAACTCCCCTGCCAGCCTCCATGCGGACCTGTGGCGCGCAGTAACTAAAGTGTTCTAGCAACTTCTGCAGCAAGGAAGTCGCCCGAGAGTTGGGCCCGGGCGAAAAAATTCCAGCAATTCTTGACACGTGACGAATTACTCCTTAATACGGCCCGCAGTTGCGCGTACAGACGAAAAATTTCCAGAAGTGTGGGTATCCGATGACCATCTCGGCACCGTCACGCGAACGCTCGTCACGCACCATACTTACCCCGAAACCGTAGGATTCGATAAAGCGGACGAGTTCCGCTATGGCATAGGTGTTGACGTGGACGTTCAGCGCCACGCCTTCGTCGAGATAGCGGTCCCGCACATAGGCATAAGAGGCTGTCTCGCCGCAGGACTCGCGCAGGATCAGGGATTTGCGGGCTGCCATCAGCAGGCGCTCGAGGGGCTTGTGATAGTTGTCGATGTTACTCAGCACGTTGATGCAGGCCACATGATCGACTTGCGCATCTAAATCCTCGATCCGAAGCACACCGAGATTACCAGGCGGCAGGCCGAACGACGGCAAGTGCCGCCGACCGGTATCGATGAAGCCCGCGGTGGCATCTATGCCGAAATACTCAACGTCTATCCCTCGCTTGCGCAGTGAGTGGTAAAAGTAGCCGCTGCCGCATCCCGCATCAAGCAGGGAATCCCCGGGACTTGCCAGAGGGCGCAGCAGTTCGGCAGCCTGGGCATGGCAGGTCATTTCCTTCTCGGTGCCTAGGCAGCGTTGCTCGTAGAGCTGATGGACAGTCCGGCTGTGCTCCCAGGTGTTGAAGCGGCTCCAGCCGTCGTTGCGGATCATTGCTTGCGGCCGACCAGGATGAACGCCGACGCCATGAAGTGGCCGCGCCAGTCGCGGGGATTTTCCATGGCGACGCTCGCCCTGCGGAACAGCGCGGGGATCGCGTCTTCGAGCATAGGCGGGAGGGCGTGATAATGGTAGAAGAGCACCTCCACATCGTAAAGCCCGGCCTTAACGGCCAGGTCGCGCATTTCGAAAGGGTTGTGCGTGCGTGAAAGCACCTCGTCATAACCCGGCTCGTTCTCGTATCCCTTGCGCATCGGCGGCAGATCCATGCGGAACCGGGCATCAAGGCTTTTCACGGCGGCTTCAAGGGCCACCGTTTCGGCGGCATCGCCCGCAGAAGCAAGCAGCACGGAATCCTGTATTAGCCGCGAGCGGAAGAACTCCCGGCTGTAGCGGTTGAGCGTAAACAGGGAGAAAAGTTCATTGCGTGCTTCACAGGCTACCAGTCCGCCCGGGCGGACTGCATTGCCAAGGTTGCGCAGGACTTCGAGATCTGCTTCGGCCGGCACATGCGGCAGCACACCAAAGCAGATCGCAGCGTCGTAGGCTTCAGGCGCTGCAGGCGGACCGCTGCGGAACGACTGTGCATCGAGCACGCTGCCCTGCCACAGATGGTCTTCCGGCAGGCCCTGGGATGCGAGCACGCGGCGACCTTCGGCCAGCATTTCCGGTGTAAGGTCGAAACCGAAACGCCGCAGGTGTGGCAGATCGAGATCGCGCAGCATCGAGGCAGGCCCGCAGCCGGCGTCCAGCACCGTCGCGGCGCCATTTTGCTGAAGCAGGTCCCGCACGATCGCGGTATGCACCGAGGGGTAGGCAGACTTGGACTGGTAATAATCAGGGTAATAACGCGAACCCCAGGTGCTGTAGCACTTGCGGATTGAATCTTCAATCGTGTTGTGTTCCATAGCTATGAGTGTCGTCTGTACGGCTGTGCTCAGCCAGCGCGATGTGCCGCGACCCAGAGGTGGGAGGACAGTCCGGTGGCGGCAAGAAATTGCTGGAAAGGCCAGCCAAGTCGATCCCATTCCTCGATCAATATCCTGCGCAAAAACGGGTCGCCTGAAAGATCCAATTCGCCTTTCAGGGCCGCCTCTCTTACCAGTTCGGCATCGAGCCGTCCCGGAGTCGAAGTCTCGAAAACGCTGAATTCAGACCGCTCAAGCAGTTTCGCCAGCGAACCCGGATTGAACAGGTTTACATGCTCCGCATCAACAGCAAGTGCTCTCGCGCCAAGCACTTCGATATCGAAGCCCAGCCCATTAGGACAAGAAAGCACCAAAAGGCCGCCGGGACGGACCAGGCGAGCGCACTGTTTGAGAAATGCTGATGGATCGAACAGGTGTTCGATCACTTCGAAGGACACCAGAACGTCGGCCCCGGCGACATCTTCCTCTAATACATCTTCAATGCGTTTCTCGATGACATCTACTCCCCTTGCACGGCAGGCTGCGGCCATTTCCGGTGTCGGCTCGACTGCGATTACCCGGGAAAAAAGTCCCGATCCGGTAGCAAGTTCGGAAAAAGTACCGAAACCGGGTCCGATCTCAACCAGCGTTCCCTCGCGGATGCCGAAACGTCGGCAATAGTCGGCAACGCGTTCGAGCCAGGGCTTGTGTATTTTTTCGCGCCTCGAGGCCTCCGATGCCGGAAAAATATGCATCGCCCAGTACGCATAATTCTCTGAGTTCGAGTAATAGTCCGTCATTACTGCCGGTGACGGCCTCGGTGACATGAAGATAGTTCTGCAATCATTGCAGCGCTTGAAGAAAAATCCGTACTTCTCGAAAGCATGCTTGGCAGATCTGCCTGCGCAGGCTGGGCAATCGACCTTGATGAATTCCGCCTGCCGTCGATGAAGCCTTTCGATATCACGCGCAAACGCTGCCTCTTGGCCCGACAGTAGATCGTCGGGACACAATTCCTTTTCGCTGAGCTGTTCGCCAAGTCGTATCGGAGCATCCGCACTATTCATAATCTGTCTCTCCTATTTCTGCGGCGCGAGTCTGCCCAGTCCATCCCTGACCCACTTGCCCTGCTCCAAATGCCAAACGCGAGGATCCCTGAAAGTGTCGGCTACCCGGTCAAACTCGTCCTCGGTCATGCCGACGTACTCGAGCCACCGCTTCAGGTCGCCCGGTTTGACCGGGTCGTAGCGATTGACCAGTTCGATTGCCTGCTCTCGGCTCATCAGGCCGGCGCGGATATCCTTGCAGGTGTGATCGGTCGCGCGTCCGTAGCCGAACTTGATGTACTTCAGGTAATCATGCACGCCGTTTTCGTGCATGTCGTCAAGATTGGACATCTTGCGGTACGTCCGGTCGAAGGGCGTGTCGTTGACCTCGAAGCCGTAGCGTTCGATCACCATCCGCGTGTGGTCGTTGGCTTCCCAGTAGACGTAGTTGCCGAGGAATATCCCCCGAAGATCAAGGTTGAACAGCGTCTGGTCGTCCGGATACTTCCAGCAGATCATGTCCTCGCTAGTCAGTTCTTCGCGTCCGACGAAATAGTTCCATTCGTAACCGCGGGCAAAGTGCTCAAGGCGATCGCGGAAGCTGATCTCTGGGAAGTCGTCCATCGAAAACTGGCCGCAGAGATCGAGATAGCCGTGTTCTCCGTAGAACACAAGCGGTATCCCGTATTGCGCCGCGACGCGGACCGGAGCCGTCATGATGCCGACGTGGGCATGCCAGTTCATGTCGCCCATGATCCTGAATGCCAGCCGGTTCAGCTTTTTAAGTGTGTTCACGGCCGGCTGCACAATTACGTGGTCGCAGTCGAAAACCTCCTTCATGCGCAACATGTTGCGCCAACCGACTGGTGTCCAGTTGTTGCCGTTGTAGGTCACCAGTAGCGGATTCATGCCGAATTCGTGCTTGAGCACGTGCGTCTGGAAATAGCTGTCCTTGCCGCCGGACACCGCGATCACGCAGTCATGGCGCTTGCCGGCTCGGCTGCGGTAGCGGTCAAGGATGTCTTTCAGTAAATCCTTGCGCCGCGTCCACTCTGCCTCCGGGATAGCAGACTTGACACGCGCCATCTGGCAACCGGTACACTCCCCGTCGGCATTGAATTCCATTGGCGCGGCGCTGATCGACGGATAGACGCAGCTCGTGCACCAGGTGATGGCATTCCGCAGCGGGTTCTTGGCCGGATTCGACTGCAGGTAGTCGCGTTCGCGCGCACGCCGCATCCGCTCCCAGATGCGCGCGTCTTCCGCGGCGCGGTCATACTCCGGCTCGCGGGGGATGTAGCTGCTGCCGAGTGCTACCGGCCGCATCGGTATGCCGGCGTCGATGCAGGACTGCTTGGCGTGAGGATAGCTGAGCTCAAAGAAATGAAAGATGTTCGCAGCGGAAACCGCGCTGGCGCCGCCCAGCAGAATTCCCGGCGCGAAATGTTCGTAGCGGCCGACGCCACCGCAGGCGACCACAGGGATCGACACCGCCCCCGTGACATGGCGCACGAGGTCGAGGTCATAACCCTGCCCGGAGCCGTCGCGGTCGATGGAATTCAAGAAAATTTCACCAGCGCCGCTGGATTCAGCCTCGCGCGCCCAAGCCGCCGGGTCGAGATCGGTGGGCCTGCTGCCGCCTTCGGCAAAAACCTCCCAGCTGCCGTCTTCCTTGCGCAGGGCGTCGATCGAAACGACGATGCACTGGCTGCCGAAGCGCTGGGCAGCACGCGACAGGAACGACGGATCGTCGATAGCAGCGGTGTTGATTACTATCTTGTCGGCGCCGGCGGCCAGGCGCTCGCTGATGTGTTCAAGCGTCCGGATCCCTCCGCCAAAGCTCAGCGGCATGAAACAGACCCTCGCGATCTCACGCAGCACGTCGATGGCGGTGCTGCCGCTGTAGCGCTGCTGCAGGTCGTCGCGCCGTAGGTCATGGCCGCCATCCCCGCGGCTGATGTCGAGGATCACCAGCTCGTCCGCGTTCCACTGGGAGAAGCGCTCTACGGTGCTCATCGGATTGCCAATCACCTGGTGCACCTTGAACAGCTGGCTGCGCACGATCACTCCGTGTTTGAGCAGCAGGCAGGGAATGAGGCGGGGGCGCGGGCCGTGATGCATGAGCTGTTTCGTCCTCCCTGTCAGGCTCGAACCGACCTCGAACCAAAAATGCTACAAGTAAAGGCCAACTTCCAGCGATCTTCCGGTCGAGCCACTTGAGTGACCGTCACCTTCCGCGATACCAGATCGTCAGGCTCGAACCTGTCATCGAGCAGGGGTGGGATCGCGTGGGGAATTGAGAATTCCTGCTTTTCCTCGAGTAAGCCGTAGCGGTGCAATTTGTGCGCAAAAGAAAGAGGATTCTCACGCGTCGGAAGTGGCAAACGATCCGGCTTATCCCAATGGACCAGTAAATTCTCCAAACCCGAAACGTTAAAGTTTCTTTCAAAAAAATCGACTGTGTATTTATTAAAAGTAAACATGTCGAAAAGCTCGTTCGAATGCGTGACAATCAAAGAGCCACCCTTTTTCAAAATCCTTGCAGCCTGACAATAAAAGGTGTCGCACTGCGCATCGTCCAGATATGCAAGTACATTTAGCGCAAGTACCATATCGCAGCTTTCAGACTCGATCTCGACCAACCGCTCGACACCGCCTTACTTGAGCTGATGGCGACCGCCGTAGGTGGCAACCCTCTGGCGCGCTACATTGACCATTTCAGGGTCAATATCGATACCGATGGAAGTGCCACCCGAGGCTTCGTGGCGCTCTAAGTAAATGCCATCACCACAGCCGAAGTCTACAAGGTTGCCAGCCAGCCTCCCCCCGATCAAGGCATCCACCATTGCGAGCCTGCTCTTGTGGTAATCCGTGTCCATGGTTGATCGATAGGCGACAGACCGCTCGGCCCAGTATCGTTTGGCATCAAATTGAATCATTTCGAAATCACCAGCTTTGCAAAACGGTCGAGGAATGCCAAGCCGTTGTCTTGGCTCTTTTCTGGGTGGAACTGGACGCCAAAGATGTTGCCTCGCTGGCAGGCAACGGTAACTTTACTACCGTCCCATTTAATGGTGCCAATGCTGTCGGCTTCGTCAGAACATTCCATCACATACGAATGAACGAAATAGAAGGATGCTCCGCTCTCCACCCCGGCAAACAGGCGGGCACTAGAACCCACTTGCATGTCGCACCATCCGATATTGGGCACGCGATGACCGGGCGCGTTAGGCAGACGACGCACCCGCCCTGGAATCAACCCGAGCCCCTGATGTTCACCGAATTCCTCTGAGATATCTGCCAGCAACTGCATGCCAAGACAAATTCCGAGAAGAGGCCTCCCTTTGGCTGCGTGGGCCTTGAGTGGCTCGACTAGTCCGTTGCGATGAAGCGCTGCCATACCGTCGGCGAAGGTACCGACTCCCGGCAAAAGTACCGCGCTCGCCTCGGCTACCTGCACGGCATCGGTCGTAACTATAAATTGCGCGCCGACGCGTTCCAAGGCTCGCATGATAGACGCGATGTTGCAGACGCCGCTATCGATAATGGCGGTCATTGTTTAACCCGTCTGGGAACTCGGCGGGAAATCAAGGCCCGATGCAGTTCGACCAGGCCTTTATCCTCGAACCGACGTAGATAATGCAAAAGCCGGTCGAACGGCAGGTCATGGCGCTCGGCGATTTCAAGAATGCTGTTGCCGCCATCCATGTAGCGGAACAGGCAGTCGAGCAGGTGCCCCCACTTTTCAGCATCAGCCTCGAGATCCTTGGTGATGGTGGGATCTTGCCTTTCCATGTAAAGGTTGTACTGCGGATTCGACAGGCAGATCAGCCCGTCGAAGCACCGCTGGATGGTGGCGTCGTTTTCAAGTGCAAATACTACCTGCTTGAGCACCTCCAGCATTTCATTGAGTTGTGCGGGAATCATAAGCGCGGGCGTATCCAGGCTCGAGTGATACTCCGGATAAGGCGCCCACTGGTCCTCACAGCGCGTCACCTCCACAAACGGCACCTCGTAGCCAGGGGCCTCCCACACGGTTTCGTCATTACCCGCGCCCTTGCGCCAGGGCACGAGGGCATGTCTGCGGCTGTAGTGCCTGAGGGCGTTGGCAAAGGCTAGATCAATCTTGTGCCCGCCAAGGAATGTACTGGTTGCCTTAATCGGCCCACTGGTGCCGGGCATTTCCTCGAACACGCCGCAGACCATGCTGTCGACCTCCTCCCGCGGTAGGTCACGCAGGTAAAACACGCTGCCCAGGTGTTCTGGGCCGAGCACGAGGCGATAGGAGTAATGCGTGTCCTGGGTCGCCAGCCACTGGAAGAGCCGGATCAACACCGTAGTGCCGGCAAAACCATCATTCGCCATATGCGGATGGCAGGTGTTGGAGTTAAACACCACCATCTGCTTGCTGCGGCCGACCTTGTTGTGATGGGCCACCAGCATTTCGCTGGGAGTATATTCAGTTTCCAGTTCCACCCGATACCGTCCGGGCCCCAGCGTTCGCCAGGTGCGGTGAGGCATGCACAGCGCCCAATTAGCATCCCATGGTCGATATTGCCACATGCAGTGGAACATGAATGCGTCTGGAAGTTTGGAGTTGGTCACTAGATGAGGAACGAGATCCTCCCAATCAATATCGCCAACAAAAGGACGAGAATAGTAACCAACTCCTAAAGCATTCACGGTGAAGTCAAAAATCTCCCTGCCATCACGAAACAGTTTGGCGCGCTTAACTTGCCAATTATCGGGAATCTGCCAGCCGTTATACGTCTCACCCGAAGCAAACTTAAACACCTGTAACGGTAGTTCTCGTGAGATGCGATTCAACAGCGCAGTATTCCCATCGGCTACAACTCCGGTACGATAGGAACACAAATCTCTAATAAGGCAAAGCACTGACACCACTCCTTTTGCAAACTTCAGTGCCTTTTCGCGATGTACAAATGGCGAAGAGTTTATAGGTCGCCCTATTGGAACAGTGCAAGGTCACACTTTAAAAGGGCGGCCGTTCGTTAGGCTTTAGAGGCGTGTAGATATTCGTGCGTACAACTTACGTTTCTTGCTGGTTGGGTTTTCGAGAAAAGCCTAAAGTTGCGATGTGAGAAGTTTAACCGCTTCCTCAATACTTTGTCTGTGATTCAGCCTGATCTCAGGTGGGGAATCTAATGTCGGCTGCTCATATGCAGACGAGATTCCCGTGAAATTAGGTATCTCGCCAAGCCTAGCTCTTTTATAGAGGCCCTTTGGATCCCTTTGCTCGGCAACTTCGAGCGGTGTATCGACGAAGACTTCGATAAATTCTCTCTCTTTGAAAAGGCTCCTTGCCATCGCGCGGTCTGCCCTAAAGGGCGAGATGAGGGTAACAAGAACAATTAGCCCAGCATCAACCATGAGCTTTGCCACCTCGGCCACGCGGCGAATATTCTCCACCCTGTCGGTCTCTGTGAAGCCCAGGTCACGGTTCAGGCCGTGGCGCACATTGTCACCATCCAGTATGAAGGTGTGCTTGCCCATGGCGTGCAACCTTTGCTCGAACAGATTGGCAATGGTGCTCTTGCCTGAGCCAGACAGGCCGGTGAACCAGAACACCTTTGGCGTCTGGTTCTTGGCTGTCGCACGCGCTTCTTTGTTAATGGCAAAGGCATGGGGTGTCACGTTCTTTGCCCTGTGCAGGGCAAAGTCGATCATGCCTGCCGCTACCGTGTTGTTGGTAAGCCGGTCGATCAGAATAAAACCACCGGTGGTCTTGTTCTCAGCATAGGGGTCAAAGACCAGCGGGGCATCGGTGGAAATATTGCAGGTGGCCACCGCATTGAGTGTTAGCTTTTCTGCGGCCAGCTTTTCAAGCGTGTTCACATTCACCTGATGCTTAATCTTGGTCACCGTGGCGTTCACCGTCTTTGCACTACACTTGAGCCAAAAGATCCGGCCCGGGTGCATGGACTCATCCACCATCCAGACCAGCTTGGCCTCAAACTGGTCCGCCACAGTGGCGGGTGCCTTCGGGTCGCACAGCACATCACCGCGTGACACATCCACCTCGTCTTCAAGCATGATGGTAATGGGCTGGCCAGCGGTGGCCTCATTCAGTGAATCTTTGTAGAAGACAAGGTCCTTGACCTTGGTCTCTTTGCCCGAGGGCATCACCCGAATAGGGTCACCTTTCTTCACGGTGCCCGAGGCCACCGTTCCGGTAAACCCCCGAAAATCCAGGTTAGGTCGATTCACCCATTGCACCGGGAATCGCAAAGGCTGCGTGGCTGCTGCATCGGCGTTTACTGAGACGGTTTCCAGGTAGCCCATCAGCGTGGGGCCGGTGTACCAGCCGGTGTGTATGCTGCGGCTGGTAATGTTGTCGCTTTCTAGTGCACTAATGGGAATGGCTGTGAACTTGGCTATGCCTAACTGCGCAGCAAAGGCCCTGTAGTCCTCAACAATTTTCTCGAAGACTTCACGCTTGTAGCCCACCAGGTCCATCTTGTTCACAGCCAAGACAATCTCTTGTATGCCGACTAGGTTCACGAGCGTGGTGTGCCGCTTGGTCTGGGTGAGCACACCCTTGCGAGCATCAATCAGCACCACAGCCAAGTCCGCAGTGGATGCCCCCGTAACCATGTTCCGGGTGTATTGCTCATGGCCCGGGGTATCGGCCACAATAAACTTGCGCCGGTCGGTTGAGAAGAACCGGTAGGCCACATCAATGGTAATACCTTGTTCGCGCTCAGCAGCCAGGCCGTCGACTAGCAAGGCCAAGTCAATGCGCTCGCCCTGGGTGCCAAATTTGCTGCTGTCAGCCTCGAGGGCTTTTAGCTGATCTTCAAAGATCATCTTGCTGTCAAAGAGCAGCCGGCCAATTAAGGTGCTCTTGCCATCGTCCACGCTGCCACAGGTAATAAACCGCAGCAGGCTCTTGGTCTCGTGGCTTTTTAGGTAGGCCCGGATGTCTTTTTCAATCAGGTTAGAGACGTGTGCCATTAGAAGTAGCCCTCCTGCTTTTTCTTCTCCATGCTGGCGGCCGAATCATGGTCAATTACCCGGCCTTGGCGTTCACTGGTGGTCGTGAGCAGCATTTCCTGAATGACTTCTTCTAGGGTGGCTGCGGTGGACTCCACCGCACCCGTAAGTGGGTAGCAGCCCAGCGTTCTAAACCGCACGCTCTTCATCATGGGTACCTCACCCGGTGCAAGTGGCATGCGGTCATCGTCTACCATAATCAGCGTGCCGTCCCGGCTGACCACCGGCCTTGGGGCGCTAAAGTAAAGCGGCACAATGGAGATATTTTCTAAATAGATGTACTGCCAGATGTCGAGCTCTGTCCAGTTGCTGATCGGAAAGACCCGAATGCTCTCGCCCTTGTGCTTTTTGGTGTTGTAAAGGCTCCAGAGCTCAGGCCGCTGGTTCTTTGGGTCCCAACGGTGGTCTTTGGTCCGAAAGGAGAACACCCGCTCCTTGGCGCGGCTTTTCTCCTCGTCCCGGCGGGCACCGCCAAAGGCCACATCAAAGCCGTGTTGGTCGAGCGCCTGCTTTAGGGCCACTGTCTTCATGATGTCTGTATGGATCTGACTGCCGTGGGTGAAGGGGTTGATGCCCTGGGCCAGCCCCTCGGGGTTGGTGTGTACCAAAAGCTTAAAGTGATGCTCCTTTTGCATGCGCTCCCGAAACCGGTACATATCCTGAAACTTCCAGGTGGTGTCCACATGCAGCAGTGGGAAGGGGATACGTGCAGGATAAAAGGCCTTGACTGCCAAGTGCAGCATCACCGCCGAATCTTTGCCAATGGAGTAGAGCATCACCGGGCTGTCGGCCTCGGCCACCACCTCGCGCATGATGGCAATCGACTCGGCTTCCAGGCGTTGCAGGTGGGTAAGGGTGCTGGCTGATGGGCCTGCGGCCGCGCTCCCTTGGGCATTACGCGCTGGCGTGGCGTGGGCGGTAGTGCCCTTTGCTCTAGTGCTGCAAGTGACCGTTTCGGTTTTCTGGGCTGCAGACGGCATCTGAGTCTCTGTAAACGTGATCGTAGGGTGGGCTGCCAGAAACTTGGCAAGCTTGGGTGTATAGCGCAGGCCCGAAAAGTCGTCTTCTGCAAACTTCAGGGAAAAACCCCGTGGGTGGTTCGCCAGCATGGCCTCCACAAGGCGCAGGTAGTCCACTTCAACTATGGGCAAGGGGCAGACCTGAAGATACACCTCGCCCTTGGGCCCTCGGGCCCACAGCACCGCAAGGTCGCGCTGCGGGTAGAAATGCCCGGCCTGGTTGAACACATCGGGGGGCAGCAATCCCCAGTCGGCAAGCCTGCGCATCGCGGCGCGCTCGTTGGATGCGGTGGCTGAGCTAGGCTCATTGGCAAACGGGGTTGCGAGCCAGTCCGCAAGGGCTGCTGGGGTCCAGACGGTGCGGGGCCTGGCGTTTAAGAATTCAAGCCTTAGATGCGCTAGCTTCTGTTGGCCTCCCTTTGTCCCGCCTTTGGGTCTACCGGCCGGTCGGCCCCTCAAACCTTCCCAGCCTCTTATTTCGTAGGCCTGCACCAATGACGAGACTGTCGGGGCACTCAACCCTGTCATTTCTGACACCTGCATGAGCGTCTTTCCAGAGAGTCTGAGCTCTACAGCCCTTCTCCGGGTGTCAAGGTCGTGTACCGGCTTGGGGGTGGGAGCGGAGGGCTTCCTCATGGGTGGAGGCCCTTCATTCAAAGTGTTCGGTAAAGGTTGAAGAGGCTCACCATCACGATCAGGCCGCCTACGGCCAGAAACAGTGTTTTTACCTCAAGGCGCCGGGTCGCGTAGGCCCCAAAGGGCGCTGCAAAGACACCCCCCACCACAAGCCCGGAAACCAGCACCCAGAGGGCTTCATCCAGTACCGAAAAGAGCGCGGCGGCCACAGAAACACTCAGAAAGAACTCGGCGTAGTTCACTGTGCCTATCGTCTGTTTGGGGTCCTGACCAGCGCCTACCAGCGTGGTGGTCACAATAGGGCCCCAGCCACCGCCGCCCGTGCAGTCCATGAACCCCCCGATGAGGGCGATACCCGTAAGACGGCGCATTGGCATTGGGCGGTGCGCTTGCACCGCCCGAAACGCCTTTGCGATTACGTATAGCCCCATGAGGAGAAGGTAGCCGCTCACAAAGGGCTTTAGCACCTTCGCATCCACATTGCTTAGGACATAGGTGCCAATCAAGCCTCCAATCACTCCTGGGATGAGCAGACCTAAGAAGAGCCGCTTGTTGACATTGCCAAGCCTTTGGTGGGAGATGCCAGACACCCCGGTGGTAAAGACCTCTGCCATGTGGGTGGCCCCACTGGCCATGGCGGGTGTTGCGCCGGCAGCCAGTAAAAAAGTGCTCGCAGTAACCCCATAGGCCATACCCAGTGCGCCATCGATTGCCTGTGCCAGAAGGCCCACTGCAACCGCAGTCCAGAACATTGGATCGGTGAGTGTTCGGGAGAGGGTGTTGAGGCTCTCGGTGGGCGAAGGAGCTTGAAAAAAATTCCAAACCAGCGAAAGGAGCAAGCCGATGAGTGCCAATCCAATTGCGTGGTTGAGGGCCCGCATGGTTAGGCTCTGTGCATCGAGCATTGCATCGGGTCGGGCGGGTGAGGTGCCGACCTGCTGGTGCGGTGCATCGACTTCCTCGAGGCTCTTTGGGAGTCTTGTCATGGGTGGCCGTCCTGTTGGCTTTTGGGTATCTTGCCACCGATGATGATATCTGTCAAAGAATTAAGAAAAATTAAGGTAATATTTTGCTCAATCTTCGAAGAAGGGCGTGGTTTGAGCGTAAGCATGTACGCGTCTCGGCAACACACCTTGAAACATGAGTTTCTTCCGTTCAGCATCGCGTGGATATGGATACGGGGGAAGCGATGGATTGAGGTGGACCGGTTTTGTGAGACAGCGTGCTGGGAAAGATAATTGATGGTCGCTGTTGATTGTTTCAGGCTGCTTTCCTCAGCCCGTTTGCAAAGTAGACCTCATCAGGTGTCTTTTTTGCAAGCG